>Ga0335080_10009348_pt1 | contig 10247 bp, 10 predicted proteins | sample Lox_Sample_34_FD_206720 | JGI IMG/M metagenome (GOLD analysis project Ga0335080, IMG submission 206720) | Soil microbial communities from Loxahatchee National Wildlife Refuge, Florida, United States - Lox_Sample_3.4 | ecosystem: Environmental > Terrestrial > Soil > Wetlands | place: USA... | reverse complement strand
CCCAGCTCCAGCCAGGTCTGCTCGTAGTAGCCGACCCCCAGGAAGACGTCGACCCACTCGTCCGGGCCGATCACGCCGCCCGCCGGATGCTTGAGCAGCGCCGCCTCTTCGCGGTAGAAGAGCTTCCGCACCGCCTTCTCGGTCGAGCCGAGGTGATAGACCTTGTGGTACTTGGCGAGCCACCCGAACCAGATGTTGATGTTCCGGTTGAAGGCAAGATCCTGGTCGAGGTTGGCGCCGTACCACACCCGGCGCGGATCGACGTTGCTGTCCATCACCAGCCGGCGCACATGCGAGGGGAACAGGGTGCTGTAGACCTGACCCAGGTACGTCCCGTACGAGAACCCGTAGTAGGTGATCTGCTTCTGACCCAGTGCGGCGCGGATGCTGTCCATGTCCCGCGCCGCGTCGCTCGTCGTCATGTGAGCGAGCAGGCGGCCGTTCTTCTTACCGCACGCCGTCGCGTACGCCTTCGAACGCTGAAGCCAGGTGTGCACGATCGCCGCGCTGGTCGGGATGTAGTTCGGCCGGTCGTAGCTGAAGTAGTCAGGCTGGCAGCTCAGCGCGGGCACACTGGAGCCGACACCGCGCGGGTCGAAGCCGATCCAGTCGTAGTCGTTGGCGGCGGCCGCACCGTTGGTCAGGCCCTCGTCACGAAGGACGGGAACCAGGAACGCGTTCAGGTCCAGTCCCGACGCGCCGGGACCCCCGGGATTCGTCAGGATGACGCCCTGGTACTGCGACGCCGGTGACGTGTGCTTGATGCGCGAGACGGCGAGCGAGATCTTGGCGCCGTTCGGATGGGCGTAGTTCAGCGGAACTTCCAGGAAGCCGCACTGCGCGTGCAGCTGCTTGAGGGCGGGATCCGAACATTTCCCCCATGTGATCCTCGCGGAGGGTGATGCCGCCGTGGCGGGCGCCGCCCCAGCGGGGAGGGCTAGCGCGGTCCCGGCGACCGTCATGGTCGCCGCAGCCAGGACAACAATCAGCTTCCGCATCTGCTCCCCCTTCGGACACCCTGGGCAGGAGAGTCCCATTGGTAACCGGCAACATGGGTGATTTTGCGTGCTGCTGGCCGCCAGCAGAAGACTTTGGGCGAGATTTTGTCAAATCGTGACGGTCTGCACTATTGGAGCGTCATGCGGCAGTATCAGCTACATGACCGAACTCACCGATGTTTCCGGCGCATTCGGCTACGGCGACTCGATTCTCCTCGGCGACCTCGTGCGACTGCGCGGCGTGCGTGACGACGACCTGCCCGTGCTCGCGCGGTGGGAGATGGACCCCGGACGCCTGACCACGCTGTCGAACCGGGTGACCCCGCCATCGGAGGCCGCAGCCAGGGAGCGCCTCGCCAAATGGAGCGCGAACGAGAAGGACGACCTCGGCCTCGCCATCGAGACGCTCGACGATCCGCCGGTGCTGGTCGGCAACATCGGGCTGTTTGACGTGCGCACCAAGGACCGGTGCGCGACGCTCGGGATCGCCCTCGGCCGTGACTACATCGGCCGTGGCTACGGTACGGACGCGGTGCGCGTCATCGTCGGCTACGGGTTCCGTGAGATGAGCCTGCACCGCATTGGGCTCAGCGTGGCCCCGTTCAACCCCGCCGGGATCCGCGCCTACGAGAAGGCGGGGTTCGTCGAGGAGGGGCGCTACCGCGAGTCGGTGCTGCACGACGGGCGCTGGTACGACGAGGTGCTGATGTCCATCCTCGAGCACGAGTGGACGGCGCGCCGGTCGGCGTGACGGCGTCCGGGGCCGAGATGCGGTGGCCGTTAACGGGCGGGGTGCGGTGGCGGCCTGCAGAGTCGCCACGATCTCCTCGACCTGGTCAAGTTCGCCCGCGGCGACCTTCATCACCAGGTCGTAGGCCTGGTCGTTGGTGAGCGTCAGGCGGCGGCCGTTCAGGCCGTAGAAGGCGATCACCGCCGCAAGCGCGAGCCGTTTGTTGCCGTCGATCAGGGCATGGTTGCGCGCCAGCGAGTGCAGCAGCGCGGCTGCCTTGGCATCGAGGGACGGGTAGGCATCCTTGCCGAACGCCGTAGCCTGGGGGCGGGCGAGGGCAGGCTCGAGCAGCCCGTAATCGCGTACTGCGAACTCCGTCCCGAGGACGCGTCCGGCGACATGCAGCAATTCCGGGAGCATCAGGTAGATCACTGGCCGAGCCGCTCGATTGCCTCGGCGTACCTGGGCAGCTCTTCGTCGAGTACGCGGTCCAGCAGTTCGGCCCGGCTGTGGTTTTCCACGTACTCGCGGATCGCCTGGCGAGCCACCTCCTGCATGGACCGGTGCTCAAGTTCGGCACGCCGACGCAGCGCGTCGGTCTCGCCGTCGCTAAGCCGGAGAGTCATGGCCATGCCATTATGGTATCACCGTTGATACCATCAGCGAATCCGCCGGAACATAAGGGCGTGCTGCGGCTGGCGGCGCGGTTCGGTGTTGCGGTTCACCGGCCGCGTGGCCTCTGCGAGCAGCAAAGCGGTTGTGCGCCACCATTGTCCGCAGAGGCCATCCCCATGCTGAGTCAGCCTTGCTGGGTTAGTCCGATGACATGGCCTTGCGGGTCGGCGATCAGCGCGAACGCCACACCGGGCACATGCTGCGGCTCCTGGACAACCTGGCCCCCGAGTTCGCTGGCCCGTTTCACGGCACCGTCGATATCGTCCACTGCGATGAAGAAGGTGACCAGGTCCGAACCGCCCTGCAGCGGGCTGATCGCGGTGTAGAGCGCACCGGGAACACCGGTGTCGACGAAGGTGTAGCCGGGGATCGCTCCCGGGTCCGGGTAGGTCCAGCCGAGCAAGTCTGCGAAGAACTTGCGAGTCGCGTCGGGGTCGTTCGACCGGATCTCAGCGTGCACGATCGGATTCGGCATCTTAACTCCCTTGCCCTAACTCGGGCGCCCCCGCGGGCACCCTCCTGACTTCACCACGAACGGGAGATCCGCCGATCCGACAAGACACGCCTGCGGATCACGGTGGCGTCGATGGCGACGGCCGCGATCATGCGTTCCCGTGACTCGCTCATCAGGATCTAGGGTTTCCGTATCTTCTCGACCCGCACTTGATAGAGCAGCGCTAGGCGCTGTCCTGGCGTGGGCCCTACGCTGGGCGTGGCCGCGTTCATGCCCGTGGTGAACGGGTTGCCGTCCGTCCGGCGTCCCCACCGGTCCGGTGCTGGCGGGGCGAGCGTGACGAAAGTCCGTTTCCGGTGCCGCCGCGGCCGGTGGCGATGCGCGGACGGACCAAGATCAGGCGAGCGTAAGCTGAGGCACTTGACCGCACAGCGACGGGAGAACCCCGCCGATCCCGCTGATGATCCTGAGAGACCGCCCGAACAAGAGCGGATGGAGCGCATGGAGAGAATAGCCTTTCTTGGTCTGGGGATAATGGGCAGTCCGATGGCCAAGCGCCTGCTCACGGCGGGCTACCCGCTGACGGTCTGGAACCGTACGGCATCACGCGCCGAGCCGCTCCGGGCGGAGGGCGCCAGCGTAGCGGCGAGTCCTGCGGAGGCGGTTCGTGACGCGGGCGTGGTCATCACCATGCTCGCCGATCCGGCCGCGGTGCGGGAGGTCATAGACGGTATCGCCGGGCATCTGCGACCGGGCACCACGCTGATCGAGGCCTCCACCATCGGCCCGCAGGCACTCGGGGAGGTAGCCGCCCTCCTGCCCGGCAGTGTCGCGCTGGTCGACGCGCCGGTCATGGGCAGCGCGGACCGAGCTGCCGCGGGGCAGCTCGTCGTGCTGGCGGGCGGGGATCTCACCAGGGTCCGGCCCGTTCTGGAGGTATTCGGCACCGTAACGGAGTGCGGTGCGGTCGGTTACGGAGCGGCACTCAAGGTTGTCCTGATCACCGCCGTGATCGCCGGTGTCACCGTGGTGGGCGAAGCCATGGCCCTTGCGGATGCACTCGGGCTTCCCGAGGAACTCGTGACCGGCGCTCTAGCCAGCGGGCCGCTGGCCGGGGTAGCCGGCCGCGCATTCGCACAGGGAGCCAACTACCCGGTCCGGCTGGCCGCCAAGGACGTCGCGCTGGCGACCGCCTCGGCCGACCTGCCGTTGCTGCGGATCGTGCATGACTGGCTCATCGCCTTTCCTGACGCGGGATCGGAAGATCTGGGACAGATCGTCCGGCACATCCGCGCCCAGCGGCAGGCCTAGCGCGGGCTGACCGGGACGGCGATCCTGGACTCGCTCGGCGGGACCGATTCAAGCAGGGTGGCGGTACGGGCCGCCGTGCGGCGTGCCCAGCGGCCGGTCGTGATGATGCCGAGGATGAGGACAATCGCGCCGCAGGCGGCCACGAGCGGATCGTCGCGCCGCGGCTCCCAGGCCAGGAACGTGATCAGCGCCGCCACGGCCAGACCGAAGAAGAACAGGATCTTCGCCGATGCCCAGCCCGAGCCGGGGCCCTCGATGATCGCGTATGTCAGCGAGGCCAGCAAGACGATGATCAGGATCTGGCCCACCGGGGTCGGGACGGCGGTGCCGGCTCGCCCGGGACTCGGGCACGAAGAGCGCCGTGAGGATGATCGCCGCGATCCCGACCGGGATGTTGACCCAGAAGATGCCGCGCCAGCCGACCGAATCGACCAGCGCGCCGCCGACCACCGGGCCCAGCGCAAGGCTCAGGCCGAACACGCCGCCCCAGACGCCTATCGCCCGGGCACGTTCGCGGTGAGCTGCGGGCCCGGACCTCGAGCAGGCGCCCGTCGGAGGGGATGGGGTCAAGGACCACGACCTCAGCGGCTCCGGGCTGATGCCCAGCCAGCGACGTCAGCGGCTGGCCAGCACGTCCGCCAGGGACACGGCCTCGAAGCCGGTGGCTTCGCCGACGGCGGCGTTGACCAGGTGGCCGGCGTGGGTGTTGACGCCGAGGGACAGGCTGGGGTCATCGGCGCAGGCCTGCCGCCAGCCCTTGCCGGCCAGCGCCACCGCGTAGGGCAGGGTGACGTTGGTCAGCGCATGGGTCGAGGTGTTCGGCACGGCGCCGGGCATGTTGGCCACACAGTAGAAGACCGAGTTGTGCACGGCGTAGGTCGGGTTCGCGTGCGTGGTGGGGAACGAGTCCTCGAAGCAGCCGCCCTGGTCAATGGAGATGTCGACCAGGACCGAGCCCGGCTTCATCCGCGACACGAGCTCGTTGGTCACCAGCGTGGGGGCCTTGGCCCCGGGGATCAGCACGGCCCCGATGACCAGGTCGGCGTCCAGCACGGCGCGCTCGATCTCGAAGGCGTTGCTGGCCACGGTCTGGAGCTGGCCGCGGTAGATCTGGTCGACGGCGCGCAGCCGGTCGATGTTGAGGTCGAGCACGCTGACGTCGGCCTGCATGCCGACCGCGATGGCCGCGGCGTTCAGGCCGGAGACGCCGGCGCCGATCACGGCGACCTTGGCGGCGTGTACCCCGGGAACGCCGCCCATCAGGACGCCGCGGCCGCCCGCGGCCTTCATCAGGGTGGCCGCGCCCACCTGGGGCGCGAGCCGGCCGGCCACCTCGGACATCGGGGCCAGCAGGGGCAGCGCGCCGTTGGCCGTCTGCACGGTCTCGTAGGCGATGCCGGTGACCTGGCGGGCCAGCAGCTCCTCGGTGAGCCGCTTGTCGGCGGCCAGGTGCAGGTAGGTGAACAGGACCTGGCCGGGGCGCATCCGGTGGTACTCCTCGGCGATAGGCTCCTTGACCTTCAGGATCAGGTCGCCAGTGCCCCATACGTCATCCGCGGTGGGGAGGATCCGCGCGCCGGCCGCCAGGTACTCGGCGTCGGTGATCGACGAGCCGGTGCCGGCCCCGGCCTGGACGAAGACCTCGTGCCCGTTGAGCCTGAGCTCGTGGACCCCGGCGGGCGTGATGGCCACCCGGTACTCGTGGTTCTTGACCTCAGCAGGGATGCCGATCTTCATGGTTCCTCCAAGTCGCGTCAGCCAGCAGTGTGCCTCAGCGATTCGGTAGTTGTCCGCAATTACCGAAGCAAGTTCGTTAATAGCCATGAAGCTAGTGAAATAATTAGGCCATGCCCCTGAGCAAGCCGCCTGCGGCGAAGAAGGTTCGCCGGGATGTCGAGCTGGACGAGACCGATCACGAGATCCTGCGCGTCCTGGCCGCCGACGCCCGCACGCCCAACAACGTGCTGGCCGCGCACGTGGGACTGGCCGCGTCCACCTGCCTGATGCGGGTGCGCCGGCTGCAGGACACCGGCGTGATCAGGGGCTTTCACGCCGACCTGGCCCCCGAAGGGCTGGGGCGGCCGCTGCAGGCCATCGTGTCGGTGCGCTTGCAGCCCAACGCGCGCCCTGGCATCGGCGCCTTCGCGCGGCGGTTCGCGGCGCTGCCCGGCGTGCTGAGCGTGTTCTTCCTGGCCGGAGTCAACGACTTCCAGATTCACCTGGCCGCCAGGTCAGCCGATGACCTGCGGGACTTCGTGGTCAAGAACCTGAGCGCCTCGCGCGACGTGGCCAGCACAGAGACCAACCTCATCTTCGAGCACCTCAAGGGAACCGCCCTGACCGGGCACACACATTAGGCGCCGGCCGGAAGCCGGCCGGGGGCGCGCTGGACGGTGTCGATGGCCTGGGTGATCAGGCCGTCGAGCGCGCCATCCGCGGCGGTACCGGCGTGGCCACCTTCGGCGGCGGGCCCGGCCAGGCCGTCGAGGATGTTGCGGGCGAACAGGCGCGCGATGTCCTCGACGGACCGGGCGCCATCCGGCTGGTACCAGGTCCAGGCGTAGTTGCACATGCCGAAGACCTGCAGCGCTGACATCTTCGGGTCGGCGGTGCGGAACACGCCCTCGTCCACCCCGTCCCGCAGGATGCCGCCCATGATGGCCATGTAGCGGGCCCGCTGCTCGCGGACGTAGTCGGTGAGGTCGCCGTCGAAGTAGCGGACCAGTTCCCGCAGGCAGGCCAGGCTCGCGGCGCGGTCGTCCCGGTGCGCGGCCAGCAGCGCGTAGATCATGGCGGCCAGGCGGCTCACCGGGTCCTTCAACTGGGCGTGCACGTAGTCGGCCTCGGCGAAACGGCGCGTGAAATAGGCCGCGTGCACCTCGCGCAGCAGGGCCTCCTTGGTGCCGAAGTGGTGCACGATCGTGCCCTTGCTCAGGTTCAGCTCGGCGGCGATGTCACCCAGGCTGGTGTCCGCGTACCCGCGGTCGGCGACCTGCTCGGCGAATACGCGCAGGATCGCATCGCGGGAACTGGCCCGCGCAGTCCGTGCTCGCATCCGGTCATCATACACTCTTGCTGACCGTACGAGCGGTCAGTTATAGTCGGTGGGATCCCGGGCGCGGATGCCATGGAACCATGGAGTGACGGAGCCATGGAGTGACGACCCGAGCCGCGGATTCTGACGAGGAGCCGACATGAGTCCTGACGTTCCCCTACTGCCTTCCTATGCGTCCGGCCCGTCCGACGTGCCGCTGCTCGGGGAGACGATCGGCGGCAACTTCGACCGGGTGGTCGCGGCCGACCCGGACCGGGAGGCGCTGGTCGAGGTGCCGACCGGGCGGCGGTGGACCTACGCGCAGCTGCGGGCGGATGTGGACACGCTGGCCCTGGGCCTGCTCGGGGACGGCGTGGACAAGGGCGACCGGGTGGGCATCTGGGCGCCGAACATGGCCGAGTGGACGCTGCTGCAGTACGCCACGGCCAAGATCGGCGCGATCCTGGTCAACATCAACCCGAGCTACCGCACGCACGAGCTGGACTACGTGCTGAGGCAGGCCGGGATCTCGCTGCTGGTGTCGGCCCGGGCGTTCAAGGCCTCCGACTACGCGGCGATGATCGACGAGGTCCGGGGCAACTGTCCCGAGCTGCGCGCGGTGGTGCTGATCGGGTCGGCCGAGTGGGACGGGCTGCTGGCCGCCGGCCGCGGCGGCGATCCGGCTGACCTGGCGGCCCGGCAGGCCGCGCTGTCCCCGGACGAGCCGATCAACATCCAGTATACCTCTGGGACCACCGGCTTCCCCAAGGGCGCCACCCTGTCCCACCACAACATCCTCAACAACGGCTACTTCGTGGGCCTCATCTGCGGCTACACACCGGACGACCGGGTGTGCATACCGGTGCCGTTCTACCACTGCTTCGGCATGGTGATGGGCAACCTCGGCGCCACCACGAACGGCTGCACCATGGTCATCCCGGCCCAGGGGTTCGACCCCAAGGCCACGCTGGAGGCCGTGGCCCGGGAGCGGTGCACCTCCCTGTACGGGGTGCCGACCATGTTCATCGCCGAGCTCAGCCACCCGGACTTCGCCTCCTATGACCTGTCCAGCTTGCGGACCGGGATCATGGCGGGCTCGCCCTGCCCGGTCGAGGTGATGAAGCAGGTCGTGGCGCGGATGGGCATGGACGAGGTGACGATCTGCTACGGCATGACCGAGACCAGCCCGGTCTCGACCCAGACCCGGGCGGACGACTCGCTCGAGCGGCGGGTGTCCACCGTCGGCCGGGTCCACCCGCACCTGGAGGTCAAGCTGATCGATCCGGAAACCGGGCTGACCGTGCCCCGCGGCCAGCCGGGCGAGCTGTGCACCCGCGGCTACTCGGTGATGCTGGGCTACTGGAACGAGCCGGAGAAGACCGCCGAGACGATCGACGCCGCCCGCTGGATGCACACCGGCGACCTGGCCGTGATGGACGCCGACGGGTACGTCAACATCACCGGCCGGATCAAGGACATGGTCATCCGGGGCGGGGAGAACATCTACCCGCGGGAGATCGAGGAGTTCCTCTACACCCACCCCGACATCCTGGACGCGCAGGTCATCGGGGTGCCCGACGAGCGGTACGGCGAGGAGCTGTGCGTCTGGGTCAAGCTGCGCGAGGGCGCGCCCGCGCTGACCGCCGAGAGCCTGCGGGAGTTCGCCGCGGGCAAGCTGGCGCACTACAAGATCCCGCGCTACGTGCTGCTGGTGGACGAGTACCCGATGACCATCACCGGCAAGATCCGCAAGGTCGAGATGCGGGAGAAGTCCGTGGGCGTCCTCGGCCTCGAGGCCGCCGCCGAGATCAGGAACGCGTGACCATGCGCTACGGCCAGACCCCGCTGGAGGGCCTGCCGGAGCGGGTCACGATCTGCGAGGTCGGCCCGCGGGACGGGCTGCAGAACGAGTCCGCCGTGCTGCCGGTCGAGGTTAAGGCGGAGTTCATCGCCCGGCTGGTCGACGCCGGCCACACGGTCATCGAGACGACCAGCTTCGTGCACCCCACGTGGGTGCCGCAGCTGGCCGACGCCGAGGCCCTGCTGGCCGCGATCACGCCTGCGCCCGGGGTGCGGTACCCGGTGCTGGTGCCGAACGAGCGGGGCCTGGACCGGGCGCTGGAGGCGGGCGTGCGTGACATCGCCGTATTCGGCAGCGCGACCGAGACGTTCGCCCAGCGCAACCTGAACCGGACCGTGGAGTCCTCGCTGGAGATGTTCGCCCCGGTCGTGGCCCGGGCCCGGGAGGCGGGCCTGTCGGTCCGCGGCTACCTGTCGATGTGCTTCGGCGACCCGTGGGAAGGTGAGGTCGCGGTGGCCCGGGTGACGGAGATCGCGGCCCGGATGATGGCGCTGGGCTGCACCGAGCTGAGCCTGGGTGACACTATCGGCGTGGCCACGCCCGGCCGCGTGGTGGCGCTGCTCGACGCGCTGGCCGCCGCCGGGGTCGGGACCGACCGGATCGCGGTGCACTTCCACGACACCTACGGTCAGGCCCTGGCCAACACCCTGGCCGCGCTGCGCCGCGGCGTCACCACCATCGACGCCAGCGCCGGCGGGCTGGGCGGCTGCCCCTACGCGGGCAGCGCCACCGGCAACCTGGCCACCGAGGACCTGCTCTGGCAGCTCGAGGGGCTCGCCATCGCGACCGGCATCGACCTGGACAAGATGGTCCAGACCAGCACGTGGATGGCCGGGCAGCTCGGCCGGCCCAGCCCGTCCCGCACGGTCACCGCGCTGGCCGGGGCCACGGAGGGGGAACCAGCATGACGGTGACCGAGGCCGGCCGCCGGGCCGAGCCCCGAACGGACCACGCCGCGTCGCACCGGGACCTCGTCGCGGACCTGAAGGCCAAGCTGGCGCAGGCGCGGCTGGGCGGCCCGGAACGGTCCCGGGCCCGGCACGTGGAGCGGGGCAAGCTGCTCCCCCGCGACCGGGTGGACTCGCTGGTCGACCCGTCCTCGCCGTTCCTCGAGCTGTCGCCGCTGGCCGCGCACGGCCTGTACGGCGGTGAGGCGCCGGGCGCCGGGATGATCACCGGCGTCG
>Ga0335080_10009347_pt1 | contig 10248 bp, 7 predicted proteins | sample Lox_Sample_34_FD_206720 | JGI IMG/M metagenome (GOLD analysis project Ga0335080, IMG submission 206720) | Soil microbial communities from Loxahatchee National Wildlife Refuge, Florida, United States - Lox_Sample_3.4 | ecosystem: Environmental > Terrestrial > Soil > Wetlands | place: USA: Florida... | reverse complement strand
AACGCCTTCTTCGGCGGGTTCAGCCTGAACTGGGACCTCTTCAGCGGCTTCGCCACCGACTCGCAGACCAAGCAGGCGCGGGCCCAGCTCGCCCAGGCCCAGCTCAACCTGGCCCAGAACGAGCACGACGTGGAGGGACAGGTGAAGGTGGCCCTGGACTCGCTCGTCTCGCAGCTCAAGGCGCTCGAGCTGGCGAAGCAGAACCGGGTCACCGCGGCCCAGAACCTCGATTACGCGCAGGAGCGCTTCAAGGCCGGCGCCTCCTCCACGCTCGACGTGCGTGACGCGCAGCTCAAGCTCGCGCAGGCCTATCAGACGCTGATCCAGACCCGCTCCGACACCGAGGTGGCGCGCGCGGCCCTGGACAAGGCGATGGGGACCCTCGGCAACGGAGCGACGCCATGACGTGGTGGAAGGGGTTGATCGCGGGACTGCTGCTGCTTGGCGTGGTGGGCATCACCGTGGCCGGGCTCAAGGACCGGCCTCCGCCGGCAACCGAGGTCCAGGTGGCCAAGGTGAAGAAGGGAACCATCAGCCGGGTGATCATTGGAGCCGGGAAGGTGGAGGCCGCCACGACGGTGAAGATCTCGTCCAACCTCTCCGGCGACCTGGTGGAGCGCCCCGTGGAGCTGGGGGACAAGGTGAAGAAGGGCCAGGTGCTCGGTCGCATCGATCCCCGCCCGTTCCTCGCCGCCGCGAAGCAGGCCCAGGCAGCGGTGAGCGCCGCCCGGGCGGACGTCGCCACCGCCCAGGTCGACGTGGACCGGACCAAGCTCGAGCTCGACCGGGTCCAGGGCCTCGCCAAGCGGGGCATGAGCTCGGGCGCCGAGGTCGACAAGTCCCGGGCCGACTACGACGGCGCCGTGGCCCGTCTCGCGTCGGCGCAGCAGAAGCATGCCGGGCAGGTGGCGGCCCTGGAGCAGGCCCAGACCAACGTCACCCGTACCACGCTCTTCTCGCCCATCGAGGGAACGGTCATCGAGCTCAGCCGGGAGATCGGCGAGCGCGTCCGTGGCTCCGACTTCTCCGAGGACACGGTCATGACCGTGGCCGCCCTGAACAGCATGGAGGTGCGGATCGAGGTGGGCGAGCACGAGGTGGTGCACCTCCGAAACGGGCAGCATGCCGAGCTGTCGGTGGACGCGCTGGAGGGCCAGAGCTTCGAGGGGTCGGTGGTGGAGATCGCCCAGAAGGCCACCATCAAGAACCCCGGCACCGAGTCCGAGGTCACCACCTTCCCGGTGAAGGTGGCGCTGGAGAGCCGCCCCCCGGGCGTGCTCCCGGGCATGAGCTCTGAGGTGCGGATCACCGCCGAGACCCACGACAACGCGCTGATCGTGCCCATCCAGGCGGTCACCGTTCGCCCCGACAAGACCCTCCCCGACTCGCAGCCCCCGGGCGAGGGCGGCACGTCGCTCGCGGCGAAGAAGCGGAGCGAGACCCTGGCCAAGATCGTCTTCGTGGTCGACGGCGACAACAAGGCCCGCGCGCGGAGGGTCCGCACCGGCATCGCCTCCGACACCGACCTCGAGGTGCTCGACGGCCTGAAGGAGGGCGAGCGGGTGGTGGAGGGGCCGTTCCGCACGGTGAGCAAGGAGCTCAAGGACGGCGATCCGCTCAAGGAGAACCAGCCCAAGGGCGGCCCGAAGTCGGCGGAGCCGTCGGGGACCAAGACCGCGGTCCGCGGGTAGCACGATGCTGATCAAGCTCGACGACATCCGCCGCTACTACAAGGTGGGCACCGAGGAGGTGCACGCCCTGAACGGCGTCTCGTTCGAGGTCGCCAAGGGTGAGTGGCTGGCCATCATCGGGCAGTCCGGCTCGGGGAAGAGCACCCTGATGAACGTCATGGGCTGCCTCGACACGCCCACCGCCGGTCGGTACTGGCTCAACGGCAAGGACGTGAGCCACATGTCCGACAACGAGCTGGCCGACATCCGCAACAAGGAGATCGGCTTCATCTTCCAGACGTTCCAGCTGCTGCCCCGCGAGACCGCGCTCGGCAACGTCGAGCTGCCGCTCATCTACCGCGGCATGCGCGCGCGTGAACGGCGAGAGCGCGCGCGGTCGGCACTAGAGCAGGTGGGGCTCGGTCACCGGATGACGCACCGGCCGAACGAGCTCTCCGGCGGACAGCGGCAGCGGGTGGCGATCGCCCGGGCCCTGGTGACCGAACCGTCGCTGCTGCTCGCCGACGAGCCCACCGGCAACCTCGACTCGACGACCGGGCAGGAGATCATCGGGCTCTTCGAGGAGCTTTACCGGGCCGGGCACACCATCTGTCTCGTCACCCACGAGCCCACCCTGGCCGCTCGCTGCCCGCGGGCGATCCGACTCAGCGACGGGCTCATCGTGAAGGACGGGCCCGGACCCGAGGTCGCGCTCGACGGCAGGACCGAGCGCGCGCGCATCGCCGCCGCCGCAACGTGAGCCTCCGGGTCGATCTGCTGGAGGGCGGGCGCATCGCCGTCCGGACGCTCGGCGTGAACCGGCTCCGGACCGCGCTGACCCTCACCGCGGTGGGCATCGGGGTCGCCACCCTGCTGGCCATCGTGGGCATCATCCAGGGCCTGAACGGGGCCTTCGCCCGGCAGCTCGCGTCGCTGGGCACCGCCTCGCTCAACATCTCGCGGCGACCCTTCGTGGTCACCGGCGACTGGTGGAGGTACCGGAACCGGAAGCAGATCACCCTGGCGCAGATGCAGGCCGTCGCGGAGCAGTCGCGCTACGCCACGGCCGTGGTGCCTGAGGTGAACGAGGAGTCGAAGGACCTCACTGCCGGCGATCAGACGGTGAGCCAGGTGGACGTGGTGGGCACGCTCGCCGACTACCAGCAGATCTGGGGCTACGAGGTCACCGCCGGCCGCTTCCTCACCGACGCCGACAGCGATGCCGAGCAGCAGGTCGCGGTGCTTGGCTCCGACGTGGCCGAGCAGCTCTTCCCGGGACGCAGCCCGCTCGGTGGCTACGTGCGGCTCGACAACCGCCCCTACCGCGTCATCGGGGTGCTGGAGAAGAAGGGCCAGATCCTCGGCCAGAGCATGGACCTGGTGCTGATCGTCCCCTTCAAGACGTTCCTCGCCGTGTACGGCAAGCGTGACTTCCAGGTGGACGTGGGAGTCGCCGACCCGTCTCTGCTCGACAAGGCCGAGGACGACATCGTCGGGATCCTGCGCAGGGTGCGGAGCGTGCCCCCCGGCGAGCCGGACGACTTCAGCGTCAACCGCACCGAGCAGCTGGCCGACACCTACAAGCAGCTCACCGGCGCGCTCTACGGGGTGGCGGTCGGGGTGGGGCTGATCACGCTGCTCGTGGGCGGGATCGGCATCATGAACATCATGCTGGTCAGCGTGCGCGAGCGGACGCGGGAGATCGGCATCCGGCGAGCGCTCGGTGCCCGGCAGCGGACCATCGTGGTGCAGTTCCTCCTCGAGGCCTCGCTGGTCTCGGCGGTGGGCGGAGCCATCGGCACCGCGGTGGGACTGGGGATGGCCAAGCTGGTCTCGCTGGTCACCAGCCTCGCCGCGGCGGTGCAGCCGCTGACCGTCGTCGGGGGCGTGCTCTTCGCCGCGCTGGTGGGGTTGATCTTCGGCATCTGGCCCGCGGCCCGCGCGGCCCGGCTCGATCCTGTCGAGGCGCTGCGCTACGAATGACGCCGCCCCGCTTCATCGCCTTCTGGGACAACGCGCGGCTGGCGCTGACCACGCTCGCCGCCAACCCGCTCCGCTCGCTGCTCACCCTGCTGGGAGTCGTGATCGGAGTCACCACCGTGGTGACCATGATGGCCATGGTGGAGGGGCTCCGGACCAAGGTCACCCTCGACCTCTCCCAGCTCGGGGCCAACGTCTTCACGGTCTCCAAGTGGCCGGGGGGCATCAACCTCGGCCGGATCGACTGGCGGCGCTTCCAGCGCCGGCCCAACATCGGCCTCGCCGATCTGCAGTCGATCCGCGAGGGCTGTCCCTCGGTCACCACCGCCTCGGCGCACACCTGGCTGGGACCGAACAAGGTCTCCAGCGCCGTGGCCGAGACCCAGCCGAACGTCATCGTCCAGGGCGCCACCGCGGAGTGGATCGAGACCAGCGGTCGCGCAGTGTCCGCCGGGCGGTTCTTCTCCGCGAACGAGGTGGAGGAAGCGAGGGCGGTGGTCGTGGTGGGGCTGGACGTCGCCGACAAGCTCTTCCCCAACCAGGACCCGATCAACCAGGACCTCCGGATCCGCGGGCGCGTCTTCAAGGTGGTCGGGGTGCTGGAGAAGCGGGGGAAGATCTTCGGCCTCTTCAGCGCCGACAACATGCTGGTGCTGCCCCTGCCCAACGCGCTGGACATCTTCGGTCGCAACCGGAGCCTCCGGCTCAACGTCCAGGCGGTCGACCCCACCCGGCTGCAGACTGCTCAGGACGAGGTGACCGCGCTTCTCCGGATGCGCCGCAACGTCAGGCCGGGCGAGGCGAGCAACTTCGAGCTGGACACCAACGAGTCCATCACTCGCACCTTCAACAACCTGAGCAACGTCATCACCGCCGCCAGCTTCGGGATCTGCCTGCTCTCGCTGGTGGTGGGTGGCATCGGCATCCTGAACATCATGCTGGTGAGCGTCACCGAGCGGACCCGCGAGATCGGCATCCGGAAGGCCCTGGGCGCGAAGCGGCGGCGGATCCTGGGCCAGTTCGCGCTGGAGGCGGTGACGCTCTCGCTCTTCGGCGGGATGCTGGGACTGACCCTCGGCGTGTCGCTGTCGGCGCTGGGCCGGTGGGCGTTCGGGTTCCCGATGAGCGTCCCGGCCTGGGCGGTGGTGCTGGCCCTGGTGATGAGCAGCGGGGTGGGGCTGGTGTTCGGCATCTATCCCGCGGCCCGGGCGGCAGGGCTCGACCCGGTGGAGGCGATGCGCAGCGAGTAGGCTCCGCACCGTGGAACCCCGCGCGCTCCCGTTCCTCGGGCTCGGCCTCTCCAGCAACCTGGACCCGGCGGTGGAGCCCGATCCGTGGGCGCTCCATGCCGCCGAGCCGGGGCTCCTCGACCTGGTCGAGTACAGCGCCCCGCTCCCGCTCCAGGAGGCGGAGCGCGACGCCGGGCTCTTCCCGACCCTGATGGCCAGGCGGGAGCGCCTCCCCGTGCTGTTCCACCCGGTGCACCTCAACCTCGCCGGACCCGAGCTCGAGCCCGCAGGTCGCCTCGCCGCGCTCGAGGCGCACGCCCGGGCCGTGGGGTCGCCCTGGGTGGGGAACGACGTCGCCTGGTGGCACGTCGGGGGCACCGCGCTCCCCGGATACCTGTACCTGCCGCCGCCGTTCAGCGCCGCTGGCCTCGAGCTCGCGGCCGCGCACGCCCTCCACGTGGCGGCCGGCCTCTCGGTGCCCCTGGCCCTGGAGAACCCGGTGGTGGTGCGCCGCGACGGCCCACTCCACGTGCTCGACTTCATGGCTGCGCTGCACGCGCGCACCGGGTGCCCGCTCGTGCTCGACGTGGGCCACCTGGTGGCCGCGCAGCTCGCCTCCAAGCTTCCGCTGGAGACCGGCCTCGATGGATTTCCGTTCGATGCGGTGATCGAGGTCCACGTCGCAGGCGCGGTCATCACGCGCACGACCGAGGGCCGGGGCGTCTACATGGACGACCATGGCCAGCCGCTCCGCAGCGAGGTGCTGGGCCTGCTAGCCGAGGTGCTCCCCCGGTGCCGCGCGCTCCGGGCGCTGGTCTTCGAGGGCGACGGGCACCCCGCGGCCGTCGCGCGGAGGACGCTCCTCACCCTGCGGGCGATGCTCGAGCCCATCGCCGAGCGCGCCGCGCTCCGCGTCGAGCCCCCCCGGTCCCGGCCTCCCCGCCTGCCGGACGGCGCCGCAGCGCTCTCCTGGCGGACCTTCGACCTCGTCCACGGTCGGGAGCCGCCCGAGGAGGATCCTCCCGGCGTCCACGCCGAGCTGGGGCTGCGGCTGTCGGTGACCCGCGAGGCGCTCGACGCCCGCTGGCCGCTCTCCCGTCCGCTGCTCGCCCCCTCGCGCGTGGCGCTGGAGCGCTTCCTCGCCTCGGCCGCCTACCGGGACGCGTTCGCCGGTGGGCAGAGGCTCGACGCGGCGTGGGCGGCCTGGGCCCGGAGCGAGATGCGTGGCTCGGGAGCGCCGGAGCTCGCGACGGCCCTGGCGTTCGACACCTGGGCGCAGGCGCTGGCCGGCGCTCCCGGCGGGAGGAGCGGGGTGTTCGCCGCGGACCTCGGCGAGGCGCTCTTCGCCCTCGGCGCGCTGCGGCGGCATCTCGCCTCGCGGGCACTCGGCGAGGGCCTCGTGCCCGAGGGCGCGCTGGAGGGGTTGGCCCAGGCGGTTCGCCGTGCACCGGGGCGCCCCTGGCGGGTGCACGCGCGGTGGAACCGTGGGCGGCTGGAGGTGGGAGAGCGTGGGCTGGACCCGACCGGGACAGCGGAGGAGACTTCCCGGCCGACATGAACCGCAACCTGACCATCGTCCTCCTGCTGGTCATCGCCGGCTTCAGCGCCGCCGGTGTGGTGGGCTACCGGCGCACCACCGAGGCGCAGCTGCAGGCGGCGAAGGAGATCGCCGCGCTCCGTCTCAAGGCCGATGCGCTCGAGCGGGCGGGGTGGATCCGGAACAACCCCGATCCCGACGGCTACAGGAGCGACGTGAAGGGGTACCTCCGCTGGTACTTCGAGGAGGTCGCCGCGCAGCAGGCGAAGTACGGCGGCAACCCCGCCTTCGACGACTACCTCAAGGAGATGGATGCCCAGGCAAAGGCCAAGGCCCAGCTCGAGCTTCCGCAGCTGCCCGACGGCCGCGCGCGTGGCCCGATGGCCAATCCGGTGAACCGCAAGGCCTTCTGGGAGTGGGAGAAAGCGATGTTCGATCGCATGCGCACCGGGAAGTACGCGCCGGTCCTGACCGGGACGGACAAGGGGCTCCGGCTCGACGTCGTCTCCGCCGAGGTGGTGATGGTGGGGAACAAGCCGAAGATCCGCTTCCCGATCGTGCTCTGGGGCGCCCAGCGGGAGGTCAAGGAGGAGGAGCAGCACGGGCACAAGCGGATGATGACCTGGGCGGACTTCGCGACGACCTTCCGGCTGATCGACGACAAGGGGAAGCTCTACGGAGAGATGAGCACCGGGAACCCCGGCATGCGGAACGACTTTCCGGAGCGGCTGATCGCCGAGTTCCCGCCGCAGATCGTCCTCGGCCAGTACGAGCTCGACCCGGTGCCGGCGACCGTGAGCACCATGGAGATGCTGATCGCGGTCCGGTCACACGCGCCGACGGGCGGGGACATCAATGCCCAATACAGCTGGAAGCTCCCCGTCCCGGACGACTGGAAGCTGAAGCCCGGCGAGACCTGGGAGGGGGCGACGGTCACCACGCGGAGCGAGGAGGAGATCGACCCCGCGATGGCCGCTCGCAAGGAGAAGGAGAAGAGGTAGGTCCGGGTCGGGGCGGCCGCATCCCAGGTCGACCGCCGGAAGTCTCACGGAATTCATCGTCGTCTCGACGACGGCGTGCCCAAGGTCCTCACCGCGGAACCTGGACGCGGCAGCCGTGACTCACAAGACAGCGAAGTGGCTGGCCAGCCGGTGGATGGCCAGGTCGCCCGACTCGTCCAGGAGCGCGACGTCGAGGCGGGGGCTCACCGCGAGCGCACGCACCCCGCGGCCTCCGGGGAGCTCCGCCAGCACGCGACCGTTCCGTACGTCGAGCGCCCGGACCACCGGGCCGGCGGCGATCACCACCCCGTGCTCGAGTCCGGGGGGCACCGTGGCCACCGCCACGCCCGCAGCGCCGACCCGCCAGGATGGCTTCCCGTCGCGCTGGACCCGGACTGCCGCCCCGGTGGTTCCGACCACCACCAGCTCGACGCCGGCACGCAGCACACCCACCGGGCGTTCCGGCACCGGCACCGCTCGCTGCCACACGATGCGACCGCGCACGTCGAGGCAGGCGAGGGTGGGGCGGTCCTCGTGCAGGCCAGCGATCCAGGCCCGGGCGCCCCCGGCGGTGGGCGGCGCGGCGCGCTCCAGCGGGAGCTCGGTCAGCCAGCGGACCTCTCCGAGCACGGGGTCGAGCGCGAGCAGTGCCGAGCGGTCCTCGCGCCCGAGCGGCACCAGCACCACCGGGCCCCAGGCCTGGGCCGGCCCGGTGAAGGGCAGCGGGGCGGCCACCCGGAAGCGCACGGTCCCGTCGTGCAGGTCCAGCCCGGTCAGCACCCCGGACTCGGACGCGGCGAGGACGGTGACGCCAGAGAGCGCGAGGTGCAGGCGCCGGGTGCGGGCGGGGAGGAACGACCATCGCTCGCGTCCGGTGAGGGCGTCCACCGCCCGGACGCCGCGCCGCTCGACGCCGAAGACGAGGATCTGCTCGGCCGCGATGACCACCGGATCGAGCGCTGCGCCGTCGTGCGGCTGGAACCAGCGAGGGTTCGCGTCCTGGGGGCCGTACCCGTAGAGCCTGTCCCGGGTCGCGCCCAGCGCCCGGCCATCGGGCGTCGTCGCCCCTCCGCGGGGCGTGGGGCGATGGATGCGGAGCTTGCCGTCCCATCCGAGGACGTCCATCCCCCGGTCGGACTGGAGCACGACGGCCGCCTCGGTGGCGAGCAGGGTGGCCGGGCCCGCTCCGGCGAGGCCGGGCGCCTGCGCCACCGGGAGGAACCGCAGGCGGCGCATGCTACCCTCGCGCCGGAGCGGCCGCACCGCACGGGCCGCGCGGAGAGGCCGCCGGCGCCGCGCGGGCGGGCGTTCCCTCCGGTCCGTCGGGACCGGCCGGAGGAGGGCGAGCCCGGACTCGGAGCGCGTCACGAGCTCGTCGAGGTAGGGGTTTCGCCGCTGGGTTGGGACGGCCCAGCGCACCGCACGCGCGACGGAGGCGCCGAGCGAGAGGAGCGCCCGCGCGACCTCCTCGGCCGTCCAGGGGAGGGTCTCCTTCCCCAGCGTCCAGGAGGCGCCGGTGAGCGAGACGCGGGAGGGTCCGTCCGGGAGGTGAAGGTCGACCGTGCTCACCCCGGTGCCGAGGGCTCGCTGCACCTCCTCGCCGCAGCGGACCAGCTCCAGCACGTGGAGGAGCGCTGGTCCGCCGAGGTGCCAGCCCTCTTGAGCGCCTGAGACCCAGATGCGCCCCGATCCGAGGAGCGCGCCGAGCGCGGCGGCATGGCCGCGTGGGGCCCGCTCGAGCAGACCCGACGAATCCGCGAGCTGGAACACGAGGCTCCTCGCCGGACCGCCGACGAGGAGCCCGAGGGGGGCCGGCGGCCGGGAGGAATGAACGCGCGAGGGAAGCCGGAGGGCCCGGAGTCGCTCCCGGACGGCGCGCTTGCTCGCGGCGGGAGCGGAGGTGGCGTCGAGGTCCGCGACGAAGGCCTCGCCCATCCGGTAGACGGCCTCGGACCACTCGGCCCAGTCGAGGCGCACGCGGCGGACGAGGCGCGCGGGGCGGGCCAGCGAAGCGATCCGGAGGGTGCAGCCGTCCTCGGTATTCTCGAGGCAGAGCACGAGGCCGGACTCGGGCAGGGAGACGTCGGCCATCGACGCGCCGCGGGCGAGCGCTCCGGTGCACCCGAGGAGGGCCTCCACGAGGGGGAGGAGCGGCTCGTCCTCGGCCCCGTCGACGAGCGCGACACCGTCCAGCTCCAGAGACACCGAATCATGCGGCGCCGAGCCGCGCTCGCGAGTCCAGCGCCTGCCGATCCGGATGCGGAGCATGCGAGAGTGGGGGTGCTTCTCACGGGCGATGCCGCGCTGCAAGCGAAGTCCGGCACGGAGAGCGCATGACGAAGGAAGACGCAGCTGCACCCTGCTGCTCGTTCTGCGGAAAGGCTCAGCTCGAGGTGTGGAAGCTCTTTGGAGGCCCGGCGGCCCACATCTGCAACGAGTGCGTCAAGCTCTGCAGCGACATCTTCAGCGAGGAGTGTCCGAGGTCGCATCCGAAGGGATGGGATCCCAACGAGCTCACATCTGCGACACGTGCATCGGTCCTGGAGGCGATGGGGAGCCTCGCTTCCAATTGGAGCCGGCTCCACCAGATCGTCGGCGGGCAGACGGGTGACTGGAATCTGGAGAGTGCCGCCGATACAGGGTTATCGGAGGCAGCGGGTTTCCCATCGCGGACCGACGGGCAGCTCGACGACCCGGTGCGCCAGATCATCGAACACCTGAGCTTCAGCGTGGAGGTCCTCCATTCGATGGGGAGGTGTCTGCGGCAGCCTGGGTTCAAGCCGTCGCGCGTCTTCCTCAAGGTGGCTCGCGAGAGGCTCGACCAGCGCGGG
>Ga0335080_10009346_pt1 | contig 10249 bp, 9 predicted proteins | sample Lox_Sample_34_FD_206720 | JGI IMG/M metagenome (GOLD analysis project Ga0335080, IMG submission 206720) | Soil microbial communities from Loxahatchee National Wildlife Refuge, Florida, United States - Lox_Sample_3.4 | ecosystem: Environmental > Terrestrial > Soil > Wetlands | place: USA: Florida... | reverse complement strand
CGGTGAAGACGAGCACCGTGCCTTTCGGCAACAGCGGCGCGGCGTCGTCGGCGTAGATGTAGTTGACGTGCCAGCGCCACTGGAAGTTGTTGACGCTGCTCAGCAGCTCGCGCTTGCCGTCCGGATAGATCGCCTCCATCGACATCGCTTTGCCGCGCATGTGCATGTGCGGCTGGAAATTCTCGATGCGCGCCGGCGCCTGCAGCACGTAGAAATTCTGCGTCATCGCCGTCGAGTTCGGCGGGATGTCGAGCTCTTCGCCGCGGCTCACGTCGAACATCTTGAGCACCGTGCGGTGCGCCGGCACGAAGCCTTTGGGATAGAAGTACACGGCGAGCTCGACCTGGTTGTCCTTCACTTCCTCGCCGATCGCGTACATGTGGACTTCCCAGTGGATCTTCGAGCCTGGGAGCATCAGCTTGCCGGCGTCGGCGTTGTAGATCTCGCCGGTCTTGCCGACGGACCACTCCATGAACAAGCCGGCGGTCATCTGCATGTCATGCGCGCTCGACGCGAGGCCGGCGACGCCCTCGTCTTCGTGCTGCTCGAGCATCGTCAGCACGTGATGGACGATGCGGCGGCCCTGGAGCGTCGCGGGGCGGATCTCGATCGCGCGCACCCAGCGCGGCTCGGTGAGGCCCGTGTCGGTGACCGGCCTGAACCACTTGTCCTGCGTGCGCGCCGCCAGCGTGTAGGGCGGCGACTTCAGCACGAGGTCGGGCTTGCCGTACAGCTTCTCGAACTGCCAGCCGCCTTGATCGGGCAGCGCGGCCGGCGGCGGCAGGTCCTTCGCGTCGCCCATCGGTGCGCCCTGATCGACCCAGCCGACGATCGTGTCGATCTCGGCGTCGGTGAGGCTGCGATCGTTCTTGAAATGCTGGATGCCGACGGTCTTGTCGATGTACCACGGCGGCATCAGCCGCGCGGTGACCTTGTTCTTGATGCTCCGCGCGTACTGCTTGGCATCGTCGTAGGTGAGCAGCGACATCGGCGCGATCGAATTCGGCGAGTGACACACCTGGCACTTCGACTGAAGGATCGGCGCGACGTCCTTGGCGAACGTGACGGGATGCGCGGCTTGCGCCGCGACGGGCCGGCCGCGAAGCGCAACCGTCGCGATCACGACCGCGAAGCCAACGACGCCGGCTAGCATCCATCGAGACGACGCGACTCGCGGCATGGACGTCTCCTTCACTTGACCGTGACTTTCACGAATCCGTTCGACCAGCAGCACTGCGCGTGGCCCGCGCCGGCGATGCCCGACGCGTCGTTGGCGCGCACGCGCACGACGTACTCGCCCGGCGCGCTGAACGTGGCGGCCGTCGTGGCCGAGCCGCCCGCAACCGGCACGCGCGCGGTCGGCGGCGTGAATTTCACCACGCCAGGTCCTTGATGCTCGATCCACGTCAGCGTCACCGGCACGGCGCCGCGGCCGGTGGTCGCGACGCTGCCTGCCGCCTTTCCGTCGTCCTTCGCAAAGATCGTGATCGAGAGCGGCTGGCCGGCGGTCGCGGTCAGCGGCGGGCCGGTGATGCCGCCCGGGCCCGCGCCTTCGGGCCCGTTCTCGGCAAATTTGAGCACGGGCGGCGTGTTGCCGGATCCCGCTTCGCCTTCGAGCGCGTCGATCTGCCAGTTCGGACGCAGGCTGCCGGGAATCGCGTACGTCTGGCCGCGGAACTTCAACGTCCAGGTGACTTCTTTCTTGCCGAAGTCGGCGGGCACTTTGATCGCGAACACGCCCCACTGGCGCTTCGGCTCGAAGTGCGTCGGCTGTCCTTGATCCTGCGCGCCCGGCTCAATGAAATTGTTCGGGCCGATCGGAATGTCGATCGCTTCTTCGGTGTTGCGGTTGTAGTACCCGAAGGAGATCGAGAACGTGCCGTCCTTGTTGGGATACCAGCCTTCGAACGCGGGCGTGACGGTGGCGCCGGTTTTCGGCGCGGGCGCGAGCGGCAGCTGGCGGCCGGCGACCGGAAACGCGGCGGCGAGGACGAACGCACAGCCCGCAAGGACAACGACGACGCGCTGTCTCGGCATGAACGCTCCCAACGGCTCGATGGCGATAGGCTACCATGCTTCGAGTCGCGCATGGCCGACGCCGCACGCGAGCCCGGGACCTGGACGTTCGAGCCGCTTTCGGCCGAAGACGCGCTCGAATGCGCGCGCCACATGGCCGCATCCGAGCCGTGGATCACGCTGCAGCGCGACGTCCCGTCCGCGCTCGCGGTGCTGCAGAATCCGGAGAAGGAAATCTGGGTCGCGCGCGACGCGGGGGCGATTGCCGGGTTCATCATTCTGGATCTCACCGGACCCTTTCCCGGCTACATCCAGACGATCTACGTGCGTCCCGAATCGCGCGCCCAGGGGCTCGGCACCGCGCTCATCGCGCTCGCCGAGGACCGCATTTTTCGCGACAGCCCCAACGTCTTCATGTGCGTCTCGTCGTTCAATCCAGCCGCGCGGCGCCTGTACGAGCGCCTCGGCTACGAGGCCGTCGGCACGCTCGGCGCGTACGTCGTGCCGGGCCACGACGAGATCCTGCTGCGCAAGACGCGCGGATCGTGGACCGAGTTTCGTCGCGGGCGGGGACGATGAGCCGCGCCGTGCCGTTCGATGAGGCGTGCGCGCTCGTCGAGACCGCGCTCGGCGGTTCGATGCGACAGGCGATCGTGGCCGAAGCCGCGAGCGCGAAGGACGCGACGCAGGCCGTGACACGCCTGCGCGACGGCATGCGCGCCGACGCGTGGGGCAGCGGGAAGGGCCGCGTCGATCTCGCCGCGGCCATCGCGGCGTTCGACCAGCGCGTGCGCGCCGGCGGCTTCCATGCGATTCACGACTGGGATGGCAAGGCCGAGCGCGTCAATCAAGACACGATCGCGATCGAGGTCGCCAACTACGCGCTCGAGCATCGCGGTCAGGGCGCGCCGGATCGCCGCGTGCTCGCGATGCTCCTCGACTACTACTTTCTGTACGTGCTCGCGCTGCTGTCGCTGAACGTGTGGGAGGACGGCGACGCCGACGCGCGGCTCGATCGTCTCGACGGCCTGCTCGCCGCGCTTCAGGGGCCGAACGGCAGCGGCCAGCGCCTGGCCGCCGACGCCGCGACGCTCATGCTGCTCGCGACGTCGCACTACGAGTCCGACGATCGCGGCTACGACACGCTGCTCGCGCACGTCCGCACGCTCGGCCGCGATCAGCGCCGCAAGATCGCGCACGTCCACGCGCTGTGCCTCGGCAGCCACCTGCGCTTCGGCATCGAGGCGACGTACGGGCAGGACTACACGCTGATGCGCGACGACAACGGCGTCGACTATCGCTGGCTCGCCTTCTCGCTCGCGACGATGATGGACGAGTACGAGGACCTCGAGGCGCGCGGCGATCACGGCGGCGCGCGAGACGAGGCCGTCGAGGCGCTGCTCAACGGTCTCAGCGCCGATCCAGAGGCGTTCGTGGGCAGCCGGCCGCTGGCGGCGCTGCAGACGACGGCGGCTGAACACGCCCGTCTTCGCGATCGGCTGCTCGACCGCCATCAGGCGCTGGGCGCCGCATTCGACGCGCTTCGTCCCCGCGACGACGGCTATTCGCCGTTGTCGCTGTTCTTCAACTTCTCGCAGAACGTGCTCAAGGGCATCGTCGTCGACGCGATTCTCTGGGGCGAGCCCTGGGCGGCGGGGTTCAACGATCTGCTGACGTCGCGCTCGCCCGACGCGGCGTCGAACGACGCCAAGCTGCGGCTGGCACGCACGCTGATGAGCCACGCGCGCGAGAAGCCGGATAGAATCCGGGGCCTGCTCACGCCGGCGATTGTGTACGATGCGCGTGCGGGCCGGCGGGCGTTCGGCGCCGTGCAGCGCGCGTTTGCCGCGTCGGTGTCGGCCGGGAGGACGTGACATGAGGCGGATTCGTCGATCTCCAAGCGCACTGATCCTCGCGGCCGCGCTGGCGCTGTCGCTGGGCCGGCTCGCGCGCGCCGAGCCGCAGACGCCGCCGGCGTCGGATCTCGACGAATCCGTTCCGCCCGGCGACAACTACGACAAAGCGAACTTCCGGCTGTGGTTTCCGCCGGGCGTCGCGACGTTCGACGCGGTGCTCGTGCTCGTGCCTGGATCGAACGGCGACGGGCGGTCGCAGGTCGACGACACGTTCTGGCAGGAATTCGCGACGAAGCACCATCTCGCCATCGTCGGCTGTCAGATCACCGACAAGCCGCACGACCAGGGATTCATCGAGGACTACGCGAACGTCTCGCACGGCAGCGGCCAGGCGCTCTTGACGGCGCTCGCGGCGTTTGCGAAGCGCGCGAATCATCCGGAAATCGCGAACGCCCCGCTGCTGTTGTGGGGCATGTCGGCGGGAGGCGAGTTCGACTACGAGTTCGCGGCCTGGAAGCCCGAGCGCGTCATCGCGTTCATCGTCAACAAGGGCAACATCTATTACACCGCGCTCGCCTCACGCGAGGCGCGCAGCGTGCCGGCGATCCTGTTCACCGGCGAGAAGGACCTCGAGTTCCGCACGAACACGATCAACGGGCTCTTCGCGGTCAATCGCCGCGGCGGCGCGCTGTGGGCCCTCGCGCAGGAGCCCGGCATCGGACATGCCGTCGGCCGATCGAAGGAGCTCGGCGCGATGTTCTTCGAGGACGTGCTGCCGCTCCGGCTCGGCGGGTCCGTGACCAACGGCCGGACCGTGCTGCGGCCGATCGACGAGAAGACGGGGTTCATCGGCGATCAGAAGACGCTGACGTACCAGCCGGCGGCGAGCGCGGGCGCGGTCAACGCGCCGGCCTCGTGGCTGCCGACCGCGCGAATCGCGCACGCGTGGCAGGCCGTCGTGACCGGCAGGCCGTTCGACTTCTGACGCCCTGGGAGGTGCTTCGTGATCGTGCGTTTCTGGCATGGACGCGTTCCGACGTCCCGTGCCCAGCCGTACCGTGAGTTCCTGAATCGACGCGCCGTCCCCGACTATCGCGCGGTGGCCGGCAACCTGAGCGTCCACATTCTCGAGCGGGCGGAAGGCGAAATCACGCACTTCGTCACAATGAGCTTCTGGGACAACCTCGATGCCGTGAAAATCTACGCCGGCACCGACGTCACGAGCGCGAAGTACTACCCCGAGGACCGCGATTTCCTCCTCGAGTTCGAGCCGCACGTCGTCCACTACGAAGTCGTAGGGATTGGATGAACGATCTCCGCTACGCGTTCCGCATGCTGCGCAAGACGCCGCTGTTCACGGCGGCGGTCGTGCTGACGGTCGCGCTCGGCATCGGCGCCACGATCGTCTGAACCTGCCGACGTTTGCCGCGTCGATCCTGAACTATCTGTCGTGGAAAGAGCAGTCGCGCTCGTTCGATGGATTGGGCGCCGTCGGGTTCGCGAGCTTCAACTTGACCGGCACGGGGTGCTGCCGATTCTCGGCGTGCCGCCCGTCGTTCCGCGACGGCGAGGACGCGCCCGGCGCGCTGCCGGTCGTGATGATCAGCGACGCGTTGTGGCGGCGGCGGTTCGGCGCGGATCCCCTGATCGCGCTGCGCACCGAGTAAGAAAAATAACTCCGGGAGTCTTTTTGGAGGACATGTCACCTAAAAAAGACTCCCGGAGTTATTTTCGCCGCTCGGGCGCCGCCGAGCTGATCGATTTCCTCGGCGTCCGTCGGCTTCCGGTCGCGTTCGAGGACGTAGATCGTGCCGACGCCTCGCGTGCTAACATGCCGCGCCTCCCCGGAATCTGGAGCGTCGCATGGCGACCAATTGCGCGGCGGGAGTGTGCGAGCCTGAGCGAACGCAAGGCCTCATCGCGCCGGCCAACGCCGGCACCCACGTGCTCGTGCAGCTCAAGGGCCCCGGCGTGTTCCTCGGCAGCGAGTGCGTCAAGCAAGGCGGGACGAGCAACATCACGTTCGTCGTCCTCGACATCGACGGCCGCAACGTCACGAACGTGTCCTATGCCGCGGCGGAGAACGGCGGCCTCACGCAACAGAACCCCTACGGGCTCGTGGTGCTGAAGGCGACGTCACTGATCAATCTGACGATCGGCTTTCCGACGCCGCTGCGCTACGAACGCGATCTCAAGCTCTCGGTCGTCGTCAACGAGCCTGGCGTGGTGCAGATCTTGGCCAACGTGATCCACGGGAAGTAGATCGGGGCACGGGCAGGCCTGACGCCCGGTGCCCGACTCGCTACTGTTTCTTCTCGGGGAACAGCGTCACCTGCACGTAGGTGTTCGTGTTCAAGTACGCCTTCGCGGCGTCGGTGATCATGGCCGGCGTGATCGCGCGATAGACCTCCGGCAGATTGAAGAGGTCCTTCAAGTCTTCCGGATACTGATAGCGCAGTGCGATCTGGTTCAGCAGGTAGCTGTTCTGCTGGCTGTTGGTCTCGAACTCGCGCACGAGGCCCTCGCGCACTTCCTGCAGCTGCGCGTCGGTCACCCCGCGATTCTTGAACGCGTCGATTTCCTGGAACACGCGGTTGACCAGCACGCTCGTGCGGCTGGGATCGCAGCCGAACTGGACGACGATCGAGTACTGCTCGAGCGGCACCTTGGCGGAGTTCGCGTTCACCGCCACGCTGTACGTGCCGCCGAGCTGCTCGCGCAGCGCTTCGTGCAGCCGGCCCTCGAGCACCAGCGTCATCGCGCGCAGCACCACGCGGTGCATCGGGTCGTACTGGAAGGGCCCGGTGAACACGATCGCCGCCTCGCTCTTCGGCTCGATCCCCTTCTCGACGCGCTTTTCGACGACGCCGGCCGGCGGACGCAGGCCGATGTCCTTCCACGTCTCCCGGCGATGGGTGGCGGGCAGGCCGCCGAGGTATTTCTCGACCAGCGGCTTCATCGTCGCCAGGTCCATGGCTCCGACGAACACGAACGTGAAGCCGCTCGCGTCCGAGAACCGATCGCGATAGAACGAGAGCGACTTGTCGAGGTTCATCTCGTTGATCCGCTCGGGGCTCATCGGGCGCGACCGGAAATGGTTCTGCGTCAGCGCATCGGTGAGCGCCTCGGCGAACGCAAACGTCGGGAGCGCCTGCTCGTTCGCGATCACGGCTTTCATCTGCGACGTCAGCACGCTGAAGATGGCCGGGTCCGCCCGCGGCGCCGTGAACGTGAGGTAGATGAGCTGAAAGATCGTTTCGGCGTCCTTGGGCGACCCCCCGCCGCTGACGCCTTCGTCCGTCTCGCCGATGAACGGCCGCACGCTCGCGACCTTGCCGGTGAGCTGCTTTCTCAGGTCGATCGCGCTGAACTTGCCGAGGCCGCCCGCGCTGATCACCTGCGCCGCGGTTTGCGCCGCGACGAAATCCTGATCGGACGCGAGCGACGTCCCGCCCGGACTGAACGCGCGAAACACCAGCTCGTCGTCCTTGAGCGTCGTCGGCTTCAGCACCACCTTCACGCCGTTCGAGAGCGTCCACTCGGTGATGCCGTACGCGTCCTTGGTGGTGGTCTCCGCGATGGTGCCCGGCGTCGGCGGTGTGGCGACGAGCGGCGCCGTCGACACGGTGTCGACGTACGCGGCCGTGTTCTTCGCCGAGGCCGCTTTGATCACGGCCGCGAGCTTCGTCGCATCCGGCACGACGAGCCCAGGCTTGTCCGGCGCGTTCACGGCGACGACGCGATTGCGCTCGCCGGTCCAGTTCTTGGCGAGCTTGTTCACTTCCGCGAGCGTGATCTCGGGCAGGAAGCGCGTGTGCAGCGCGTCCTCGTAGACGATGCCGGGGCTCGGCTCGTTCATGGTGAAGTTGCGGATGAACTCCTCGGCGAACGAGCGCGACTCCTGCTGATCTTTTTCGGCGACGGCGCGATCGTAGGCGCGCTGGAGCGCCTGCTTCTCGCGCGCGAGCTCGGTGGCCGTGAACCCGTAGCGCGCGACGCGATCGGTCTCGGTGAACAGCGCGTCCAGCCCCTTCTCGATGCCGTCCTCGCGCACGAGCGCCGTGAGCGTGGAGGCCTGGCGCGTGCGGACGAGGGCTCCGGTTCCGGCGGCGGCCCCGATGAACGGTGCGTTCGGCTTCTGCGCGATTTCAGACAGACGCGCCGTCAGCATATTGTAGAAGAGCGTGTCGACGATCTGCTGGCGGTAGGCGCCGATCGTCGATTGATCGGGCGCCGCCTCCATGTCGTACACGCGCACCGCGGTGGCCGTCGCTTCCTTGTCGGTCGCGACCGTGTACAGCGTATTCGCGTGGTCCGGCACGCTGAACGTCGGCCGCGGCCGCTCGTGCGCCGGATTGGTCAGCGGCGCGAAATGCTGTTTGATGAGCGGCTCGACCGTCGCCTTGTCGAAATCCCCGACCGCGACGACCGCCATGAGATCGGGCCGGTACCAATCGTTGTAGAACTTCGTGAGCAGCGCGGGATTGAACGTGGCGACCGTCTCCATGCTGCCGATCGGAATGCGATCGGCGTATCGCGATCCGGCCAGCAGCACCGGGAACTGCTTGTCGTTCATCCGCGCGGCGGCCCCGCGCCCGCGCCGCCACTCTTCGGTGATGACCTGACGCTCCTTGTCGATCACGCCAGGATCGAAGAGGACGTTGTGCGCCCAGTCCTCGAGAATCAGCATCGCCTTGTCCATCACGTCCGGCCGGTCGGTCGGAATCTGGAGCTGAAAGACCGTTTCGTCGAAGCTCGTGAACGCGTTGATGCTCGGACCGAACTGCATGCCGATCGACTGCATGAAGGCGATGATCTGCTGTCTCGGGTAGTGCTTCGTGCCGTTGAACGCCATGTGCTCGACGAAGTGGGCGAGCCCGCGCTGGTTGTCGTCCTCGAGCACCGAGCCCGCATTCACGACGAGCCGCAGCTCCGCGCGATGCTCGGGCTTGCGATTCACTTTCACGTAGTAGCGCAGCCCGTTCGGCAGCTTCCCGACGGTGATCGCCGGGTCGATCGGGACCGCCGCGCTGAGGGCGATCGTCGCGGCCGATCGCGCCGGCGCCGTTTGCGGCGCCGCCACCGCGGCGAGACACACGCCCGTCAGGCCGACGAGCGCGATCAGCAGAATCCGGGTCCGAATGCGGGCCATCATCCGTTCAATTATCGGCTAGATCCCTGAAGACCATGTCGAAATCGGCGATTTGGCCGGGCCGGCCTCCTCAATTGTTTGTATCCTGTCCGCATGTGGGCGCTGATCGCGACGCTGTTGTTCTCGCCGCTCGCGCCGCCTCCGCCGGATCGATTCGACGTCAACGGCGTCAGTCTGTCCTACACGGTGCAAGGCACGGGTGAGCCCGTCGTGCTCATCCACGGCTTGTACTCGAGCGTGCGGCGAAATTGGGAGCTGCCGGGCACGCTCCAGATGCTCGCCGCCAACTATCAGGTCATCGCGCTCGATCTGCCCGGTCATGGTTTGTCCGACAAACCCGATCGCATCGACGCCTACGGCCTCGCGATGGTCGACGATGTCGTCGCGCTGCTCGATCATCTCGCCATCAAGAAAGCGCACATCGTCGGGTACTCGATGGGCGGGATGATCGCGATGAAGCTGATGGCGACGCATCCGGATCGCGTGCTTTCGGCGGTCGTCGGCGGCATGGGCTGGATGGAGAAGGGCACGCTGCTCGCGCTGTTCTGGGAGAACTGGCAAGCCGCGGCGCGCGGCCAGACGCCCGCGGTGTGCGCGCAGAGTCTCGGCAAGCTCGCGCTGTCCGCCGACGAGCTCGCGTCGATCCACGCGCCGGTGATCGTCGTCGTCGGCGAAAAAGATCCCGTCAAGCCGCTGTTCGTCGATCCGCTCCACAAGGCGCGGCCCGACTGGCCCATCGTCGTGGTGCCGAATGCGAATCACACCGATACGGTCTTCCGGCCCGAGTTCAAGCACACGCTCGTCGACGCGCTCGCGAACCCGGCGCACGGCGGCTGACGCGCGGGCGCGAGTGCAAAGTGACGTCGCGTCTCAAGGGTGGCCGACGGCGATCAGCCACGCGGTCACGCTTCGGAAGTAGAAAATGCCGTTGACCTGCTTGATCAGGAAACGGTGAATGCCCGGAGAAAGCCGCAACGTGAACGGATGATTGTCCGGCCCACCCGCGCCGGTGCGGCATCACGGCCGTCGCCCCGTTCATCGCGCGAACGCGCTCGAGAGCCTCTGCGCGCGTCGTGCGCGGGCCTTTCGGCGCCGGCGGCTGCAATCACTCGCGGTCACGACCTTGGCAGAAACTGCACTGGGATTCCTATCGGCGATAGGATGTGTAAAATACGCCACGGGACGCGTGTGTCCCGGCTCCTGGAGACCTCAATGTTCCGCCACA
>Ga0335080_10009344_pt1 | contig 10251 bp, 10 predicted proteins | sample Lox_Sample_34_FD_206720 | JGI IMG/M metagenome (GOLD analysis project Ga0335080, IMG submission 206720) | Soil microbial communities from Loxahatchee National Wildlife Refuge, Florida, United States - Lox_Sample_3.4 | ecosystem: Environmental > Terrestrial > Soil > Wetlands | place: USA... | reverse complement strand
TCGTTTCAGAGGGGAGTGCTGCCGAATGCCGTCGCGCGCCTCGGGGGGCGTCTGCCGCCTCGTCCTGCTGCTGCCGTTCCTGCTCACGCTCGGGGGGCGGCTCGCCGCGGCCGATCCGGCGAGCGATCAGAACCTGTCGCGCGACGACGAGATCGCCGAGCTCAAGCGAGAGCTCTCGACCGTGGTCGACGAGGTCGAGAAACTGCGCGCGCAGGTGGCGGCGCCCGAACAGAGCTACGAGCTCGAGCCCAAGAACGGCTTCGGCCCGGCCGCGGCCAAGATCTACTCGATCAGCAAGGGCATCTCGATCGGCGGCTACGTCGAGGGTCACTACGGCTTTCGCGACCTGGGCGACGCCCGCCAGGACAACGAGGTCAATCTCGACCGCGAGGTCCTGTATCTCGGCTACAAGTTCAACGACTGGCTGGCCTGGAACTCCGAGATCGAGTTCGAGAACGCCACCACCGAGGTCGACGGCTCGGTGACCGTGGAATTCTCGACGCTCGACTTCCTGTACCGCCCGGAGCTGAACGCGCGCGTCGGCGTGCTGCTCCTGCCGATGGGGATCATCAACGAGGTGCACGAGCCGCCCTTCTACTACAGCACCTTCAAGCCGCAAGTGGAGACGGCGATCATCCCCACCACCTGGTCGGACTACGGCGTGGGCCTGTTCGGCCGGATCGGCGAGCAGCTCAGCTACCGCGTGTATCTCGTCGAGGGTCTGAACGCGCAGGGCTTCGACAGCGGCGGCATCCGCGAAGGCCGGCAGGGCTCGTCGAACGCGCTCGGCAACGACCTGGCGTTCGTGGGCCGCTTGGAGTGGGAGCCGCTCTCGGGTCTCTCGGTCGGCACGTCCTACTACCAGGGCAACTCGGGTCAGAACCAGAAGATCGACGTGTCGGGCAGCGACCTGAAAATGCCCAAGGCCCCGGTCTCGATCTGGGAGCTGCACTCGATCTACCGCTGGCAGGCACTCACTTTCCGCGCGCTCTACGCGCAGTCGCACGTGGGCAACGCGGGCGAACTGTCGGCGCTGTTCAGCGAGGCGGGCCACGACGCGCCGGTGATCTCGCGCCGCATGTTGGGCGGCTACGGCGAGGTTGCGTATGATGTCATGCCGCTGTTCAAGCCGGGCTCGGAGATGACTCTCGAGCCGTTCTTCCGCTGGGAGTATCTCGACACTCAGAACAACGTCGCCTCGGGCTTCGTGGCCGACCGGATGTTCAAGCAGCGCGTGTACGTGCCCGGAATCCAGTTCAAGCCGATCCCGAACGTCGTGTTGAAGCTCGACTATCGCAACGTCGACGACTTTGCGGGCAAGGTGGGGGATCAGGTCGATTTTGGCTTCGGGCTGGTGTTCTAGCGCGCTCGTGCTGTGTCTCGCGTTCGCCGCGCCGGTGGCGCGCGCGACCGTGTACGCGACTCAGGAGCAGGCGCTCCACGACGCGTTCCCCGACGCCGACGCGATCGAGGGCAGGAGCTTCGTGCTCGACGACGCCCAGGCCGAGCGCGTGCGCACGCTCGCCGAGACCGACCTCGAGCGCAAGATCTGGACGATCCACAGCGCGCGCAGAGCGGGGGTGATCCTCGGCTACGCGATCCTGGACCTGCGCACGGTGCGCACGCTGCCCGAGGCGCTGCTGGTGGTGCTGACTCCCGACGGCGCGGTGCGCTCGCTGCGCGTGCTGGCCTTCCACGAGCCGTCGGAGTATCAGCCGTCGGAGCGCTGGCTCTCGTTCTTCGAGGGCAGGAAGCTCGACCCGGAGCTCAAGCTGCGGCGTGGCATCCAGCAGATCACCGGCGCCACGCTCTCGTCGCAGTCGGTGACGCGCGCGGTGCGCACCTCGCTGGCGCTCTTCCAGGTGCTGATCGCCGATCCCAAGGGAGCGGGCTGAGCCGTGCGTTTCGTGATCTCGGGCGAGATGGGCCGGAACCGGCTGCTGCAGGTGATCGTGCTCTTGTACTCGCTGTACGTGGGGCTGCTCTGGGTCACGAATGCCCTGCTCTACTTCTCGAAGATGTCGCTCAGCTACGCGTCGGTCGTGACTTACTACCTGGGCTCGGAGCAGCTCTTCACCGAGCCGCGCAGCTACGCCGGCATGCTCGAGATCTCGCACTTCCACCTGTTCGCGATGGGCATGCTGCTCCTGGTGCTGACTCACCTGGTGCTGTTCATCCCGCTCGGGAACCGCGCCAAGATCGCGCTGATCGTGGCGCCGTTCCTGTCGGGCCTGCTGGACGAGGGCTCGGGCTGGCTGGTGCGCTTCGCCTCGCCGCTCTTCGCCTACGCGAAGATCGCGGGCTTCCTCTTGCTGCAGACCAGCCTCGCCGCGCTGGTGTTGCTGTCGGTCTGGTCGGTCACCGCCGGCACGTCGGCGAACTACCGGAGCGGCGAGGATTGAGACGCCGCGCGCTCGGCCTGGCAGCCGCCTGGGCCGTCGCCTGCGCCCGACCCGAGACGAACGCCGCCCCGGACGCGCGCACGGTCTGTCCGGTGCAGCTCTCCGACGGGCAGTACCGCATGGGCACCGTGCTCGAGGTGACGCTGTGCGCGCCCGATCGCGCCACCGGCGAGCGGCTCTTGCGCGAGACCTTCGAGGGCGTGGCCGCGCTCGAGCAGAGCTTCTCGAGCTTCGACCCGAAGAGCGAGCTCTCGGCGCTGAACCGCGCCGCGGGGCGCGGGCCGCAACGGGTCTCGAGCGCGCTCCTGCGACTCACCGCCGACTCGCTGGCGCTCTCGACCGAGACCGACGGCAGCTTCGACGTCACCGTCGGACCGCTGGTGGCGCTGTGGAAGGCGGCGAGTGACTCGCAGCGGCTCCCGCCCGCGGCGGAGCTTCTGGCGGCGCGCGCCCGCGTGGGCGGGGCCGGGGTCGCGGTCGACGCGGCCGCCGGCACGGTCGAGCTGCGCCGCGCGGGCGCCTCGCTCGACTTCGGCGGCATCGCCAAGGGCTGGGCGCTCGACCGCGCCGGCGAGCGCCTGCGCGCCGCGGGAGTGACTCGCGCGCTGCTCTCGTTCGGCGAGAGCAGCATCCTGGCGATCGGCTCGGCGCCCGGCTGGGACGGCTGGGGAATCGCGCTGACCGACGCCTCGGGCGCGTTCGCGGGCACGGTCGAGCTCCGCGACGTGTCGCTCTCCACCTCGGGGAGCCTCGGCCAGTACGTCGAGATCGAGGGCCGGCGCTACGGCCACGTGATCGACCCGCGCAGCGGCGAGCCGCTGTCCCGGGCGCGCGTGGCGGTGGTGCTGGCGGCCGACGGCGCACAGGCCGAGGCGCTGTCGAAGGCGCTCCTGATCCTGGGCGAGCAAGCGGGCGTGGCCAAGGTCGAGAGCGCGGGCGCGCAGGGCCTTCTGCTCGACGAGAGCGGCGCGCACGTCGAGACCGCCGGCTGGGCCGGCGCCAGTCACTACGCTCGCGACTGGCCACCCCGCAAATCCAAGTAACCGCGCTTCATTGCCTGTCCAGCTTGTCGATCCCCCGCAGGTCCATCGACCAGGGCAACGCCGACTGACACCAGATCTGGCGCTTGGGCGCACCGAGCTGCGCGCGCTGGCGGAGCTGGCCGACGCGCAGCGAGTAGGTCGGCGTGTCCCGGAGCGCCGCGGCGTACACGGGCGAGCCGCAGTCGGGGCAGAACGCGTGCGCGCGCTGCCGCCCGCTGTCGGCGGTCTTCACGTAGATCTTCGGCTGGCCCTGCAGCACGAAGCTGGCGGCCGGCGCCTGCACGGTGACTCGGAAGGCCGACCCGGTCAGCGTCTGGCAGTCGCTGCAGTGACAGATGCCGACGGCCTCGGGATCGACCTCGGCCTCGTAGCGGATCCGCCCGCAGTGACAGTGGCCGTCGACCTTCACAGCGCCTCGTAGCCTTCGTTGACCCAGGCGTCGAGGTCTTCCGGCAGGTCGCTCACGGCACCGATCTTGCGCATCGCGTTCGGGCCGACGTTGGCCAGGAACATCTCCTCGAAGTGACCGCGCAGGCGCTCGCTGAACAGCCCGATCGACGCCAGCGTGGGGATCACGAAGCCGCGAATCGGACCGAGCCGCCCGCCCGTGCGCTGCATCTCGGCCACCACCCGCTCGCGATCCTTCATGATCGTCGCGAGCGCCTCCTTCATGTCGACGCCCGCCTCTTCCCAGAGCTTGAACACGTTGGCGCGCACGGTGTTGGCGACGCGTGAGTCGATCAACAGACGCGCCGACTCGAACGCGAAGTCCTCGAGCTCGGCCTTCTCGGCCTCGGAGAGCGTGGGCACGATCGCCGACAGATACTTCACGCCGTAGCCGGTGTGGCGCGCCTCGTCGCGCGACACGTAGGTGAGCAGCTTCTTCAGCAGCGGCTCCTCGGTCTGGTTGCGCATGTCGCGGAAGGAGTAGAGCGCCAGGCCCTCGGCGACGACTTGCATGCCGACCGCCTTCTTCTTCCAGTCCTCGGCGGCCAGGATGTTGTCGAGCAGGATCTTCAGCGCCGGCGCGATCGGATAGACCTCGTCGAGCTTGTGGATGTAGGCCGCGAACACCTCGACGTGGCGGGCCTCGTCGAGCGTCTGCGTGGCCGCGTAGAACTTGCCGTCCATGTGCGGTACCGCATTCACGAGCTGGCCCGCGACCATCATCGCGCCCTGCTCGCCGTGCAGGAAGTTCGAGAGCATGAACGCGGCGCTGCGGCGAGACACTTCCCAGCGCAGGTCGGGCTCGAGTGACTTCCAGAACGCGGTCTCCTGGATCGGGATGCCCGCCAGCGAGAAGGTGCGCGAGAACGCCTCGCGGTCGATCTCGGTCGACCAGTCCAGGTCGCGCAGCGCGATCCACTGCCGCTCGAGCGCGTTGGCGTAGAGCGCGCGCAGCTGGTCGATCTCGGTCTCGTAATTCCAGTTGTACAGCGCCTCGAGCGCGGTCTTCGCGCTCGCGGTGGTGTTCGGGTGCTTCGCGGACAGCTCGGGCACGGGCAGCGGGTTGGCCATGGGCCTCACTCTACCCTTGGGCCCGGACCGGCCGCCAGCGAGCGGCTAGCGCGTGCGCTCGGAGGCGCGCGTGACGTTCGGCGCGCTCGGCACGCCCGCGCTGCGGGTTTCGGGCGACGAGACGTAGGGCGCGAATTCGGGCACGAGCTTGAACACCAGAGTGTCTTCGCCCAGGCGCACGCCGCCCACATAGAAGGCGCGGCTGTTGGCGAGCCGCATGCTGGTGTTCACGACGTCGGGCATCTCGAGCTGCAGGTGGAGCTGGCCGCCGTGCACCGCCACCGGCAGGAGCCGCACCTCGCCGCCCGTGGGCAGCTTCACGTGCGCCTGCTCACCGAGCAGCACCGCCACGGTGCGGTCCTCGATCATCGAGATCGAGTGATACTTCGCCGGCAGGTGCGCGAAGATGTCCTGCGCCTGCGGATCGACGGCGCCGTCGTTCACGCTGGCGCGTGCGATCGAGACCCGGATCTGGATCGGCGGCAGCGCGTGCACCACCGGCGCCGGCTCGGGCGCGAAGGACTGTGACTCCATCTGCGCCGCCGCGGGGCGCGACAGACCGCCGAGCAGCGTGAGTGCCGCCGCCATCGAGAGCGCCGCGGAGTGGGTGCGCGCGAAGACCACGTCGCTCAGCCCCAGCCCCCGACGCCCGTGCGCTGCGACAGGTCGCCTTCGTCGATCAGCCAGAGCGTGGTCGAGCCGTCGCGGCCGTGGAAGACCACCGCGGGCCGGCCCGGCGATACGTCGTACAGGCTGCCCGAGCCGTCGACCGTGAAGTCGGTCGGCGTGGTGTGGAAGGGAATCAGCCCCGCGCCCGAGGTCGACGGCATGGAGGCGCTCTGGTCGGTCAGCGCGGCCGGCTGCACCAGGCTGCCCTGGAGCAGGCCCTTGCCGACGTCGAGCCGCGGCACGATCGCCAGCGCCGCCACGAACGCGAAGGCCGCAGCTGCCGCCAGCGAGGGCGAAGGCCGCAGCGAGAATCCGACGCGCGCCACGAACGACTCGAGCGAGCGCTGCCAGGAGGGCCGCATGCGCCGTTCGCGGTCGATCTCGAACAGCGCCGGCCGGATCGCCGCGATCAGGAACTCGGGCGGCGGCGCCGCGGGACCCTCGGTCCAGGCCTCGCGCACCAGGCGTGCGAGACCGCGCGAACGCGCCACTTGCTCGTTCAATCGTGAGTCACCGTCGAGCTCGCGCTCGAGCTGCTCGCGCTTGGAGCCGCGGAGCGCGCCATCGACGTAGGCACTCACTCGTTTGTCCAGGTCATCGTGCTTCAAACCACGTCCTCAGGCTCGACTCCTCGCGCGACGAGGTAAGCCATCATCTTCTTGCGTGCGTAGTGTAACCGGCTCATCACCGTTCCTTTGGAGATCTGCATCGTCTCGGCGATCTCTTCGTACGAGAGACCGTCCACCTCGCGCAGCAACAGCACTTCGCGTTGACCGTCGGGCAGATGCTGGATGCCCTCGGCCACGACCTCGCGCACCTCGAGCCGGCGCGAAGCCACTTCCGGGCTGGCCGGCTCGGCCAGCACTGCCCGGGGATCGATCTCTTGGGCGATCGCGTCGTCCCACTCCACGGCCGGGGCGCGCTTGCCCCGGCGCCGGCGGTCGAGCGCCAGGTTGACCGTGATCCGGTACAGCCAGGTGTAGAAGGACGAGCGCTCCTCGAACCGCGGCAGCGCCCGGTAGGCCTTGATGAGAGCCTCCTGGAGCACCTCTTCGGCCGCCTGCTGATCCCTGACCACTCGGTAAGCGGCGCGGTAGGCGCGCTCCGAATAGCGCCGCACCAGCGTCTCGAAAGCCGCGTGATTGTTGCCCTGGGCATCGCGAATCAGCTCGGCATCGCTCCGCGCCGAATCCGGCCCGGTGGTCGCCAGGCCCGGAAGCCGCCCAAACGTGACCGCCGCGTCCACGCGTGACTCGTCCTTTCGATCGCGGTTGCTCACGGCTTCGACCATCGCGCGGCCCGGCGCATTCGGCCAGACCCACGGTCTCACGCAGGATTTCTCAGTGCGCAGCCAGCCAGTTCGGCCCGCTGCCGGCATGGACCACCAGGGGAACGCACAATTGCGCGGCGCCCTGCATGCGCAGGAGCACGCAGCCGCGCAGCGCTTCCAGCTCGGCGGGCGCCACCTCGAACACCAGCTCGTCGTGCACCTGCAGGATCATGTGCGCCGAGGGGGCGAGCCCGCCCGCGAGGTCGCGATCGATCTCGATCATCGCCCGCTTGATCACGTCGGCTGCCGTCCCCTGGATGACCGAGTTCACTGCCATGCGCTCCGCGGCCTGCTTCATGACTCGATTCGGCGAGCGCAGGTCGGGCAGATAACGCCGCCGTCCGGCCATGGTACGCGCGTAGCCGAGTTCCTGGGCGCTCTGGATGGCACTGCGGATGAAGGCGCGCACGCCGGGGTAGCGCTCGAAGTAGGCGTCGATCTGCGCGCGCGCCTCGGCCTGGGCGATGCCCAACGTGCGCGCCAGGCCGAAGCTCGACTGACCGTAGATGATCCCGAAGTTGATCGCCTTGGTGCGCGCGCGCTGCTCGGGAGTCACTCGGTCTTCGGGAATGCCGAACACGCGCGAGGCGGTGCGCACGTGGATGTCGGCGCCCTCCTGGAACGCTTTCACCAGCTCTTCGTCGCGCGACAGGTGAGCCAGGATGCGCAGCTCGATCTGGCTGTAGTCGGCCGAGAACAGCACGCGGCCCTCCGCGGGCACGAACGCGGCGCGGATCTCCTGGCCCAGCGCGGTCCGGATCGGGATGTTCTGCAGGTTCGGGCGCGACGAAGACAGTCGCCCGGTCGCGGCGACGGTCTGGTCGAAGCTCGTGTGGATGCGGCCCGTGTCCGGCTGCACGTAGCTCGGCAGCGCGTCGACGTAGGTGCTCTTCAGCTTGGCGAGCTGGCGGTGCGCGAGGATCTCGCGCGGCAGCTCGTGAGAGAGCGCCAGCTCCTCGAGCACCGACTCGTCGGTCGAGAAGCCGGTCTTGGTCTTCTTGGTGGGCGGCAGCGCGAGCTTCTCGAACAGGATCTGCTGCAGCTGCTTGGGCGAGCCGATGTTGAACGGCTCACCGGCCAGCGCGTAGATGCGCTGCGTCGCGGCGTCGAGCTCCTGCTCGAGTCTCTTGCCCAGAGCGACGAGCTTGGCCTCGTCGATGCGCACGCCGCAGAGCTCCATGCGCGCCAGCACGGGCAGCAAGGGCACCTCGATCTCGTCGTAGAGCTCGCGCTGGCCGGTGCGCTCGAGCGCCGCGCCGAGCGCGGGCGCCAGTGCGTGCTCGAGCGCCGCCAGCCCGCCGAAGTGCTCGGCCAGCTCGGCTGCCGCGACCGCGCTGAACGCGCGCCGCTTCGCACCCTTGCCGAAGCGCTCCTCGAGCGACCGCCAGGCGCGCGCCAGGTGCGCACGCGCCAGAACCTCGGGCCGTTCGATCGGCTGCGAGGGATCCACCACGTACGCGGCCAGCGCGTTGTCCCGGAGCTCCCCGCGCAGGGCGATGCCGCGGCGCGCCAGCGCGATGTGAGCCGCCTTCAAGTCACTGCCTACCCACACGCGCTTCGGATCCTCGAACAGCGGCTGCAGCGTCTCGAGCGCCCACTCCCGGGCCGCGCCCAGCGGCACCAGCGTGGCCGAGGTCGGGCTGGCGGCCACGCCCAGCGCCAGGAGCTCGCCGCGCATGGGCAGCTCGGGCTCGAGCGCGAGCTCGAGCGCCAGGAGCGGGCTCGCGGCCAGGCGCTCGCGCAGCTTCTCGACCTCGGCTGGTGACTCGGCGATGCCGAGCGCGACCTCGACCGCCACCGCCTCGACCGGCGGCGCGGGCGCCTCGCCCAGCTGCTCGAGCAGCCGGCGCAGCTCGAGCTCGCGAAACAGCTCGCGCAGCGCGTCGAAGTCCGGCGCGCGCAGCGCCATGGCCTCGCGGTCGAACGCGACCGGCAGATCCTCGCGCAGGCGCGACAGCTCGCGGGAGAGCCGCGCCGAGTCGGCACCCGCGCGCAACGCCTCGCGCGGGCGCTTGCCGGGGATCGCGTCGATCGCCAGGAGCAGCCGGTCCAGTGACCCGTGCGTGCGCAAGAGCTCCGCCGCGCCCTTCTCGCCGATGCCCTTCACGCCCGGGATGTTGTCGGAGCTGTCCCCGACCAGCGCGCGCAGGTCGAGCATCTGGGCGGGAGTCACTCCGAAGCGCGCCTCGACCTCGGCCGGGCCCAGGCGCCGGTCGCGCATGGTGTCGACGACCTTCACCCCGTCGGACACGAGCTGCAGGAGATCCTTGTCGGTGGAGACGATCTCGACTTCGACGCCCTCGCGCTCGGCGGCCCGCGCCAGCGTCGCGATCACGTCGTCGGCCTCCTCGCCCCCGGATTCGACCGTGGCCAGGTTGTAGGCGGAGACGATGCGCCGGATCCACGGGATCTGCGCGCGCAGGTCGTCGGGGCTGGAGTCGCGCGTGGCCTTGTACTCCGCGTACAGCTCCTTGCGCCGCTTCGGGCCGGGCGTATCCCAGACCACCGCGACGAAGTCCGGCGCGCTCTCGCGCAGGAGCTTCTGCAGCATGGTGGTGAAGCCGAGCGTCGCGTGGGTCGGGATGCCCGTGCTATTCGCCAGCGCCGGCAGCGCGAAGAACGCGCGGTAGATGCTGTTGCTCGCGTCGACGAGCAGGAGCTTGGCCATCGCCGTGGATCATAGCTCGGAGAAGCGGCGCACGAGTGCGGGGTCGGAGCGGAGTCTCTCGAGGTCTTCGCGCGTCTTGATCGGGAAGAAGCGGCCGCTCGGGCCGCCGCGCGGCGTGGCCACGTAGCTCGTGTCGACGAAGCGCGAGAGCTCGTTCACCAGTCGCTCCATCTGCACCGCGGTCTTGCCGTCGACGCTCTTCTCGACGTAGAACCAAGTGAGTGGCTGACCCGCTTCGCAGAGTGCGCGCGACAGCGTGAAGGTGTTGGTGGCCAGGAACGGCAGCCGCGAGGCGTCGAAGCCGCGCGGGAAGCGGAAGCCTTCCAGCATCTCGAGCTTGCCGTCCACGAACGCGGGCGCGCCGCCCACGTCGCCGGGCTGGGTCGGCGCGACCTCGGCGCTGAGACCCCGGCCGCGCGCCAGGTGCAGCCCGATCATGAGTGGATCGAGCTCGGCGCCCAGGTTGTCGATGTTCGAGAGCACGATCGTGTCGACGCCGCGCTCGGCGAGCTTTGCGCTGAGTCCCGAGCGCACCAACGCCTCGGGGAAGTCGCCGTGTCCGGGCGCGTACAGCGAGACGCGGCCCTCGGCGTCGAGCAGCGGCTCGCCCCGGGCAGTGAG
>Ga0335080_10009342_pt1 | contig 10252 bp, 8 predicted proteins | sample Lox_Sample_34_FD_206720 | JGI IMG/M metagenome (GOLD analysis project Ga0335080, IMG submission 206720) | Soil microbial communities from Loxahatchee National Wildlife Refuge, Florida, United States - Lox_Sample_3.4 | ecosystem: Environmental > Terrestrial > Soil > Wetlands | place: USA: Florida... | reverse complement strand
GCCGCCGGCTTCCGCGGTGGGAGCTTTCTTCACCCGGTAGAACGGATTCACCACCAGCACCGGGTAACCCGACTCGGCCAGCCGTTTGCCCATCTGCCGGAAGGCCGGCCGCAGCCCGAAAATGTCCGGCCAGACGAGAACGCCCGGCGCCGTCCCGCTCGCCGGATGCACGAAGTAGCAGTCTGCGCTGCCGTCCGGCGTGGTTACGTTCACCTCCGATTCGGTGACGGCCAGCGCGTTGGCGACGCGCGGCAGCAGCATCGCAACCCCCGCTCCCAACAGCACGCCGAATTGCTTGCGCGTCACCAGACCGCGCGCTTCGTACTCTTGCCGGTCTTGTTCGAAATGGTCCTGGTCACACATACTCCCCTCCTCGTCCAGTGGAATCGCGCCGCGGAAACCGCACGCGTATTGGGTCATTATACGCGCTCGTTATTGGCGCCCGCCAAAGGTTGGATGGGAGCGTGCTTCAGAGCTCGCCGCGGTCGATATAGCGTCGTGCCAGATGGCCGCAGCCCTGCTCGGGAGGAGGGGGGATCTCCTTGGCCACTGGCGCACCTCCCACAACCATGTAGCGGTACTTGCACTGGCCGCACTCGCGAATCGGAATCCCCGAATCCGATACCGTCCGTTCAAACGCGGTCCGCGCCGCCGTTGCCGACACCGAGGTGCTTCCGCACTTCGGACACTCCATGCCGGCGGGATCGATTGTCTCCTGTTTCGACGTGCCTTCCGTCGGGATCGCCTCGGCGCTCCGCCTCATTGCTGCCGTTTCCATATTCACCCTCCTCTCACCCGTGTTGACGCCCGTGGGTCCAGCCGGATCCTCGGGCGTAGTGGAACTCTGCTCCGCCGGTGTTACCAGGAAAGGTACTGCCGGCGGCTTCGCGCCAATCCCAGACTCTTCCTGGCGCGCCTGCAACCACAGTACTTGTGCTTCGGTTGCTGCCTTCCGCATAGTCAAGCTTGTTGCCCCGTGACCGAGGCACTTGCCGGCCAGCCGGACAGCTTCTTCTCGAACCGTCGCCGGACGCCCCTCGACCGCCGGGTTGAACGTGTCCCCAGACGCATTCTTCGGCACTGCCGTTCCGGTGGCAGCTTCGTATAGAACGGCGCCGAGGGCGCGCAGGTCCGATTCCGGGCTGCCGACTTCCCGAAGGGTCTGCGCGGGGAGCAGTTCCACGCCAGTCCCTTTCAGCCGAACATGTGCGGCGGTCAGGTCTCCGTGGACCTCGTTCTGCTCGTGCAACTGCTGGAGCAGGCGGGCAACCTGTCCGACGTAACGTATGCTCTCCGCGAGGGATAGTTCATTGAGCGCGTCCGCGAGCGTTTGTTTACGGGACGCGCCAGCCGCCCTCTGGGATTTCATGGCCAATGCCGTCACATCCAAACTCTAAATGGTCCTGCAGGCGGCGGCCAGTAACGGTACTACTCGGGGAGTAATGAGTTATTCCTTACTGGCTAAGGGATCCGTTGTCTTTGGATATTACCCGCCTCCTACCCTTACTTTTAATTCCGGACTGCGCTATCCTAAATACCAGGGGTGTACGCACTTGCAATGCTGTTCTGGGGAAAACGCTCGTCGCACGACAACTCGATCCAGGCGCAGCCGCATTCTCGAATTCTCCACCGCCCCCCATCCAACCCCGAGCCGCCCCGCACGGCACGCCTGAAAAAACGAACCCACCATGTCGTTGAAAACAAAGAAAGAGCTCCAAAAACGAACCTGGGTTGGAACCCGCCGGAACCCCCGCACGCCGGATTTTCACCCGCTTTCCCGCCCGTCCCCGGCCAACACAGCCGTGCAAAACGAACCTGGAAGTCCTTTCTTATCAACACAACTATCCTCGCCGAACCCCCACCCCACCCCCGTGGTGCATACTGCCTGCGCTAAGATATCCTTGACTGGCGCACCCATGAAAGCCGCCCAACGGCAGTTCACCACCATCAGCGGAGTCCCCATCGACCCGGTCTACACCGACCGGCCCGCCGATATCGGCTTCCCCGGCGAGTTCCCCTATACCCGCGGCATCCACCGCGACATGTACCGCGGCAAGCTCTGGACCATGCGCCAGTTCTCCGGTTTCGCCACGCCCGAGGAAACCAACCGCCGCTATCATTACCTCCTCCAGCAGGGCCAGACCGGCCTCTCCGTAGCCTTCGACCTGCCTACCCTCATGGGCTACGATGCCGACCACCCCATGAGCGAGGGCGAAGTCGGCAAATGCGGCGCCAGCGTCTCTTCCCTCGAGGACATGGAGATCCTCTTCCGCGGCATACCCCTCGGCGAAGTCACCGTCTCGATGACCATCAACTCGCCTGCCGCGGTCCTTTGGGCCATGTACCTCGCGGTCGCCGGACAGCAGGGGGTTGACTTCGGCCGCCTCTCCGGCACCCTCCAGAACGACATCCTCAAAGAGTACATCGCGCAGAAGGAATACATCTTTCCGCCCAAGCCTTCCATGCGCCTGGTCACCGACACCATCGAGTTCGGCGCGCGCCACACCCCCCGTTTCAACCCCGTCTCCATCAGCGGCTACCACATCCGCGAGGCCGGCTCTACCGCCGTGCAGGAGCTCGCCTTCACCCTCCGCGACGGCATCGAGTACGTCGATTGGGCGCTCGCTCGCGGCCTCGCTATCGACGATTTCGCGCCCCGCCTCAGCTTCTTCTTCAACGCCCACAGCGATTTCTTCGAGGAGATCGCCAAGTACCGCGCCGCGCGCAAGATCTGGGCATACTGCATGCGCGACCGCTACGGGGCGAAAAGCGATCGCAGCTTGAAGCTCCGCTTCCACGCGCAGACCGCGGGCTGCTCTCTCACCTGGCAGCAGCCCAACAACAACGTGGTCCGCACGGCCCTCCAGGCGATGGCCGCAGTGCTCGGCGGAGCGCAGTCCCTGCACACCAATTCACTCGACGAGGCCTACGCGCTGCCCAGTGAGCACGCCGTCACCATCGCGCTCCGCACCCAGCAGGTCCTCGCCTATGAGAGTGGCGTCACCGCCGCGCCTGACCCCCTCGGCGGCAGCTACTTCCTCGAGAAGCTCACCACCGAGACCGAAGAGGCCGCCGGCCGCTACATCCGCCGGATCGACGAGATGGGCGGCATGGTCGCCGCCATCGAAGCCGGCTTTCCCCAGACCGAGATCGCTGCCGCCAGCTACCGCTACCAGCGCGAAGTCGAAGCCGGCGAGCGCTTCATCGTTGGCGTCAACCGGTTCCAGAGCGACGACCTGCCGATCGAGCTTCTCCAGATCGACGAAACCAGCGCCGCCCACCAATGCGCCAAACTGGCGGCGCTTCGCAAGCGGCGCGATAATGGCATGGTGTGCCGCGCCCTGGATGCCCTCCGGCGCGCCGCTGAAAATACCGAAAACACCATGCCGTTCCTGCTCGATGCCGTCCGCTCGTACGCCACTCTGGGCGAGATCTGCGACTGCCTGCGCAGCGTCTTCGGCACCTACCAGGAAACCGCGCACCTGTGAACATGTCTCATCCGATTCGAATTCTGGTGGCCAAGCCCGGGTTGGACGGCCACGACCGCGGCGCTAAGGTGATCGCCCGCGCCCTCCGCGACGCCGGCATGGAGGTCATTTACACCGGCCTCCGCCAGACCCCGGAGATGATCGTCAATGCCGCCCTCCAGGAAGACGTGCAGGTGATCGGCCTCTCCATTCTCTCCGGCGCGCACAATGCCATCGTCCCGCGTGTCATGGACCTGCTTCGCGAAAAGGACATGACCGACGTCAAAGTCGTCGTGGGCGGCATCGTTCCGGACGAGGACGCCGCCGCCCTGAAAAAAATCGGCGTGGCCGAGGTCTTCCAGCCCGGCGCGTCGCTCGACTCAATCGTAAATTTCATCCGGAGGACCGCAGAGCTGAAAGCTGAAAGCTGAAGGCTGAAAGTTGGAAGCCGACGGCTAAAAGCTGTAGTCCAAGCTTCACACCTGTAGCCCGGGGCACTCGTTGTTGCAGGCTTTCAAGATCCGCTAAAATAATGCTTTACCTCATTGGAATCGAAACTGTCTCGTCAGCGCAGAGTGGAAAGGTATGCTTTCATGAAGTTCTCCCGGCGCGTTAGCCTGGCTGTGGTCGCGGCCTGCCTCTGCGCATCCTGTCTCGTCCCGGCTTCGGCACAGCAGACCCCGCCTCAGCCGCCGCCGCAGACCCAGCCTCCACAGACCCAGCCGGCGCAAACTCCGCCGCGGCAAACGCCTCCTCCGCAGACCCCGCCGCAACAGACCCCGCCACCCGCCCCGCCGCCCCGCCCCGCCAACCCCTTCGAAACCGTGCCCCGCGAGGAAGTTCCGCCCACCACCCCCCCGGGCACGCCGCAGGTTCAGCGGCCGCAGTTGGAAGTGCCCAAGCAGGCTCAGACTCCCAACGCGCCCCCGGGCACGCAGGTCATCGAAAGCATCGAGTTTCGCGGCACCAAGCGCGTCCCCCAGGACAGCCTCAAAGTCCTCATCCTCTCCAAGACCGGCGACCTGGTGAACTACGAGACTCTGCGCCGCGACTACATGGCTCTGTGGAACACCGGCCGCTTCGATGACATCCGCGTCGAAGAAGAACCCAGCCGCACCGGCGTCATCATCCGCTTCGTGGTTGTCGAGCGCCGCGTGATCCGCTCCATCGAGTATCCCGGCGCCAAGTCGGTCACGGTCAGCGAGATCCTCGACCGCTTCAAGGAGCGCAAGGTCGGCCTCAGCGTCGAGTCGCAGTACGATCCCAACAAGGTCCAGCACGCCGCCGTCGTGCTCAAGGAATTCCTCGCCGAGCGCGGCCGCCAGTATGCCACGGTCGACCCCCAGATCGAGCAGATCCCGCCCTCCTCGCTCAAGATATCGTTCGTTGTGAACGAGGGGCCCAAGGTCAAGGTCGGCGCCATCACCATCGAAGGCAACCAGGCGAAAAGCCAGAAGTGGGTCATCAACGCGATGAAGAATTCCAAGCCGATGGGGATTCCTCACTCGATCCTGTTTGAGAACCTCTTCGCCAAGACCTACGACCGCGCCAAGCTCGATGAAGATAAGGAGCGCGTCCGCCAGGCTTACCAGGATGCCGGCTACTTCCAGGCCAAGACCCTCGAAGAATCCGTCAACATTGTGCATGAGGGCGGCAAGGGTTGGCGTCTGCCCCTCATCAAGATGAACCTCCCCGGCATCAAGGCCAACATCGACCTGCCGGTAGAGGAAGGCCGCCTGTATCACCTCCGACAGATGAACTTCCAGGGAGTCAAGCTCTTCCGCACTCCCGAAGTCCTCATGAAGCCGCTGTTCGGCATGACCACCGGCGACGTCTTCTCCACGGAAAAGCTGCGCAAAGGCATCGAGAACATGCGCAAGCTGTACGGCAAGTTCGGCTACATCGATTTCGTGCCCGAGCCCAACTTCGATATCGTCCCCGATTCCGACCAGATCGATCTCACCCTGACCGCCGATGAAGGCAAGCAGTTCTTCATCCGCCGCATCGACTTCTCCGGAAACACCACCACTCGCGACAAAGTCATCCGGCGCGAAATTCTGCTCGACGAAGGCGACATGTTCAATACCGAGCTCTGGGACTACAGCATCCTGCGCCTCAACCAGCTCGGCTACTTCGAGATGTTGAAGAAGGAAGAAGCCGCCGATATCAAGCGCAATCCGCAGTCCAACACCGTGGACATCACCCTCAAGGTGAAGGAGCGCGGAAAGAACTCAATCGGCCTCAACGGCGGCGTCAGCGGCATCGCCGGCAGCTTCATAGGCTTCAACTACTCGACGAACAACTTCCTCGGATTGGGCGAAACGTTGTCGCTCGAAAGCCAGCTTGGCACGCGCATGCGCGACGTCAGCCTCGGATTCACCGAGCCGTACTTCCTCGATCGCCCGCTGCAGCTTGGCTTTGTCGTCTACCTCCGTCACTTCAATTTCGATCAGGGCCGCGAAGCTTCCATTCTGTCCGGCACCAACCTGATTCCCCTGTATAACCAGTTGGGCACGCAGAATCTTCTGAACTACAACCAGAACAGCCGCGGCTTCAACGTCTCGGCGAGCTATCCGCTCAAGCGCAGCTTCGCCCGCTTCGGCATCACCTACGGGTACGACCGCAGCAACATCGAAACGCTCACCACCGCATCCACCAACTATTTCGAGTACATCAACTTCAACGGCGTGGCCGGCCCCAACTCCCTCACCGGCATTCACACCAGCCACATCACCATGTCGTATACCTACAACACGGTGAACCACCCGATCACGCCGACTGCCGGCCGAAGCGTCTTCGTCTCCACCGACTTCGCGGGGAGCGTCTTGGGCGGCAACGTCAATACCATCCGGCCGTCGGTGGATCTCAAATACTTCAAGCAGGCGCCCTGGCACAGGACCCACATCCTCGCCTTCCATATGCTGGCGTCGATGATCACCGGTTACGGCGGCAAATACATCCCACCGTATTCCCGCACCTTCATCGGCGGCGAGCAGGATGTGCGCGGCTTCGAAATCTGGGGCATCACTCCGATCGCGTTCATCGCCTCGGAAGGCACTGTCAACGTACTCAATGCCGACGGTACGCCCCGTACCCAGAAGGTGATCAGCAACGGCGTCATCACCAGCCAGCCCGTGACCATGAACATTCCGACTTATCAGTTGATCACCCCCGGCGGCGATGCGCAGACGGTCGGCAACTTCGAATACAGAATCCCGATCGTCGGACCGGTCACCCTTGCTTACTTCGTCGACGCCGGCCTCAACAAGATCCTGCGCCCCAGCCAGCTCACCATGGACGTGACGCGCGTGGAGGATCTGAACAACTCTTATCCCCAGGCCGGCTTCGATGGACGTGTCCGGATCGCATCCGGCTCCGAGAAGATCCGCGTGTCCACCGGTCTCGAGCTTCAGGTCATGCTGCCTGTGGTCAACGCCCCGTTCCGTCTGTACTTTGCCTACAATCCGTCGGTGGTTCGCGAATACCTGCAGCCGCCGATCGTCGCCGACCGGTCGTACTTCCCCAATAACGCCACGTTCCTCAATTCCGTGGCCTTGTATGGGACCGCTTACCCGTACTTTGAAAAGCGGACGATGTTCCGTTTTACGATTGGCAGGACGTTCTGACCGGAGTCCGCGCGCGGCAATATGCTAGTATCGTCACACTGAGGAGTTTTTAGCTTTGAAGAAGATTTTCGCGTTTCCGTTTTTGGCTCTCGGCATGGCCGCGCTGACGCATGCCCAGAGCCCGACCAAGGTCGCCATCATCCACGTGCAGAACGCCATTTTGAGCACGAAGGAAGGGCAGAAGGCCGCCAACGAACTGACCTCGAGGTTCGCCCCCAAGAAGGCCGAGTTGGACAAAAAGCAGGCCGACCTTGCCAGCATTCAGGACCAGTTGCGCAAAGGCAGCGCCACCATGAGCGACGAGATCAAGGCCAAGCTCATGCGCGAATTCGATACCGGTAACAAGAACCTCCAGCGCGATACCCAGGACGCCCAGGATGAGCTTGATCAGGAGCAGGGCAAGGTGATGCAGGAGCTCGGCAACAAGATGATGGGCATCATCGAGAAGTACGCCACGCAGAACGGCATCGCCCTCGTCGTCGACGTCAGCAATCCGCAGACCCCGGTTCTCTGGGCCAGCCAGACCATCGACATCACCAGCGACATCGTGAAGCTGTACGACCAGGCCAACCCCGGAACCGGCACGACCACCGCCAAGCCCGCCACACCAGGCACCCTGGCCACGCCGAAGCCGACTACCCCGGCAACCACAACTCCGGCCCCAGTGATACCGCCAGTCCAAAAGAAGAAGTAGATTTGTGGGACAGGCTTGAGCCTGTCCCGCGCCGCCGACGCGTCCGGCGGTACAATTCCCTTAGGGGGATTAGTCCATGAAGCTGGCTGTCGTATCCGGAATCTTCTTTCTGGCCTCCAGCCTTCCTGCGCAAGTCATCACGCGCAGCTTCGGAAGCGTGGTCTTTCCGGGAGGAACGTCCGCGACAACTCCTGGCGTGACGCGTAACTTCGGCAGCGTCGTCTTTCCGGGTGGCGCCAACGTCCCGCCGGTTCGCACTGGCCCGCCGACCATCGTTGGCATCCCGCCGGCCGGCGGCGTGCATCCTGTCACCGGGCAGAACTTCCGCCGCTCCAACGTCGGTACCCGCGCGAACCGTGCGAATTCCTTCGTCTACGCCTACCCGGTATTTGTCGGCGGCTATGACAACTCATTCGTCGGTTCCGAGCCTGTCGTGCCGCCGCCCGCACCCGCGCCTGCGGCCATGTACCCGCCCGAAACCGCCCACCCGGTGATGATCCAGGTCGGTCCCGATTACCCGTCCCATGCGCCCATGAGTGCCTACCAGCCGCCTCCTGCTGCCGCGGGCGAGGAGCCCGGGCCCGGCTCCGAGCGCTACCTGCTGGCGTTCAAGGACCATACAGTTTACTCCGCCCTCGCCTACTGGTTCGAGGGCGACACTCTGCACTACTTCACGCCCGGCAACGTTCACAACCAGGTCTCGGTGTCGCTGATCGACCGCGAGCTGACTACCCGCCTCAACAAAGAACTCGGCATCGACTTCCGCATGCCGGACGGCAAATGAGAAGATCACGGATTTACGTGATACACTGAATTCGGTGATGAATATGCACAAGAACGTCACCCTAAGCCTGCCCGAACCCCTCCTGCGGAAATTTCGTGTCTACGCAGCGGAACGGAACCAGTCCATGACTCAGCTCATGGCTGAAGCCGTGCGCCGCATGATCGACGAAGACGGCGAAATGGAGAGAAAAAAGCGGCGCTTGATGGATCGAATCCGTAACGCAACTGACAGAGGCACCCACGGCGTCGCAACATGGACACGCGAGGAGCTCCACGATCGTGGAATTCGTTGACACCAACGTATTGGCTTACGCGCACGACACAAGTGCAGGAAGCAAGTACGATGCATCGAAGAATCTCATCTTTCGTCTGAGCGAGCAAGGCCAAGGTTGTGTGAGCATTCAGGTGCTCTGCGAACTATACTCGGTCGCAACTCGAAAACTCCGCTTTAAGGGTGAGGAAGCCGAACAGATCATAGGCGACTTTGGAGCGTGGTTTATTCACCGGCCGACCCACGCCAGTCTCTTGAATGCGGCACGCCTCGAGCGCCGATACCGGATTGCGTGGTGGGATGCCCTGGTCTTGAACAGCGCTCTCGAAGCCGGTTGCACAACTTTGTGGACCGAGGATTTCACCGACGGGCAGCGCTTCTCCAGCCTCCGCGTCCGCAATCCCTTCGTGTAGTCCGCGCTACTCCCACTCGATCGTGCCGGGCGGCTTGTGGGTGAGATCGTAGAATACCCCGGCAATGCCTTCCACCTGGAGCAACTCCCGACAGACGGCACACAGCAAGTCCGGCGGCATCAGGACCGATTGCGCGGTCATCCCGTCGACCGAATGCACGGGACGGAGGACCACGGAATCGGGCGCGGCGGCCGTGCCCAGGGGGATCAGAATCACCGGGAACTGCCACACCTCGTGATCGTACCCGCTGGCGTGAGTCAGGCGGCGCACGATCGCGTCCGCTCGGCGGAGGTGCTCGATCCGTTCCGGAGTGAGCGAGGACGCGCGCACTTCCATCGATTCGACAGGTGCGGCGGTCTTGACAGCGGCCACCACGCGGTTCACCTCCCGCAGGCGGTTGATCAGCTCCGTAGCGTGCGCGTGATCCAGCGCATCGATGGCCAGCACCGGCGCGTAGCTCCGCGAATCGCCCTGCACTCCCACGGAGTGCACCGGCAGGATCAGGCCGTCCGCGGCCGCGCGGACCGGCTCGTCGCGCTCGGCGCACAGGCATCGAATGGCCAGGCCGGGCCCGGGGAACGGGTGGCGGTCGAGCAGCTCCGGCGCCAGCCCGAGCTCGCGGCCGACTTCGCGCACCTCGTCCTTGTAGAACGACTTCAGCGGCTCCACGATGCGGCCCGATTCGATCAGCCGCTGGATTCCGGCGACGCGGTTGTGGTGGGTCTTGATCAACGCGGCCTTGGCTGTGCCGCCGGATTCGATGGTGTCCGGATAGATCGTGCCCTGCCCCAGGATCCAGTGCTCGTCGAGCAGGCGCCGCGATTCGATGATGCGCTCCTGCACCCGCACGAACTCCTCGCCGATGATGTGGCGCTTCCGCTCCGGATCGGTAACTCCTTGAAGCGCGCCCAGGAACTGTTGCTCGGCGTGTTCCACGCCCAGGTTCGGCATGCGTCGCACGAACTCGGTCTCGCCCTCGCGCATCAGGCCGGTGTCGA
>Ga0335080_10009341_pt1 | contig 10253 bp, 9 predicted proteins | sample Lox_Sample_34_FD_206720 | JGI IMG/M metagenome (GOLD analysis project Ga0335080, IMG submission 206720) | Soil microbial communities from Loxahatchee National Wildlife Refuge, Florida, United States - Lox_Sample_3.4 | ecosystem: Environmental > Terrestrial > Soil > Wetlands | place: USA: Florida... | reverse complement strand
TACTTCGGACCACCCACATTGCCGCACGGAAAAATCTTGACGATGTCCGCGCCGGCGTCCCACGCCGTAACCACTTCGGTGGGCGTCATCGCGCCGGGGCACATGACTTTCGAATAGCGCTTGACCATCTCGATGGTCGAGGTCTTCAGGCTGGGTGTCACGAAGAACTCCGCGCCGGCCAGCATGCAGATGCGCGCCGTCTCGGGGTCGAGCACCGTTCCGGCTCCCAGCACGATTTTGTCGCCGAACTGGTCGGCGACTTTTTCGAGCGCTCGGATGGCGCCCGGCACGGTCATGGTAATCTCAGCTGCGCGGATGCCGCCGCGGTAGATGGCGTCAATCGCCCGGATGGCCCCCTCGGCGCTCGACGTGCGCACCACCGGCACGATGCCGATTTCGATGATCGATGAGAGAATCTGATCCTTTGTCATAAGTTTCAGATTATCAATTTACGCGGCCAGTCTCTTGACTGAAATCAGGTTCAGCGGACCGGCACCGGGAAAGTGCTCAGGCACTCGCTCGATCACCGCGCGCAAAGGCTCGAAGTCTTGGGGGTTGTTGTGAATCAACGGCAGATCGTGAGCCAGAGCGGTGGCCGCGATCATGACGTCGAACCTCCAGCGAGCCAGGCGATCCTGGCGCGACTCCGCGAACCGATGTGTCCGCCGTGCCGGACTCGGGGCATCGGGCAGCAGGGCCATCAACTGCGCAGCAATCAGGGCCTCCTCCAGCCCGAACCGGAGAACCTTGGTCACGGTCAGACTGATCACATAGGCTTCAGTGAACTGCCTCAGGAGCCGCCGCCGCAGCGGCTCCGCCCGTGTCTCAGCCACTAGATAACCGCGCATCCGCTCCACCACGGTCACGGCCGAAACATGCACCGGGAAGATCGCCGAATAACCAGCCAGCCATTCGCCTTCCGCAAGAATCCTCGAAGCTGTGAGATAGCTTTGGGCGCTCGTGTCAAACAAGAAGGGTCCAGCTTGAGGCTCGATCACTCCACCGTGGTCCCGGGCTCGCCCAGAATGATGCCGTCTACCAGCAACTGCTCCTCTTCCGTCATCCCCAGAAACGACTTGCGCCACATCTCGAGAATGCCTCGGCTGTCTTTGAGTGATTCCGGTTCATTCCGGAGCGCGCTTTCAACCAGGTAGGTGATGGCAGAACTGGTGGTTTGGTGGCGGGCTGCTGCAAACCGCTCTACCTTTTTCAACAGCTCCTCCGGCAGAGAGAGGGTTGTCCGCCGCGTTCTCGAGCGCGAAGCCTTAGAGAAAGGCTCTCTGGTCCGTTTTGCCTTCGTCTTCAGCATATATACAGTCTAGCATCAGAATGTGCATCAGACTGCATCAACCTACCAGTCGACCGCCGCGCCGTCATCGGTGTCGTAACTCTCCGGGTTGCGCCAGTCGTGCCCGATCTTGTCGGCCATGGCGTTTTCATCGAGCTCGATCCCGAGCCCCGGACCCATCGGTAAATCCAGGTAACCGTTGCGAACGGTGAACGGTTTCTTGAGATAGCCCTCGCCAAGCGACACCTGCTCCTGGCACAAGAAATTGGGAATCGAAGCCGCCATCTGCACTCCCGCGGCAAGCGAGATCGGCCCCAGCGGGTTGTGTGGCGCGATCGTCGCGTAGAAGGCTTCCGCCATTCCGGCGATGAGCCGCACCTCGGTGATCCCGCCGGCGTGGCATAAATCCGGCTGCAAAACCGTGGCGGCTTTTTTCTCCAGCACTTCGCGAAAGCCCCACTTGGTGAACACACGCTCGCCGGTCGCGATGGGCAGGAAGGTCTCGCGCGCGATCTCCGCCATGATGTCGTGCTCCTGGCAATTGATCGGCTCCTCGACAAACATGGGCTGGTAAGGCTCAAGCGCCTTGATGAGGAGTTTCGCCGTCGCAGGGCTGATGGCGCCGTGGAAATCAATGGCGATGTCGATCTCCTTGCCTGCCGCGCGGCGCAGTTCGGCAAACTGCTCGGCCGCATATTCGACCGCCGCCGGTGTTTCGATGTAGCGCGAGCGCGCCGGCCGTTTCTTGGCAGGTCCGGTTTTGAATGCCGTGAAGCCCTTGGCCATGCCGGCGCGAATCGCCTCCACGCTGTCGCCATGCGCGTACACTCGCACGCGGTCGCGCGTGGGACCGCCAAGCAGTTCGTAAACCGGCACGCCCAGCGCTTTGCCCTTGATGTCCCACAGCGCCTGATCGATGCCGCTCAGCGCACTGGTGAGAATCGGGCCGCCGCGATAAAACGCGTGGCGGTAAATCGCCTGCCAGTGGTGCACCACGCGGCGCGGGTCCTTGCCGACCAAATACGGCTCGATCTCTTTCACGGCCTCGGCGCAGGTGAGGGCGCGGCCTTCGGTGATCGGTTCGCCCAGCCCGACGATGCCGGCATTGGTATACACCTTCAGGAACAACCAGCGCGGCTTGACCAGAAAAGTCTCGAGCTTGGTGATCTTAAGGTTGTCCTTGGGAGAGATAGGTGCGCTGTTCGATTGCGCGGCGGCTTCCACGCTGTCGAGCGCGGCCAGCCCGGCGAAAGCGCCGGTTAGGATAGAGCGGCGGTTGATGGGTTGCATGGTTGTGATTCCCCCGGAGAAATCCCGAGTGGCGAACCTATTCTATATCGCCTGAGTTGCAGAGTGGCTTTTTGGCCCAGTGCACAGCGATGCCGCCGAGAATGAACGGCCGGGCCGTCACGCCGGCGAATTGCATTTTCTCGAGCGAAGCCGTGAACTCGTCAGCGGATTGAAAGCTCTGCAAGGAGTCCGGAATGTACGTGTAAACGCGCGCGCGCCGGTGAAGAACCAGCCCCCAGAACGCGCCTTGCATGTAGAGGTATGCAAGATAGAACCGCCGCAGCCACCGGCGCGACGGCAGAAAGAAATCCAGGCTGACCAGCACACCACCCGGCTTCAATACGCGGTGGACTTCCTCTATGGCGGCCCGCAAACCGGGAAAATTCCGAAGGCCGTAACCGACGAACACGGCGTCGAAGCAGCTATCGGCAAAGGGCAGCGAGGCCGCATCCGCACAGACCACCCGCGGGAGCCCCGCAAGGCGCAGCATGGTTTCAGTGAGATCAGCCGCTATGACACTTGTTTCCGGAGATTCACGCGTGACCAGCTTGGAGAAATCGCCAGTCCCGCACGCGAGGTCCAGGACTCTGGCGCGCGCCGGCAGCATCGCACGGCGAACCGCCAGGCGCTTCCATCGCTGGTCCATGCCATACGAAAAGATGCGCGTGATGAAATCGTACTTGGGCGCGATCGTCGAGAACATATCGCGCATCAGGCGGGAATCTTGTTTTTCTGCGGGAACCTTCAACCGAAGGCAGAATTATAGCAGAGCCAGGGCTCGAGATCAGGGATTTGGCCCCGAGGCGGAGCAGGCCGCCATCCAAATCCTCAACGCGAAATCCTGCTTTTGTTATGCAGCCGGGGTCCGGCGGCCACGCGCTGCAACCTTTGGGACTTCCACGACAGCGCCCGCCGAAAGGGGAGGCGTGGGGAGGCCCGAGGACTCCACCATCTGGACCATAGCGTAGGCCGGCATATCCTCAGCTTCCTTGGCGAACGTGATCTCGTTCGTATCCGGATCGAAGTCCACTTTGATCAAATCGCCGCCGCGGATCTGCTGTGTGGCGATCAGATTCGACATAGGGTGAACCAAAGCCCGGTCGATGGCGCGTTTCAGGTGACGCGCTCCGTACTTGATGTCCGTCCCTTCCTGCAACAGGTAATCTTTCGCCGCGTCGGTGAGGGAGAACACGAATGGCGTGGTCGTGGAGGAGTTGAACACACGCTGCTGCAGAATGTTCAGCTCGAGCCCCAGGATTTTCCGCAGCTCGGCCTGGCCCAGCGGCTTGAACACCACGACCTTGTCAATGCGGTTCATGAATTCCGGCGTAAACTTGCGTCGCGCGGCTTCCACACCCGCCTTGGAGATTTTGCCCGTGGTGTTTTCATCCAGCTCCCCGGCTTCATGGCGCCGCTCGATTTCCGAAGCCGCAAATCCCAAATTGGGTCTCAAAATGGAACCCATTTCGGTGGCCCCGAGGTTGCTGGTCATGAAAATCAGCGCGCGGGAGAAGTCCACTCTGCGGTTGTCGCCCAGCGTTAAGGTCGCCTTGTCCAGAATGCCCAGCAACAGATTCCACAGTGCGTCGCTGGCCTTTTCAATCTCGTCGAACAGCACAAAGCTCAGCTTGATTTTTTCCGTGTTGTACTGGTTGAGCACTTCCTGGCTGAGTAGCGGATGCGTTTCGCGATGCCCCAGATATCCGGGGGGCGAGCCGATCAATTTGGCGATTTCATGGCTGTGTTGAAACTCGGCGCAATCAATCTTTATCATGGCCCGAGCATCGCCCACCAGGCTCTCGGCCGTGGCTTCCACCAGCCGCGTCTTGCCGGATCCCGTGGGGCCCAGAAACAGAAAATTGCCGATCGGCCGGCCGGGACCGTTCATCCCCGCCAGGTACATCTGGTAGATGTTGACGATCTGGTCAATCGCCTCGTTCTGCCCCACAATCCGCTTGTGCAGGTCCGTGTAGAGCTTCTCAGCCTCTTGGCCCGTCCGTGTTGGATCCAGTTTTCGATTCAGCCGCACCATGTTGCCCTCTCCACTTCTTTTGATCCCTGGCCCCAAGACCTACGCTCTAGTCAAAGCAAGTTCCATGCCAACGCGAAAGATCGCCTATTTCGGCGGTTTCAAAGGTCTCATTTCCACCCGGCTCACCAGCGTGCGCTGGGGCATTCGCAGCAGACCCATCACGACTTCTGCCACGTCCTCCGGCGCAATCTTCCACTCCGACTGTGCTCCTCTGCCCGAACCAAATTCGGTATCCACGCTGCCCGGCATAATGCAACTCACCCGGACGTTGTCATACCTGTGATCGAGCATCATTGCCTCGCTAAAACCGTTCAGCCCGAACTTCGACGCGTTGTATCCCGCGCCCCCCGAGAACGCATTCTTCCCGGCCAGGCTACTTATGTTGATGATGTAACCCTCTCCAGAGTTATTAAATCTTGGTAAAGCCTCGCGGCAACAGTAAAAGACCCCCGACAAATTGAGATCTATCATCCGGTGCCACTCTCCAATAGTCATATCGGCCACTCGCCGGAATATTCCAAGACCTGCATTGTTGATTAAGATCCGTAAACCTCCCAGACGCTGGTCCACGCTTTGGAACAGCCGCCGTACATCTTCTGGCTTGGCAATGTCTGCTGCCTCACCGAACACCGTTCCGCCGGTGGTCCCTGTCAATTCCTTGACAGCCCGCGCCACGGTTTCGCCGGAACGCCCGCAAATGGCCACCGATGCGCCTTCGCGCAACAACCGTTCGGCGATGGCGCGGCCAATCCCGCGTGTCCCGCCCGTTACAACTGCAACTCTGCCGGAGAGAAATTTGTCCATCACTAGATCTTACGTGCTCCGCCAGGTTTTGATTGGCGTTAGCTCTGTTAAAATAGATACAGAAAACACCAGATGACGCCCGCCGCGCCGACCGCTCACTGGCGGAAAGTTTGCGAAGAGAATTTCTCGCGCCTCATTCAAGACCTCGAGCACCAGGTCGAAGCCGAAGTCTCCTCCCGGGTTAGTGCAGCCATGGGACCCGCCGCGCGTGCCTCCGCACCCGGCGCCATTGGCGAGAGCCGCCGCGCCCTGGCGGAAGAGCTGAACCAGTGCGTGCGCCGCGTGCGTAAGGCCGCCGGCACACAGGAACTCTTCGCCACCCTGCTCGACGTGACCGTTCCTTTCTGCGACCAGGCCGCGCTGTTCTCCGTCCACGACAAGCACATTCGCGCTGAGCGGATGCGGCGTTCCGCAGGGTTACATCCGGTCGAAATGGCCGCGGACACCAGTTCGCCGCCGCTCGAAATCCCCGTTAGCCAGGCCGCTGCCTTTGCCGCCGCCATCGAAACGCGGGATCCGGTGATCGCCATCAGCGCACCCGGCGAGGTTACCGGCGCCCTGGTTCGTCTCTTCGGCCATAAACCCGACGACCGGATCTACCTGTTGCCACTGGTTGCGAACGATACCGTGGTGGCCATTCTCTATGCGGCTGGAAGAGTGCAGGCGCCGCCGCTCGAATTGCTCTCCGAGGTGGCAGGGTTACAGTGTCAGATTTTCACGCTTGCGTCGGCTCGGCCCGCCGCACCAGAGGCAGCCCCCCGAACTCAATCAAAACCGTCTGGCCAGATGGTAACCATTTCGGGAACGGCGCCGGCCCCTGCGTTGAAACCAGCCGCCGCAGCGCAGCATCAAGAATGGTGGGCGCTCTCGCGCAGCGAGCAGCAACTGCATCTGGCGGCGCAGCGTTTCGCTCGCGTGCAGGTCGCCGAGATGCGCCTTTCGAGCGCCGGCGTCTTGCGCTCTGCCCGTGAGTCGCGCGACATCTATGGAACTCTGAAATCATCCATTGATGCGGCACGCGCAGAGTACCGGGCGAAGCACATGACCGCGTCTCCCACCATGGTCGATTATTTGCATCTCGAATTGGTGCGCAGCTTGGCAAATGACGATGCCACTCGGCTCGGCCCAAACTATCCCGGCCCGCTGCTCTAGCCTCGTTGCGGCGCTGGTCCTGGTGACGGCGGCTGTCTACCCGGCTGCGGCGGCCGAAGATCTGCCGTCCCTGGTCAAGATCTACCGCGAGAAGCCGTCCGTTGCGCGGCGTGCGCAGATCGAGCGTTTCGCTTCCCGGCATTCCAAGGATCAAAGCGGCGCGCTCGCGCACCTGGCGCTGGGTGTCACCTCGCTCGAGCAGAAAGATTACCCTCGCGCTATCCAAAACCTGAAGACTGCCGCGGCCCGCCTGCCCAAGATCCAGGATTACGCCGCTTACTACCTGGCATCGGCGCAACTACAAGTCAAGGACGACGCGGAGATCGCCGGCGAGTTGGTCGCTTTCGAAGGGGCGCAGATCGCATCACCGCTGGCGTCGAAAGCTGTCGTGGTCCAGGCCAAAGCGCTGGTCGATCTCAACAACCCCGCCGAAGCCGTGCGCATTCTCCGCGAGCGCAACGGGAGTCTGCCTCAACCCGACGGCGACCTCACGCTCGCCACCGCCTACGAAGCGGCTTCCGACAATCTCAACGCGGCTCTTTACTACCAGCGGGTGTATTTCGCTTATCCCGACACCGATGCCGCGGACCGCGCGTCCGCCGCCTTGGTGCGCCTCAAGGACTCGATGGGATCTTCTTATCCGCCCCCAAGCTCCGCACAGATGCTGGGCCGCGGCGACAAGTGGATGGCTGAGCACGAATATGTGCGCGCGCGCCAGGAATTCGCCGCCATGGCTCAGCAGCTCACCGGCTTCGAGCGCGATCGGGCGCGCGTGCGGGCGGGAGCGTCCGATTATCTGCGCGGGGAAGCCGCGGCAGCGTCCCGGTATCTCGAATCACTGGATCTCGCCCGCTCGGAGGCCGACGCCGAGCGCCTCTACTATCTGGCCGAGTGCCAGCGGCGCGCCAACGATGACGACGAACGGCTCGAAACCCTCAAAAAACTCGCAAAGGAATATCGCACGTCCCCCTGGCGCCTTAAAGCCCTCGTGTCCGCCGGCAATTACTATCTGTTGCAGAACCGTCCTGATCGCTTCGAGTCCCTGTATCGCGCAGTGTACGAAGATTTTCCGGATGACCCCATGGTTCCCTACTGCCACTGGAAGGTGACCTGGAGCGCCTACGTGCAAAGGCATCCGGATGCCGCCGAACGCCTACATGAACAGCTCGAGCGTTATCCAGCCGACCCGCGGGCCAGCGCCGCCCTGTACTTTCTGGGAAGGGTGAGCGAGGATCAGCACGATTTCAGCGCCGCGCGCACCTATTACGGCAGGATTCTCAGCCTCTACCCCAACTTCTATTACGCCATGCGGGCGCGCGAACGGCTGGCCGATCCCAAGCTCGTGGCCGCCGAGCCCTCGCCCAAAGTGGTGCAGTATCTGAACGGCATTCCCTTCCCCGAGCGCCGCGTTTCCGCCGAGCGCGAACTCTCCTCCACCACCCGGCTCCGCATCGAGCGCGCACGCCTGCTGGCGTCTGCCGGCTTATCCGATCTTGCGGAAAGCGAGCTGCGCTTCGGCGCGCGAACCGACGGCCAGCCGCATCTGCTCGCCATGGAACTGGCGCGCACGGCCCAGTCCCCCTACCTGGGCCTGCGGTACATGAAGAGCTTTGCGCCCGATTATCTTTCCACGCCCATTGAGGAGATGCCGCGCGCCTTCTGGGAATTTCTGTTCCCTTTGCCGTACCAGAAGGACCTTGTACGCAACGCCGAGTCGCAGAACCTGGACCCTTTTGTTGTCGCCGCCCTCATCCGGCAGGAGTCGGAGTTCAATCCCGCTGCCGTTTCCCGGAAAAGCGCCTACGGGCTGACGCAACTCATGCCCGCTACGGCGCGGCAACTGGCAAAGCGCAGCGGCGTGCGCCGCTTCCGCACGTCGATGCTGCTCCAGCCTTCCACCAACCTCCGGCTGGGCTCGCGCTACCTGCGCACCATGCTGGATGAGTGCGGCGGCAAATGGGAGGAGACGCTGGCGTCATACAACGCTGGAAAAACGCACGTCGACCAGTGGGTGACTTGGAACTCTTTCCAGGAGCCGGCGGAGTTCGTCGAAACCATCCCCTTCACCGAGACGCGCGAGTATGTGCAGGCCGTGCTGCGCAACGCCGCCATTTACCGGCGCCTTTACGGAACCGCGAGGGCCGCGTTACCCTCAACAGATGGCGTCTCGACAGACCCAAAATCCCGCGCCGGCCGCGGCAAGCACACCCGATCGCGCCCGGTTTCGTAGCCTTCGTACCCGAGATTTTACCGAGTCGGTCATCCGCGAGATGACGCGGCTTGCCGCGCGCCATGGCGCCATCAACCTGGCCCAGGGATTCCCCGATTTCAGCGCCCCCGAAGCCCTGAAACAGGCCGCCCGCGATGCCATCAGCAACAACTTCAATCAGTACGCCATCACCTGGGGCGCCAAGTCACTGCGCGACGCCATCGCTGCGAAATACCGCCGCGCCTACGGCCTTGAGGTCAATCCCGAAACCGAAGTCACGGTCTGCTGCGGCTCCACCGAAGGCATGATCGCTTCCCTTACCGCCGTCACCAATCCCGGTGACGAGGTGGTCATCTTCGAGCCGTTTTATGAAAACTACCGGCCGGATACCAAATTGTGCGAAGCCGTGCCCCGCCTGGTGCGCCTGCGGCCCCCGGACTGGAGCTTCGACCCAGCCGAGTTACGCCGCGCCTTTTCCCCTCGTACCAAAGCCATCATTTTGAACTCGCCCAATAACCCCACTGGAAAGGTTTTCACCCGCGAGGAGCTGCAGTTCATCGCCGGCCTGTGCCAGGAGTTTGACGCGCTCGCCATCACCGATGAAATCTACGAACACATTACGTATGACGGTCACCAACACATTCCCATCATCACTCTCGACGGCATGCGTAACCGTACCGTGCTGGTCAACAGCATGAGTAAAACGTTTTCAGTGACCGGCTGGCGCGTTGGTTGGGTTGTGGCCTCGCCGGATTTATCGGATTCCGTCCGCAAGGTCCACGACTTCCTCACCGTGGGCGCCGCAGCGCCGTTACAGGAAGCTAGCGCCCTGGCACTAACCTTTGGTGATGACTATTACCATCAGCTTACAAAGGAATACGAGAAGCGTCGGGAATTGATCTTAGACATTCTTGAGCGCTCTGGCTTCCGCTGTTACCAGCCGCGCGGCGCATATTACGTAATTACAGATATTTCCAGCTTCGGCTTCCCGGACGACGTGAGTTTTGTCCGGCATTTAATCCAGGACGTCGGCGTGGCGGCCGTTCCAGGGTCGAGTTTCTATGACAATCCAGCCAATGGTTATCAACAAATTCGCTTTTGTTTTTGTAAGAAGTGTGAGACGCTGGAAGCAGCCGGAAAAAAGTTGTTTTCGCTTTCTAAGTAGCAGCCACGTCGCCTGCGGAGGGTTTTGATGTTACCAAGTTTTCTGGTTCCGGAAACAACAGTTCGCGAAGCCGGCAACGGTTCCGAACTCAACCTTGGCGAGTCTAAAGGCCGTTTGGTCCTGCTGACGCTTGGTATCACCCGCATCATTGAACAGGAGAGCCTGGACGTTTCCATCTGGGGTTCGATGGACGGCCAGGAATGGGGAGCCAAGCCCCTGATTGTCTTCCCGCAAAAATTTTATTGCGGTACCTCCCAGATCCTCCTCGACCTCAGCCCGCATCCCGACGTCCGTTTCCTGCGAGTCAAGTGGG
>Ga0335080_10009340_pt1 | contig 10253 bp, 8 predicted proteins | sample Lox_Sample_34_FD_206720 | JGI IMG/M metagenome (GOLD analysis project Ga0335080, IMG submission 206720) | Soil microbial communities from Loxahatchee National Wildlife Refuge, Florida, United States - Lox_Sample_3.4 | ecosystem: Environmental > Terrestrial > Soil > Wetlands | place: USA: Florida... | reverse complement strand
GCTCTTCTACCCCCGCGAAGAGCTCAGAGAGCCACAGACCATTTTTTTTGTAGGGCGCATTATTCCGGAGAAAGGAGCGCTTCCGCTGCTTCGGGCTTATGGCAAGCTGTTGAGCCGGCATCCCAAAGCAAGGCTGGTGATCGGCGGATCGAGTGGGTTCGGCACACACCAGGAAGGCAACTATGTGCGGCAGGTACGGGAACTGGCTGGCTCCATCGCGCAGCGTGGAGGGCGGATAGAATTTACCGGCTACCTGGACCACGACCGCGATTTGCCGCTCTGGTTTCAGAAGGCCACCATTTTTGCCTGCCCCTCGGTGTTCCAGGAGCCGTTCGGATTGGTAAACGTAGAGGCAATGGCCTGCGCCACGCCCGTGGTCGGCGCGCAACGCGGTGGCATCCCCGAAGTGTTAGGAGACACGGGACGAATCGTGGAGCCGGAAAACAGCGATGAACTGGCGAATGCCCTTGGCGATCTGCTGGAGCAGCCCAACCTGTGCCGCGAACTGGGCCGCGCCGGCCACGAGCGCTGCCGAAGGCTGTTCGACTGGGATATGATTGCCGAGCACTGGGGGAGTCTGCTGGAACAGGCGAGCGCGGCCAAAACGATCCCTTCCAAGGTTCCCATACTGAGCCCATGATCAAGCAGATGTTGCGGCGGGGCGCCGGCCTGCTGCCCAAACCCGTCGAGACCTCAATCATCCAGACCTACTGGCGGGTGAAGAGTGACTTGCTTTATCGCCGGCTTTACAGGGCTTTAGAACTCGAGCACGTCCTGCCATCGGGCTTGACGGTCAGGGTGGCGAGCCGGGGAGAGTGGTGGGCCTATAACGAAATCTTCGTCAATCGTGAGTACGACTCTCCCATCCGGCAAGCATTCGCGCTGCGCGCCTCCGGAGAAAGATTCACGGTTATGGACCTGGGAGCGAACGTAGGATATTTCGTGCTGCGGGTGATAGATTTCATGCGGCAAGAGTTATTGCAGGGCGCGAGCTGCGACATCACCGCGGTGGAAGGAAGTCCTGAGAACTTTCATGAGTTGCAGAGCCGCTTGCAGGGCCAGAATCTCACCCCTGCCATCGTACGGACAGTTAACGGGCTGGCGGGGCAGCGCACAGGCAATGGACTGATCCATCAGTCGGCGCTGCACGTAAAAAATTCCATTCTGGAAGCGCCGGAGCACGGGGGAGTGGCCGTGCCCTTTGTGGACCTGACCGAGTTGATGGCGGGCCGGCCCGAGATTGACCTGCTCAAGTGCGACATTGAGGGGGCCGAGTTGCTGTTCCTCGAGAATTACCAGGACTTGCTCCTCCGGGTGAGAAGCGCGGTCTTCGAGTTGCACCATAAGCGCTGCGATACTCGCCGTTGTGTTTGCCTATTGGAGCAGGCCGGCCTGCGCCAGCAAGTCGTGCGTTCTGGAGAAGAAACCTCGGTCAGCTTTTTTTCACGAAAGCTCTGAGGGGGACCGCCCGTCTATCCACGTGGCTAAGATTCGCAATGGCTAAGATTCGCATCTTGTTCCTGGCTCCCGTGGACGCCGGCAATATCAATGCGCAAAGCCTGAATACCCGTGAAATCGCCCTGCGGCTGGATGCGGAACGGTTTGAGTGCACGCTGCTGTATCTCGATTCGCCCGACCGCCGCCTGGTGGGCCGAAGCAACCTTCGCCTGGTGAAGTTGCCGGGCCATGGCCGCACATGGCGGGTTCTGCGGGAGATGTTCGGTCGCCATCAGATCATTGCTTACATGACTCCCAGCCCGGCAACTTACCTCTTCCTGCAGACGCCGCGCAGGTTCCGCGGAAAGACCAGAACCGTACTGCATGCCGAAGCCCCCATGGCCCAGACGGGAAAGCAAGGATGGCTGGCGCGGGTTTTATCCCACGGGGTGCTATACGACTGCGACGATTACACCGGAATTACGCCTTATGTAGCCCGCGACGTGCAGCAGAACCTGGGCCACGAGGCAGGTTATATTCTGCCCGTCGGTGTGGATGTGAAGCGCTTTCAGCCCGCCCTCCCGCGGCCGGGTTCCATGGTGACGGTGCTGTTTGCCGGCACGCTGATCGAGCGCAAGGGGCCGCAACTGGTTCTGGAGGCCGCCACCCGCTTTCCCCAGGCCAGGTTTCGGCTGATTGGCCCCGGGCGCGACGGGTACGATCAGGTATTACGCCGTAAAATCGCCGAGATGAAGCTGGCAAATGTGGTGCTGGAAGGCCCGCAGCCGCAAGAGGGAATTGTCGCGGCCATGGGTGAAAGCGATATTTTTCTGCTTCCTTCGCGCCTCGAGGGCCTGCCCAAGGTCACTCTCGAGGCGGCCGCCAGCGGCCTGCCCTGCATTGTGTTCCGCGATTATGAAACCCCTTCCGTGGTGGATGGGGTCACGGGATTTCAGGTGGCCACGGTCGAGGAGATGACCGAGCGGCTGGGACAATTGATCGCCGACTTCCACCTGCGCTGCGCCCTGGGAGAAGCTGCCCGGCGACACGCTGCGAGTTTTGACTGGGACCAGGTCGCCCGCCAGTGGCAGAATGCCTACTTGAGCATCGCAGCGAGTGCTTCATGACGAGCGCGGAGGGCGCCGGCACTGATGCGCGGCGGCAGGCCGGTGACCCCATTCACGTCCTCACCCTCACGCCCTTCTATCCCAGCGCAGCCGACGCTGTCTCAGGCTGTTTTGTGGCTGAGCCTTTGCTGGCGCTTTCCTGCGCCGGGGTAAGGTCTTCCGTCATTGCGGTGCAACCCTTCTACCGTGCGGCTTCGTTTCCCGCCGAGAGCTTTCCCGCGCAATGGGTTCGCTATCCCTCGATTCCCAGCGGCTTGGGCCTTGCTTCCTCGGGAAGATTTCTATTTGGCCGCCTGCTGCCTTTGGTGCGCAGTCTCCATGCGGAGCAACCCATCCGCGTGATTCACGCCCACGCACCCTTGCCCTGCGGGCATGCAGCGGCTTTGTTGAGCCATAAACTTGGAATTCCCTTCGTGGTTAGTGTGCATGGCTTGGATGCCTACTCCACCAGGCAGGTGCATGGTCTGCCGGGGAGATGGTGCATGCGCGTTTCGCGCCGTGTATATCACTCGGCGGCGAGGGTGATTTGTGTCAGCGGAAAAGTCAGGCAGGCCGTCGAGCAAGGCGCGGGCGCGCCGGTGAATACGGCAGTGATCTATAACAGCGCGGACTCGGGCCGGTTTTTTCCCACCGACGGAGCGGCGGCGGAAGCCTCCGCGGCCACGGTTCTCAGCATCGGGAACCTGATTCCCATCAAGGGCCACGAGATGCTCATGCGAGCTCTGGCGCAGATTTCGCACCGCTTCCCCAACCTTCGGTGGGAGATTGTCGGGGAGGGGCCGGAGCGGCCTCGTTTGACCGCCTTGGCCGCATCTCTGGGAATGGCGGAAAAAGTGCACTTTCTGGGCCGGCTCAATCGCGATCAGGTGGCTGAGGTCATGCGGCGTTGCGCGCTCTTCGCTCTTCCAAGCCGCTACGAGGCGCTGGGATGCGTGTACCTGGAGGCGATGTCGGCGGCCAAGCCGGTGATCGCCTGCCGCGGGCAGGGAATCGAGGAGATAATCGAACACGGCCGGAATGGTTATCTGGTTGATTCAGGCGATCAGGACGAGCTGGCAGGTGCTCTCTGCCTGCTCCTGGCGGACGGGAGACGGCGCGCGGAGGTGGGTGCGGCGGCGCGGGCCACGATTCTCGAGGGCTACACTCTCACTCACCAGGCCGGCCAGCTGGCCCAACTCTACCGCGAGTGCCTGGCATGAAACTCGTCATTCTGACTGAAATCATCTCGCCCTACCGCATTCCAGTCTTCAATGCTCTGGCGCAGCGGCCCGGGATTGATCTGCATGTGATTTTCCTTGCCGAAACCGACCCCACCCTGCGCCACTGGCAAGTCGCGAAAGAGCAGATTCGTTTCTCTTATCAGGTGCTGCCCTCATGGAGGCGGCGGTTTCGGGGCCGTAACCTCCTGTTGAACTGGGGCTTGAAAGCCGCCCTGGAGCAAGCCGCGCCGGAAGCGATTATTTGCGGGGGGTATAACTATCTTGCTTCCTGGCAGTGCCAGCAATGGGCGCGCCGGCGCGGAGTGCGCTTTCTCGGCTGGGTGGAGAGCACGCAAAGGGACCAACGCCGGGGGCATCTCTTGATAGAATTCCTCAAGTGCAGGTTCATCGGCCGCTGCAACGGGTTTTTGGTCCCGGGGAAGTCGTCGTTCGAATATATTAGGACTTTTGGAGTGCCTGACGGGCGTATTTTCACCGCCCCGAATGCGGTGGATGTTGATTTTTTTGCTGCTCGAGCAGAAGAGGTGCGCGGGCGGGCAGCTTCGGCAAGGCAAGAGTTGGCGTTGCCTGGGCGCTATTTTCTTTATGCCGGAAGGCTGGTGCCGATCAAGGGAGTGTTTGATCTGCTTGAGGCCTACAAAGGACTGCCGGCTGACCTGCGGCGCGAGATTGGCATGGTGTTTGTGGGAGACGGCGCGGCGCGGGCGGAACTGCAACAGCAGGCGGCTTCGGTGAGCCCCGGCGCGGTGCAATTTGCCGGCTTCGCGCAGCGCGAGCAGCTGGCAGCTTATTACGCTCTGGCGGAGGCGCTTATTTTCCCCACCCACAGCGACCCCTGGGGCCTGGTGGTGAATGAAGCCATGGCGTGCACTCTGCCGGTGGTGTGCAGCAGCGCCGCCGGGTGCGCCGAGGACCTGGTCCGTGAGGGGTGGAATGGCTACCTGGTTTCCCCGGGCGATGTAGCGCGCCTTTCCGCCGTCATGGCGGAGCTTGCCGGCCATCAGGACCAGAGGGTTGGCATGGGCCAGCACAGCCGGGAGCGAATCCGGCAATATTCCCCGGAAGCCTGTGCTGCGGGCCTGGCGGAGGCGGCTTTGATGAGCGGAGGACGCGGTGTTTGAAAACCTGCGCGAGCGGGCCCGGCCCTGGACCTGGCTGGCCGTGGCCTTGCTCGGCGCTTTTGTCCTGCGCTGGACCATGGCGCGCTTCGGCGCTGCCATGCTATTGCCCGCGTTGTTGGGTCTTGAAGTTTTAGTGTTTGCGTTATGGTCGTTTCGCGCCCGCTTTTTTACCTTGCTCCTGCTGGCATTCTTTCTTGCCGGCACGCGAACTCCGCTCCTGGGTCCTTTCACGATGGCGCGCTGGGCCGTCCTGGCGGTGGGCGCAGCAGCGGGTTTCGTGCTGTACCTCAGACAGAGACATGCTTCCTTCGGCATCTTCCACTGGGTAGGAGTGTGCTGCATCCTCTCGGCTCTGGTTTCCGCCCTGGTTTCGATTTATGGGGTGGTGGCGCTGCTCAAGACCGGCAGCCTCGCGCTGTTGTTTCTTTATGCCGCAACCGGTGCGCGGCTGGCCATCCGTGGCCGCGAAGCGCAATTTCTTTCGGGCCTGCTGCTTATGTGCGAGCTGCTGGCCTATGGTTCGGCGCTGCTCTACTTCGTTTTTCGTGATCCGTTCTTCGGGAACCCGAACTCTCTGGGCGCCACCATGGGGGTGGTGGTTATCCCGGCGCTGCTGTGGGGAGTGCTGATTAGCGAGGGCACGCCCCTGTATCGCCGGCGAATATTTGCCCTCGCGGTTGCTATCGGCCTGTTGTTCAGCAGTTACTCACGGGCCGGAATCGGGGCCGGGGCTGTCTCTTGCCTGGTCCTCTGCCTGGCGCTTCGCCGCTACCGGCTGCTGGCCAAGGGCGCCCTTCTCGCGCTCGTGATGGCGACGGTGGTAGTCATTCGGGCGCCGATGCAGGGCGACGACTCCGACAGCCTGATTTCCGCTTTTATCTATAAGGGGAAGCCGGAAACCGAGCTGCTGGAGTCTCGTGAACGGCCCTGGCAAAGGACCACGGAAGTAATTCGCGAGCATCCCTGGTTTGGCAGCGGCTTCGGCACCAGTGCCACCAACGTGGATGAAGTGCAAGAAAAGCCGGGCGTGTACTCCTCTAACCTGGCGACCCATCGCGAGCATGGCGACAGCTATCTGGCGATCGTGCAGTGGATGGGCCTGCTGGGGGTGGCGCCCTTCGCGCTGCTTGCGCTTCTGGTGGCTGGGAGCGCGATACGGGTCTGGCTGTGGGCCTGGCGCACGGCCAGTCCTTTTTCCCCCGCCATTCCGATCGCGGCCATAGTTACCGCCGGACTGGTGCACGCCGCCTTTGAAGACTGGCTCTTCGCCGTCGGTTACTACTTGTGCGTTTTCTTTTGGTCACTCGCCTTTGCCCTGGTGGATATTCTCCCCGCCCCGGCGACCTCGCCGGCACGGGTGCGGGTCGCGCTTAAGCCGCGACCCTGGCCAGCGGGTTATCGTCCTGCTGCTGACCCCGGCAGATGATGCGTCTTTTCCTCAACGGGCTGGCGGCCAGCGCCGGCGGGGGACTCACCTATCTGAGAAATGTCGTTCCCGAGCTTTCGCGCCAGGCCGGCGTGCAGACCATAATTGCGGCCGGTCCGCAATTGCGGCGCGAGCTTGGGGAACTCGCTAACATTACTTTGCTCGAGGTCGAACTTCCTTCGGGCGCATTCCGGCGGGCGTGGCAGGAACAAGCAATGCTGCCAGGGGTGATCCGCCGGAGCGGAGCCGATGTTTTGATTTCCGCTGGAAATTTTGCCTTGCGCAGGTCTCCGGTCCCGCAGATTCTCCTCTCGCGCAACGCTCTTTACACTTCGGCCGACTTTTATCGCGATCTGCGCGCCCGGGGCGAATACCGCATGTGGATGGACACTTACCTAAAAGGCTTCTTGGCCAAGAGCTCGGTCAAGTGGGCCGACTGTACCGTGGCGCCCAGCCATGCTTTTGCCGAGGAGTTGGGACGCTGGACGGGAAGAGAAATCCGGGTGATTCCGCACGGTTTCGACCCAGAAGCCTTCTTTTGCGACAAGACGCCACTTCCTGCGGAGATCGGCCATAAGTTCGATATTGCTGCCGGAAGCCTGCGGCTGCTTTTCGTCAGCCATTACAATTACTACCGCAATTTTGAGGCCCTGCTGCGCGCCTTGCCGATCTTGCAGCAGCGAATGAGCGGACGCGAGGTGAAGCTGTTCTTAACCTGCACACTTGAACCGGGCGCGAACCCCGGTGCTTATCGCACCGAGGCGGCGGCGGCGCTGGTTCGCGATCTTGGTATGACCGACCGGGTGGTACAGCTTGGCGCAATCCCATACCCGCTGCTGCACCAGGTCTATGGAGCCTGCGATCTCTATGTGACCCCGGCTTACGCCGAGACCTTTGCTCATCCGCTGGTTGAAGCCATGGCCAGCGGATTGCCCGTGATAGCCTCTGACTTGGCTGTGCACCGGGAAATCTGCGGTGACGCAGCCCTCTATTTCGCTGCTTTTTCCTCTGCCGAGTTGGCCCGCCGGATTATAGAGGCGGAAAATGAGGAAGTGCGAAAGCGGAAATCAGCCGCAGGCAGAAAGCGGGCGGCGGAGTTCTCCTGGAAGCGCAGTGTGGAGGCGCTGGTCGGCCTGGCGCGCGAGCTTGCTGATCGCTGCCGGCAGCCAGGGGGTGCGAACCCCTGATCTATAATCGCAGTTTGCCGAGGCAATCTTTTGCTGCATCAGCGCTATAAGGACGTAGCCTTTCTGCTGATTTCGAAGGCGACGCTGCCCAACTATTGGCTGCGGAGGTGCCTCAACTCGGTGCGCTCCCCCAACGGGCACCCGCTGCACCTGCATTTGGGGTGCGGGCCAAAATACCTGCCCGGTTTTATCAATATTGACGCCAATCCGGCGCGGAAGCTGGACCTGTGGCTGGATGTGCGATGCGGATTGCCGTATCGCGATGCGTCTGTGGATTCCATTTACTCCACGCACATGGTGGAGCACTTCTTTCCCGACGAGTTGCAGCGATTTTTCTGCGAGTGCGCGCGCGTACTGAAGCCCGGAGGCGGCATGCGCCTAGTGGTGCCCAGCCTGCGCAATGCCATCACGGCTTATTACCAAAACCGGAGCGAGTGGTTTTATTCCTATCCCAGCCAGTTCGATTCTCTCGGCGGGCGTTTTTCGAATTTCGTCTTCTGCGATGGCCAGCACCGGGCCAGCCTTGACTTCAGCTACCTCGAGGAGGAGTTGCGCAAGGCCGGCTTTCCGCAAGTGGAGGAATCGGCGGAAGGAAAGAGCCGGCTTTACGGAGAGAACGTTCCGGCGTTCGAGCCTGGGGACGCCAAGGATTTGCCGCACTCCCTTTATGTAGAAGCCTTCAACTAGGTTTGCTTCGGTCTGCCGAAATCGGCCCGGAACTCAACCAGGGAAATCAAGATAGTATGGTGTTTGACGCGCTACCATGTGCGGCATTGCCGGCATTGTCGTTCGCAACGGGAGGCTGGCTCCAGAACTGCTGGAGCGGGCAACAAATTCGCTTGCCCACCGCGGGCCGGACGATTCCGGCACGGTGATTCTGCATGAGGACGCTGGCGTGCCTACGGAGATTGGTTTGGGCAGCCGCCGGCTGGCGATTCTGGACCTTTCGCCGCTTGGCCACCAGCCCATGCGCGACCCGGAGAGGGGAACCTGGATCGCCTACAACGGCGAGATCTACAACTTTCGCGAGGTGCGGGCGCGGCTGGAAAGCGAAGGAGTGAGCTTTGCCAGTCACTGCGATACGGAAGTGCTGCTCAAGGCCTACGGCCGCTGGGGCGAGCGCTCTTTCCGGGAAATGCGGGGCATGTTCGCTTTTGCCCTGTGGGATGCGCGCCAGCGCCGTCTGATCCTGGGCCGCGATCCCATGGGCATCAAGCCGCTCTATTACTACGCTTCCGAGCAGAAATTTCTTTTTGCCTCTGAGCTGCGCACCCTGCTGGGCACAGGCCTAGTCGCGCGCCGGCTGAGCCCTGCCGGCCTGCTCAACTACCTGAGCTTTGGTTCGCTGTACGATCCCATCACCTTGATCGAGGGCGTGAGCGCGTTACGGCCCGGGCACTATCTGGTCTGGGAAGAGGGCAAAATTCGGCAGGAGATGTACTGGGACCTGGGGCCTGCCGCTGCCGAGCCGGCCGGGGCGAACCGCGGCCAGGCGGAAGAGGAACTCCAGGCCACGCTCGAGCAGGCGGTGCGCATGCAGATGGTGAGCGATGTTCCGGTGGGGGTATTCCTCTCCGGCGGCATTGACTCCAGCAGCCTGGCCGGGATTTTGAGCCGCAGCGGTGAACGCGTCAGCACGTTCTCCATTGTTTTTCGCGAAGCGGATTATAGCGAGGCCGAATACTCCCGCGCCGTGGCCAAGGCGTTCGGCACCGACCACCACGAACTGATGGTTTCGCAAGGGGACGCGCTGGCCGCCATTCCCGCAGCCGTGCAGGCCATGGACCAGCCCAGCATGGATGGCTTCAACACGTATCTGGTCTCGCAGCATACGCGCGCGGCCGGCATTAAAGTGGCGCTTTCCGGGTTGGGCGGAGATGAATTGTTTGCCGGCTACTCTTCGTTCCGCACCATTCCCAAGCTGGAGCGCTTCGCCCGCTTCTGGCGAAATGTTCCGGGGGTGGCACGGCGGCCCCTGGCCGATATTTTCGCGTGGCTTGCGCCCGCCAGTGATCAGAACCGCAAGCTCGCCGACCTGGCGCGCTCGAATGGCAGCCTGCTTCATCCCTATTTCTTGTCCAGAATGTTGTTTACCCCCGAGGGCAGGCAGGCGCTCATGCGCTCGCGAGATGAGCGGCCGCTTGCTTGCGCCGAAGCCCCGCTGGCGGAGAGCCTCAGGCGGAGCGCGGGCTTCGACCCCATCAATCGCGTCTCTTACCTCGAAGCGCGCTGCTACATGCTGAACACCTTGCTGCGCGATTCCGATGTAATGAGCATGGCTCATGGGCTGGAGGTTCGCGTGCCTCTGATTGATCACGTGCTGGCGGAGAAGTTGATGTCTCTGCCCGGCGCGTGGAAGCTCGATCCCCACACGCCCAAACCCCTGCTGGTGGGTGCGCTGCACGGCGCGCTTCCTGGCCAGATTGTGCATCGCCGCAAGCGCGGATTTACTTTGCCCTTTGAGCACTGGCTGCGCCAAGAGCTGCACGGAGAGATGGAAAATACGCTCCGCGCCGTAGCTGGGGGGCCGTTGGCTTCGCTGTTGAATGGAAAGGCGGTCGAGGACGTGTGGGAAGACTTTCAACGTGGCCGGACGTCGTGGTCGCGGCCCTGGTCGCTCTACGTGCTGGAGCGTTGGTGCGAGTTGCAAGGCGTGGCGGCCTAGTTCATGAATGTGGCGCGGGTGGCTTGCGCGCAGTGATCAGCAGGAACAAGCCCCAGCTTTTCCCGAAACG
>Ga0335080_10009339_pt1 | contig 10253 bp, 7 predicted proteins | sample Lox_Sample_34_FD_206720 | JGI IMG/M metagenome (GOLD analysis project Ga0335080, IMG submission 206720) | Soil microbial communities from Loxahatchee National Wildlife Refuge, Florida, United States - Lox_Sample_3.4 | ecosystem: Environmental > Terrestrial > Soil > Wetlands | place: USA: Florida... | reverse complement strand
CAAGCGGCGCGACATCGGCAGCGAGCGGATATCGACCAGAACTTCAATGGAATGGGCCTTCAGTGCCCCGATCAACTCGTCGAGAGCCCGGGTGGAGTGTCCGATGGTGTAGAGGGTTGCCACTGGGCCATTTCACCACAGAGACACGAAAACACAGAGAAAGCCAAGGCTGATAAAGCAGCGATCTCCTCTGTCGCACGGTGTCTTCCTGGCGATCAGTTCTTCAACATGGAATTCAAAACGGCGACCAGCGACTCATCCTGCTCGGGGAAGACGGTGCGCAGATCAAGCAGCACGCGGCCCTCTTCGACACGGGCAATCACCGGCGGATCGCCGGCCCTCAGCCGCGCCGCGAACTCGTCAGCGCTCATCTCCGGCGAGGTCATCGCCAGCAGGCGGGTGGCCAGCGATGCTGACGGCGCCGCTCCGCCCCCAATGACCGACTCGCCATCCATCAGCTCAAGGGTCAGGTGCGCGGACCGCAAGCGGTCGAGGATTGCCTGCGCGCGTTTGCCAATGTCTGCTTTTGACGATCGCATCATGCGCAGGGCAGGGATGGCATCGTGATCGCGTTTCACATAGGCCAGAAGCGTTGCTTCCAGAGCGGCATAGGTCAGCTTGTCGACCCGCAGAGCGCGGAATAATGAATTAGACCTCATGCGCGCGATGAGTTCAGGGCGCCCGCTGAGCATCCCGGCCTGCGGACCGCCCAGCAGCTTGTCGCCGCTGTAGCTGACCACATCAAGGCCCGCGCGCAGGCTGTCGTGGACGCCGGGTTCGCCCGTAATTCCCACCATCGTCAAGTCGAACAGGGCACCGCTTCCGAGATCCTCCATCAGCGGAAGGCTGCGCTTTCGCGCCAGGTCTGCTAGCTCTTCGAGCGAAGGCCGTTCGGTGAAGCCAGTAATCTGGAAATTGGAGCGATGCACGCGCAACAGAAGCCGTGTCTTTTCGCTGATGGCTTTCTGGTAATCGGAAACCCTCGTCCGATTGGTGGTCCCCACTTCGCGCAGGATGGCTCCGGACTTCGCCATGACCTCCGGGATGCGGAACGATCCGCCAATCTCGACTAGCTCGCCGCGCGAGACGATGACCTCGCCACCGTCCGCCAGGGTATTTAGCGCCAGGAGCACCGCGGCAGCATTGTTGTTGACGACGATGGTGGCAACTTCGGAGGGAATGCCGGGCGTCTCGCCCGTCCGAGCCGTGCTTCCGCTGTTGGCGAGCAGTTTGCGGAATAAACGGTCCACGTGAACGTCCCGCTTGCCGCGCGCTCCAGTGGCAATATCGAATTCGAGGTTCGAATAGGTGGCGGCGGCTTCCTGAATATGCCGTAGCGCAGACATCGCGAGGGGCGCTCGCCCGAGATTCGTGTGCAGGATGACGCCAGTGGCATTGATGACTGGCCGCAGTGAATAACTCAGCGCCAGGCGCAGCTGCCGATCTATGGCGTCCGGCAGCCCGGAAAGGGCGAGTTCAACGTTGGACGCATCAAGTGTTCCGGCGGCAATCTCCTGCCGCAAGCGGGCCAGGACGTCCCTGGCGGCATCGGTTACCGCTGCCTGTCCCGCCTGCGTAATCAGGCCCGCCAGTTCCTGACTCCGCAGCAGATCGTCGATCGCGGGCAGTCGGCGGTAAAGGTCGGATTTCGCGGCGGTCTTCACCGCTGCGATTATCCCACAGGCCGGACGCTGCCTTGGAAAATGGAGCGGACGGGCGGGGCGCCCGTCCTCCATCGCTTCGGCGAATAGCTAGCGGCCGACGATCTGGCTCTTCAGTGGCGCGATAGCATTGATGACTTCCTGGTGCTCTTTAGCCGGCACCTTGAACTGGTTCAGGGTTTCTTCGAGATGCTGGACGCTAATCGTCCAATCTTCTTCGGTGATATTCAGGCCGGTGTGGGCTGTTTCCATGCTGCGGCCGGTGTATCTGCAAGGTCCGCCGGTGGCAACGCAGAGGAAATCCACGATGTGCTGCCGGATGCGGAGCTTCGAGTCGGTGCTAAAACCGATGAAAAAGCGGCCTTCCTTCGGGTCGGTGGCGAGGCGAGTGATGAAGTCGTCGGTCACGGCGGCCAAGGCGTCGTATCCGCCCAGGCGCTTATAGAGCGAGTCCTGAGCCATCTGGGGCGCTGGAGCCGGCTCCGGGGCGGCGGCCGCGGCCCAGACCGTCGTAATCGATCCTGCTAACAGCGTAACCCAAAGCAAAATCTGCAGTCTAAGTGGCATTTCGGTGTTGTCTCCTCGGGAGTAAGTATTTCGGGTCCACCTGAAATACGCAGCCGAAATGCATTTGGATTTAAACAGCCGGATGAACCCGTTGACTCAGCCCACTTCCACCAGGCCGTAAGTCCGCTGCCAGCGGGTGCGCATGTGGCGCAAGGCGCGGTCCAGGTCGCCCTGGGAAATCTCGGTGCTGGGACCGTCCAGCACGGTGGCGGCCTCGCGCTTGGCGAGCTCCAGCAGTTCGCGGTCGCGAATCAGGTTGGCGACCTGGAAGCTGGGCATGCCAGCCTGGCGGGTGCCGAAAAATTCTCCCGGACCGCGCAGCTCAAGATCGAGTTCGGCAATCTGGAATCCATCGTTGGTGCGCACCATGGCGTCGAGCCGTCGTTCGCCTTCTTCGGAAATCTTCCCTCCGGTCATCAGAATGCAGAATGACTTGGCGGCGCCCCGCCCGATGCGTCCACGCAGCTGGTGTAACTGCGCCAGCCCGAAGCGCTCGGCGTGCTCGATGACCATGACGGTCGCATTGGGCACATCGACCCCGACTTCGATCACTGTAGTCGAGACCAGAATGTTGAGCTCACCCTTCTGGAACATCCGCATGACGGTTTCTTTCAGGTCGGGATCAAGTCTTCCGTGCAGCAGGCCTACCTTCAGGTCGGCAAAGATGCGGCCACTGAGTTCTTTGTACATCTTGATGGCGGCCTTAAGTTCGCTCTCTTCGTTTTCTTCGATTACGGGATAGACGATATATGTCTGATGTCCGGCGGCGACCTGCTTACGCACGAACTGCCAGACCTCCTCGGAGCGGTCATCCGACACGCGGCGGGTGACGATCGGGGTGCGTCCCGGCGGCATTTCGTCCAGGATTGAGATGTCTAAATCGCCGTAGAGAGTGAGCGCCAGCGTGCGGGGGATGGGCGTGGCAGTCATCACCAGAACGTCGGGCTCGGGGCCCTCGGTGCTTTCCTTCGGCCGGCCGGCGCGAAGGGCGGTCTCCGTCCCTTGCTCTCCGGATTTCTTCATCAGCTTGAAGCGCTGCATCACGCCAAAACGGTGCTGTTCGTCGACAACCACCAGGCCGAGTTTGTCGAACTCGACCGTCCGTTCGATCAGGGCGTGGGTGCCGATCACCAGGTTGGCGTTGCCCTGCGCTACGTGGCGGCGGATCTCCCGCTTGCGGTCCTGTTCCACCGATCCGCTCAGCAGTACGATGCGGTAGCCGGCATTTTCCAGGATTCGTCGTGCAGAAAAATAGTGCTGCTGCGCCAGAATCTCGGTTGGCGCCATCAGCGCGACCTGATATCCGTTCTCGATCGCGATTATCGCCGCCTCAAACGCCACAATCGTTTTGCCGGAACCTACGTCCCCTTGCAATAGGCGGCGCATGGGAAAGGGCTTTCCCATATCGGAAGCGATTTCCTTCAACACCTTCTTCTGAGCTGCCGTGGGATGGAACGGCAGAATCTTCTTGATCGCCTCCCGCGCTCGATCATCCAGCCGAAAGGCAATGCCGGTCTGCGCCTTCTGCTGCCGCCGCTTGAGTTCCAAACCCAGTTCCAGGAAAAACAGTTCCTCGAAGATCAGCCGGAGATGCGCCGGAGTTCGCGAGGCTTGCAGATCCTGGAAGCTTTCCCCGGCCTCCGGCCAGTGAACTTTCCAGAGAGCCTCCCGAGCCGAGATGAGCCCCAGACGGCGGCGAACCGCAACCGGAACCGGATCCGGAAGCTCAGGCGCCTCCGGCGGCAAGCCGTCCAGAGCGGAGCGAATGATGCGACGAAACCAGCGGGAGGTGACGCGGCCGTTGCCAGCCGATTCGTATATGGGCACGATTCGGCCCACTTCCAGCGAAGCAGCCGCCTTCTGCTCCGCAGCATCGCTGGAGCTGTCGGGTTCGCCTAGGATTTCAAACTGGGGCTGGGTGATCTGCAGCTCGCCGTTGCGATCAGTCTCGACCTTGCCGTAGAGCGCGACCATCTGACCGGGCTTAAACTTGTCTCGCAGATAGCTGCCATTGAACCACAGGCACTTGACGCGGGAGCGCCCCTGGCCTGCGGTCATCTGAAAGATGGGCATGCGGCGGGTTCGGAACAGGCCTGATGTCCGGACCTCGGCAATCACCGTCGCCATCTCCCCGGGTCGCAATTCCGCGATGCCGCGCGGGTTCAGCCGATCTTCGTAGCGGAAAGGCAGGTAGTGAAGCAGGTCGTCAACGGTATGCAGGCCCTTTCCGGCCAGGACTTCCGCCAGGCGCGGGCCTATCCCTTTTACATACTGGACGGAAGTGCCCGGCTCAACCATAGGTGGGAGTGAGAGAGAATGTTAGCAGAGCCTGCGGCGAATCCTGCAAACAGACCGAGGCGCCCGCATCTCATGGCTCCTGGTTTCCCAGGCTGGAAAGGGCCTCAGCGGTGTCTAAATCGTCCGTGTACACCAATTTTCTGCACGCGCTGGTGGCGGTACTGGCTGGCAACGCCGCTTATTTTCTACTGTCGCCGTATCTACCTGCAGGCGCGCATCACAGGCTGTTTCAGCTGGATTGGGGGCTGGTCGTGGATTTCTGGTTCTGCTTAGTCGTCTTCGGAGCAATAAAGACCATCGCCTATTGGCGGCGTGATCATGGATGAAGGCTTGCGACGCCTTCGGCCCTGGATGAGAACCTCGTTACTTTGGGCACCTACGTAACCCCAGTGTCCACAATTTAGAATCCGGCCAGCCCAAAATGCAGAAGATTGCCATCCTTTACGACGCCAGCCAGGCGGTGCTCTCGACCTTCGACCTGGACGAGGTGTTGCAGCGCATCCTGGTGATTGCGCGCGATTATTTCCACCTGCAGAATGTGGCTATCCTGCTGTTAGACAAAGATTTGCAGGAACTCTACCCGCGCTCGCAAATCGGTTGGGACGCAGGCAGCGATACCGTCAGACTGCCGGTGGGCACGGGCCTGACCGGCGTGGCTGCGCAGTTGAAACGGCCCATTTACGCTTCCGACGTGAGCCAGGATTCGCGTTACGTCGTCTCCGCGACCAGCACCCGCTCGGAGATCGCCATTCCACTCATGGTACGTGACGAGTGCGTAGGCGTCCTCGATTGTCAAAGCGAAAAGCTCGACTACTTCGACAAGGAAACCAGCGATCTTCTAACGCTCTTCTCCACCCAGGCATCGATGGCCTTGCAGAACGCCCGGCTCTATTCGCTGGAACAAAAAAAAGCCGCACAATTGGCGGCGATTAACGCTATCGCCCAACAGATGACTGCCGTGCTTGACCTGAGAGAACTGTTGTCAAAGGTGTGTTCGCTGATTCAAGAGGCCTTTCATGTCAACCATGTCTCGGTTTTGTTGAAAGAAGAGGAAGATTTGGTCCTGCGCGCCCATCACGGCAAACTCACGCCCCTGATCCCCGAAGGAGGACGGCTTCCCATCGAAGGCGGTCTCTGGGGACGATCCCTGGATCATGGCAAGACAATCGTCGAGAACGATGTGCGCACTTCTCCTGGATATATCGGTTTTTACGAAGAAACTGCCTCCCGGATGTGCATTCCTCTGGTTTCCTTTGGCCAGACGCTGGGAGTGCTGGTCCTGGACAGCGCACAAAAATCCGCCTTTCATCCCAACGACTTGCAGCCTTTGGAATCGGTTGCCGACATTTGCGCAACCGCGATTCAAAATGCCCACTACGTCGACAAGGTGAAACAACTGGCCTATATCGATGGCCTGACCGGCATTTTCAACCGCCGATTCTTCGAGTTAAGGATTGCCGAGGAAATCGAGCGGGCCCGGCGGTTCGAGACCTCTATGGCCGTCATCATGGTCGATATCGACCAGTTTAAGCGGCTGAACGACGAATTTGGACACTTGCTTGGCGACGAGGTATTGCGACAGGTCTCTTCCATCTTTTCCCAGCAACTGCGGAAAATCGATGTGGTCTGCCGGTACGGTGGAGAGGAATTCGCGATTCTGCTTTCCCAGACCAGTCTGCAGCACGCCGCGAGCGTAGCGGAAAAGCTGCGCCGGTTGGTGGAAACCTGGCAATTCCCTGGAGTGCCCCGCCCTGTGACCATCAGCGTGGGTTCGGCCACCTATCCGGATCACGGGTTAACCCGCGATGAACTGGTGAAGGCCGCGGATGCCGGCCTTTACGCCGCGAAACAGGCGGGCCGCAACCGCTCATTCCTGGCGCCGCTGAAAGCCGCGGCCAAGGGCCGGTAAACTCTCTTCTCAGATGTCGGCGAGGCCGCCGCGAACCTCGCGCGGCTCGTCTCCTCGATCCCGCTGCTCGAGCATTTCTTCCCGCATCTGCTCTTGCTGCTCCTGCAGTTGATTCCGGAGTTCTTCCCGTTGCTCGCGCACTTGTTCCTGTTGTTCGTGCTGCTGCTCGCGCAGTTCCTCTTGCTGTTGCTTGAGCTGTTGCTGCAATTCTTCCTGCTGTTCCTTCAGTTCTTTCTGGCGTTCGCAGAATTCCTTCCGCGCTTCCTCCGCGGCACGCTGCGCTTCCTTTACCGCAATGGCCAGTTGCGGCTTGGCCTGAGCAATTTCAGACTCGGCGGCGCGTAGGTCGATGCGGCTGTCGGCATCCATGTCAGAATCGTCATCCAGACTCTCCTGGAACACGCCGCCCGATTGGCGGCGTTCGGGCAGGGTCAGGGTTATTGTCTGCTCCTTCTTGTCCCGGATGATGCCGATGCTAACGGTGCCTCCTGACTTCTGCTCGCGCATGCTGCGGGTGAAGTCGCTGCTGTCGCTCACCGGCTCGGAATTCACCTTGGTGATCACGTCGCCGGCGTGAAACCCGGCGCGCTCGGCGTTGCTGCCCTTTTCCACGGAGCGAACCAGCACCCCCTGACCATTCGGGGCGCCAAAGAAATCGCCTAACTGCGGGGTAAGATTCTCGACCATCAGCCCGCTGCGCATCGACGAATGCACCACCACGATCGAGACCGGAAGATCCATGTCCGGCAGGTTCGGCATGGCGGGCATTTCGAAATGGAATTCCTTCGCTTGCGGGCCCGCATATGCGAAGGACTTCTTACGGTCGGCCAGCTGCGCCTTCAAAGTAAGGGGCTGCCCGTCGCGGCTGATGCCGATGTTAATCACTCGCCCGGGCGGAATCTCGCGAATCATGCGGCGCAGCTCTTCCACGCTCTCCACGCTGTTGCTGTTGATGCTAAGGATGACGTCATGCTCCTTGATGCCGGCTTTGCCGGCAGGAGCATCCTGATCGACCATCGTGACTTCGACGCCGCGTTCCTCCTTCAGCTTCAGCGCACCCAGCCGGTCGCTGGTCACGTCTCGCGTGTCGACCCCGAGATAGGAGCCGCCGCCATAAAAATCGTCGCTGGAATAGCCGTACACCTGCAAGCCCGGCTGGTATGCATAGCCGGTCGTGATGGCGGCCAGCAGCACGATGGGCATGGTCATCAGCAGCGCTTTGCGCATCTTGAGTCCTCCCCCATGATTGCCTGCGCAGAACCGGAAGGGACGGACGAGCACGCCCGCCCCGTATGTTCCGTTACCGGCTCGCTCGCAGAATTCGAATATCCCCGGTCGTGGTGCGCACCTTCAGCACCGGACCGCCGCCGTTCAAACTGCCTTCCGCGGTTACGGTCTTCGGCCCATATTCTCCACCTTCGCTGCTGACCTGGATCTCGGGGAAATCGGACCGGATGTGATGCCCATTCGCGACCTCGATGAAAGCGCGAACCGTCAGATTTAGTGACGATGCCAGGTAGACGGTGATGTCACCAGCCGAAGTCTGCAGGGTGGAATCGTTGCGATCACCGTCCGCAATGAACCGGGCAATGATTCCCCCGGCGCTGGTCTCGGCGCGGGCCGAGGGAACCCCGTTCAGTTCGATACTGCCGCCACCCGTCTGCGCGTGTACCGGACCCTTGGCGGAGCTCAGCCGGATACTGCCGCCGCCGGTCTCCATCTCCACCGGCCCGGCAATATCGCCGAGATCGATACTGCCACCGCCCGTCGAAACCTTCAGTCGTCCCGCGCAACGCTCCACTGCGATGCTGCCGCCGCCGGTCTCAAGTACCGCACCCTGCAGGCCCGAGATCACCTGTACGCTGCCGCCACCGGACTCAGCCTGGATTCTGCCTTTGGCGGATGTCACCTTGATGCTGCCACCGCCGGTATGCAGGCTGAGATCGCCGCCTACATTGCCAACTTCAATACCACCGCCGCCCGTCTCCGCATTGATGGCGCCACCAATGTCATCTACTCGAATATTGCCGCCGCCACTCTGCGCGTCCAACCGGCCGGAAAGACCATTGGCAAACACGCTTCCGCCGCTGGTTTCAAGCTTCACCCAATCCATGTCGCGCGGTACCGACAGGCTGAAGTCCCCCGAAAATTTATGCGGGCTGCCTCCCTGCCACTCCGCAATCAAATAAGCGGTGTCACCGCGGACATAGGCGCTGATCTTGTAGGAATCGAATTCGCGGCGGGCTTTTTCTTCCGAAGACGTATTTGCACGATTATGAATGACGTAACTAATGCCCTGCGAACCGCCCTGCACTCGAACCGTACCCACATCGACTTTCACCCGGAGATTCTTGGCCGCCGCGAGAGATCCGGTGACTGCCTGCGCCCAGTCTCCGCCTTCCCGGGAAATGCGAGCCTGCTGCGCCAGCGCCAGCGGCGCCAGCAACAGGAACATCGCAACGATTTTGCATGACTTCTTCACGTTTAACCTTCCGTTTTTTAGTACCCAGATCAGGTCGCTTGACGAATTAATCAATTTCCGGCAACTGCGCCAGCATGCTCCGGGCTTGCGACCGGATGTATTGGTTCTGATCGTTTTCAGACAACTTCTGTAGAACTGCGCGCACGCTGCTGTCGGCCTTCACCGAATCGAGCAGGTGCAACGCCTCGGTGCGGGCGCCCGGATTGGAATCATTCATCAGCGCTTCCAGCACGGCATCGCGCACCCGAACGTCGTTTTTCACATATGGCCCCAGACCATCCAGCGCTTTCAGGCGTACCCCCGGATTGGAATCGTAGCGCAACGCATAAATCAAGGCTTCGCGCACGTGCGCGTCATCCGGCTTCTGCGTCAACAGGTCGACCGAGTCCAGACGGACCCCGGAGTTGTAATTGCTGCGGGCGGCAAACAGCAGCAATTGCTGGATGCGCTCATCATTCAACGAACCCTCGGTCTGCTGCGTGCTCACCGTGTCGTACTTGATACTGATCTTGTTGCTGCCTGGTTCCTGAGAAACGGAGCGAATGCCGGTGATCGAAGACTCGGCGGGAGCTGTGATCGGACCCTCCACAGCATTCTTCCCACGGAGCACTTGGTAAGTCGCGCCAACCCCGCCCGCAAACCCCACCATCAGGAGAGCCACGGTGAGCGCCGGGGCCAGACGAATCTGCTGCAGCCAGTTGATGGGCTCGAATACCAGGCGCTGCCACCAACCGCCCTGCTCGGCGGTCTCCAGGGCCTCCTGCAGCCGCATACGCGAAGAAGCCAGCAGGTTCGGAGTAGGCTCCTCCACCGGAAAGTCGGAAAGCTGGGCGTGAAACTTGCGTGCCGCTTTCAGTTCGAGTGCACATTCGGCGCAACGCGACAGGTGCTGCTCCAGCTCAAAGCGCGCATCGTCCGCCAACTCGCCGTAGATATGCAGCAGGATGTTTTCTCTAACCCATTCACATTTCATAATTGCACCCCCTCAACGGGGCATCCCTTCACTTCCACTCACACTCAATCCGGTGCGGGACCGGGTCTTTGACCTTGTCCCCGCTCTTATCGCATGTCCGCCAACGCACCGCGCAGCTTCTGGGTTGCCCGAAACAGCGTATTCTTCGCCGTCTCTTCCGTGGTGTGCAGAATTTCTCCCACCGTGCGCAGTTTCAGCCCGTGATAATGCTTCAACTCAAATACCATGCGTTCCCGAGGAGTCAGCTTCTCCAGGGCTCGGCTGATCCGCCCGCCCAGCTCGCGGCGCATCAGGTCGCGCTCCGGATTCGACATTGCGCGTCCGTCGGCCACCTGCTCGAGCACGTCGTATTGCTCGCCTTGC
>Ga0335080_10009338_pt1 | contig 10254 bp, 6 predicted proteins | sample Lox_Sample_34_FD_206720 | JGI IMG/M metagenome (GOLD analysis project Ga0335080, IMG submission 206720) | Soil microbial communities from Loxahatchee National Wildlife Refuge, Florida, United States - Lox_Sample_3.4 | ecosystem: Environmental > Terrestrial > Soil > Wetlands | place: USA: Florida... | reverse complement strand
ACGAATAAGTCGCTGTAATCGCCAGGTACGTTAGGACCGCGAGAAGAAACGACTGTGAAACCAGCACTGCACAAAGGAGTCCGGCCACAAGCAGTAGACAACAAAGCGCCAATCCCTGAGCGACATCGAGTTCGCCCGAAGCAAAGGGCCGCAAGCGCTTTGTGGAATGTATCCGATCAGCGGGTAGATCCAACAAGTCGTTGACGATGTAAAAACTAGAACTACAGAGGCTGAAGGCAACGCATCCAACCAACACCGAGCCGAACCGTTGGATCGTCATCTGCGTGAGGCCAGGAAGCACGGCTACAAAAAGCAGAGCGTTCTTAACCCATTGGTGCGATCGCACCGCCCGCAGGTACGTTGCCCATGTCGGTGTAGACAGCGTGAATACCCGTTCTACTCGGCATTGCGACTCAACCGCGCGGACATCATTAGGGATTGCCCCAACAATCGCGGCACTTTCACACGCGCCCCATACCCTCATGCCCCGCGGGACGCTTGAGATAAAACAAAATCTTCCAGATCCCGCAGTTCGTTTCATTGCCTCCAGCACCGCACTGCCGTCACGTCGCCTGTACTGATCGGATGCCAACACCCCATCGAACAGTCCGAGATGCTCCGCAACCTTGGTAGCGACCGCTGTGTTAGCCGAGGAAACGAGATAGACCGGACGTCCTGACTGCTTCTCGGCTGTCAGGTAGTTCAGTAACTCAGCGTGATACGGCAGGGTACTCACGTCCGGCGTGAATACCCTGGCCAACGCATCCTTGAAAGTTACGATACCTCGTCTCAAAGTCCATAAGACGCGCGGCAGTAAGCGCGGCTGTGTCGCGATGATTCCGCAAAGCGACTCCGCTCCAGTATTCGCGCGAGTTAGAGTCCCCTCCAACTCTACAAAAATTGGGGTTGCTTCATTCGGCAAGCTAATATCCCTTCTTGTGCTCGAAAAATCGAAGCGCTGCAATGTACAGCGGAACAAGCATCAGGAAGAGATCCCGAACTTCGCCGGGATAGCCAAAGATCAATGACAAGGGGATATTGATGCTCGCAGCGACAATGAGCAATCTCCGCTCCACAGGCCGCATGGATTTCCAGCCAAATATGACGACGCCGCCGAATGCGACCAAGCACAGCACATTCTCTGGCTTTGGAAACGGGATCCCAGGGGCCAATATTGATGTGAAGTGAAGATAATTTGGAACAGTAAGCCAGAAACGAACATTCTCAAAGAAGTGCAACTCTACCGGCGCTCCGTGATTCGACTCCAGCGTGAGGGAATACCGGACCGCGCTTAAGGCAATTAGCGCGCAGACTCCTGCGGCAATGCAGACCACGAGGGCCTTGCGCTGCCCAAGATGATCGCGAAGAGCTGGGAATGTAAGAATGGGTATGAGAATGGCGGTCTCCTTATTGATCGCTGCGATTGTGACGATCAATACGAGCATCCAATATCGACCTTTCAGTGCGGTCCAATAGGCCAAAGATAGGAACAACAACTCCGGAAAGTCATAGAAATAGCCGCCTGCCAAGAACACGATGGGGAGCACCACACAAAACGCAACGGGAAGAAAATCAGCCTCAAATCCGCTTGAGTGGCCAGACGCGCGCGCTATCAATCGCAGAGTTACCAGAGTCAGAAACAGCGCCATGAAATCGAGATAGTAGACAAGGTGGTAGGCAACGCTTAATTCAGGAGTCCAAGCAGTTAGCCCTTCGGCTCTGAAGAAACGCCCCCTGAGATGTGAGCTTTCATTGAGTCTTTCACCTAACTCTTGCCTCTGTTGCTCCGAAATCGCATGCGTCGCGGAGTTGACTATGATCGGTATCAGTGCGCGATATACAAATGGGCGCGCCGCGGTATGATCCAGCATGCTTGGTAGGTCAAAGCGATCGGCATCCTCTCGGAAACCCAAGCGCTCCATGAAGCACGTCAGAGCCAGACAGGCCGCGGCCCAGTAGATGAGAAGGACAGCCAAATTACGAACGGTGCGTCGCGCGGTCCATTCAGTGTGCGGCCGGTCGGGGTCGACAGAGTTCACCAATTCAACTCCTGTACTACGAGGTTTAGCGAACTACTGTAATTTCCAGCGGCTGCGGCTGCGGCTGAGTACGAGCGTCGACCGCTGATGCGGTAACCAATAATACGTGCGAGGACACTTAGGTCCGACGTAGGACTCGAAGTTTCCGGTGAATGGGGCACATCTAGCGCCTATCTAGCGGGACCTTCCCGTGCCGCTAGGGGTCTTGATTTGTTTATGGCCATCTGAAAGTGAGAACCTTGTCACGATAGACTGGCCTACTCAAGTTGGCTGTGTTGCGGTTCAATAAAACGGCACTGCGCAAGAGAAGGTACCAAGCCAAGGGGTTATGGAGACGAGTTCCATGGCGAGTCCGGCGGCTTCCGCCGACGCCCACCCGTGCATCCTGCAAATCAAACAGGTGAGATCTTCAAATGAGATGGATCGCGCTTCACGTCGCGCGCGCCCTTGGTGTGTTTTCGCTCGCTCAGTTCTTGACTCGGCGACAACTGAGAATTCTGTGTTTTCACGGGTTTTCTGCGGGCGATGAACACGAACTTGCCCCGCACGTATTCATGCGTCCGAACATCTTCGAACGCAGGCTCCAGATTTTGAAGAAACGGCGGCTGGCCGTAATCCCGCTTGACGAAGCCGTGCAGAGGCTCAAGAAAGACGAGCTTTGCAACGGCGCTACGGTGATTACGTTTGATGACGGCTGGAAGTCTAATCTTACGATTGCCGCACCGATTCTTCGGCGATTCGGCTATCCGGCGTCCGTCTACGTAACGACAGACCATCTGGACGCGGGCACTGTAGTTTTTAACGTCATGCTCTATTACATGCTGTGCCGAACGAAATTCAGGACATTTGCGCTAAAGGACATTCATTCCGACATCGATGGGCTTTACGAAATCGGATCGGATCCAGATGAGCTCCGCGTCAGACTAAGCACTGCAGTGCACGCAGCATTTCCCAATTTCGTTGATCGCCAGAAGGTTCTTTATTCCCTTGCAGAGGCGCTCGGCATGAAGCTCGAAAGCCTCATTACACACGATCGCTTTCAATTGCTTAGTCGAGTTGAGTTACAACAACTTCACGCTCTTGGTTTTGATATCCAGCTCCATACCCATACTCATCACTTGCCTAGAGAGAGCTTCGACAAGGTGCGCGTTGAAATCGAACAAAATAAGCGCTTGCTCGAGGAGATCCTTGGTAAATCACCGAATCACTTCTGTTATCCGAGCGGCGAATACACCCCAGAGCATCTGGTCTGGCTGGCACAGTTAGGTATTTCGTCAGCCACGACTTGCGAACCTGGCTTAAACGCTCACGGGGCAGATGTATTACAACTGAGGCGCTACCTGGACAGTGATGCTACAAGCGAAATACTTTTCGAGGCCCAAGTCTGTGGGCTGCCACATCTGGTACAGACAGTGCGGCGTAAGCTGGCGAGGTCCCGAATCGGGAGGGGCCATTCGCTATAGGCATGCGAGCGAGTTCACAATTCCATGAACTCGAAATATAACCAAGACCCTGAATCGCCCTGTGTTTTGAGGGCTGCGGGGATTGGGGCGTAGGCTTGCCTTGTGGGGCGGCGGCGGCTGCTAAGCTGTGATCTGGCGCCGAGCGCCGCGACGCTAAAAAGAAGGACAGTCGCCTGTCATGGCAAAGCTGGTTTTTTGGGCGTGCTGCATCGTCTTGCTGTACGTCTACGTCCTATACCCTCTTCTTGTGCGTCTGCTGGCGCGGAGGATCGGGCTCTCCATTGCTCGAGGTGACTGCTTGCCTTCGGTTACCATCATCGTCACTGCGTACAACGAAGAAAAGTCCATGCAGGCCAAGCTGGACAATCTCTCTGGACTCAACTATCCCAAAGAGCTCGTAAGGATACTGGTTGCCTCAGACGGATCTTCCGACCAGACCGACGCCATTGCCGCCGCATATGACCCCAAAGTAGTGACTGTACTCCGCCTCGAGGGCCGCCGTGGCAAGACGGCATGTCAGAATGCTGCAGCCGCGGCTGCCTCCGGGGAAATTCTTCTCTTCACAGACGCGACCACTCTTCTGCAAGCAGATGCATTACGCAACATTGTGGAGAACTTCAATGACCCACAGGTCGGCTGCGTTGGAGGAAGACTTGTTTACGTAACGGACCTGGAGAACGCCACCGGCCGCGGTGGCGAGACCTATTGGAGCTACGAACTGCAGTTGCGTTCAGCAGAAAGCGGGCTCGGATCGCTCATCGGAGTGAGCGGCTGCCTCTATGCTGTGCGTCGAACCGCTTATCTTCCAATCGATCCGAGTTTGATCAGCGACTTTGTGGTCGCTATGAAGATGCGCGAGCAAAACCTGCGCACGGTTTTGGCGCCAAATGCGGTTTGCTTTGAGGCAACCCTGGAGCATGGGAGTCTCGAGCTTGCCATGCGTGTCCGAGTTGCCGTGCGCAGCCTGAATGCGCTGATCCACGAACGGCGCTTCCTCAATCCATGGAGGTACGGTTATTTTGCTTGGCAGCTTTGGTCACATAAGGCATTGCGCTACGCTTCTCCACTACTATGGATGGGAGCACTAGCTGCTAACCTCGTGTTGGTTCGAAACAATCCGTATTCGGCTTACATTGTTCTACTCGGTGGGCAGATCGTGATCCTGGCAGCGGGCACGGTGGGATTCATGCTGCAAGGAAAGCGTCGGGATCTAGGGATTTTTGGAAAGCCCTACTACTTCCTCTTGGCCAACGTGGCTGCGCTCATCGCCACGTTACGCTACATGCGCGGAGAGCGTATGGTTACCTGGAATCCAATCCGGTAGCCGGATTTCCGCGCCTTAGCTAGCTAACTGTTAAGCTCGGTGCCATCGGCACTGTTGCGCCGCCGGCCGCGCCACCCGCGAAATTGCATCCAATCTGCGTGGCTCCGTTTCCCCAGGCGCCGATGTCAGTTGCCGCACCCGACGGCGTCCCGTTCGTACTCCCTTTGCCTTTCGCCGGAGACGTGCCGGTTAGTTGATAAGCAGCTGCAAACTTGCCCGAGCCTACAAATCCGGGTGTGTCATTTGCGATGCTGTGGGATTCCGCTCCAGAAATACCCCCATGCGCCGCCATTGCTGAGGCAAATGCAGACTGCGAGGTATACGTGCCAATGGAGTTCAATAGGTTTGCGTCAGTCCGCAGAGTCCAACTCATCTTTGTTGCAATACAAAAATTGTAATCCCACACCGATGGGCCACCAGGATTGAGCAAAAAGGCACCGAACCCTCCGTTCTCAGGTGTACCTGTATAGATGTTGTTGTAGCACTTCAGCTTACCTTGGCCGGCTGGTTCCATCGTGAGCCAGAGTGCCGTAAACGCCTGGGGGCTACTCGCAACAATAGTATTGTTGTTACAGATCACCGGAGTGCTATATCCATAGCTGTCCGATAGGGTGGGACGGCCAATCGCCCAATCGCCTGTGAGAATGATGTTGTTTCTGATGGTCGTGGTTTGCGACAAGCCCGAGGTCTTCGCACCTGTGAAATCTTGGATCCCAGATACGGAATTGTTGATCGAATACATCGAAACATCGACGTAGTTGTTTTGGACCGTTGTTCCCTGTATTCCACCTTCTTTGCCGTAGATATCACCGGCATTGACGCAGGTGTTGTACTGAATCACGGTGCCCGACGTCGTTGACGAATCCGATGGTCCCCAGACAATCACCGCATTTAAATGATCCCCACTATTGCCGGTCGGCCCGACGTTGTCATGGATGTAGTTATTTGTGACCACCGCACCAACGCAGCCGTCAATCCAAATGGCAGCGCAATTATCGATTGGGTTCGCGTCGCAATTCCCGCCAAAGATCTCGCAATTTTGAACCGTGACATTGGTGATGCCACTCGGACCATCAGCCGAAGAACTTGCTCCAATCCGGATCGCCTTATAAGAGAATCCGGTGATCACAAGGCCGTCAATCACAAGATTGCTAGTCGGGTACGACGATGGATAGCGGCCCATGTGGCCGACAACCGGTCCATCCCAGCTTCCTGCCCCTTTGCTGATCGCCCCACCGTAGATTCCACTGGCTGTCTTGGCATTCAATGTGGCGGTGCGCGGACTATAGGCTCCATTTGCATCCGCACTCGCCAAATAGGTCGGCGAGGAAGGAGACCCCCCCGGGATCTGCAACGCACCGACAACCGCGCTATTCTGCATCAGGCCACTGACGTTATAAGTCCCGGGAAGCAAAGCAATTCGCTTCCCACCAAGCTTTGAGAAGTTGGGACTCGCGGTTCGGAGGGAGGTGATCGCCCAAGGATCAGTAAGCGAACCACTATTTGAGTCCGATCCATTCGGAGAGATGTAGAAGTCGAACGTCGATGGCGCAGTCGCCGCCTGAGCCGTGAGCCATGCCGGAAGTATCAAACCGGCGGGGATGATAGTCGTGCCCATCCGGAGCACGTCACGCCGGGACAGTGCAGACTCTAAAGTTGGGCGTGCGCGGTAAATTGGGCGGCTTCGATAGGTCATTTGCTCTCCCAAGGCTGAAACCTGCTTGATTTCAGCAGTCTGCAGACTGGTTGTATTCCAATGGACCGCGATCCTAGCGAGAACACCACGCGCGATTCAATTGTCGCTGATTCGCGCCACGTCTCGGCGCGCAGTGCTGCGCTCGAGGTATTACGTCGCACCGAATGTGTGAGCCAAATCGCATTTACACATCGGTTCGCGCGCGGAAGCTCGCGGGCCGCCCGGTTAGCCGGGCAAATGCGCGGTCACCACCAGCGCTCGCAAGCGGGCATAACCCAGAAGTGCCCATCCCAGGACGAGTGCATACAACACGGCGTACGCCGCTCCCAGCAGAAGAATGGCCACGAACGTAGTTGGGCCCAGAAGAACCGTGGCCACAAACAACGCCGCGATCGGCAAGGACGCCAACGCGGATACGGGCAGGAACACGCGACGCACGTAGCTGGCTACAGATATGCCAATAAGCCGGCAGCCGTACACCCACTGGAATAACCCGCGCGTCAAGAACGCCGCGATTGCGGTACCGATACACACGCCAACTATTCCGAGGTCGCGAACCAAAGCCATGACCAAGATCAGGGTTAAGGCCCCTTCCACCACTGCCAGCAACGCAAGCAGGCGTTGACGATTCGCGCCCAGCAGAACGCTGTAGGTCAGCCATTGCGACATCGGCAGACTCTCGCCTGCCATCAGCACGAGCAACAGCATATAAGCCGAGTCCTGAGTGCCGTGCTGCCACCAATGAATGAACGGCATGCCCAGGCACAGCAGACCACCAAAGAAGAACAGTGTTAGTGCATACGCAAACCGGCCTCCATCCAATAGCAGCTGCATCTGCGTGGCGACTGACCCAGTTGCGAACGCCACGATCGCGCGCGGCGCCATCACCTGCGTCGCGGAGTTCGCGAAGATGTTCGTATACGTCACCAGCTGGCGCCCGACTGTAAAGGTGGTGACGGCAGCGTTACCGAGGCGCGCTCCGATTAGCGTCGGCGCGATCTGCGGAATGAGGGTCCGCGACCAAGAAATGACGCTCATCCAGCCGCCGATTGCAAAGATCTCGCGGATGCGGTCCCGAAACACGAATTGGCGTGCGATGCGTAGTCCCGGATCAATCCTGAAGCACAGGAGCATGCGCGCGACGTTGCCGAGCGTGTTGACCGCGAAGGTAATGACGCCGAGGCTGGTGAGCGGCATGAGCGCGCTCACGGCGGTCAAGGAAAGCACGGTGCGCAGCGTCAGCGCCGGCACATCCACTGCATTTTGCAGGTCGAACCGTTCGCGGCTCCAAAGAAACCCGGCAAAGATCGAAGCCGGAAACGTGAGCGCGAGATTCAGGCCGACCAGGATGATCGAGAAACGGACATCCCACAGGCGCTCCGGGGGTACGGTGAAAACGCGCGGGAAAATCACCAGAACCAGACAGGTTGCCAGGCAGACGAGGCCGCACACGACCAGCAACAGCGCGCACGCGGTCGACATGAGTACGTTGACGTTTTCGTGTGCCCCTCTGGCCCGGTGCGCTGCAATTAGTCGGCCGAGCGCGGCGGAGATCCCAAGATCGAGCACCCCGAAGTAGCCCGTCATCGTCCCAATGAGTATCCACAAGCCGTAAGTCCCACTGCCGAGAGTTCGGATCAGATACGGCATCACGAGGAGGCCGGAAAGCATGTTTACGACCGTACCGGTCGTATTCGCCGCGATATTCCAGATGGTCCGTGGCGGGCGGCTCATGGGAAGTCAGCGAGAGGCTGCGGTCGATCTGCAGCGATCACTGCGCGCTAGGAAAGATACTGAAGACGATATTCATTCCATGCGCCTCCAGATTAATGTCCTGCAGCCAGACACGACGTCGCAAGTCATAAAGGGCGACGTGCGTCGGCTTCTCCGACATGCCCTCCTGGAATACGTTCTTCACCCACAGGACATTTTCCAATAGCCTCGTCTTGCGGACGCGAGTAAAGCCGACCCAAACCTTGTCGGCCGGCAGAGGCAACACCCCTCGGCACCAACCGAGCAGCGTGTTCGGCTGATCGATGAGCTTGAGGTCAATGGCCTCCGTCACCAGCAGCGTGCTGGCGCTTGCCAGCACCAATCGCCCGTCGACAAGCGTGAAGTAAATGCGATCCCCGCAAACCAGGCCGTCGTGCGGCAACTGGAGTGCGATGTCGATTCTTGAGGCGTGTGGATTGGTGAGACAGACGGCGTCGCGTTGGCGGAACCGGGTAACCCAGACGTCCTTGCCGAGCTCGAAGACAAAGTTTGGATGTGACTGATGGGGCTTGGTGCTGTCGATTTTTCGATAGTCGATCTCCGGCGAGAACCGCTGCCAAGGGGGAAGTTGCAGTACGTCCCAGGCCTCGATGAGTCTGCCATCGGTGCTGAACCGCACGACCATGTCGAGCCCGGTGCTAACCGCAAGCAAGGTTCCGTCCTGCGAGGGTCTCACATGGTGTACGTCGTTGAAGCAGGGCAGCGATATGTAGTTGAGCAGTTCGAACTTGGGTAGCTTATAGACCAGCACCTCGGTATTGGTGCAGGTGTAGAGCACATCGCCCACAAGGGTGCCGCTTTTGAAGACGGAAGACGAGTGCTCGTGGGCCCGAGCCTCGGCGGGAGTCCGGTATTCGACGCAGGTGCGTACCTCACCCGACTCAGTGTCCACCTCGAGAATTAGCGCGGACTCATAGAGGTTCCATTCCTCCTCGCGCTTGAGAACCAGCCGTCGTTGTTTGCCACCCAACACGTACAGACGGGACATTCCGCCACTCACTCGTGATCACTGAACCCAGGGTTGAGACCCGGCACCCTAGCGGTGGCCCAGAAGCCGCGCCGCCGATTGGCTCCGAATTCACCCTCCTCGGCCCGCGCTTCTCCCGATATTTCATCACAATCTGTGACGCGCGCAGAATCCGGTGCCCTTGTTTTGTGCCGCGTCCATTAGTATAGACTGCGTGCGCCATTGGGCAGGAAAAGCAGTACTAATAGTCGAGTGAACCCACCGCCGAGCCTGCGGATCCTAGCGCTGATGGAGGCTGCCTCCGTCACTGGTCCCGCAAAGAACCTGATCGGATTTTCCAAGTGGCTGCAGAGCGAGTCCGGGATTGCGACCGGCCTGCAGCTTGCGATAGTGACCTTTGATCGCAACGCACGGACCGACCAGCCCGGCTCCTTCGCCTGGGCAGCCCGCGAAGCGGGAATCGAGACCCACGTAATCCATGAGAGATATCGATTTGACTGGGGCGTGGTGAGTCAACTTCGGGATGTGGTTGCGGCGGTAGAGCCCCACATTATCCAGACGCACAATAGCAAGTCGCATTTCCTCCTCTGGTCACAACCCTCGCTGCGTACCCAGCGTCGCTGGTTCGCATTTGAACACGGTCATGTGCATGCGGACCTCAAGGTGCGCTTGTATAACACCGTGGATCGACTAACCCTGCGCTCGGCCGACCGGATCATCAGTGTCTGTCAGGCCTTCGCGGCGCGCCTTATCCGAACCGGCATAGATTCGCGGCGCATCCGGGTGCTGCACAACGCCGCGACACCGGTGCCCCAAGTGTCCACGGCCGACCGTGCAGAGCTGCGCAAGCACCTGCGGATAACCGACGACCAGGCTGTCTTGCTGACGATTGGCCGCCTGTCACGAGAAAAAGGCCACGAGGATTTGCTGCGGGCAGCGGTCGGGCTGCGTTTCGAGCGGCCGGATTGGAAGCTAGTCGTCGTTGGCGACGG
>Ga0335080_10009337_pt1 | contig 10255 bp, 9 predicted proteins | sample Lox_Sample_34_FD_206720 | JGI IMG/M metagenome (GOLD analysis project Ga0335080, IMG submission 206720) | Soil microbial communities from Loxahatchee National Wildlife Refuge, Florida, United States - Lox_Sample_3.4 | ecosystem: Environmental > Terrestrial > Soil > Wetlands | place: USA: Florida... | reverse complement strand
ACAATGCCGCCATGATCATCGCCGGCACCGTGGTGGGCTCGGCCGGCACGCTGCTCACGCAGCTGATGGCCCGCGCCATGAACCGCTCGCTCGGCAACGTGCTGTTCTCCGGCTTCGGCGACACCGGGGCCACCGCGAGCGGCACCGTCAGCGGCAGCCTGAAGCCCATCGAGGCGAGCGACGCCGGCGTCATGATGGCCTTCGCGCAGAAGGTCATCGTGGTGCCGGGCTACGGCATGGCGGTCGCGCAGGCGCAGCACAAGATCTGGGAGCTGTGCCAGCTGCTGATCGAGCGGGGCGTGACGGTGAAGTTCGCGATCCACCCGGTCGCCGGGCGCATGCCCGGGCACATGAACGTGCTGCTCGCCGAGGCCGGCGTGCCCTACGACCTGATCGCGGACCTGGACGAGATCAACGCGGAGTTCGAGACCGCCGACGTGGCGCTGATCATCGGCGCCAACGACGTGGTGAATCCGGTGGCACGCACGGACAAGTCGAGCCCGATCTACGGCATGCCGATCCTCAACGCCGACAAGGCGAAGAACGTCATCGTCATCAAGCGCGGCCAGGGCGCCGGCTTCTCCGGCATCGAGAATGCCCTGTTTTACCTGGACAACACCCGCATGCTCTACGGCGATGCGCAGAAGGCGGCGGCCGAGCTGATCCAGGCGGTCAAGGCGGCCGGCTGAGGCTGAGCCGCGGAGCGCACTATGCAACGCCGCACACTGCTGCAAGGTGCGCTGCTCGCGCCGCTGGCGGCGGTCTCTGCGGCGCCGGCGGCGCGCGTCATGGCGCCGTTCCAGCGGGTGCGGCCCGGCGATGCCTACTGGCCCTCCGCGCAGGAGTGGCAGCAGCTGCGCGAGGCGGTCGGGGGTAACCTCCTGAGCGTGCCGCCGCTGTGCGCGGACTGCGCCGACCCGCAGGCCGCCGCCTGCACGCAGCTGCTGCACAACCTCTCCAATCCCTTCTACCTCGGCGATCAGCCCGGCGGCACGCAGGTATCCGGCTGGCTCGATGCCTGGACGCCGGCCGCGAGCGCCTACGCGGTGCGCGTGCGCCAGGCCGCCGATGCGGCCGCGGCGGTCAGCTTCGCGCGCCGCCACAACCTGCGCCTCGTGGTGAAGGGCGGCGCGCACAGCTACCTCGGCACCTCCAACGCGCCCGACTCGCTGCTGATCTGGACGCGCGGGCTCGATGCGATCGAGCTGCACGATGCCTTCGTGCCCCAGGGCTGTGCCGGCCGCAGCGCCCCGCTCGCTGCGGTGTCGGTCGGTGCCGGCTGCACCTGGATCGATGCCTACACGGCGGTCACCACGCAGGCGGGGCGCTACGTGCAGGGCGGCGGCTGCACCAGCGTCGGCGTCGCGGGCCTCATCCAGAGCGGCGGCTTCGGCAGCTTCTCCAAGGCCTTCGGCAGTGCGGCGGCGCACCTGCTCGAGGCCGAAGTGGTCACCGCGGATGGACGCGTGCGCACCGTGAATGCCTGCAGCGACCCGGAGCTGTTCTGGGCGCTCAAGGGCGGCGGCGGCGGCACTTTCGGGGTGGTCACGCGGCTGACCCTGCGTACGCATGCGCTGCCGGAGTTCTTCGGGGCCGCCTGGGGCACGGTGAAGGCGCGCGACGATGCCGCCTACGAGCGCCTGATCGCACGCTTCCTCGACTTCTACGCCGGCAGCCTCGCCAACGAGCACTGGGGCGAGCAGTTCGCCGTGCGCCCGGACAACTCGCTCAAGGTCTCGATGGTGAGCCAGGGGGTGAGCGGCGAGGCGGCGCGCGCGCTGTGGGAGCCGTTCTTCGCCTGGGTGAAGTCCTCGGCCGACTACGCGGTCACGGACGAGCTCGGCGCCGGCGCCAAGGCGGCGCGCAAGTGGTGGGAGGTCGCGGGCAACCGCAACATGATCCGCGACCCGCGCGCCGGCGCGGCCGCGCATCATGGCTGGTGGGAGGGTGACCAGGAGCAGGTGGGTCTGTACCTGCACGGCTACGAGTCACTGTGGCTGCCGGCGACGCTGCTCGAGCCCGCGGCGCGGCCGCGGCTAGCGCGCGCGCTGTTCGCGGCGAGCCGCCACGAGGAGGTCGGCCTGCATTGCAACAAGGGGCTGGCGTTCGCGCCCGAGCCGGCCCGCGCGGCGGCACTGGACACGGCCATGAATCCGGCGGTGACCGCGGCCTTCGCGCTCGCCATCATCGCCGACGGCGAGGGTCCGCGTTATCCGGGCATGTCGCCGAAGCCGCTCGACGCGCAAGCCGCGCACCGCAATGCCCGCGCCATCGATCAGGCCACGGCCGAGCTGCGCGCATTGGTGCCGCAGCCGGCCTCCTACCTGTCGGAGAGCAATTTCTTCAACCGCGACTGGCAGCGGGCCTACTTCGGCGCCCACTATCCGCGCCTGGCGGCCGTGAAAAAGCAGTACGATCCGCAGGGACTCTTCTTCGTGCATCACGGCGTCGGCAGCGAGGCCTGGAGCGCCGATGGCTTCACGCGCATCGGATAAGGCCCGCGCGGCCAAGAAGGCCGCGAGCCCGTTCTTCCGCTACGAGCGGCGCAGCGAGCCGCCGCTGTCGCGCGCCCTGTTCCTGCGCCGACTGCTGCGCCACGTGCTGCTGGCATGCGCGCTGCTCGCCGTCTCGCTCGCCATCGGCATGCTCGGCTACCAGCACTTCGAGGGACTCAGCTGGCGCGACGCGTTCGAGAACTCCTGCATGCTGCTCGGCGGCATGGGGCCGGTCAACAATCCCAGCACCGACGCCGGCAAGGTATTCGCCGGCTGGTACGCCCTGTACGCGGGCATAGTCTTCCTCGTGGTCGCCACCACGATTCTCGCGCCGGTCCTGCACCGGCTGCTGCATCTGTTCCACGCCGACGAGCACGACAAATGAAACCATCCCTGTTCCTGCGACTGAGCCTGCCGGGGCTGCTTGCGCTCACCGGGCTCGCCGCCGCGGCCGCCGCGCCGCAGGCGAAGAAACCCCCGACCAGCGCGGAGGTCCTGGCCGCCGCGGCGCCGGCGGACTGGCGGGCGCTCGACCCGCAACACACTCTTTATGTGGAGCTGCCTGCAGGCCGCGTGGTCATCGAGCTGGCCCCGGCATTCGCGCCGCACCACGTCGCCAACGTGCTGGCGCTCGCCCGCGGGCACTACTTCGACGGCCTGACCATCATGCGCGCCCAGGACAACTACGTAGTGCAGTGGGGCGATGCCGACGGCAAGAAGCCGGTCGGCGAGGCGCAGCGCACGCTTGCCGCCGAGTTCGAGCGGCCGCTGCACGGCCTGACGCTCGTCAAGCTCGCCGACCCGGATACCTACGCCCCGGAGGTCGGCTTCGTCGACGGCTTCCCCGCGGCGGCGGACCCGGCCGCGGGACGCGCCTGGGCGGTGCACTGCTACGGCATGGTGGGTGCCGGGCGCGACAACGACGTCGACTCCGGCGGGGGTACCGAACTCTACGTGGTGATCGGCCAGGCACCGCGCCACCTCGACCGCAACGTGACCCTGATCGGGCGCGTCGTCTCAGGCATGGAGCTGCTCTCGGTGATGCCGCGCGGCAGCGGCGCGCTCGGCTTCTACGAGCGCGCGGAACAGCGGGTGCCGATCCGTGCGCTGCAGGTGGCGAGTGACGTGCCGGCCGCGCAGCGCACCGAGCTCGAGGTGCTGCGCACCGACACGCCCACCTTCCAGGCCTACGTCGCCGCGCGCCGCAACCGCCTCGACCCCTGGTTCAAGGTGCCGGCCGGCCGCATCGACGTGTGCAACATCCCGATACCCGCGCGCGTGCGCAGCGCAGCCGAGCCGAAATAGCCGGCGCGCCCTCAGTGACGCGGCATCTGCTGCCGCTGCCGCGCGTGCTCGATCATCTGTGAGCGTTGCGCGGGGGTGGCGTTGCGCCACTGCTCGCGCAGCGCCTGGCGGCGCGCCGGCGGCAGCTGCTGGAAGCGATGGAAGTTCTGCCGCATGAAGGCGCGCTGATCCGGCGGCAGCGACTTGAACTGCTGCCAGCGGCTGCGCAGCTCCTGACGCTGCTCCGGCGGCAGTGCCCGGAAGCGCTCGAAGCGCTCGCGCGCCTGGGCCTGCTGCTCCGGGGACATGCCGAGCCAGCGCTCGCTGCCGCGCGCCAGCGCCTGCTGCCGCTCCGGCGGCAGGCTGCTCCACTGGCCGCCGAACTTCGACAGCACCTGCTGCTGCTGCGCCGACAGGCTCGACCAGGCGACCGGGGCGGCCGGCGCCTCGGCGGCCGGCGGCGCACTCTCCTGGGCCCCGAGCGGGGAAGCCGCGAGGGCCATGAGGCTCAGCAGCAGCGTGAGCGCAACGCGACGGCGTTCATTCATTGTTCTTCACTCCCGGCACGGAGTTGGGTGCCGGCTGCGGCGGCGGCGCGGCAGGCGTGGGCGCCTTGGCAGCACTCGGTGCCGGCGTGGCCTGCGTCAGGTAGTTCGGGTTGACCTCGGCGAGCCCGTCGACGCTGCCCAGGAACTCGAGAAAGCCCGGGTCCGGATCGGCAGGCGGCGGCGGGTCGGCAACCGCGGCGGCCGCCAGCAGCGCGTACCCGAGTAGCACTGTCAGGAGCGAGAGGGTAAGCCGCATCAGGTATCGCTCGCACCATTCTCGCCCTGGGCGGCGGCCCACTCGTAGAAGGAGCCGTCGCCACCCTCGATCAGCTCCAGGCCCTCGCTGTCGGCCAGCAGGTCGAGGTCCTCGACCGCGCTGTGCGTGGACTCGATGAGCGGCACGTCGCTGGCCGGGTGGTGTTGCCACAGCATCACGGCGAGCAGCGCCGCTGCCACCGCCGCGCCCGCGGCCGGCATGAAGGTGAAGGAGCGCCAGCGGGGCGATGACTGTGCAGCCTCGAGTGCCGCGTGACGCGCCTGGTTGAGGCGCGAGCGCGTGCGCGCGTCCACGCGCAGCACGCTCTCCTCGAGCACCGTGCGCGCGTTACGCTCGAATTCCGTCAGGTGCTCCTCGACCGGGCTCACAGGTAGAGCTCCCCCAGCTGGGCGCGCAGCGCCTGCAGCGCGCGAAAGTAATGTGTCTTGACGCTGCCCTCCGAGCAGCCCATGGCGGCGGCCGTCTCGGCGACGTCCATGCCCTCGAGCGTGCGCAGCAGGAAGGCCTGCTGCTGGCGTCGCGGCAGCGCCGTGAGTGCCTTCTCCAGGGCTCCCATGGCCTCATCGAGCTCCAGCCGCTTCACCGGCTGCGGCTCGGGGCTCGGGGCCTGGCTGATCGGGTCCGGCTCCTCCTCGTCATCCTCGCCGCGAAAAGGCAGCCAGGCGATGACGCGACCGCGCACCGTGCGGCGGCGCTGCATGTCGCGGATGCGGTTCTCCAGGATCCGGTAGAAGAGCGGCTTCCACTCCTCCGCGGGGCGCTCGGAGTACGCACGCGCCAGCTGCAGCATCGCATCCTGCACGGCGTCCAGCGCGTCATCCTCGTGTCGCAGCGCGGCCTGGGCGATCCGGAATGCCTTGAGCTCGACGCCGGCCAGGAACTGGTTCAGCGCTCGCGAACGGGTCTGGGCAGAAGGATCCGTCAGGTCCACGTCGCCGTGTAGTGCGGCCGGCATGCTATAAGGCGACGCGAGCGTAGCAAACTCGGACATGGCCCGTATAACGCGCGCACGGCCCTGGCGGTTGACGGCCCGGTGCGTGCGTAAACCACTGATTTAGCTTGGACCACACCTCGGAAGCCGCAGTTCTGCGGGTGGCGCTCGACACCCCCGTGAGACGCCTGTTCGATTACCTGCCACCCAGCGGCGGCTTGCCTGTGCGCGTCGGCGTGCGGGTACGGGTCCCGTTCGGGCGGCGACGCCTCGTAGGCATGGTCGTGGCGCTGGCGCAGGCCTCGGAACTGCCGCGCGAGCGGCTGCGGCCCGCGCTCGAGGTGCTCGACCGGCGGCCGGTCGCGGATGCGGGGGCGCTGGCGCTGCTGGAGTGGGCGGCCGAGTACTACCACCATCCGTTGGGGGAGGTGGTGGCCGCTGCGCTGCCGAAGGCGCTGCGGCTGGGCGCACCGAGTGAGGCCAGCGAGGAGCGTTGGGTCCTCAGCGCCGCGGGAGCCACGGCGCATGCCGCCGGCGAGCCGCGGCGCGCGCCGCGGCAGCGCGCGCTGCTCGGACTGCTCGCCGCCGAGCAGGGCGCGAGCGCCGCCACGCTGAACGAGCGCTCGCCCGGCTGGCGCGCGGCGGCGCGCGCGCTGCTGGCGCGCGGCTGGCTGACGAGCATCGAGACCCCGCAGGCACTCGCAACAGCGCCGCCCGCGGTGCGCGCGCCGGGACCGGAGCTCTCGGGCGAGCAGGCACAGGCGGTCGAGGCGATCGGCGCGGCGCTCGGTGGCTTCGGCACGTTCGTGCTGCACGGAATCACCGGCAGCGGCAAGACCGAGGTCTACCTGCGACTCATCGAGCGGGTGCTGGCAGCCTCGCAGCGGGCCCTGGTGCTGGTGCCGGAGATCTCGCTCACGCCGCAGCTGCTGGCGCGCTTTCAGGCGCGCTTCCAGGTGCCGCTCGCGGTACTGCATTCGGCACTCACCGACGCCGAGCGCCTCGCCGCCTGGCGCGCCGCCTTCAGCGGCGCGGCACGCCTGGTGCTCGGCACGCGCTCGGCGGTGTTTGCGCCCGTGCCGGCACTCGGTCTGATCGTGATCGACGAGGAGCACGACCCTTCCTTCAAGCAGCACGAGGGCGCGTTGCGCTACTCGGCGCGTGACCTGGCGGTGGTGCGTGCGCATCATGCGCAGGTGCCGATCGTGCTCGGCAGCGCAACGCCATCGCTCGAGACGCTGCAGAACGTGGCGGCCGGACGCTACCGGCGGCTGCGCCTGCAACGCCGCGCGGCGCAGGCGCAGCCGCCGGTGCTCTCGCTCATCGACCTGCGCGCCCACCCGGTGCACGCCGGCATCGCCACCCCCGCCGTCAGCGCGATCGAGCGTCACCTCGCGGAAGGTGGCCAGGTACTGGTGTTCCTCAACCGCCGCGGCTACGCGCCGACGCTGCTGTGCACGGCGTGCGGCTGGATCGCGCCCTGCAGCGCGTGCGATGCGCGCCTCACCGTGCACCAGGGCGCGGGCCGGCTGCGCTGCCATCACTGCGGTGCCGACGCCCCACTCCCGCAGCGCTGCCCGCAGTGCGGCTTTACGGTGAAACCGGTCGGGCAGGGAACCGAGCGCATCGAGGAGGTGCTCGCGGCGCGCTTCCCGGCGGCGCCGATCGCGCGCCTCGACCGCGACGTGGTGCGCCGGCGCGGGGATCTCGAGACCGTGGTGGCGCGCATAGCCTCCGGCGCGGCGCGCATCCTGGTCGGCACGCAGATGGTCACCAAGGGCCACGACTTCCCCGGGCTCACGCTGGTGGTGGTGCTCAATGCCGACCAGGGGCTCTTCAGCACCGACTTCCGCGCGAGCGAGCGCCTCGCGCAGACCATCGTGCAGGTCGCCGGGCGTGCCGGGCGTGGCAGCCGCCCGGGCGAGGTGCTGATCCAGAGCGAGTTTCCCGAGCACCCGCTGCTGCAGCACCTGCTGCACGAGGGCTACGACGGCTTTGCGCACGCAGCGCTCGAGGAGCGACGCCAGGCCGCTTGGCCGCCGTTTGCGCGGCTCGCGGCGCTGCGCGATTCGGCGCCGACGCGCGAGGCGGCGCTCGCCTTCCTCGCCGAGGCGCGCGCGCTTGCCGGTCAGCCGCCGCGCGGGCTGCGCCTGCTCGGGCCGGTGCCCGCGGCCATGGCCAAACGCGCGGGCCGCTACCATGCGCAGCTGCTCCTCGAGAGCCGCGAGCGCGCGCGTCTGCACGGCTTTCTCGAGGCTTGGCTGCCACGGCTCGAGGGACTGCGCAGCGCGCGGGCGGTGCGCTGGTCGCTCGATGTCGACCCGCTGGAGCTGTTCTGACGCCAACGCCGGCAGCGTTCGGGTAAACTCGCGCGTCCCAAAGTGCCAGTGCCACCCCACTCCATTGAAGCCTGAACTCGAGCAGCTGCTGCTCGCCGCCGTCACGAGTCTGGTCGGCAGCGTGCTGCCGGAGATGCCGCCGGCCGCGGCCGTCACGCTGGAGCGCACCCGCGATGCGCAGCACGGCGAATTCGCCAGCAACGTGGCGCTGCGCCTGGCCAAGGGCGCGCGCTGCAAGCCGCGCGAGCTCGCCGCGGCCATCGTCGCGGCGCTGCCGCCGAGTCCGCTGCTGGAGCGGGCCGAGGTGGCCGCTGCGGGCTTTATCAACTTTCACCTCGGCTACGCGGCGTACGCGCGCGAGCTGGCCGCCATCCACGCGCGCGGCGCCGCCTACGGGCACAGCACCCTCGGGGGCGGCGAGCGCGTGCTGCTCGAGTTCGTCTCCGCCAACCCGACCGGCCCGCTGCACGTCGGCCACGGCCGCCAGGCAGCCTACGGCGCCACGCTTGCCAACATCCTTTCCGCGGCCGGCTTCCGCGTGGAGCGCGAGTACTACGTCAACGATGCCGGGCGGCAGATGGACATCCTCGCGGTCAGCACCTGGGTGCGCTACCTGGAGGCCTGCGGCGAGCAGCTGCCGTTTCCGCAGAACGGCTACCGTGGCGACTACGTGCGACCGCTGGCGCAGCAGCTGCGCGCGCGGGTCGGCGCGCGGCTGCGGCGCGCCGCCGCGCTGGTGCTCGCCGGACTGCCCGCGGATGCGCCGGCCGGTGACAAGGACGCTTACATCGACGCGCTCATCGCCCGCAGCCGCGAGCTGATCGGCACGGAGGGTTTCCAGGAGGTGCTGCAGCTATCGCTGAGCGCCATGCTCGCGGACATCCGCGCCGACCTGGCCGAGTTCGGCGTGCACTTCGAGCACTGGACCTCCGAGCACGCCTTCGCCGCCAGCGGCGCGATCACGCAGGCGCTGGCGGTGCTCGAGGCGCAGGGCCGGCTCGAGCGGCGCGAGGGCGCGCTCTGGTTCCGCGCCAGCGAGTTCGGTGACGAGAAGGACCGGGTGGTGGTGCGCGAGAACGGGCAGACCACCTACTTTGCCTCCGACATCGCCTACCATTTCGCCAAGCGCGAGCGCGGCTTCGCGCGCCTGATCGACGTGCTCGGCGCCGACCACCACGGCTACGTGGCGCGCGTGCGTGCCGGGCTGATGGCACTCGGCCAGCCGGGGGAATGCCTGGAGGTGACGCTGATCCAGTTCGTGAGCCTGTTCCGCGGGGCGGAGAAGATTCCCATGGGCAAGCGCGAGGCGCAGTTCGTGACGCTGCGCCAGCTGCGCACCGAGGTCGGCAACGATGCGGCGCGCTTCTTCTACCTGATGCGCAGCCACGACCAGCCGCTCGACTTCGACCTCGAGCTGGCCAAGTCACGCACCAACGAGAACCCGGTCTACTACATCCAGTACGCGCACGCGCGGGTCGCGAGCGTGCTGAAGCAGCTCGCTGCGCGCGGCCTGAGCCTCGATCTCGCTCAGGGGCTGGGCGCGGCCGCGCAGCTGGGCGAGGCGCAGGAGCTGGCGGTGCTGAGCACGCTGACGCGCTACCCGGAAGCGCTCGAGCAGGCCGCGCTCAACCGCACCCCGCACACCCTGGTGCATTACCTGCGCGAGCTGGCCAACGTGTTCCACACCTACTACAACGCCCAGGCCTTCATCGTCGAGGCGCCGGCCCTGCGCAACGCGCGCCTGGCGCTGGTGCTCGGCGTGCAGCAGGTGCTGCGCAACGGACTCGCCCTGCTGGGCGTGTCGGCGCCGGAGAGCATGTGAGCGCCCCATCTACGCGGCGCAGCGGCCGCCTCACCGCGCGCGACTACAAGGGCAGCGCCAGGGGCGGGCTGCAGGTGCGCGGCCTGCGCGAGTTCGCCTACGGCGCCGTGAGCGGCGTCGTGCTCGCCGGCCTGTGCTTTGCCTACGTGAACGCGCGGCTGCACAAGGGGCCCGACGCGGCCGACACGCCGCGGCCGGATCCGCACCGCGCCGCGCGCGCCGACAACGACCTGAGCGGTCCCGGCGCCGGCAAGCCCGCCGAGAAGTACGACTTCTACGAGATGCTGCCCAACTTCGAGGTGGTGGTGCCGGAGAAGGACAAAGACGTCAAGCGCGACCTGCCGGCGGCCGCCAAGATCGAGCGTCCCGGCGTGTACGTGCTGCAGGCGGGCTCCTATCGCAACGAGGCGGATGCCAACCGCGTGCGCGCGCAGCTCGCGCTGCAGGGAGTCGATGCCAAGGTGCAGCGCGTCGCCGTGGACGCGGACGTGTGGCACCGGGTGCGCATCGGCCCCATCAGCAACCTCGATGAGCTCAATAAGGTGCGCAAGCAGCTGCA
>Ga0335080_10009335_pt1 | contig 10256 bp, 5 predicted proteins | sample Lox_Sample_34_FD_206720 | JGI IMG/M metagenome (GOLD analysis project Ga0335080, IMG submission 206720) | Soil microbial communities from Loxahatchee National Wildlife Refuge, Florida, United States - Lox_Sample_3.4 | ecosystem: Environmental > Terrestrial > Soil > Wetlands | place: USA: Florida... | reverse complement strand
CGTCGAGCGCCCAGATCCGGGAGCTGCCCACCGAAGATGCCGACCGGCGCTACCCAGTCCGTCTGAAAGGAGTTACCGTCTTCCACGATTCGCTCCCGAATGTCCTGATCCTGCAGGATTCTTCGGGGGGGGTGCGCGTCGAGATGCAGAACCCGCGTGTGCAGTTCCGCCAGGGGGACGTGATCCAGCTTAGCGGTGTGACCGCCCGCGGGCCGCACGTTGCGATGGTGCGCAACGCGACTGCGAAGGTCACAGGCACCGGCGCCCTTCCAGTTCCCCAGCGGCTGATCGGCGGCGATCTGGACTCGCCCCGGCGCCAGAATCAATACTCGGAGATCCATGGGATCATTCGTACCTGGGCTGAGCGACATGACGGCAGGTTGGGGCTCAGGGTCGATTCAGGGGGTACGCTGTTCGACGTGGTGCTGCTGAACTGGAGCGGCATCGACCCTGACAAGCTGGTCGGAGCTGCGGCCACACTCCGGGGAGTGCCCGTCGCCGTTTACAGTCTGACGGGTGCGGTTCTGGATCGCCAGTTGCTTGTCTCCGAGAGCCGGGAGATCCGTGTCGAATCTGGACCGTCACCTCGCGAGCCGTCCCCACCCAAGGAGGCCGGGGCGGTAACCTTGGCAGCTCAGGTGCGCGCCTTGCGGCGCGAGTCCGGGCAGGTTCGGGTAAAACTCCGCGCCGTCGTCAGTTATTACGATCCCGACTTTCACATTCTGTTCGTGCAGGACCGCAGTGCAGGTATCTTCGTGCTTGTGCCGGGTTTCGCACCAGTGCGACAGGGCGATCTTGTTGAGGTGGCGGGCGTAGCCGACTTCAGCGGTTTCGCTCCCATGGTGTCGAAGGTAGTTTTCCGCGTGGTCGGGAAGGCCTCCTTGCCGGATCCGGCGCCAGTCACCCTCACGGAACTCTTCTCCGGCAGACTGGACAGCCAGCGTGTTGTGACGGAAGGTATAGTGCAGTCTGTGGCGCGCCCCTTTCAGTCGCATCTGGAGATGGTGGTTGCCGCCGGACTCTACCGTTACAGTGTTCAAGTGCGTTATCCGGCCTCCCTACCCGTACCTTTTTACCTGGTCGATGCCACGGTGCGGATTCGCGCCGTGGCTGGATCTGTCTTCAATCCGATGGGGCAGTTGGTAGGGGCCGCGCTCTATGCCGCCAATCTACAGGATATTGAGGTGCTCCGGCCAGGCCTGGCGGCTGCGGCCGCTCCGATTCGGCCCATCAGCGGGCTACTGCGCTTTTCGGTGACCGACGATTGGGAACACCTCGTGCGCATTCAGGGAACGGTGATCTACCGGCGCGCTCGCTCCGGGGAGGTGTTCGTAGCCGACCAAACGGGAGGCGTGCTGGTGCGGGCGGAACAGGATGGGCCATTCAAACCGGGCGACCGGGTCGAGGCCCGTGGGTTCGCCGTAGCAGGCGGATACTCGCCAGTATTGCAAGGAGCGGAACTGAAGCGGCTCGGACCCGGACAGGCGGGACCAGAGATTGCGGTCGATGCGCAACAGGCACTGGGCGGTGAATATGCATCCCGCTTGGTCAGCACCGAAGGATATCTCGTGAGCCGCGTGACGGACGCCAGGGGCCAAACGCTCACCCTGGAAGCTGGCAATATTCTCTTTACTGCGACCATGGAATCGGACGGCGTCACGGATCCGTTGGCGCACCTGCGCGACGGATCGCTGCTGCGTGTCACCGGCGTTTGCGCAGTGGAGCGCGGCGAGAATGATGCTGTACCTCGCGCCTTTCAAATTCTCCTCCGCGGCCCGTCCGACGTGCGGGTATTGCGCGAGGCCTCCTGGATGACCCGCGAGCGAACCATCGCGGTGGCCGCCTCGTTGACCGGCATTGCGTTACTTTCGTCAATCTGGATCTGGATCCTGCGGCGGCGCGTCCGCCAGCAGACTGCCGTGATCCAGTCCAAACTGGAGAACGAGGCGGCCCTCAAATTGGCCGCTGAGGCAGCCAGCAAGGCGAAGAGCGAATTCCTGGCGAACATGAGCCACGAGATCCGCACCCCGATGAACGGCATTGTGGGCATGCACCAGATGATTCACGATACGCAACTTTCCGCCGAGCAGCGCGAATACCTTGACGCCGCGCAGTCCTCCGCCCAGTCCCTCCTGACACTTCTCAACGGGATTCTGGATCTGTCAAAAATCGAGGCCGGGCGAATGGAGTTGGAGCGGACCGACTTTGCCGTCCGCGCCCTGATCGAAGAAATGCTCCCGCCGCTCCGGTTGGCTGCCCGCCTGAAAGGCCTGAGCCTGACCAGTGTGGTCCACGACGATGTGCCGACCGTGCTCAGCGGCGACCCCCTTCGTCTGCGTCAAGTGCTGCTGAACCTGCTCGCCAATGGATTGAAGTTCACACATGTGGGCCGTGTTGCCCTGACCGTCGAGCGGTCGCTGGAAACTGCCTGCAGCTTCGAACTGCGGTTTTCCGTCAGCGACACCGGCATAGGGATCTCTCCCGAACAGCGTCATGCGGTGTTCGAGGCCTTTCGGCAAGCCGACAACTCCATCACGCGGCGCTACGGTGGAACGGGACTCGGCTTGGCCATCTCGGCCCGGCTGGTTCAACTGATGGAGGGCGAAATCGGGCTGGAGAGCCAGCCGGGCAACGGCAGCAAATTCAGCTTCACCGCTCGTTTTCGGCGGGCGAAGGCGGTGCCGCCGGTTTCCGGGGCAGCGTGCGGAGGCCCCCCAGTCTCGTGCTCCGCGCGCCCCCAGCGTATCCTGGTCGCCGAAGATAACCCGATCAACCAGACCCTGATCGCGCGCACGTTGGAAAAGGCCGGGCACCAAGTGGTAGTGGCACAGAACGGCCGCGAGGCCGTGGACCGTTGGGCGGCGGGGCACTTTGACATCGTCTTCATGGACGTGCAAATGCCTGAGTTGGATGGGCTGGAAGCCACCCGGGAAATCCGGGCCCGCGAGCGAGGCACCGCCAAGCACTCCTGCATCGTCGCCATGACCGCAAACGCCATGTCAGGCGATCGGGAGCGCTGCCTGGCCGCAGGAATGGACAGCTACTTCACCAAGCCGATCCGGAGGCAAGAGATCCTCGACTGGATCGCCCGGCGCGAGTCATCCTCGGTCTCCGTTGTCTCCTGAAGACGGCAGCTGGGTCCGGACCATTTTCGGCGCCGGCAGGTCACGGCTTCTGAGGCGGGACAGGCTCGACCGGCGACGGCAGGTCATTGTAGTGCAAAAGCGCGTTTTCCAGCATCCGCAGTTCGCCCAGGTTCTGCCAGCGATAGCACGGATTTGTCGCAAAGACGATAATCCGTCCCTGTCCGACCGGAACGTCCAGAATCGCCGGCCGATTGTGAACTTCCGCTACCCCTTTGAACAGGCCGCTGAGTATGGATGCTTCCGATCCCGTGTAGCGCATCAGGACCCAGCCGCGGCCTTCCTCCGGGACGCGCAGTAGAGGGCCGTTGGCATAACGGACCGCCATGGTCTTCTCCCCGTATCCATAGAAGATCGGATGGGTGGGTCGGGTGATTTCAGTCTGAACAATCGGGCCGGGCGCGTAGAACTGCGCCGTCGGGTGCGCCGCCTCAACGGTTCGCGTCAACCCGAACTCGGGCGGCAGATAGCTGGCTGCGCCTAGGGTGATCAGCACCCCGCCCTGCCGTACGAATTTCTCGAGTTCCAACAGTCCTTCGAGGCCAATACCTCCCGAGATGTCCTCTGACTCCCCATACATACCCAGGCTCGGGAAGTCAGGCGACCTGACGTATGCGAGTGGCTTACCTTTGCTCTCAATGTCGTAGACGATCGACTTTCCTGCGCGCCCTCCCTGGCTGGGGATCAGAATCACGTCATAGGAGCCGCGCAGGTTTCCCTGCCGGACGCGCTCCTTGTATATCAGGTCATAGGCAATCTCAAAATGGTCGAACGCATAGCGCGCCCATCCCACATCCTGAGTGCCACCCCAGGTGCTGAACATCGCCACGCGTGGCAAGTCCACCATATGCCTCGGCGCGTCCGGCTTTTTGCTTAGGGCCACCGCCTGCAGACCGAGATTCTCAATCTCGGACCGCACCAGAGGGCTATCGGCCACCAGGAGGCTGCCGGCGGGTAAGTCGGTGCCCTTCTCGCTTGCCGGGCGCTCGATGGCTTCAAAACTCAAATCACGCAGCCGCCAGCGTAGGGTCGCAAGCGAATTCGCGCCATTGTCCAGTACCGCGATCCAGGGCCCGACACCTTTCACACGACCGTCGATGGAAAGCGTGTCTACCGGAGTCGTCGACACACCCAGAATCGCCTTATCGGAGATTTCACGGATCTCGGTGTGGCACATCAGGCCCATCGTCCAGGCGGCATCGTCGTATGTCCGCAGTGTGGGGTCTGGGTACTTTTGGACTTCCAACAGGATCTTGGCCAAGCGCCCGTAGGGCTGATCGAGTTTGATGACCAGAGAGCCGGCTGGGAAAGTCCCATCCTTCAGGTTCACTTCGGCGGCGGCACGCCCTACTTCGATCCCCTGCAAACGCAGGATGTTTACCACAAAGGCCGCGCGCGTCATGTCGGGTTGCCCGGCAGGCAGCACATACGCGTAAGGCGCTTCGTCCTTCCCCGCCTCAACGGAGTGCAGGCTCTTGAGATAGAAGTTCTCAACAACGGTCGTGGGGAACTTCGCGGTCAGTTCCAGCGCGGCAAGCGCCGCCGTCTCCATGAAGTTGGTGTTGTTGCGCATCGACCATTCGACTTCCTTGTAGGGCGGCAACGGACGATACCATTCGCGGGACGTCATGCCGCCGCGGCCAGCCCCCTCCGGCGCGGTCCCCTCAGCCGCAGGCGGCGCCACCAGTCGTTTCATGGTGTTGGCACCGCCGTTGCCGAAAGTCTCGTACATGCGCAACATTCCGTTATGGTTCGACGCCATGAAACCGAGATAGCCCGGCGACCACATGTCCACGAACGCATGATCCCAAACGCCCGGCATGCCGTAGGCAATCATTTTGGTCATCTCGAAGTTCGAGAACCAGGGCAACTCCGCATATAGGATGGGGTCAAGCGCCGGATTCTGCGGCGACTGGCCGCTAAAGGTGAAGAGAAATGGTTCCGATTCATGCAGGTCGTGGAGTATCGGCGGGTGCCATTCGAGGTAGAACTTGAGCCAATTGCGCATCGTCAACTGGGAGTAGTTGATGTCGCGATTGTTATCGTGGTAGATGTATTTGCCCCAGTATGGCGGACCCGCCACGCGGTCAGACTCCCCGATTTCGTGGATCTTGTATTTGTAGTACCAGTCGACGTAGCGGTCGCGACCGTCCGGCTCCGCAGTTGCGCTCATCATGACGATCACGTTTTGGCGGATCTGGTCGAAAAGAGCGCCCTGTTCAACAGCCAGTCGGTAGGCCAGTTCCATCAGCATTTCGGGAGGCCCTGTTTCAGCGCTGTGCAGCCCGGCCATGAACATATAGATGGGCTTGGTTTCGGCGATGAGGCGCCGGGCCTCGGCCTGCTCCAGGCCACGCGGGTCGGACAATCTCGCCAGGCGTTGCCGGTTGGCCTCTAGATCGCGGATATTGTCTTCACTCGAAACTGCGACGACCAACTGCTCTTTGCCTTCGTCGGTTCGTCCCGCTGAGAAGATCTTGACACGCGGCGACGCAGCCGCCAGGGCGCGGTAGTACTTCGCAATGGCGGATGTGTCAGTCAGCCTCTGAGGAGTGCCGATGTAATAGCCCAATACATCCTTTGGCGATGGAACGCCGGCCACTTTCGGCAAGTGGTCCACCAGCGGGCTGATGAACTCTGTCTTCGTGGTCCATTGCTTAACCAGGCGAGCATACTCCTCGTCCTGAGGTTGGTTGGTTTGTCCAAGGAGACCGAGAACGGCGGCCAATGGAATCAGCGAAAACGTCGTCCTGCGAAGAAACCTCATGATGCTCCTGCTCGGAAGTCTCGCAGTGTATCACAGCAGGCCTTCCATGCCCGCCGCGGAGGGTACACGCGGAGGGTACACGAGCGATTGGGATGGGAGGAAGTTGCTTGACGGCTGGTCAGACCGGGTGCCGATATCCTTGGCCCTGTGTCAGGCCGCGTTGACCGTATCGCGCGCCGCCGGATCGGAGCACACTGCCGGGCGGCGGTAAGGAGGGGCAAGTGAGATTGCCGCGTATGCGTTCTTGAGTCGAGCAATCAGATCCGGACCAGACGTCTCCAGCAGTTCCACAAAAGCCACAGCCGGTTCACGGGCATCCTTCAGCCGGGATGCCGCATTGTGTACGCCGACGGCTTCGGCGGCAGTCTCAACAGCGCCAAACGGTATGCTCAGGTAGCCGAAAACGCCGTCCGAGCACCAGGGCCCCATACGGCGCACATCAGGACCAAAGCGCCTCTCGAGACGTTGGAGATGCTCGTCCGGCAGAACGATAACGTTCATGCAGCGCTACCTCCGGCTCTCCGGGCGCTCAGGTCGGCAGGTTGCGAGCAGTGTTGCCAGCGGTTCCAGGCCGAAGTCACCGTGCGGATGACTTCTTCGCTCCGCAGCGGCTTTGCGAGAACATCATGGCCCCCCAGGTTCAGCACTTCGGCCCACATGCGTTCGTCAGCAATGCGCGAGGTCACGATGAGCAATGGCGCCGAGGGAGCCCCCGATGCGAAATCCAACAAGTCCTTCCAGGACCCCGGCGACAAGGCATGCTCGCAAATGACGATCGACACTCGACCCTGCTTCAAAGCGATCTTTGCCGCAGAGAGCGAGCTCTTGGCGGTCATCGTAAACACCAGGCCAGGATGGAGGTCACGATGAGCCCCAGACAGGATATCTTGCAGGCGGAAGTGGTCCTCTTCCAGCGGACTCACGGACAAAACGGTAACCCGCTCTGTCACCAACTCGCGAGGCGAAACCCGTGCCCTCAATGAGGAACTACCCTTGGTCATGACAAGCCACCCAGTGAAGTTCTATGCGTCCTGCTCCCAAATTGGTTCATTTCAAGATTAAGCCAAGTTAATGTGGCCCGCAACGGTATCTTTAGGGCTACTCCAGTCCCGCAGACAACGCGGCTGCAGCGCTGCGAAAGTCGCCGAAAGCAATCGCATATCATCCATCCTTTTCTATTAGATAGGAATGGACCGCAACTGGTGAACCGCGCTCCATGCCGTCCCTGTTTCCCGTCGTCGCGCGGCCGCTCGACGCTCCAAAACCTCTACGGCGCGACTTCCGCCGTCTGCAGGGTAAGAAGGCCTTTCTCCTTGAGCCCGGAGAGCGCGAGACCATAACGGCCGCGAATCCCGGTCTTTTCGAAGATGTGCTTAAGGTGGATCTTCACTGTGCCGACGCGGATGCCGAGCGCGCTGGCGATGTCTTTGTTCTTGAGGCCTCGCTCGACCAGTTCCATGACCTCGAGTTCACGACCAGTGAGAGGTGACCTGGCTGTGCGGGAGGGACGACCCTGCTCCCACATCATGGAGTCCTCCATCCAGGCGCCCCCCGCGGCGACGGAGCGAACACAGGCCATCACAGAATCGAGTTTGGAAGTCTTGCGCACGATACCCGCCGCGCCAGCCTGCAGCAGGCGAAGGGCTTCCGATTCAGAGACAGCCACGCCCCAGACGATAACGCCCGGCGGCCGGTCCATCCTGCGAAGGACGGCGAGCCAGTCCAACACGCTATTCATACCCAGAGCCTTGTCGACGAGCATTACGGCTGGCCGTAACTCGCGCCAGACGTCCATGCCATCCTCCAATGTGCCCTCCGTTGCGACGACGCGCAAATCCTCAGTCGATTCCAGAAGGCCTCGCAGCCCTTCCATGGCAATCGGCTCTGTATCGCAAACTGCAACGGTGATCAAAGAGTTCCTCTGAATTCGCGGACTGCAACGCCACCAATGTGTTCATCGGCGGAGACTTCCAATACCTGTAGCGGCTTGATCGGCCGGGCAAGAGCCCGACATCGAGACCCCGATTCGCGGCCCGCGCGGCCGCAAGCGCGGCGGGATAAAGCTGTAGTGGCGACAGGGAAAAGGGGATCTCACAAATTAGCGTCAGCGCTGCCAAGATCATAGGCGGCGAGATCAAGCCACCGATCCCGTATCGTGTTCTGAACAAACACGGCACGCTCGGCACGGAAGCGGCGCGACCCTCCGTACTCTCGCCAACGTCTCTCGGCGAGTTCGCGAACTCCGGGTACATCACGGCCTGGTATGTCCTGCGCCAGGGTCACGTGTGGATGGTAGGCGAACGGCTCCTCAAAGGCCATCGAGTTGGCATTCATCGCACGGTGGATCTCACACAGTTCCCTGGCACCGGTGCCCACCTCCAGGTAAACAACGTCAGTCACCGGAAATGTGCGAATTCCGGTCAGCTCCACCTCAAAAGGCGAACGGCTCCGAAGCGTAGTGCGGGCTTCCGCCCAGGCCTGGCGCCATTCCCCGGACAAGGGACGCGGCGGCAACAGACTGATGTGGGCCCTTGGATCATCGTGAGGCACCAGCTCACGTCTCAACTGGTCCAGAAACTCCCCGAGCGGAGCTGGAATGTATGTGACCAAGGCGAAAACGTTGAGCCATTCCTCGGCCGGGATGCGGCCCGGAGGGCCGTTCGGATCAGAACTCATTGCTTCTCACCATTCTAGAGGGTTTGCGAACACAAGTGGGCGTGCTCACAAGAGTTCTGAAGCAGATCCTGATACTCTCAAAGAGATGCCGCCTTCCCCTGGTCCGAACCCGCTGATTACGATCGAGTTCCGAGTGCCGTTCGACCGCATCCGTGCGGAACACGTGGCGCCGGCAACAGAAGCGCTGCTGCGCGATGCCCGCCAGCACTTGGAGGCTGTGGCAACGTTCGGCGGGCAGCGCACTTTCGCCAATACACTGCAAGCATTGGACAATCTCTCGGAGCCCGTGGAGTACGCGATCGGTGTGGTGCGGCACCTGGAGGCTGTCGCTACATATCCGGAGCTGCGCGCGGCATACAGCGCAGCGCAGCCCCAAGTGAGTGCTTTCTACTCCGGGATTCCGCTACACGCGGGTCTTTGGCAGGCGGTGCAGGACTTCGCCGCCACAGACGAGGCCAAGCGGCTGGAAGGCGAAAGGCGGCGTCTCCTCAAGAAGACCATTGACAATTTCCGCCGCCACGGCGCCAACCTCGACCCGCAAGGCAAGAAGCGGCTGGAGGCCCTCGACGTGGAGTTAACCCAGGTCACCATCAAGTTCGCGGAGAACGTGCTCGATTCCACCAACGCCTTCGAGCTGCTCGTGACCGATCCCGCCCAGTTGACCGGCCTCCCGCCAAATGCCGTGGCTGCGGCCCGCGAGAGCGCCGCGCGAAAGCAGCAAGAAGGATGGCGCTTTACGCTGCATGCGCCGGATTATTTCGCCGTGATGACCTACCTGGACGATGCGACGCTCCGGCAGCAGGTATATGAGGCCTTCAGTGTGCGGGCCACCGAGGCCGGACGCGACAATCGGCCCCTGATTCGGCGCATCCTCGAGCTGCGCGGCGAGAAGGCGCGGCTGTTGGGCTTCTCCAATTTCGCGGACCTAGTGCTGGAAGACCGTATGGCACACGATGGCGCGCGGGCGGCTGCCTTTCTGGATGACCTGCGGGACAAGACCCAAGCTCGGTTCCACCAAGAGAATCGCGAGCTCCTGGAATTCCGGCGATCGGTTGAAGGCACCTCGGCACCCGAGCTGGCGGGCTGGGACGTGGCGTACTACGCCGAAAAGCAGCGGGCCGCATTGTACGACTTCGACGAAGAAGCGTTGCGCCCCTTTTTCCCGCTCGAACAGGTGGTAACCGGCCTGTTCGACTTGGTTCAGCGTCTGTACGGCTTGCGCGTCGAGCTGCAGGCCGGAACGCCAGTGTGGGATGATGCGGTTCGATATTACGACGTCCGCGACGAAGCCGGTGAGTTCCTGGGTGGCTTCTACGCCGACTGGTTTCCGCGCGAAAACAAACGCGGTGGCGCCTGGATGGACGCGCTGATTACCGGCGGCCCCGAAGGCCCCGGGTTTCGCCCCCACCTAGGCCTGATCTGCGGGAACCTGACGCCGCCGCTGGCTGGAAAACCGGCTCTTTTGACGCACCGCGAAGTGGAGACCATCTTCCACGAGTTCGGCCATCTACTGCACCACATGTTGAGCCGGGTGGAGTGCCGCGGGCTGGCTGGCACTAATGTGGCCTGGGATTTCGTGGAGCTGCCATCGCAGATTATGGAAAACTGGTGCTGGGAGCGCGAGTCCCTGGACCTGTTCGCGCGCCACTGGGAGACCGGCCAGCCGGTCC
>Ga0335080_10009334_pt1 | contig 10256 bp, 10 predicted proteins | sample Lox_Sample_34_FD_206720 | JGI IMG/M metagenome (GOLD analysis project Ga0335080, IMG submission 206720) | Soil microbial communities from Loxahatchee National Wildlife Refuge, Florida, United States - Lox_Sample_3.4 | ecosystem: Environmental > Terrestrial > Soil > Wetlands | place: USA... | reverse complement strand
CGTTTCCAGCGGCAACTGTGCGCGATGCGTTTCGTCGACTTCGATCCTCGCCACCTTTTCAGCAGAAGGCACAATCACCACAGCCTCATCCGTCACTTCCACATCCTCGTGGGCCTCGTGCGGCAGAACAGCGCGAAACCAGCCCGCAGCTGAGACAATTGTCAGCACCGCGCCCAGACATCCGATCCCCGCTGTGGTCACCAGCGACGCAAACACCAGCGTCAGCCCAAGCGCCATCAGAAACGGCCAAGCCGTCGGCGCCGGCAGATGAATCGAGCGCGTGCGTAGCGCCCCTGGTTGATCAGCGTGTTCATGCGAGTGAAACTCCATCATCTCCCCACCACGTACACCACCGTGAACACCACCACCCATACTGCATCCACAAAATGCCAGTACAATGCCAGCACCTCCACGCGATACGAGCGCTCCACGCGAACATGCCCCGTCAGCGCAAAAACCAGCGTGATCAGCATCATCAGCATGCCGATAATCACGTGCGACGCATGCAGGCCGACCAGGGAATAGAAACACGTCCCAAAAAGATTCGTGTGAATTGTCAAATGATCGTGAACGATCAGCTTCTGCCACTCCAGTCCCGTATCCACCAGAAAGATCCCACCCAGCAAAATCGTCACGCTCCACCACAACCGGAACGCAGCCATCTTTCCGTGTTCGATCGCACGCTCCGCCAGCATGATGAACCCGCTGCTCGAGAGCAGACATACCGTGCCGAAGTATGGAATCTCCAGCACCTCTTTCGGCGTCGGCCCGGTCACGTCGCGGCCCAGGTAATACAAGTACGCCACCACAAAAATCGTAAAGATCGACGACTCTGCCGTAATCAGGCTCGCCATGGCCACAACGCCGCGCGAAGGCAGTTTCCACTCGCCTTCATTCGCCACGTGCTCCAGAGGAACAGTTGCCATCGCTCTCCTCACTCAAATGCCGAATCCGGATCTTCCGGATGCTTCAAGTCCCACAGCGGCCGGCGGCTCGCCACTACCGGCTCCACCACGAAGTTGTACACCGGCGGCGGCGACGACGTTGACCACTCCAGCGTCCACGCATCCCACGGATCAGGCCCCGCCTCCCGCCCGCGAAAATACGAGTGCACCATGTTGTACACAAAAATCAGAACCGCGATTGCCTGGATGAATCCACCCACCGACACGATCTGGTTCAGCAGCGTCCACCCGCGGTCCGGCTCATACGTAAAGATCTGTCGCGGCATCCCCAGCAGCCCCGGAAAGTGCATCGTGTCGAATGTCACATGAAATCCGATTACCATCAGCCAGAAGTGCCATTTCCCCAGCCGCTCATCCAGCATCCGACCGGTCATCTTCGGATACCAGTAGTAAATCGCCGCAAAGATCATGAACACGATTGCGCCGACGAGCACGTAATGAAAATGCGCGACGACAAAATACGAGTTATGCAACTGCCAGTTCCAGGCAGAAACCGAGAGCATGATCCCCGTCAGTCCGGCAATCACCCACTGAAACAGAAACGCAATCGAAAACAGCATCGGCGTCGCGAAGCGAATCTTGCCGCCCCAGATCGTCGCCAGCCAGTTGAACGTCTTGATCCCCGTCGGTATCGAAACCAGCATCGTCGAAAGCGTGAAGAACGCATTCCCGAACGACGTCATCCCGATCGTGAACATGTGGTGCGCCCACACGCCGAGGCTGATGAACCCGATTCCCACCGATGCCGCCACCATCGCCGGATAACCGAAGATCGCCTTACGCGAAAACACCGGGATGATTTCGTTCGCGAATGCAAACGCCGGCAAAACTAGCACGTACACCTCCGGATGACCGAAGATCCAGAAAAAGTGTGCCCACAAAATCGCTGAACCACCAGCCTGCGTATCAAAGAAATGTCCGCCCAGGTAGCGATCGATCAACAACATCGCTTGACACGCTGTCAATGGGCTCACCGCCACCAGCACGAGGAATGAAACCGTTGCGTACAGCCACGGCAGCAGCGGCATGCGGAACAGCGTCATCCCCTTGCACCGCATGCAGAACACAGTCGCAATAATGTTGACTGCCGTGCCGATACTCCCGATTCCGCTCGCCAGGATCGCCACCGCCCAGTAGTCCACCGTGTGTCCCGGCGAAAACGCCTTCTCCGTCAAAGGCGCGTAGGCAAACCACGCCACATCCGGCGCTGATCCGGTGCCCGAGAGCCCCACGCCGCCAATGAAGCTGTAGTAAAGCAGCAACCCCGCAAACGCGCTGATCCAGAAACTGAACGCATTCAACCGCGGGAACGCCATGTCGCGCGCCCCGATCATCAGCGGCACAAGGTAGTTGCCGAACCCGAACAGGATCGGCATGCCCACCAGGAACACCATCGTGGTCCCGTGCATCGTAAACAACCGATTGAACGTGAAGGGCGAAACAAAATTGTTGTGCGGATAGAAAAGCTGGATGCGAATCATCATCGCTTCAGCACCCGCTACCAACAAAAACACCAATGCATAGGAGATGTACAGAATTCCAAGTCGCTTGTGATCGACCGTGACTACCCACTCGTGCACCCGCTCGAGATACGTGCCCGCTCGCGTCAACGCAGGTGTGCGATCGATCCCCGCTTCAATCCCCGGTGCTCTCGGCAAACTGTCGGAACCCATTCATCGCTCCGCAATCACTTCAGTGTGAGCATGTACGCCGTAATCTGCTCGTCCTGCTTATCGCTCAAATGCATCGCCGGCATCAGGCATCCCGGCTTGATCTGGTTCGGATCTCCAATCCATTTCATCAATTCCTCGCGCGTGTTCGGCGCCGCACCCGACCCGATCGTGTCGCGGCTCATCAGGTGCGTCAGGTCCGGCCCGTAACGTCCCGTCGCCACTGTCCCCGAAACCGTGTGGCAACTGATACACGCCTGATGCTCAAAAACGTATTGCCCCGCCTTTGCTGACATCTCCTGCGCAGACCGCGCGTTCTCTGGAACCACGTGAGCCTTCGTCGTCGGAGAACTCGCCGGAATCGCGCTAGCGACCGCCTGCGCAACGTTGCCCGCATTCGGTGTGCTCTCCGCGACCTGACCGCCTCCAGAGGGCTCCGCTTGCGATCGCTGCTGGTTCGCAATCCACTGCTTGAACTCATCCGGCGTATCCACGTACACCCGCAGCAGCATCTTGGCGTGCTCCGCACCGCAGAACTGCGCACACTGCCCCAGGTACAGCCCCGGCGTTTGCGGATCAACCCACATCTCATTCACGCGATTCGGCAGCAAATCCGTCTTGCCCGCCAGTTGCGGTACCCAGAAGCTGTGGATCACATCCGCCGAGGTCAGCTTCATGAACGTCGGCTCAGGTGCCTTGCTCGTGCTCACCGGAACATGCAGTTCATTTGCCGTGACCACGTTGTACTGCGGATATCGAAACTCCCACCAGAACTGATGCCCCACCACGATCACATCCAGCGCGTTCGCCGGCTTCTGCGCATCCTGCACGCTGAACAGCACCCTCGCTGTCGTCAGAAACAGTACGACAATAATAAGAATCGGAATGATCGTCCACGACAGCTCGATCTGCGTGCTCCCAAAAACCTGCGGCGGTTCCGTCGTATCCCCTTTGCGCGCGCGAAACTTGACGATCGCGTAAACCAGCAATGCGCTCACGCCCACGTAGATCAGACCGGTGATCGCCAGAACAAATACCGAGAGCCCATACACCTCGTGTGCTGGTGTGCTTCTGGGCTCGAAGATCGACGTCGATGGCGAGGCCCACGCGAACGCACTCGGCAGCGATACTGTCGCAAGAACAACCCACCCTCGAAAGATGTTGGCTCTCGATTTCACGCGAATTCAAAAAGGTTGTCGCTTCGGGTTGACGGTGAAAAGACTCTGCTGCTCTTCCAAGTCGCCGAATTGCTTTGACTCGCGGACGACAAAGCCCAAGCGATACTCGATATATCAGTCGCCGGGTTCCTCGCGGGACCTCCAACGGCGAAGGGGTTCACCGAGGAAAACTAATATTAACACGGACCCCGTGACCACGAACCCATCTGCAATTGCAGCAGCGTTTCTAGCAAAACTACCAGCGTCGTCGACCCAGGCGCGATGAGAGGTGCAACATGCAAGGCTCGATTACTGCGGCTTGGATGAAATCGCACAAATCTCATTTTGCAGGTCTCAACCCGAAAGAGAGAACCAGACTCACACTTCGAAATCCAGCTCCACCGCCTCAATCAGCGGCACCAGCCACTTCAGCAGCGCCAAATGTGCCGGATGTGTCGCATACGCATCGCTTGCCGCGCGGTCGGCAAACCGCATCAACCCCGCAAACGTGTAACCATGTCCGCGAAGCGACAGGTTCTCGCCGACCGACACATCAATCAACCCCGGAATCTGCCCCTGAAATGCGCGAATCTCCCGCACCGCTCGTGCCTTCTCAGCATCAGTCGCATTCTCGATCCACCGAAATCCAAAAATATGAATGAACACGACGCACCCTCAACCAGGAGCGACCGAGAAAGGTCGTTTACTCCCTATTCCCTGCCCCCTGCTTCTTCCACAAACGTCCGCCCGCTCTCGAGCAGCTTCGCCACTGCTTCTTTCGAGGTCGACTCCGTGTAAACCCGAAGCAGAGGTTCCGTCCCGCTCGCCCGGAACAGGATCCACGTCTCCGCCGCGTTCGGCTTTGTCTTTGCTTCGGGATTGTCCAGAAAGAATTTAACCCCGTCCAGCGTCTCCTGCCGAAGCACCGGCATTCCCGCAATCGAAGCATCGAGGACGGGCAGCGCCTTCGCCCGCGCAATCGCTGCGTTTTTTAGCTGATCGGGAATATGCAGATCCACGCGTCCGTATTGATGCTCTCCATACTCGTTCTGCAGATCGGCAACGAGCTGCCCCAGCGTCTTCTTCTCCTCCGCCATCACATTCGCCAGCAGCAGCGCATTCAGCAAGCCATCGCGCTCCGGCAGATGCCGCTGGAACCCGATGCCGCCCGATTCCTCGCCGCCCATCACGATCTCGCGCTCCAGCATATAGTCACATACGAACTTGAAACCGATGCCGTGCTCGATCAGCTCGCGCCCATGCTTCTTCGCGATGCGATCGAGCATTTTGGTCGTGTTGAATGCGCGGGTAACGGCCCCGGGCCAGCCCTTCCGCCGCAGCACCCAGCTCAGCAGCACCGAAAAGATCTTGTGCGGATCGACGAAGTTTCCATCCTCGTCAGTCGCGCCGATCCGATCGGCATCGCCGTCGGTACAAAGGCCCGCATCGCACTTCTCGGCAACGCAGGTGTCGCCCAGCATGCGGATATGCGGCTCGATTGGCTCAGGGTTGATCCCCGGAAAGAGCGGATCAGGATTGCCGCGAATCTGCACGTGATCCACCCCGATGCGGGTGAAGATCTCCGAGAGTATGGTTCGTCCCGCCCCGTACATCGAGTCGATGGCGAACTTCATCCCCGACTTCGAGATCAGGTCGAGGTCGGCGAAGCTCTGAATGGCCTCGAGATATGGCGGCAGGAAGTCGATCTCCGCAATTTCCCCGGCCTGCTTTGCCTGCGCGACTGGATTGTCCAGGTAAGTCTCGATTGCCGCAATAATCGACGGCTTACCAGATCCGCCATACCACGCCTTGTACTTCACGCCATTCCACTGCGCCGGGTTATGAGATGAGGTGATCATGATCCCGCCTGCGGCCCCGCGCTCGCGCACACCGAAACTCAGAGCCGGCGTGGGAGTAATGTCATTCGCCAGCGCAACATTGATTCCTGTAGCCGCGACAACCTCCGCGCACGCCCGCGCAAAAGCCTTCGAGCCGAATCGGGTGTCGTAGCCGATGCAAATCCCCTTCGCAGGATCTTCCTGTGCGTGAATGTAAGCGGCAATGGCGCCCGCAGCGGTCCGCACGTTTGCAAACGTAAAGTCATCGGCGATGACGCCGCGCCAACCGTCGGTTCCAAACTTGATTTGTGGATGAGGCATGAGTGAAGTTAAGTCGTTCTCCTTGCAGAAGTCTAAATAATCGCAGCCCAGCCAATACAACTAAGAGTGGAGAACCGCTCCTCTTTAGCAAGGCACGGAGCGTCTGGGCGCGACTTTGAGTCGTGCCGAAACTACAAAAAAATGCGGCGGGTATTAGCCTCTGAGCACTGTTTGATCGGTTTGACTCGCTTGTCGTCTGAATGTTTCCTGCAGGTGCGGCGCGCATTCCCAGGTTGTCCCTTACCTGATTCAGATGCAGGATCCGGAATTACTCGCGTCGAACGCTCGCTTTACCCTTCCGCGGCGGCACGTAATGAAACCGGATCAGGTAAATCTTCTCGCCCCTGCCGTGCTTCGCCACCTTCAGCAGGTCCAGCACTCCGGCAAATCCCGACGCCCGCGCCAGCTCCGGCGTGATATCCGGGAACCCGATCGGCTCAACCGAATCCACCTCGATCTCGCCTTGTTCCATCCGGTAGCGGCCACCCACATGCACGCGCAGGTTCTTCCAGATTCGCACCGTGCAGGTGATCTCGCCGCTGCGCACACCCTCGCGAAGACGTTGAGTGAATTGCATTTCAGACCGAAGCGACTAGATCAGATCATCCTTGCCCGACTGCGCCAGTTCCTTCACCACTTTGCCCACATCCTGCGAGTGGTCGCGGTGAGCAATCAGCAGCGCATCTTCGGTATCCACGATCACCAGGTTCTCCACACCCACCAGCGCCACAAACTTCTTCGGGCTGTAAATGTAGTTGTTCCCGGCCTCGATCGTGAGGTGTCCATCCGACTCGGCAACATTCCCGTCGCCATCGCCGCGCAGCCGCGTCTCCATCTGGTATTCGTAGAGCGAAGCCCACGATCCCAGGTCGTTCCACGCAAACTCCGCCGGTACGCAAAAGAGGCGCGACGCGTGCTCGCCCTTGGCTGAACGCGGCTCCAGCACCGCGTAGTCTACCGAGATGTTCTCGCACCCCGAATAGATCTCGTCAAACACCGCCCCGAACTCAGCCGTGCCGTAGCACGAAGCAATCTTCTCCAACAGTGGCGCTGTCTCCGGCAAATGTTCACGGACGGCATTAGCCAGGGTCTTTGCTGACCAAAGGAACATTCCTGAATTCCAGTAGTAATAACCCGAAGCCACAAACTCCTGTGCGCGATTCAGGTTCGGCTTCTCGGTGAACCGCCGCACCCTCAGTGCTCCACCATCGGGCGTCTCATCGCCTGTCTCGATATACCCGTAGCCCGTCTCCGGCCGGGTCGGCTCGATTCCCAGAACCACAATATTGTCACCAGCTGCGGCCAGCCCGATACCCCTTTGCAGCGCCTTCAGGAACCGCGGCTCGTCTGCAATCACATGGTCCGACGGAAACACCCCCAGCACGGCATCAGGGTTTTGGCGCTCAATAATGAAAGCCGCCAGCCCACACGCCGGAGCGGTGTTGCGTGCTACCGGCTCCTCGATAACCTGCCCGCGGGGAATGCCTGCCAGCTGCTCGGCAATCTCCTGCGCAAGGTACTCGTTCGTGATCACCCACGTCTTCTCCAGCGAGGCCAGCGGCTTCAGCCTCTCCACCGTCTGCTGAATCATCGAGCGCTCGCCATCGAGCGCCAACACTTGCTTGGCCCGGGCACGGCGCGAGCGGGGCCAGAACCGGGTCCCACTGCCTCCGGCGAGAATGACTGGACGAAAATCGATAGACTTCGGCATGAGAAACACATCCTACTCGACTAAAGATACGTTTGCACAGTGATGCAGGATACTTTTCGTTCTGGTTCTAGCCAGCCGCCGTCAGGCCGTCCCGCGTAATGAAAAGGTTAGCACTTAGATGCATTGGGTTGTGCCACCGGCTCCTGCGGCCGGCCGGCCGCCCCGCTCAAATCGGGTAAGCTAGCTCCATGTTCGGCAGCCAAGGCTCTTTTCGGCTCTTTCGCGTCTACGGCATTGATGTCTACCTCAATTGGACGTGGTTTCTGGTCGCCGTGTTCGAAATCCAGGCACGGAAAGGCACCTACAGTTCCGTCCTGTGGAACGTCCTTGAATACCTGGCTCTGTTCGCGATTGTGCTGACACACGAGTTCGGCCACGCCCTCGCTTGCCGCTCCGTCGGCGGCACCGCCGACACCATCATGCTCTGGCCCCTCGGCGGTGTGGCCTACGTCAATCCGCCCCAGCGCCCAGGGGCAACCCTCTGGAGCGTTGCAGCCGGTCCCCTCGTCAATGTCATCTTGACCGTGCCCCTGCTGATCGCCACCAGGACCGCAGAAAATGCGGCATGGCAGATCTCAATGCCGGACACCTACAACTTTGTCTGGATGTTGTTCAACATTAATCTGCTTCTCCTGGTCTTCAACATCCTCCCAATTTATCCGCTCGACGGCGGCCAGATCCTGCGCTCTCTCCTCTGGTTCCCGCTCGGCCGTGCCCGCAGCCTGATGGTTGCATCCGTCCTGGGGTTCGTCGGAGTCGCAGGTCTGATCTTGCTGGCTCTTGCGAGGCAATCCGTGTGGACCGGTATCATCGCCGCCTACGCCGGCATGAACTGCTGGAGCGGCTTCAAGACCGCCCAGGCGCTCCGCAAACTCGAGAGCCTCCCCCGCCGCCAGGGTTTCGCCTGCCCCAGTTGTCACACCGCGCCGCCGCTCGGACCATTCTGGACGTGTAGCCACTGCCGCTCGCAATTCGACACGTTCGGGTCCGCTGGTGTCTGTCCTCAATGCTCTGCCCGCTTCGAAACCACCACCTGCCTCGACTGCCAGCGCAAATCCCCCATCGCCGAGTGGCAACCCGGCTATGTCCCCGGCACCGGCATCGTCAGCTCCGAACTCCCCGCCCGATAACGATCAGCGGGTGCCCCATCCATGCGAAGCATGGGTGGGAAAGCAAGACCAACGTCTCCTGCACAAACACAAAGCCCGGGCTCTTAACCCGGGCCATCCAACCAAACTCTTCGGAAATCTACAGATTCCCCAGGAAGGCACCCATCCTTCTCGTCCCCTCGTCGATATTCTCCTTCGTCACCGGGTACGAAATCCGAATATGCTCGCCAGTCCCGAACGCTTCACCTGGGACTGTCACCACGTGCCCCTCGTGCAGAAGTTTCGTGGCCAGTTCGGTAGCTGTGCGGATACCACCCTTGCCGAGAAACTTCCCGATGTTCGGATACACGTAAAACGCGCCCTCCGGCTTGGTGCAAGTCACCCCGGGAATCTCCGCCAGTTTCTTCAGCATGTAGTCGCGCAGTTCAATGAACTCCGCCCGGAATTGCGACACGCACTCCTGCGACCCAGCCAGCGCTGCAATCGCCGCCTTCTGCACAAAGCTCGTCGCATTCGACGTCGATTGCGACTGCAGCTTGTTCAGATTGGCAATGACCGGCTTCGCCGCCAACGCATACCCTGCGCGCCACCCCGTCATCGAGTAGGTCTTCGACAGCGACCCCAGAATGACGAGGTGCTCCTTGGCCCACGTGTACGAACCGCCTGATACCGGTTTACCGGCATAGTTGAGGTAGACGTAGCACTCGTCCAGCAGCAGGTAGATCCCGCGTTGGTGCGCCAGGTGCACAATCCGTTCCAGGTCCTCCGCCGAGACCACCGCGCCTGCCGGATTCGAGGGCGAATTGAGAATGATCGCCTTCGTCCGCGGCGTAACCGCCTTCTCGATCGCGTCCGCCGTAATGCGGAAGTTCTCCGCCTCGTTCGTCTCGAGGAAGATTACCTTCCCGCCCGCGTACTGGATGATGTCCTTGAAGCTCACCCAGTAGGGCACCGGCAGAATCACCTCATCGCCATGGTCAACAAGAACTTGAATCGTGTTGAACAGCGCCAGCTTTCCGCCGGTCGTAAAGATGGCCTCATCAACCGTATATTCCGACCCGAAATCGCAGGCGTGGCGCTCCACGATCGCCTTCCGCACATCCGGAATGCCCGGCACCACGGTATAGCGCGTGAAATTCGCCTCGATCGCCGAGATCGCCGCGTCCTTGATATGCCGCGGAGTGGCAAAGTGCGGCTCACCCGCGCCAAAATCCACCAGGTTCACGCCCTGGCCGCGCAGCTTGGCCGCCTCGGCAGCCACAGCCATCGTCGCAGAAACTTCAATACGCCCAATCCGATCGGCAAATACTTTTTGAGCAGCAGCAACTGTCATGATGCTTCTATCTTTACAGATTTCTCGCTCATCGCAAAGCAGCCCCTACCCCAGAACCTGTAGCCGGTGCCCCAGAGCCTGCCCCGAAACGCAGTCGAAGGGTCTCGCTTCTGAGACTTGAATTCACCGTCGCCCATGGAACTATCCAACTG
>Ga0335080_10009333_pt1 | contig 10256 bp, 12 predicted proteins | sample Lox_Sample_34_FD_206720 | JGI IMG/M metagenome (GOLD analysis project Ga0335080, IMG submission 206720) | Soil microbial communities from Loxahatchee National Wildlife Refuge, Florida, United States - Lox_Sample_3.4 | ecosystem: Environmental > Terrestrial > Soil > Wetlands | place: USA... | reverse complement strand
CGACGAGGAGCTCGATCTCTTCCTCGACGGTGTGCGGGCCGACGTCGAGCGAGGCGCCCGGATCGTGCTGCTCGCGCGGGACGGCGAAGCCGTGATCGGGACGGTCCAGCTCGGCTTCGCAGAGCGCGCCAACTCGCTCCATCGCGCGGAGGTGCAGAAGTTGATCGTGCACACCTCCGCACGGGGGCGCGGCATCGGCACCCGGTTGATGTGGGAGATCGAGAGCGCAGCGCTTGCGAGCCGCCGCACCCTCCTCGTGCTCGACACGCTCGAAGGGAGCGACGCCGAGCGCCTCTACCGGGCGCTCGGATGGCGGGAGGCGGGAAGGATCCCCGAATACGCCGGATGGCCGGACGGACGCCTCGACCCGACAGTTGTCTTCTACAAGCTCCTACCAGGCAGGAGGCTCTCTACCGGAGCGACCGCGAGCGGATGAACAACGGCCGTGCGCAGGTGTGTGGCACGCAGATCGCCGCCGTCGGCGGCGGCGTCGAGCCGCGGGCCGAGTGGGACGTGCTCTGGGATCAGTCGTCGACGCCGACGTAGGCGTGCGCGAACCAGCGCGAGAACTGCGGATCGTTGACGAGCAGATCGAGCCGTGCCCGGCGAAGGCTGTACGAGAAGCCGGCACCGGCCGCGTCTCCTGCGCCCGAGTTGAACAGCGTCAGCATCAGGTTCGAGAACTCCTGGTGACGCCACACGTGCGGCAGCCTCGTCTCCGAGTAACGCGCGAGCCGCCGGCCGTCCTGCTTGCCGAAGCGATCGACGAGCCCGGTGGCGAGCTCCACCGCGTCCTGCAGAGCCATGTTCATGCCCTTGCCTCCGGCGGGGGTGATGAGATGCGCCGCGTCACCCGCGAAGAAGAGGCGCCCGTGCTGCATCGGCGTGCACACGCGAACTCGATGGTCGAGGATGTCCCGTTCGACCAGCTCGCCCCTCAGGAGCGGCGGCCTGCCGTCGGCTGCGAGGCGCGTCGCGAGCTCGTCCCAGATCCGGTCGTCAGGCCACTCCTCATACGCTTCTCCGAGGGGCACAGCGAGCACGAACCGTGTGAGCGTGGGCGAGCGGAGCATCTGTCCCGCGAACCCACGCCGGTGGAGCCCGTAGATCGTTCGCTGCGTGGAGGGTGGCATCGCCGCGATCAGGGTCAGCCACATGAACGGATGCGAGAGCGAGACGCTCTCGACCCCTTCGGTGAATGCGCTCGCCGCGCCGTCGGCACAGACGGCGACCTCGCAGGCGATCGCGACCTCCTCTCCCGTCGACTGCGTCACCGACCGCACGACGACACGTTCTCCGTTCTGCTCCACGCCCGTCGCGTTCACCCCGAACCTGATGTCGCCGCCGTTCTCGACCAGCTGCTCGGCCCAGTCTGCGACCAGCTCGTGCTGCGGGTAGATCGTGTGGCAGCGCCCGCCGCACCGCGCGGCATAGTCGAGCACGAACGCCTCGCCGTCGGCGCGGAACTCGCACATGCCCACCTGGCGGCCGCCCTCCAGGGTCGGGCCGGCCAGGTCGTGCGCTTTGAGCAGTTCAACCGTCCGGTGCTCGATCATCCCGGCCTTGACCCGGGCGCGAAGCCTGCCGGGCTCCTGCCGTTCGAGGACGACCGACGAGATGCCCGCCTGCCCGAGCAGGTGCGCGACGGCCAGCCCGGCCGGGCCTGCCCCGACGATGCACACGGCGGGGTCGTGTAGGGCCATCACCTGGTGCCCACCCTGGTGCAAGTGTTGCAAGTCACAAGCGGGAGGTTCGTGACTTGCAACACAAGCTGGTTCGCCCGCTCGGCCTCGTGGTCACCGATGATGGCAGCGATGCTCTCGGTCCCGCTCCTGGTGGTGATGATCGCGGTCGCGCTGTTCGCGGCGCGCACGGCGTGGATGAGGTACGGCAGCGGCGGCTTTCGGCTGGCGCGCGCTCTGGCGATCGGAATCGCGGCCGCGATCCTGGTGGCGTTCGTCTATTACGTGATCGGCGGCGGGAACTAACTGGAACGCCAGGCGACGACTGCGAAACCCAGGGCCTCGCCTTTCACCGCTGCGAGCAGCCTCCGCCGCCGGATCGAGGCGACCCGATCGTGGACGAGCCGCATGCCCGCCTCGTCGGGATGCTCCGCCGCGTAACGGTCGAGGTTGAAGATGTAGGTCCATTCATAGCGCTCCCAGTCCTCGCCGGTGGCCGTCCGCAGGTGGGCTGCGGTCAGGCCGTGGGCATCGCCCGCCGCTAGCAGGCCGGGCAGATCGCCGAGCTCGTCCTCGGCCGCGCCGAGTGCCTCGAGCTCGTCGGCCGCCGGCGGCCGTGGCCAGTATCCCTCTCCGATCAGTACGTAGCCGCCGGGTCGCACGAGTTCCGATAGCCGTCTGAGCGTCGCCTCCAGACCGCCGAGAGCATGGGTCGAACCGACGCAGGCAGCGACCGCGAAGCTCCCGGCCGGTGCGACGAGCGTGCCTGCGTCTCTCGTCTCGAACACGAGCTCGGCGGCCGGAACCCGCAGCGCCGCCTCGTGTCGCGCGGCCGAGATCTGCGCGTCGCTCGCGTCGAGCCCGAATCCGTGGGCTCCGGTCACCTCCGCGATCCGGATCAGGAGCTCTCCGCGACCGCAGCCGACGTCGAGGGCGGCATCTCCGGGCTCGAGCGGCAGCAGATCGATAAGCGCGTCGAGCGCGTCCTCGCCGATCGGGTTGTGGAACGGCATCTCGCCGTGCCCGATCTCGCTGATCCGCTCGTGGTTCACGGCGGATCTGTCATCACGGGTCCGGCCCAGCGCCGACGGCCGTCTCGATCGAGTCGGCTGAGAACCCTTTCGCGGCGAGGGCGCGCACCGTCCTTGCGCCGGGACCCCGGCGGTCGGCGATCCTGGATGCACGCTCGGCCTCCGGCTCGAGCCCGGCGATCGCGTCGTCGACGAGCTCATCGTCGACGCCACGGCCTCCGAGGTCGAAGCGGATCGCCTCGTCACCGTAGCCCCGCTCGGCAAGAGCCGAGGCCCTGTTTGCCGCCATGCGGCTGTCGTCGAGGTAGCCGAGCGCGACCATGGTCTTGATCGCCAGAGCGCGGTCAACAGGATCAACCCCGTGGCGCTCGAGGTCGGAATCGAGCTCCGCGACCGTGCGGTCGCGGTGGATCAGGGATCGTGCGGCAGCTTCGAGCGCTTCCTTACGCGGCTGCGGCGGCGCCATTGCTCTCGACATCGACACCCCTCTCGATGCCGTCCTCGCTGTCGATCTCGGCGACGGCCGGGAGGGTGTCAGTCGCTTCCTCCGGAGTCGTGAGCCGCGCAGACACGACCTGGCCGGCCGGAATCTGGGCCTGGATCGCCTGGAGGATCTGCTGGACGACGTCGGGGTGCTCCTTGAGAAACGCTGTCGCGTTCTGCCGGCCCTGCCCGAGCCGCTCGTCGCCGAAGCTGAAGTACGAGCCGGACTTCTGCACGACCTTCCGCTCGATCGCGGCGTCGAGGACTGTCCCTTCCCAGGGGATCCCGTCGCCGTAGATGATGTCGAACTCCGCCTGCTTGAACGGCGGCGAGACCTTGTTCTTCGCCACCTTGACCCGGACGCGGTTGCCGATCGCCTCGACGCCGTCCTTCAGCGTCTCGATCCGGCGGATGTCGAGCCTCACCGAGGCGTAGAACTTCAGGGCGCGCCCGCCGGGTGTGGTCTCGGGGTTGCCGAACATCACGCCGATCTTCTCCCGCAGCTGATTCGTGAAGATGCAGATCGTTTCGGTGCGGTTGAGCGTGCCGGTGAGCTTGCGCAGCGCCTGCGACATCAGGCGGGCCTGGAGGCCGACGTGAGAGTCGCCCATCTCACCCTCGATCTCGGCTTTCGGAGTCAGTGCGGCGACCGAGTCGATCGCGACCACCGACAGGGCGCCCGAGCGGACGAGCAGTTCGGTGATCTCGAGCGCCTGCTCCCCGGTATCGGGCTGGGAGACGAGCAGCTCGTCGATGTTGACGCCGATGCGCTTGGCGTAGACGGGATCCATCGCGTGCTCGGCATCGATGAACGCGCAGATGCCGCCGCGGCGCTGTGCCTCGGCGATCACGTGGTAGACGAGCGTCGTCTTGCCCGAGGACTCGGGCCCGAAGATCTCGACGATGCGGCCGCGCGGCAGCCCGCCGATGCCGAGCGCGAGGTCGAGGGCGAGCGAGCCGGTGGAGATGGCCCCGACCGAGACCTGAGCCTGGTCGCTCATCCTCATGACCGCGCCCTTGCCGAAGCTACGCTCGATCTGCCCGAGAGCGGTGTCCAGAGCCTGCTCGCGATCCACCTCTATCGACCTCCTAGCGGGACGGAGTCATAGACCTCGTACTGCGCTCCGTCCTTACGCAGCCGAGAAATGAAAACAGCGGCATCGGACGGACTCACCACGCCGAGCTCCGGCAGCGACGGCCGGAGCCGCGGCCGCTCGCGAAAGCGCAGGACGGTGAGGTGCGGGGTCCAGGGCCGCGCGTCCGACCGATACACGCCGAGCGCTTCGAGCGAGCGCTGAACCTGGCCGGCGAGCGCCGCGGCGCGACCGCCTTCGTCCTCGAACGTGAGCATCCCGACGCTCCTCGTCTCGCGGTAGCCGCGAAGGGAGAGGCGGAGCTCCGATCCGCCGGCGGCCGCCTCGCGAAGCGCGCCGAGGATCCCGGGTGCCTCCCCGGCCGGCCGGGTGCCCAGGAACGCGAGCGTGAGGTGCAGGTTCCCGGGCGGCACGATCCGCCCGCCCGAGAGAGCGGAGGCCTGCCACCCGGCGAGGCGATCGACCGTGTCGCCGGAGAGACGCAGCGCGCAGAACAGGCGAAGACGTTCATCCCCGGCCACGCTAGCGCCCGACGTGTGACGTGTCTTTCACGGTTCTGTGACGAGCAGCCGCACGAGGTGCAGCGCCGCCACGGCTGCGCGGGCGCGAACCGTCTCGCGATCGCCAGTGACGACGAAGTCGCGGGCCATCTGCCCTGACGGCCCGGCGGCGCACAGGTACACGAGCCCGACGGGCTTCTCTGCCGTCCCACCGCCGGGGCCGGCGATTCCGGTCACCGAGACGCCGACGTCGGCCCGGAGTCGCATGCGCGCCCCCTGGGCCATCGCCGACGCGGTCTCGGCGGAAACGGCGCCGTGGGCGCTCAGGATCTCGTCGGGCACCCCGAGCGCTCCCGTCTTCAGGTCGTTCGAGTACGCCACCACGCCGCCGACGAACACGTCGCTCGACCCGGGCACCGATGTGAGCCGGGTCGAGACGAGGCCGCCCGTGCACGACTCGGCCGTCGCGAGGGTCAATCGGCGCTGCCGGAAGAGCTCGAGCACGAGCTCTTCAACCGCTGCCTCGCTCCTCGAGTAGAGGTACCCGGCGATCGGCGCCACGAACGCATCCTCGAGCGCGTGTGCGCGCTCTTCAGCCCCAGGATCAACGAACAGGTCGACGTGGATCTCGGAGTCTCGGGCGCAGATCGTGGCCTCCACACCGTCGCCGTCGCCTCCAGCAGCGGCGAGCGCGCTCGCGACCGACGACTCGGACACGCCGTAGAAGCGCAGGACCCGTCGCTCGGGCGCCGCTGCCCGCGCGAGCAGCCGGCCCATCGGCTCGGTCTCGAGCGTCGCCTGCCAGAGCGGCTGGAGCTCGCGCGGTGGTCCCGGGAGCACGACGGCGATGCAACCGTCCAGCTCGAGCAGGAGCGCGGGAGCGGTCCCCTCGAGCCCGACGACGAGCGCTCCGTCGGGCACTGTCGCCTGCTTGCGAACGCCCGGCTCGAAGTCGGCGTACGGCCGCTTCATCCGCTCGGCGACGGTCCGCGAGCGCGCCTCGATTCGCGTCTCGAGATCCTCGTCGACCCGGAGCTCACAGGCGGTCGCTCGCGCGAGGAGCTCGACCGTGCGGTCGTCGTGGGTCGGGCCGAGACCTCCCGAGACGACCAGCAGGTCGCGCTCGAGCCCGGCGCGGAGAGCCTGCTCGATCTCGGCCGGCGTATCGCCCACGATGCGCAGCTCGGCGGGCTCGACGCCCAGCCCGAGCAGCGAGCGGGCCAGGAACGGGCCGTTGAGGTCGGTGCGGTCGCCGCGGACGAGTTCGGAGCCCGTGACGACGACGGCCGCGCTCGGCCGGGAACGGCTCAGTTCGCGTGCACCCCGCTCGGACTCACGGTCAGCGCCAGAGGCTTGGAGCCCCCGAGGTCGACGGCCCGCCCGCCGATGGTGATGCGGAGGTTCTCGGGCGAGCTGACGCTGATCCAGAAGCGCTTTCCCTTGAACGGCTCGGTCCGCCCCTTCTCGATCGTCCCCTCGAAGAGCAGCTTGCCGGTGACCCCGCCGCGATGGACCGTGACGAACGAGGCGCCGTTGACGGCGTCGATCTCGAGGTAGGCACGAGGCCGGGAGATCGCGTGCGTCGTGGTCTTGTGCGTCCGCTTGACGACCGCAGGGGACTTGGTGCTCGATCCGGCTGTTCCCCACGCACTGACGACGATCAGCGTCACGATCGCCACCAGGGCCACCGCGACCAGCACGATGGTGGTCTCGAGCCGGCGGGTCCGGCGCTCCGGCCGGACGGCGGAGCGGCGAGGCCTCGCGTCGTGCTCGTCGCCGGCGACGAAGCGGGAGTTGAACTCGTCGACGTAAAGTTGGCCGTCCAGGCCCAGGTAGTCCGCGTACGTGCGCAGGAAGCCCTTGACGTAGGTGGGCGAGGGCAGCTGATCGAACCGCTCCTCCTCGAGCGCGCGCAGGTAGCGGGCACGGATCTTGGTCGCCTGCTCCGCGAGCGTGAAGTCGATCGACCTGCGCGTGCGCGCCTCGCGAAGGCTTGTCCCGATCTCGAACACGGCGGAATGATCGCATAGACACTCCGGATGCCCGGAGCGCCGCCACCGGACCGTTACCCGGCTGCGCGCAGCACGCCGTACACGCCGAGTGCGAGGCCGCCCACGACCGACGCATAGATGCCGGTCCAGACGAGGAAGCGTCCGAACCGCACCGTTCCCTCCCCCGTTCGGCGGACGCTGCGCTCGACTCCGAACCGCGCCCGCCTGGATGCCGAGATGCCGAGAAGGCCGAGTACGAACGCGGCGGGGATCGAGACGACGAGCGCGGGCAGGATGTTGACCCGGGGCAGGACGATCGCGAGCGCGATCGCCACCGGAATCGCGAGGATGGCGAGCGTTCCGAGCAGGATCGCGAGAATGCGAGCGGTGCTACTGCTTGACATACGGAGCCAAGCCTACGTGGCGACCTCGACGGCCCGATAGCCTCGGATCACGAATGCCGGTACCCGCCGAGGCTCGGAAACGAGCTCGAGCCCCGGCGCCCGCTCGACGATCGTCCGCAGGCTCGCCTCGAGCTCGATACGCGCGAGCGGCGCGCCGATGCAGACGTGGATCCCACCCCCGAAGCCGATGTGTTCCGCCGCGTTCGGCCGCCCGACGTCGAGACGATCCGCGTCCTCGAACACCCGGGGATCTCGGTTCGCCGAGCCGAAGAGCATCGAGATCACCTCGCCCCGCGGAACCGGCGTGCCCGCGATCTCGACCCCGTCCTCGAGCACCCAACGCTCGAAGAGCTGGAGCGGCGGATCGAAGCGGATGAGCTCCTCGACAGCGACGCGCGCGGCGACGTCGCCTTCGACGAGCCGCCGCCACTCGGCCGGGTTGTGGAGGAGCGCCGTCACGCCGTTTCCGAGCGTGTTGACGGTCGCCTCGTGTCCGGCGTTCAGGAGCACGACGACGGTCGAGACGATCTCGTCGTCCGATAGCCTGCTGCCGTCGACGCGCGCCTCCACGAGCCCGCTCACCATGTCCTCGCGCGGCGACCGCCGGCGCTCGGCGATCAGCTCGAGCACGTAGGCCCGGAACTCGGCGGCGGCACGGGTGGCCGACTCGGCCTGCTCCTCGGTCGTGTCGAACTCGTACATCTTCACGTGCCGGTGCGACCAGTCGAGCAGGTCGCGGTGGCGGTCGGTCGGGACGCCGAGAAGCTGGCAGATCAGGGTGATCGAGTAGGGCTGCGCGAAGTCGTAGAGGAGATCGAAACAGCCGCGCTCCAGGCACGAGTCGAGCAGCTTCCGCGCGAGCGCCTCCGACGGCTCCCGCATCGATTCGACCGCGCGCGGCGTGAACGCGGCCGCGACGAGCTTGCGGATGCGCGTGTGCTCCGGCGGCTCGATGAAGAGGAGGCTCCAGCGCTCGACGTCCCAGAACGCCTGCCAGTGCGGGTCGAGCGGCTCCGCCTTGAACTCGCCCTCGGTGCCGACGTGCCGGAAGTTCCGGCCGAGCCGGCGGTCTCGTAGAGACGCGCGCACGTCCTCGTGGCGCGTGACGAGCCAGCGGTCGAGGCGCTCGTCGTAGTGGACCGGGCCGGCCTCACGCAGGGCCGCGAGCGCCGGGTAAGGGTCGGCGATGAATCCGAGGTTGCTCGGGTCGAAGACGGAGGTGGTCGCCATCGCCGGACCGCCGGCTACTGCTTGACGTAGGGCTGTCCGTCCGCGGCCGGCGGCACCGACCGGCCGATCACGCCCGCGACGGCGATCAGCGTCAAGACATACGGCAGCGCCTGGAAGAGCGTCGCGGCCGAGCTCGAGTAGACGGGCAGCCGGTAGGCGAGGGCCGTCGAGAACCCGAAGAGGAGAGCGGCGCCCCAGGCGCCGAACGGCCGCCAGTTGCCGAAGATCATCGCAGCGAGCGCGATGAAGCCGCGCCCCTCCGTCATGTTCTCGGTGAAGCTGCCGCCGCCGAAGCCGATCGAGAGGAAGGCGCCGCCGAGCGCCGCCAGCGCCCCGGAGACCAGCACGGCCGCATAGCGCACCGCGTAAACGTTGATCCCGACCGTGTCGGCTGCGCGGGGATGCTCGCCGCAGGCCCGGACACGCAGGCCGATCGGTGTCTTGAAGAGGATGACGTAGGAGAGCGGCACGAATACGATCCCGACCCAGATCAGCAGGTTCAGATCGCCGATCGCGGGACCGAGATACGCCATGTGGTCGATGCCGGGGATCGCGACGTTCGGGACGGTCGAAACGCCGGCCGGGATGTTCTGGTTTCCGTAGAGCTGATTGAAGAAGTACCCGGTGACTCCGAGCGCGAGGAAGTTGATCGCCATCCCGCTCACGATCTGGTTTCCCCGCAGGTGGATCGACCAGAAGGCGTGGATGAGGCCGAACAGGCAGCCCGCGAATATCGCGCCGAGGATGCCGACCACCCAGCTGCCGCCCTTGTCGGCAGCGTAGACGCCCCAGAAGGCGCCCATCAGCATCATCCCCTCGAGCCCGACGTTCACTACCCCGCTCCGCTCCGAGACCATGCCGCCGAGGGCCCCGAAGGTCAGGGGCGTTGCGAACACGAGCACCTGCGCGACGAGATCGGCAGCGAAGACGACGTGGAGGTTGCCGGTGCTCGAGCGCGTTGCAAGCACACCGAGGCCGATTCCGATCACTCCCGATGCGACCGCGCCCCAGCCGGGCCGGCGAACGCCGCGCGTCACCGCCCAGAGGCCCGCGGCGATCGCGAGGATCCCGAACACGAGCGGTACGAACGGCGAACGCGCGTCGATCGGGGGGATCGCGCTCAGGAACGCGATGAGACCGAGGACGCTTCCCGCGACCGCGACCGTCCTCGGCCTGAGCGACCACTGGCCGCCGCCCCACGGCTGGGCGTGATTCGTCACTTGCCGGCCTCCGGCTGGAGGATGCGCGGCAGCCGGGCCTTCCGGCGCGCGTTCCAGACGTAGAGGATGAGGATGTCGGCGCCGACGAAGAGGACGATCAGGCCCTGGATCATCGACGTCAGGTTGCCGGCGAGACCCGGATCGAAGACGTTCGGATTGAGCCCGCGCGTCGTGCCGTAGAGAAGACCGCCGAAGAGGAACGCGGAGACGCCGACGCCCACTGCGGTGTTGCGACCGAGCAGCGCGACGGCGATCCCGAGGAAGCCGATCTGCGAGGCCTGGACGTCGAGGACTCCGAACTGGAACAGGTAGCCGAGCATGTCGATCGCGCCTGCGAGGCCTGCGAACAGGCCGCCGATCGCCATCGCCTGGAAGTACTTCTTCCTCACGTTGATGCCGCCGTAGGCTGCTGCATCGGGGTTGAAGCCGGTTGCGCGCAGCTCGTAGCCGAGCGTCGTCCGGTTCAGGATCAGCCAGAAAGCGAGGAGGGCGGCGATGCCGACGAAGAAGCCGTAGTCGAGCCCCTGCAGCACCGGGTTGCCCCAGAAGACCGGGATGTGCGCGCTCGGGGCGACGGTGCCGGACTCCGGCGCCGAGGGGTTGTACGTGTTCTGCAACGGG
>Ga0335080_10009331_pt1 | contig 10256 bp, 8 predicted proteins | sample Lox_Sample_34_FD_206720 | JGI IMG/M metagenome (GOLD analysis project Ga0335080, IMG submission 206720) | Soil microbial communities from Loxahatchee National Wildlife Refuge, Florida, United States - Lox_Sample_3.4 | ecosystem: Environmental > Terrestrial > Soil > Wetlands | place: USA: Florida... | reverse complement strand
GAGTACCAGGCCAAGGAGCTGCTGTCCGGCTACGGCGTGCCGATTCAGCGTGGTGCGGTTGCCTACAGTCCCGAGCAGGCCTCGTACGCCGCCTCCGAGCTCGGCGGCTGGCACTGGGCCGTCAAGGCGCAGATCCATTCCGGCGCGCGCGGCAAGGCCGGCGGCATCAGGCTGTGCACCACCTATCACGAGGTGCACGAGGCCGCGCAAGCCTTGCTCGGCAAGAAGCTCGTGACGATTCAGACCGGACCCGGGGGCAAGATCGTGCAGCGGGTGTACGTCGAGGTCGCCGAAAAATTCGAGCGCGAGCTCTACCTCGGAATCGTGCTGGACCGCAAGGCAGAACGGATCCGCGTCATCGCTTCGGCGCAGGGCGGGATGGAGATCGAGGAGATCGCGAACAGCTCGCCCACCGCGATTCTGCAGACCATCGTCGAGCCTGCGGTCGGACTGCAGCCCTTTCAGGCGCGCGAGCTGGCCTTCGGTCTGGGCCTCAACCTCAAGCAGGTGAGCCGCGCGGTGGCGGCGATCATGGGAGCCTACCGCGCCTTCCGTGATCTGGATGCCACCATGGTGGAGATCAATCCCCTGGTTGTCACAGCGGATGATCGCCTTGTTGCGCTCGATGCGAAGATGTCTTTCGACGACAACGGGCTATTCCGCCACCGCGACGTGGCCGAGATGCGCGACCTGTCGCAGGAGGACCCGCGCGAAGCCGAGGCGTCCCAGGACAACCTCAATTACGTGGGGCTCGACGGTGACATCGGCTGCATCATCAACGGTGCCGGGCTCGCCATGGCCACCATGGACACGATCAAGCATGCCGGCGGCCAGCCGGCGAACTTTCTCGACGTCGGTGGCGGTGCCTCGCCCGAGCGCGTGGCTAAGGCATTCAAACTGGTGTTGTCCGATGCCAAGGTGAGGGCGATCCTGGTGAACATCTTCGCTGGCATCAATCGCTGCGACTGGGTGGCACAGGGTGTGATACAGGCGGTGCGGGCGATGCACATCAAAGTTCCGCTGGTGGTGCGCCTCGCGGGCACGAATGAGAGCGAAGGACGCGGGATCATCGGCGAGAGCGGCCTGGCGATCATCAGCGCCGCGACATTGGCCGAGGCAGCGCGCAAGGTGGTTGCGGCCGCGCGCTCGGGCTGACTCCGCCTCCGCGCCCACAGATGCAGGAATCCATCCGATGAGCATTCTGATCGATGAGAACACCCCGGTCCTGGTGCAGGGATTCACCGGCGACAAGGCAACCTTTCACGCCAAGGCGATGATCGACTACGGCACGCGGGTGGTCGGTGGCGTAACGCCCGGCAAGGGTGGGCAGACCCATCTCGATCGCCCGGTCTTCAACACGGTCAAGGAGGCGGTGCGCGAGACCGCGGCCACCACCAGCATCGCCTTCGTGCCGCCCGCCTTTGCGGCCGACTCGCTCATGGAGTCGGCGGATGCGGGACTCAAACTGGTGTGCATCATTACCGATGGCATCCCGGCGCAGGACATGATGCGTGTGAAACGCTACCTCATGCGCTACCCGCGGGAGCGACGCACCATGTTGGTCGGCCCCAATTGCGCCGGCATCATCAGCGCCGGCAAAGCGATGCTGGGAATCATGCCCGGGCATATCTACAAGCGCGGTTCGGTCGGTATCGTGTCGCGTTCCGGAACGCTCGGCTACGAGGCCGCCGCGCAGATGAACGCGCTGGGCATCGGCCAGACGACCAGTGTGGGTATCGGCGGGGACCCGATCAATGGCAGTTCCTTCCTCGATCACCTGATGCTGTTCGAGCAGGATCCGGAGACGCAGGCGGTGGTCATGATCGGCGAGATCGGCGGCCCGCAGGAAGCCGAGGCCGCAAAATGGGTCAAGGAGAACATGAGCAAGCCGGTAGTCGGCTACGTGGCTGGGCTCACGGCACCGAAGGGTCGACGCATGGGGCACGCGGGCGCGATCATTTCGGCGAGCGGGGACAGTGCTGCGGAGAAGACGCAGATCATGAAATCGTTCGGTCTGACCGTCGCCCCGAGTGCCTGCGAGCTGGGAACCGCCGTGGCCGAAGTGTTGCGCAGGAAGCCCACGCCGCGGACGATGGCCTGAGCTGCGCCCGCGCGCACTTTCTTCCGGCCCTGCACCGAGCCTACGACGATGAGCGCTGACGCTTACGAGGCGGAGGTTGCGGGGCTGCTGTTCGAGCTGCTGATCGAGGTCGCCGCGCGGCACGAGCCCGAAGTCGTACCGCTGCTGCAGGGTAAGGCAGTCGCCGCGGACCTGCCGCCGAACCTGCTGGCCCGCACGCTGCAGGCCCAGGGGATCTGGTTCCAGCTGTTGAGCATTGCTGAGCAGAACGCAGCCATGCGGCGCCGCCGTGACGCGGAGAACCAGCACGGGCACCAGGCGGTTCGTGGAACACTCGCACGGGTCGTAGCGGACGCCGCGAACGGTGCGGTCGCCGCTGAGCAGCTGCGCCCCATCCTCAAGGAATTGAAGATACGGCCGGTAATCACCGCGCACCCGACCGAAGCGAAACGGGTGACGGTGCTGGAGCGGCACCGCCGCATCTACCGCGGACTCATGGAGCTCGAGTCGCCCCGCTGGACGCGACGCGAACGCGCGGAGCTGATCCAGCGGCTGAAGAACGAGATCGAGCTGCTGTGGCTCACGGGCGAGCTGCGACTGGAAAAGCCCACGGTGGCGCAGGAGGTCGCCTGGGGCCTGCATTTCTTCAACGAGACTTTGTTCGAGGCCGTGCCCGCGCTGCTTGAGAAACTCGATGGTGCCTTGCGCCAAAGTTATCCCGGCGAGCGATTCGAGGTCACGCCATTCTTTCAGTTTGGTGCGTGGATCGGCGGCGACCGCGACGGCAATCCCCTGGTCACCAACGAGGTTACGCGGCAGACACTCGAGTCAAACCGCGCCGCCAGCCTGTCGCGCTACCGCGGCCGCCTCCTGGAGCTCACGCACAGCCTGTCCCTCGCCGAGAGCGTGGTCAGCGTACCGCCCGCGCTACGACAGGCGCTCGATGCGGCGCTGGAGCGGTCGGGTCAGGGCGAGGCGATCGCAGCACGCAACCAGGGCGAGCCCTTTCGCCAGTTCCTCGGCTGCATCCTGAGGAAGCTCGAGGCCACGAGCGGGCGCGCGAGCGCAGCCGCGCATGGTCGATTCAGATACCGCGATGCGGCAGAGCTTGCGGCGGAGCTGCGCCTCATCGAGGAGGCGCTCTCGGCCTGCAAAGCGCCCGAGGTCGCCGCGGCCCTGGTACGTCCGCTGCGCCGCGAGGTGGAGACTTTCGGCTTCAGTACCGTACGACTCGATGTCCGGCAGAACACCACCCGCACGACGCAGGCACTGCAGGCGCTGTGGCGCGCGAGCCGCGCCACCGACGAGCCCCCGCCGCCCGATTCCCCGCAGTGGAAGGCCTGGCTGCTCGATGAGCTCTCGAGCCCGCGCCCGCAGCCGCGCCAACTCTCCGGGCTGGCTGCGGAGGCCAGCGAAACGCTGGGGATCTTTCCGCTGATCAAAGAGGCACGCGCGCACATCGATCGCGACGCCTTCGGTACCTTCGTCCTCAGCATGACCCGTACTGCAGCCGACGTGCTCGGTGTCTACCTGCTCGCCAAGGAAGGCGGCTTGTTCGCCGACACGCTGGCGGTAGAGAGCTGCACGCTGCCGATCGTGCCGTTGTTCGAGACCATCGAGGATCTGCGGGCGGCGCCGGCCATCATGCGCGAGCTGCTCGGCACACCGATGGTGAGGCGCAGCATCCGCGCCCAGGGAGGTGTGCAGGACGTCATGATCGGCTATTCCGACTCCAACAAGGACGGCGGCTTTCTTGCCTCCAACTGGGAGCTGTACAAGGCCCAGGTGAAGCTCACCCGGCTTGGCAAGGAGCTCAACGTGCCGTTCGCCTTCTTCCACGGCCGCGGCGGCTCGGTGAGCCGGGGCGGGGTGCCGGCGGGACGGGCGATCGCTGCGCAGCCGGCCGGCTCGATTCACGGGAGATTCCGCGTCACCGAGCAGGGAGAAGTCGTCTCGTTCAAGTATGCCAACCGTGGCACCGCGGCCTATCAGATCGAGCTGCTGGCGAGCAGCGTGCTCGAGCACAGCATCAAGTCCGAGCGCGAGCAGGCGCTCACTCCGGTGCCCGAATTCGACGATGCCATGGAGGCGCTCTCCGAGACCTCGCGGGCGGTGTACGGAAAGCTGGTGCAACGACCCGAGCTCATCCGCTACCTGCAGCAGGCGAGCCCCCTCGAAGAGCTGGCGCTGCTCAACATCGGCTCGCGTCCGGCGCGGCGCTTCGGCGCACAGACGCTCGATGATCTGCGCGCCATCCCGTGGGTGTTCGCCTGGTCGCAGAATCGCCATATCATGCCCGGCTGGTACGGTGTAGGCAGTGGCCTCGCCGCTTTCCTCGCAGTGCGCAAGGCGTCGGGGCTGGCGCTGCTGCAGCGCATGTTCAGGGACTCGCGCCTGTTCCGACTGATCGTCGACGAAACGGAAAAGACTCTGCTGCAGGTCGATATGGGAATCGCGCGCGAGTATGCGGAGCTGGTCGACGACGGTGCGGTGCGCAGCGAGATCTTGCGGCTGCTCGAGGCCGAATATCGCCTCACCTCGCAGATGCTGCTCGAGGTCAGCGGCGGCCGCGAGATCGCCGACCGCTTCCCGCAGATGCGCAGCCGCCTGATGCGCAAGCTGCCGAGCATCGCGCACGCAAACCGTCAGCAAGTGCAGCTGTTGCGCCGCTACCGTGCTGCGGGCAACGAGGCGGAGCAGGAATCCTACAAGGCGCCGCTGCTGCTCTCGATCAACTGCATCGCGAGCGGGTTCGGCAGTACCGGCTGACGAGGCTTCACCGAGGACACTTGCATGAGCTTCACCACCATCGAGCAGGCGCTGCCGCGCCTGCAGCGCTCCGAGCTGGCCGTGCCCGGCTCGAATCCCGCCATGTTCGCCAAAGCGGCACGGTCGGCGGCTGATGTCGTGTTCCTCGACTGTGAGGACGCGGTAGCCCCCGACGACAAGGAGCAGGCGCGCCGCAACATCATTCAGGCGCTCAACGAAGTGGATTGGGGCGCCAAGACCATGATGGTCCGCATCAACGGCCTCGACACGCACTACATGTACCGGGACGTCGTGGACATCGTCGAGGCGTGCCCGCGGCTGGATATGATCCTGGTCCCCAAAGTCGGCGTCGCGCAGGACGTCTACGCGGTCGATGTGCTGGTCACGCAGATCGAGGCCGCAAAGAAGCGTGCCAAGCGCATCGGCTTCGAAGTGCTGATCGAAACCGCCCTCGGCATGGCTAACGTGGAGGCCATCGCGCAGTCCTCACGGCGGCTCGAGGCGATGAGCTTCGGGGTGGCCGACTACGCGGCCTCGACGCGCGCCCGCACCACGATTATTGGCGGCGTGCATCGGGATTCGGGAGTGCTGACGGACCGGGACACGGAAGGCCGCCGACAGTACTTCTGGAGCGACCCGTGGCACGCCGCGCAGACGCGCATGCTGGTGGCCTGCCGGGCCTACGGCTTGCGGCCGATCGACGGACCATTCGGTGACTTCAGCGACGGCGAGGGATACGTCGCCGCGGCTAATCGTGCGGCGGTGCTCGGCTACGAGGGCAAGTGGGCGATCCACCCCTCGCAGATTGAGCTGGCGAATCGGGTCTTCACGCCGTCCGAGCCCGAGGTGACCCGGGCCAGACGCATCGTGGAAGCCATGGCGCAGGCGGCCAAGGAAGGCAAGGGTGCAGTCTCTCTCGATGGCCGGCTCATCGACATCGCCAGCATCCGCATGGCCGAGGCGCTCATCGCCAAGGCCGATTCCATCGGCGGCGCCATACCGAGGGAGAGTCGCTAGTTGCGCGAGTCGGCGTCGGCGATCTGTGTTCGCATCAGCAGCGCGCAGACTCCGAGAATCGGCAACACGCAGAAGCACCACTTGCCCAGTTCCTGGTAGAGCAGGGCGGCGAGGCCGCAACCCGTCGCGAACACCGCGACGCTGAGGGTCAGCCGTCGCAAGCGTGTGCGCGTGACCGCGGCCGTCTCCGGCCGCAGACCGTGGAGCAGGTCGGCCACGTCGAGCATGATCTGCGTCGTCGAGCCCGTCATGATGGTCGAGGGTGGCGTATGCGCCAGGTGGATCCGATAGGCGGCGTTCTGCATGGCCATCGCAGCAACCAACGTCATCCCGACCGCAAGGGCTGGGCCCGCATCAGGGTCGGGAAACGGGCCTAACGACGCCGCGAGCCCTGCGGCCACGATCAGCAGCAGCAGCTGAATTTCCAGCAGCCTGCGCAATACCGGGCGCTCGGATGCCCGCAGACGCAACGCCAGTAACCTGGATGCGAGGACCGCGAGACAGAACATCGGCAACGCCAGAGTCTTCGCCAGCGCTCCGCTGTTACCGAAAACGAGCGCGGAGCCGAGTGTCACGAAGTTTCCGGTCACGTGAGAAGTGAACAGCCCCTTGAGCGCGAGAAAACCGCTCGTGTCGGCGTAGCCGGCCGTAAGACTCTGCACCGCGGGAAGCGACGATCGCATGCGTTTCTCCTTCAGCATGGGCATATCATGGCGGCGCAGGCGGGACTCGCGCTACCGAGTCGCCCGGTCGGCAACGACCCTGCATCCCGCTTGGCGTTTAGTTTTTCTTAAGCATCGCTCAGCGATTGCGTTTGCCGACGGTACGCCTCCCTCTGACACTGTCCGCCATCGAGTGCGAGCGCCGCCCGCTCAGTCAGCAACCTGATCGGTCCGGTGAGCGCGCCTGGCAGGGGGAGATCTCATGCGCAGTGCGTTGCGGCGACAGACCGATCGTGGCTTGGTGCAGACCGAAATCGAGTTTCTGCTCCCCGAGGTGGAGCGGCCGTTCGTTTACGCGCACGCGGGGGCGGCGGGCGCCGAGGCGGAGACCGTCAGGTTCATAACTCACGCGGTGCGCATCGAGGACGTGCGCGGCGGCGCGCGCTTACGGCTCGATGAGCACGGTGCGGCGCTCGGCCGCTGGCCGACGCACGTGCGCCGCTTCTATGACGAGAGGCTCGTGCGGCAACGCTATTACCCGGAAAGCGCCGAGATCATCCAGGCCGCCCTTGGCGCCGACCGCGTCATCGTCTTCGATCACAACGTGCGTCGTGGCAACGCGCGGCAACTGCAGGCCGACAGCCAGGACGTCGGCCGGCCGGTGCACCACGCGCACACCGATTACACGCCGCTCTCTGCCCTGGCACGCCTGCGGCGCGAGGTCGGCCCGCACGCCGAGCAGGGGCTGTCGCGTTACCTGCAGGTCAACTTGTGGCGGCCGATCCGCGGCCCGGTACGCGATGCGCCGCTGGCGCTTTGCGATGGCGCGAGCGTGGCGTCCCGCTCCCTGTGGGCCACGGAGCTGCGCTACCCGGACAGGATGGGGGAGATCTACTACCTGGTGCACGAGCCGCGGCAGCGCTGGTACTTCGCCTCGGATATGTCGGTGGAGGAGGCGTGGCTCTTCAAGAACTTCGATTCGGCGCCGCCAGGACCGGGTCGCGTCGCGCCGCACAGCGCGTTTACCGACCGGCGTTACCCACATGTGCCGCCGCGCGAGAGTATCGAAGTGCGGGCGCTGGCGCTCTTCCACTGAGCAGAGCTCGCGCGCGGCACCGCCCGGCTACTCGGTAAGAGGCTGCGGGGTCTGCTCCTCGATCGGGGGAATGGCGAAACTGACAAACGACGAGATGACGTACTTATCCTCGGACCTCGGGATCTCGCCACAGTGCATGTGGGTCCAGAACGTCGGGAAGAACAGCGCGTCACCGGCCAGCGGTCTTACCGTCAGATTCTGCCGATGAAAGCACGTTTCGCCGCCGACTTCGACCGAGTTCAGATAAATGACCATCGCCAGCTGCCGATCCCACGCCCCGGGCCCGAGCGCATCGAAGTGCCACTTGAAATGTCCTGCGCCCTTTTTGTAGTGCTGAATCTTGTAACCGGTGCAGCGCAGCGGCCAAACCTGCAGTGACGGAAACTGCGCCACGAGACTGCGCACGACACGACTCACGGCCTGGTGCAGCTCGTCATATACCGCCGCCCAAACCCCCTGGGTCGTGATTTCCAGGTCGGTACTGACTTTGACCGGGTCGTGCGATTTACTCTCGCCGCGACTGCCGACCGTGTGGCCCGCACGCTTGCCTGAGTCGACTGCATAATTCTCGATGATGGTGCGGCAGAGATCCTTCGAGAGCAGCTCCCGCACGTAGAAGATGCACTCGGCGGCCGGGACAATTTCGGTGGGCATGCGGCCGCACAGTACCGAGGGACCGCAAGTGCGGAAAAGCGACTGACGCACATTTGGCGAGGCGTCAGTGCAGCGGCGCGGCGGACTGGCCGCCCGCCGGCGCACACACCTGACTGCCGCTGCAGGTCACGGCCCAGCTCGCTGATACTGACCATCGGCCCGCTCAGCCCGGTAGACCTCGCCCATGCCACCGCGGCCGATGAGCGCGAGCACCCGGTAGGCGCCTGATGGGAGGGGTATTGTCAGTCACCCGTGCGTGCCGCGTTCGAGCCGTGTCAGGTAGCTACGAAGTCGGCCCCCGTCGCGAAGGCCGGGAGCGCCGGGAGCTCCGCCGGAAAAAGTACAAGCTCGTTACCGCCGTGTCCAGCAAAGCGCTCGGGGTGGCAGGCGCGGGGCCGACCGCGTCGCGCCGGGCGTGCTTTTTCCCGCCACCTCGGGAAATCAGTTGGTTATGCGTGGAGCGACGTTGTGACTTGCCTGGTGCAGTTGTGTCGCCTCCGGCGGCGCGCTCGAACAGTCACTCCGGCGCGAATCGCATCGGCACCAGGGCAGCAGCTCGGAGACCGGCTTGAGGTTATAAACCGCTTCGCTGCGTCCCACGACAGAGTATCTTTCGCACAATGCAGGCAGTCGGCACAGCGAGCTCGCAGCCGGTGATCCTGCGTGCGGCAAGCAGGGAGGATTTGCTCGCCATGATGGCCTGGTTTCCGGACGGTCCGAGCTGCCACATCTGGGGCGGACCGGAGTTTCGTTTTCCCTTCAGTGAGCAGTCATTTCAAGCGGACTCGCGATTTGCAGCAGTGCCTTCGTACGTTTACGCGACGAACCAAACAGTGATCGGCTTCGGTCAGTACTACCTGCGAGCCGGGCGCTGTCACGTAAGTCGACTGGCGGTGTCGCCGGCGCTACGCGGGAGGGGCTGGGGCTCGCGGCTGTTGTGTGCGTTGATTGAGCTGGGCTCAGCTGCGCTCGGTGTCGACCAATGCTCGCTATTCGTAGCGGCCGACAATCATCCCGCGGCGCGTCTTTACCGCCGGCTCGGTTTCGTCGAGACGCCGTATCCCGGCCCTGAGACCGCGATCCATAACATTCTGTACCTGACCGCAGAGATTCGCGCTGTCGGCAGGCACAGCTCTGTTGTCCCCGAGGTATGAACGCGTCACAGGTCCGTCACGGACACTCGGCTGCGGAACGCACGCGGGTCGTGCTGTTTGATCTGGATGGCACGCTGATGGACACGGCACCCGACATGGCGGGAGCGCTCAACGAACTGCGCGATGAAGCGGGCCATGACGCGCTGCCGCTCGAACAGCTGCGTCCGTTCGTCTCGCACGGCGCCCGCGCCCTGGTGCAGAGCGGCTTTCCGCAGGCCAGTGGCGCGGTATTCGAGGCGCTACGCGGGCGTTTTCTCGACATCTACCGCTCGCGATTGGCGCGCGAGACGAAGGTCTACGACGGCGTTGGGGAAGCGCTGACGCGTCTTGAAGCCGTTGGCATCCTCTGGGGCATCGTTACCAACAAGCCGGGCTGGCTCACGCAGCCGCTGCTCGAGCATTTGGCGTTGCACCGTCGCGCCGCCGTGGTCGTGAGCGGCGACACGCTCCAGCAGCGTAAGCCACACCCGGCGCCGCTCCTTCATGCGGCGGAGAAGCTGCGCGTGTCCCCGCCGGACTGCATCTATGTCGGGGATGCCGAACGGGACGTGCTGGCGGCACAGGCTGCGGGCATGAGGGCGTTCGTGGCGCTGTTTGGCTATATTCCGGCCAATGAGCGACCACGCGACTGGCCGGCAAGCGGCTGGCTGGAAAGTCCTGCGCTGATGGCGAGATGGCTCGAGACGCTCAGGCCCTGAAGGCAGACGCCGCCCACCTCAGGCGTGTTGCTCCTCCGCGCGCCCGAGCTCGCACTGCAGCTGCTCGCGCAACAGGTACTTCTGAACTTTTCCCGTCACGGTTTGCGGAAAGCTCTCGAAGAAGCG
>Ga0335080_10009328_pt1 | contig 10257 bp, 6 predicted proteins | sample Lox_Sample_34_FD_206720 | JGI IMG/M metagenome (GOLD analysis project Ga0335080, IMG submission 206720) | Soil microbial communities from Loxahatchee National Wildlife Refuge, Florida, United States - Lox_Sample_3.4 | ecosystem: Environmental > Terrestrial > Soil > Wetlands | place: USA: Florida... | reverse complement strand
TTTTGGCCTTGCCACTCGCCCTGCATGATTTTCGTCTCCACCAGAATACGGGTCCCGTCCCGGGCCCGCAACGGAACGGGGCAAATTATAATCCGGCCGGCGTTAATACCGGCGAGGAGTTTTGCGGCTTCCGGTCGCAGTTCCGGCGGGTGGAGATCCAGCGCGTTCATCCTGGCCAGTTCGGCAGGCGTATAGCCCAGCTGCTTTTGCGCAGCAGGATTGGCAAAAAGAATGCGTCCGGTGGGGTCAAATACGAACACCAGATCGTCCAGGGCATTGAAAAAAGTCTGCAGGCTCGACTCGTTTTCCGGCGAGGCAGCTGGGGCGGCGGAAGACTGGGTCCGGACACGCCGGACCGTCCTTTTTTGACGATTCGGTGTTGAATAACCAGTCTTACTGACCTTCATAAACGTCCAATAAACAGCGCCTGAAGCCAATCATTTCAGCAATCAGGAGAGATATTGTCAGCAGGAAGCCTGCCGTCCGACGTTGGATTCACCCATCTTCAGAGGGCTCGTTTACCAACGTTAAATTCAAAATTTGCCACTTCCCGGTAAAACTTTTACCCTCCGGTGACCTTTATGCCGCACCCGAAAAACGCCGCTGCCGCCACGCCCGCCGAACTCGGCTACTCCATGCCGGCGGAATGGGAACGGCACGAGGCCACCTGGCTCGCTTGGCCGCACCATGGGGCTGATTGGCCGGGCAAGATGGAGGCCGTTCGCTGGGTCTATGGCGAGATGGTGCGTAAAATATCTCCGGGCGAGCCCGTGCGGATTCTCGCCCGGCACCCGGCCGAGAAAAAAGTCGCCGCCGATTGTTTAAAGCGGGCGGGTTGTGATTTGAAACGGGTGGAATTTGTCATCCATCCAACGAATCGCGGCTGGATCCGCGACAGCGGCCCGATTTTCGTCAGACGGAGAAACCTGAAATCCTCGCGCATTGCGGGACGGAATCCCAAATTTGAAACCGCCATCGTCCATTTCCATTTTAACGCGTGGGCGAAACATGACGACTGGCAGAAGGATCGCAAAGTGCCGGAGCTGGCGGCGAGCCGGCTGGGCAAACGCCTTTTCCGCGCCGGGTTCAACGGTAAGCCTTTCGTCGTCGAAGGCGGCGGCATCGAGGTCAACGGCTGCGGGACGCTGCTCACCACCGAGGAATGTTATCTGCATCCCCGGATTCAAGTCCGCAATCCCGGCATGACCCGCGCGCAGTACGATGAGACGTTCCGGAAATATCTCGGTGTGAAAAACGTGCTCTGGCTGCGCAAAGGGCCGGACGGGGACGATACCCACGGGCACATTGACGACATCTGCCGGTTTGTGAACCGCAAGACGCTTGTGCTTATCGAGGAAACGAACCGGCGCGACGTCAATTATCGTCCCCTCGCGGAAAATTGGGAGCGCATCAAGGATTTGCGGCTCGAAGACGGCTCAAAACCCGAAGTCATGCCACTGCCCATGCCGGCGCCGCTGTATTTCACCGGCCGCCGTTTACCCGCGAGCTACGCGAACTTTTACATCGGCAACGCCGGCGTCATCGTGCCGACCTTCAACGATCCAAACGACCGCATCGCGCTGGGCATTTTGGGTGAACTGTTCAAAGACCGGCCGGTTGTGGGCATTCACGCCGTTGATCTGGTGCTCGGTTCCGGCTCACTCCATTGCCTGACCCAGCAACAACCGGCATGAAAATACAGACCAGAGGTCTGTGCCACGTTGACTACGGCTCCTCGGCGCGATAGAAGCGCCGGGGAAAGTTTGTTGCCGCTGAATCCAGAAATGGCAATGCGCCGACCACCGGCGGGCTGGTGTGGACGGGCATCCAAACTGCCAGATTCGTTGAGGCGTAAATCACTACCGGCGTAATCCCGGCCGCACCGTCCACTTGCAGTTGAAAACCGGCGGCAGTCAGTTGCAGGTTTGGTGGAACCCGGTTGAAAATGAGCGGCGGCATGGTCAGCGTCGAGACCGCCAGGCTGTGATAACCGCCGGCGGCAATCGCCAGCACTTGAATCAGACCCGGCGGGAAGTTCGTCTGGCCGAAATCATTGTTTCCCCAGGCGACCATGGTACCGTTGCTCTCCGACAACAAACTGTGTGCGCTGCCGCCGGCAATGGCTTTTGCGTTTGTCAAACCCGACGGCGCGTTCGTCTGGCTGTACGTGTTGTCGCCCCACACGACCACGGTGCCGTTGCTCCTGATGGCCAAACTGTGAAACCAGCCACAGGCAATGGCGGCCACGCCTGTCAAACCCGCCGGCACATTGGTCTGACCGTAGGTGTTGTCGCCCCAGGCGACGACCGTGCCGTCGTTTCGAAGCGCCAGGTTGTGCAATTCACCGGCGGCAATCCCCACCACGTTCGCCAGGCCGGCCGGCGCATTGGTTTGCCCCCAGCCGTTGTCGCCCCACGCCACAACGACGCCATTGCTCCGGAGCGCCAGACTGTGAATCCAGCCGCCGGCGATGGCGCTGATGTTGGTCAACGATGACGGCACATTGGTCTGGCCGAAGGTGTTGTCACCCCAGGCGACGACCGTGCCGTTGCTTTTCAACGTCAGATTGTGATACCAGCCCGCGGCGATGGCCGCCGTATTTGTCAGATTGGCCGGCACATTGGTCTGGCCGTAAGTATTGTTGCCCCACGCGACAACCGTGCCGTTACTGGCCAGCGCGAGGCTGTGATAGGCGCCGGCCGCGACGGCCGCCACATTCGTCAGACCCCGTGGTATTTCAACCTGACCGGCGGAATCATAACCCCAAGCGATCACGGTGTTGCCTGATGCGCGTTGTCCCAAAATCAGGATGAACGCCAAAAGTGCAATGGCCGGCGCGATGATGTTATTCCAGGAACTGTTTTTCGAAATGTTCATTCCGCCGATGTTAACCGACAATTGGCCCCGGCTTTTGACTCTTTGGCATATCGTGATAGTATAAGAGCTAAATGTGTTTTTTCAATCAGTTCCCCCGGAAGGTGTTATTTCCGAACCCGATTTAACTGTTAAATTAAAGAAGTCATGATTTTTCGCCGGCGTGCAAATGTAGTTGGAAGCCAGACCCGCTCGCGGCGGTTTTCGTCCGCGATGTTTGCAGCCGCTCTGGCCATTGGTTTGGGTCTGCTGTTCCCGGCACGGCTGGCCGCCCAGACCAGTCCGGGCGATTGGTTGCGGGTGACCGACATTCTTACCCGCATCATTCCGCCGACTTTTCCGGCGCGGGATTTTGTCATTACCAACTACGGCGCGGCAGGCAATGGCACCACCGATTGCACGGCGGCATTTTCCAATGCGATTGCGGCTTGCAATGCCGCCGGCGGCGGGCGCGTGGTCGTACCGGCGGGGACATTTCTGACCGGCGCGATTCATCTGCTCAGCAACGTCAATTTGTACGTCGCTGTGGGCGGAAAAATTCTATTCAGCACCGACCCGAATGCGTTTTTGCCGGTGGTTTTCTCGCGTTACCAGGGCATTGAGTTGATGAATTATTCGCCGTTCATCTACGCGTTCGGACAAACGAACCTCGCCATCACGGGTCCGGGCACAATTGACGGGCAGGCGCAAAACTCGGGCTGGTACAACTGGAAAAACCTGCTCACCGCCGACGAGCAATTGTTGTGGAACATGGCCAGCACCAACCGGCCCGTGGCCCAGCGCGTCTTTGGATCGGGCCACTACCTGCGCCCGTCCATGATCCAGCCCATCGCCGGCCGCAACCTGTTGATCGAAGGTGTCACCATCATCAATTCGCCGATGTGGGTAATCACTCCGCTTTACTTCACCAATGTTACGGTTCGGGCCGTGACGGTCGTCAATACCGGGCCGAACACCGATGGTTGCGACCCGGATTCGTGCACGGATTTCCTGATTAAAAATTGCTCGTTCAGCGAGGGCGACGATTGTATCGCCATCAAATCCGGGCGGGACCAGGATGGTTTGCGCGTCAACCGGCCCAGCCGGAACATTGTGATACAAAACTGCGTGTTTGCCGATGGCCACGGCGCCATCACCATGGGCAGTGAGGAATCCGGCGGCATTACCAATGTCTTCGCGGAGAATTGCGCCTTGAATAGTGTCAACCTGAACGTCGCCATCCGTTTGAAGAATAACACGGCGCGGGGCGGTTATATTGCCAACGTTTATGTCCGCAACTGTCTGATCAAGACCGTTGCCCAAGCCGGAATTCACATGACGATGGCGTACACCTCCTCTTCCCCGGCCGACACCGGTACGAACACGCCGGTCATCCGTAACATTGACATCCGAGATTGCGCCTTTTCCAATGCCGTCCAAGCGGTTTTTCTCCAGGGATTGAGTTCTACAAATCAGATTACGGACGTGACCGTTGCCAATTGCCGGTTTCTGAAAACTGCCTCTGCCAACTCTTTCAGCAACACCAATCGCATCAGCTTCATCAACAACAAGGGCGGCGGTTTTTAATGTGGCACAGGCCTCCAGCCTGTCCGGGGTTGGAAACACAGACCAGAGGTCTGTGCCACATTTATGCCTTGAACTGTTTCACTGCTGCGACACAGCGGCCGCAAATCGTCGGATGCTCGGAGTTTGAGCCGACATCGGTTTCCCAATGCCAGCAACGCTCGCATTTCTGGCCGTCAGCCTTCATGCTTATGTACGTCTTCGCTCCGGTGGAAAATTCGACTTCCAAACCGGACACGTTTAACAATTCTCGCAATTCCTCTTTGCGGTTCGCTGCAACTTGTAAATCGGTTTTCGGTCCGATGAGCTTGAGTTTGGCTTCGAGTGCTTTTCCAAGCGTCTTGTTTCGCCTGGCGTCTTCGAGAGTAACAAGCGCTTGACTGCGAAGCTCGAACATCAAACTCCAATCACCCTGCTCGGTTGCCGAGAGAGAGAATTTGAGTGGCTTCCAATTACTTTCGTGAACTGACACATTGGACTTGCTGGGTACAAACTCCCATGCTTCGTCCATCGTGAAGGCCAGAATCGGCGCGAGCATCTGGCAGAGGCCGGTCACCAGACGGTGTAAAGTGGTCTGGGTCGAACGGCGGCGATGTGAATTCGCCGGGTCGGTGTAAAGGCGGTCCTTGATGACGTCGTGGTAAATCGAGGACAGCTCGACGGCGATGAACTGGCTGACTTTTTGATAGACCACGTGAAATTCGTAGTCGTCGTAAGCCTCGATGATTTCCTGCTCCAGCTTCGAAAATTCACCCAGAATCCAGCGGTCTAGGCCGGTCAGTTTGTCGTCCGGCACGGTATGCTTGGCTGGATCGAAGTCGTAAAGATTTGAGAGTTGGTAGCGCAGGGCGTTGCGGATGCCGCGATACGTCTCGGCCACTTTGGCAATGCGTTCCTCGCTCACGATAATGTCGTTGCGATAATCCTGCGAGGCCGCCCACAGTCGGACGACGTCGGCGCCGTGTTTTTTTATGTAAGCCTCGGAGGTTTGCGGTTTTTCATAGCCGCCCTGGGCCTGTTTGCTCTTGGAAATCTTCTCGCGGTCGGCGTCCACCATGAAACCGTGCGTCAAAACGGTTTTGTACGGCGCAGCCCCATTACCCGCCAGCGACAGCAGCAGCGACGATTGGAACCAGCCGCGGTGCTGATCACTGCCTTCGAGGTAAACGTCGGATTGCCAAGGTAGGGCAGGCGTCTCGCCTGCCCGCGCCGACGCAGTCGGCGCAGCTTCCTGACCGTTCGCGCTGGCGCGCTCGCCGAGCAGGCGAGACGCCTGCCCTAATTTGTGCTGCAACGCTGCGCGTCGCATCAGCACCGAACGCGAGGACGACCCGGAATCGATCCAGACATCGAGCGTATCGTTGGATTTGTTGACGGCTTCCGCCCCGTTCCAGTTCCTGGGTTTGATCAACGACCACAGTTCGGCGGCGGATTTCTCAAACCAGACGTTCGAGCCGTGTTTTTCAACCAAATCGGCGGTATTGCGGACGATTTGGGCGTCGAGGATCGGCTCGCTTTTCGCGTCGTAAAACGCCGGAATTGGCACGCCCCAAGTGCGCTGACGCGAGATGCACCAGTCGGGACGCGTTTGCACCGCGCTTTTGATGCGATTGACGCCCCAGTCCGGCACCCATTTGACACGGTCAATCTCGGCGAGGGCCTGTTCGCGGAATTTCCGGTGGTCAATCTCGATGAACCACTGGTCCATTGCCCGGAAAATGATAGGCGTCTTGCTGCGCCAGCAATGCGGGTAGCTGTGATGATAATTCTCCTGGTGCAACAAGGCATGGCGCACACGCAATTCGTGCAACACCGCTTCGTTGGCGTCGCTTTTGCCGTGCTTTTCGAGAATGGATTTGCCGACCATTTCCTTCGGCATTTGCTGGTCCGCGGGCAAATCGTTTGTGTGGGCGAACTTACCGTCGTCGTCCACCGGCGAATAAATCGGCAGGCCCACGGATGAGCCGAGGCCGTAGTCTTCCAAGCCGTGGCCCGGTGCGATGTGAACAAACCCGGTGCCGGTGTCGCTGGTTACAAACCCGGCCGGATAGAGCTTGCCGATGCGCTTGGGGATGAACGGATGCTGGTATTGCAATCGGGCCAACTTCTCCGTGGCAAAAGGTTGCTCCTTAAAACCGCTCCAGCCGCACTTTTCCGCGACGGCGGGCAGCAAACCCCGGAATAAAATGTATTGTTCGCCCGCCACCTCGACCTGGACGTATTGGAATTTGTCGTTGTAAGCGACGGCGAGGTTGGCCGGCAACGTCCACGGTGTCGTCGTCCAGATCAGCACAAACGTGCTCGGCTGGCCAACGACGGGGAACTTCACAAAAATGCTCTGGCTGACATGGTCCTGGTATTCGACCTCGGCTTCGGCCAGTGCCGTGCGGCAGGGAATGCTCCAGTAAACCGGTTTTTTACCTCTATAGACAAAGCCTTTTTCAACGATGTCCGCGAAGAGGCGCAATTCGTCGGCTTCGTATTCCTTGTTCAGTGTGAGATACGGATTGTCCCAGTCACCAAGCACCCCCAGCCGTTTGAACTGGGTGCGCTGGATATCAATGTATTTGCGGGCGTAGGCTTCGCAGGCTTTACGGATGCTGGTCGCATCCGCGTCCGTGTTGCCCGCCTTGCGCATTTCCTGGGAAACCTTGAATTCGATGGGCAATCCATGGCAATCCCAGCCCGGCACGTAAGGGGCGCTGAACCCGCGCAGAGTTTTGTATTTGATGATGATGTCCTTAATGATTTTGTTGAGCGCCGTGCCGATATGGACATCGCCGTTGGCAAAGGGCGGACCGTCGTGCAGCACAAATTTATCCGCGTTGGCGCGCGCCGCCTGAATTTTCGCGTACAGTCGGGCTGCCTGCCATTTTTTAAGCCTTTCCGGTTCCCGGACGACGAGGTCGGCTTTCATGGGAAAGCCGGTGCGCGGCAGGTTGAGCGTGTTTTTATAGTCCGTCGCCATTTTTCAGAGCGCGAACGGTATCAGCGGCAAAATGCGGTGTCAATGAACGCACAGCGTTTGGAATTTGCCAAACCCATCAAATGGGGGAAGAAAACCGGGTCAAACAGCCAGAGGGTGACCGAGAGACCCGGGGAATTTCGAATGAGTACAACGTAGGATCACGGAGAACTCCAATCTGGTTTGTACCAAAACCCAGATCGAAAATCGTCGAAATCAAAGAGCACCGGATACCCACCTTGTGTCAGAGCCAATTAATCACAACTGCTAATTATTGTCAATTATACTTTACAAAGTATAAGCTTATATTACCACCATCCCGTTCCCCGATTAGAGCCCGGTTCCGGCGGTCTTTCAGTGCGGGCCGGGATGGGCTTGGGCTGAACCGGCGGCGTTGAAAATTCCTGTTTACAGGACGGGGTTGGCTGCTAACATCCGTTCAGAAACAAACAAGTGCGGACGAGGTATGAAAAAAATCGAGGCTGTCATCAAGCCATTCAAACTTGAGGAGGTAAAAGCCGCCTTGGCGGCTCTGGGGGTTCAGGGCATGACCGTCGCGGAGGTCAAAGGGTTTGGCCGCCAAAAGGGGCATACGGAAATTTATCGTGGCAGTGAATACACGGTGGATTTTCTGCCCAAGGTAAAAATTGAAGTGGTGCTGGCTGATGCCCAGGCTGCTGCCGCCGTGGACGCGATTGTCGCAGCGGCCAAGACGGGCAAGATCGGTGACGGGAAAATTTTTGTGAGTGCCGTCGAGAGCATCGTTCGCATTCGGACCGGTGAAACCGGCGAACAAGCAGTATGAATCAAAAGTTGCTTGTCAAAAAGCAATAAAAACCTTGATTTGGGTGCCTGTGAATAACTCGTGAACAAAAGTTAATATGTTATCCTAGATACTTTCATTCCAATGGCATAAAACGCTCACGTTAATCGAATTTGTTTGGGGCGTCTTATCATTTTTACCAGACACATGACGGTGGTGTGATTTTGTTGTTCGTAAATTGTTGTAAATTAACAGGTTGTTTAGATTGTTAAATAAAGCATTTGGCGTTAGAGTTAAAGGTATGTCTGCTTTCTCGGGGTCATGGCTCTTTGCCAAGGCAAATATCGGCGGAAACTGGCGGCCAAACCTGAGTTGGGGTGCTAGGTGAATAAACCGCTTGAAAAACGGGCTTTTTGACAAAGTGCAAATGCAATTTTCAGCTGAGAAAATTTGGAATTCTGCGCGGGAACATCTTCGTTCCAGGCTGAATAATGACACGTACAACATGTGGTTCGCCCCGCTGCGAGCCTGCGCCATTGACAACAGTAGCGTGACGCTGGAGGCGGCCAACGAATTCAGCGGGGTCTGGCTCAAGGACAACTATCTCAGCCTTCTACAAGACGCTTTTGCCACTGCCGCTGGCCGCCAACTCCAGGTCAAATTCAAAATTGCCGCGGCATCCACGCCGGCGCCGTCCGCATCCGCGCCGGCTCAGGTCAAAACCAAAGCTATTGAATCTGCTCATGAGCGCCCGGCCAGTGCCGAATTACATTTCAATCCCAAAAACACCTTTGAGTCATTCGTCGTCGGCAACAACAACAATTTTGCCTATGCCGCTGCTCTCGCCGTCGCCCAGGCACCCGGCAAATCGTATAACCCGCTTTTCCTTTACGGCGGCGTCGGTCTGGGCAAAACGCATTTGCTTCATGCCATTGGCCAGCACGTTTCGGGAAACAAAAAAGGGGCGCGCGTCGCCTACCTTTCATCCGAAAAATTCACAAATGAATACATTGACGGAATCCAAAACAACCTGCTCGCCAAGTTCCGTAAAAAATACCGCCAGACCGACGTGCTGTTGATTGACGACATTCAATTTCTCGCGGGGAAGGAGCGAATCCAGGAGGAATTTTTCCACACCTTCAACGCCCTGCACGAGGCGCACAAGCAGATAGTGCTTACGTGCGACCGGCCGGCCAGCGAAATCCAAGGGCTCGAACACCGCCTCGTCTCACGGTTCGAATGGGGTTTGGTCACCGATCTGCAACCACCGGATGTTGAAATGCGCCTGGCCATTCTCCAAAAGAAGGCGCAAATCATGGGCGTGACCTTGTCAGATGACATCATGAATTTCCTGGCCAACCGCATCCGCACCAACGTGCGCCGGCTGGAAGGTGCGCTCATCCGCGTGGCGTCCTACGCCTCACTCACCGGCAAGAAACTCACCATCGAAATCGTTGAAGGCTTATTGCGCGAAATCCTTCATGAGGAAGGCCGTTTTTCCATCAATATCGAGGTCATCCAGAAGAAAGTTGCCGAACATTTTGACATTCGCCTGGCCGACATGACCAGCAAGCGCCGCCCGGAAAACATCGCCTTCCCGCGCCAGATCGCCATGTATCTTTCACGCCAGATGACGGAAAGCTCGCTGAATACCATCGGCGAAGCCTACGGCGGACGCGATCACGGCACGGTGCTGCACGCCTGCCGCCTCGTCAAAGACCGCATGGAAGTGGACGCCAACGTCCGCCAGGTCGTCCATTATTTGGAAAAGCAGCTCATGCGGTAATTGTTGCGAAATCGCAAAATCACAAAATAAATTTTCCCTTTCTGCGCCTTTTGTGCTTTTTTGCGGCCATCTATGGCGGTGATTGAAGTCAACGGCCTGACCAAAGCCTTTCGCACCTACAAAAAGCAGCCCGGTTTCTCGGGCGCAGTCAAAGGACTTTTCCACCGGCAATACGAGCAGACCCTCGCCGTCAACGAAGTCAGCTTCAAGATCGAACCCGGCGAACTGGTCGGTTTTCTCGGCCCGAACGGCGCCGGCAAGACCACCACGCTCAAGATGCTTGCCGGGTTGCTTTATCCCACCGCC
>Ga0335080_10009326_pt1 | contig 10258 bp, 8 predicted proteins | sample Lox_Sample_34_FD_206720 | JGI IMG/M metagenome (GOLD analysis project Ga0335080, IMG submission 206720) | Soil microbial communities from Loxahatchee National Wildlife Refuge, Florida, United States - Lox_Sample_3.4 | ecosystem: Environmental > Terrestrial > Soil > Wetlands | place: USA: Florida... | reverse complement strand
GGCGACTTCGCCCGCCGCGCGCCGGGCCAGCACGATGATGCGGTCGAGGGCCTCTTCGAGAGTCGAAACGACATCGTCCAGCTCCATCGCCTCGACGGTATCGAGATAGTGTGAATCGTCCTTCGCGTGACCCCAGAACCCGGCGATGGGATGCGCATCCGGAATCCGCTTCTTCAGACGCCGGACGAGATAGCGGGCATGCTTGTAGTTGCCCGGATCGAGATAGGACACACAGATCACCTGGACCCCGTCGGCTTCGAGCTGCGGCAGGCTGGCCGGCGAAACATCCTCGGCTGACACCACGCGCGCGCCAATGCCGTGCTTGTGCAAGAGGTGCGAGAGCAATGTCGCCGCCGCTTCGTCGAGCGCACTGCGGCCGGCCACGCAAAGGACCGGTGTTTCCCGCCAATTGCGGTCGAGTGCATCGCGGGCCAGGGCGCGCGTTCGTTTCGGGTCCCCCGTTTCGACGTCATCCGCCTCTTCGTGATCGGAAACGTTCTCCACCAGCGCCTCGATCGTATTGCGGATCTGGTCCAGCTTCGGTCCATCGAGCGTGCCACGCGCGAAGTCGCGCTGCGCCAGCGCCAATGCGCGGATCGCGACATCGTCGAGGTAATTGCACAGCGAATTGTCCTTGAGAAACGACTCCGCCTCGATGGCAGCTGCGTCGGGATCGCCGGCCAGCATCCGCAGATAGAGACTCTCCTCCACAGCCAGCGGCGGCCGGTCACCGAGCATGACGTCCAGAAACCGCAGCGGCTCGATGTGACGTCCCATGACGACCAGGCACATGGTGAGCGGCGTCGAGAGAAGCAGGCCGATCGGACCCCACAGCCAGGTCCAGAACACGGCGGCGACCACGACGGCAACGGCCGAGAGACCCATGTTGCGGCCGTAGATGACCGGTTCGATGAACTGCCCGATGATGGGTTCGATGGTGGCGAACAGACCCGCTGTCCACGCCATCTTGCTCCAGCCGGGATCGACGGCGAACGCGACGGCCAGCGGAAACGTCGCCGCCAGCGGCACGCCCAGGTAGGGAATGTATCGAAGCATGCCCGCCGCCAGGCCCCACAACCCGGCATTTGGGATCCCGATGGCCCACAATCCGGCGGCGATGATGCAGCCGAAGAGCGTATTGATAGCTGTTTGCGAAAGCAGATAGCGGCTGAGGCGGTCCGCTGCATCGTTGAGCAGAAGAGTCGTTCGCTGGAGGTCGCGATACCCGGCAAGGCGGATGAACCGGTCGCGCAGATCGTCCTTCTGCAAAAGGATGAAGCCGACAAATACAATGACGATGGCAATCCACGCGAGCGGCTCGAGCAGCGGGCTGATGACGTTCTCGATCACGGCAATGGGCGCCGTGCGCTGCCGCACGACTTCGACCTTCAACGGCCTGGCAGTCGGTTTGACCTGCACACCACCGACCGTCGGCGGCGGAACAGCGATCTCGTTGCCGAGATTGTTGAAGATCGATGCCACGCTGCGGACCACGCCATTGTTTGCGGCCGTGCCTTTGATCGAATCGATCTTCTTCTCGAGATTGGATTGGTAGTGCGGCAGGTCGGCGGCGATACCCGCGACCTGCGAGCCGATGAAGGTGCCCAGTCCCACCATCACGACGACGGCGAAGAGGACGCTGATGAGCACCGACAGCGCCTGGCCGAAATGCGCCCGCTTCATCAGCTCGACCAATGGCGACAAGGCAAACGCCAGCAGGATGGCGAGCGCGAGCGGCATCAGAATAGGCCGCCCGAAATAGATGCCGGCAACGACGATTGCCGCGGTCACCAGCGAGGTATAGCCGCGATCCATGCGCATGCGCGGCTGAGGGGGAGGTGAGGCCGGAGGTCCGTTCATTCCATCGCCAAGTGCGTCGCCGGTCTGGAACGCAGAGAGAACCGGAGGGTTCGCCCCGCCAGCAAGCCTGTTTACTGCACGCCGGGCCCTTGCGCCACTTGGGCGACTTGTTGTCCGGGGGTCCAGCCGCTATGTCTCGCCCGCCACCATCCAGCCCGCGCCATGGCCCTCCTCAAATTCCTGCCCGAAAACACCAAAATCGATTTCGTCGGCATCCGCTATTACGCGTTCGCCATCGACGGATTGCTGCTCCTTGCCTCCCTCATCTCCATTGCCGTTCACGGATTCAATCTGGGCATCGATTTCAAGGGCGGCGTGCTGATGGAGGTGAAGGCGGCGCAGACCGTCAACATTTCCGACATGCGCGGCACGATCGACAGCCTCGGGTTTCCCGAAGCGCAACTGCAGACGGTCGGCGGTGGCGCGTGCGACAAGCCCAGCGGTTCTTGCGTCCAGATCCGGGTGCAGCCGAAGCCCAACCAGACCGGCACCGACGCCGCGAACGTCATCAAGACGAAGCTGGGCTCTGCCTACACGGTTCGCAATCAGCAGGTGATCGGGCCCAAGGTCAGTGAGGAATTGTATGCCGACGGCGTGAAGGCGACGCTGATCGCGATTGTGCTGATCGCGATCTACGTCGCGGTGCGATTCGAATGGCAATACGGAATCGCGGCCGCAGTCGCCACCGGTCACGACGTGTTCGTCACGGCGGGACTTTTTTCAATCCTGCACTGGGACTTCACACTGACCAGCGTGGCGGCGCTGCTGACGCTGGCCGGCTATTCGATCAACGACACGGTCGTCGTGTTCGATCGTATTCGCGAGAACCGGCGCAAATACAAACGCATGGCGCTTGGCGATCTCATCAACCTGTCGACCAATCAGATGCTGACGCGAACGATCCTGACCAGCGGCGCAACCGCAACCTCGATCATTCCGCTGCTCATCTTCGGCGGGCCAGAGCTGTTCCAGTTCACGGCCGCGATTCTGTTCGGAATCGTGGTGGGAACCTTCTCGTCCACCTACGTGGCCGCGGCGCTCCTGCTCTATCTGCCCACGGTGCATGGCCCACGGACGAGCAGCGAAGAAACCGCCGCAGCGCAATAGGCATCCTTCGAGGCGCCCTTGCGGGCGCACCTCAGGATGACGGCGATGGCGTCATGCTGAGGTGCTCAGTCGCGAAGCGGCTGAGCCACGAAGCATCAGAACGGGTTGATCGACGCCTTGCGCGTGAAGGTGAGATAGCCCGCGTTCACGCCCGCGCGCAGGCCGACGCCGGTCCGCATCGGCACAATCGTGATGTGGTTCGAGCGCAGATAGTTCACGCCGATGCCGGCGACGAAATAGTAGGTGCCTTCGACGCCGGGGAACTTCTGGAACAGCCGATCCGACTCGTGCAGGTCGTAAATGAGGATGAACGCCTTCGAGGCATTGCCGCCGACATCGAAGCCGATGGATGGCCCCTGCCAGTAGACCTTCACCGGCTCGGCGTGCTTGCGCACCAGCCAGCCTTCCCCGTAGCGCAAGCCCACAACAAAAGCACCCGAGCCTTCGTCACCCTTGATGTAGGCATCCGGGAGTCCCTGATCGGCAAACACGCGCTGCACCGCTTTGGCGACGGCCTCCGTGGTCGTGCCGAAGAAGCCGGCGGCGTCCTGCACGATCTCGTTCTGGGTGAACTTGTCGACCGTGCTTTCATCCTCTTCCGCAGCAATCGGCGAGGCTATGGCGAGAGCGGTTACGAACGCAGTGAGAGCGGGAATGGTGCGCAGGAACATCCGACATCCTCCAAATGGTCACGCGGGCACGGCAGCCGCTCCATCCCCCAAAACGGCCAAGCGAAGGCAGCATGACAGATTCGGCATTTTCAAGGCCAGAGATTTGAAGGATAATTCACGATCTCCTGCAAACGGCGTCTGACCTCCGCGTTACCACTCCATGAGCCCGCCAGACTTCAATCCCGCTGCACCTCCCCCGCGCCTTGGCGCCTGGGGCTGGGTCGCCATCATCGTGATCTTTGCGTTCCTGGCGTTCGCGATCGCCTTCGCGGTCCATGGCTGGAATTCGATCGATGGTGTTTCCATCCCGACGATGGGGTGGGTCGTGCTCGGCATCGGCGTTGTCGCAACGCTGGCCGTGGGCGGCGGCCTGATGGCGCTCCTATTCTATTCCAGCCGCAAGCAATACGACCGGGAAGCGCACGGCATGCAGCAGCGCACCTTCGACGATCGCGATTGATTGACGAGCCGGCGTCAATAGCGCCAGCTGGTCAGGTCGGCGCCCTTGGGTGCGGTTGCTTTGATGCGCGCCAGAATCTTCGGCAGATACTGGAAATCGTAGTGCAGGCGCGACCACGCATTCGGCAAGGCGTGATCGCCATTCCAGCAATGCTCGGCGCGGTCGCCATAGTCCACCTGGCCGCCATAGGCCGGGTTCTTCAGCTTCTCGAGCGTGGCCTGCGCATAATAGACCGCGTTGTTCAGGTAATAGGTGTCCGCGCTGCCGACATAGATGTGGATCTTGCCGGCAAGCTTCGGTCCCAATGTCGCCCAGTCGCGTTCGATGATGTGCGTGAGGTCGTAGTGATCGCGCCAATAGGCCGCGACGCCCGGATCGATGTCGCCCGTCACCTTGTCGAAGATCGGCTTGGGATAGCCGTCGGCGCCAACCGGCCCGAACACCGCCTGCCAGATGTCGTACTGCCCGCCCGAGCGGCTGTTATCGCCTTGCGCAAGCTCCATGTGATTGGAATCGGCCTGGCTGGTGAACACCTCGCCGAGATAGTTGCGCTGTGCCGGGCGCTCGACGCTCGCAGCGGCGCCCTCCAGCGTATAGGCGTTCTTGTCGGCATAGAGATTGATCACCGTGTAGGCATGGAAGTCGATCGGATCAGGACATGCCGCGAAGGTGCCGTTGTACATGTCCGGATAGAACACTTGTGTCGCGAGCGCTTCCCAGCCACCGGTCGAGCCGCCATAGGTGAAGCGCGCCCAGCCAGCGCCCAATCCGCGAAACTTCTTCTCGATATACGGGATCAGCTCCTTGTTGATGGCGTCGCCGTATGGCCCAAGGTTGGCGGAATTCACGGCGTAGGAATCGTCGTAATACGGATTGGCGTGCTGGATCTCGATGACGAGGAATCGTGGAAAGCCCGCCGAAATCCACTTCTTGTAGAAGGCATAGGCTTCCTGCTGCTGGATGCGGTTGTAACCGGCCAGATGGAAGCGCTCGGAATAGTCCGGCTTCAGGTTGGGATCGGGCGGTGTGGTGCGGAATCCGGAGATGTCATCCGGGAAATGGCCGTGGAACACCATCAGCGGGAAGTGCGCGTTGGGGTGCGCATCGAATCCGTAAGGCAGCAGGATGTGCGCGCCGAGATACATCGGTCTGCCCCAGAATTTTGACAGCAGTTCGCTCTTGATGCGCACGTGACGAACGAAGGGCGTGTCCTTCTTGTCGGGGATCGGTGCAATCTTCTGGTCGAGCACAATCGCGATCGGCTTGGCGCTCGCCGGATCGAAATGGATGTGGAGAGGCTTCGAATAGAGATTGCCCGGCTTCTTCGCCCATTGCTGGCCTTCGCCCATGTCCGGCGGCAGCTTCAGCGTGTGCCCGTCGGCGCGATGGAAGGTTTCGTACCGGTTGAGGACAGCCTGCACCGTGTAATCGCCGGCCTTCAGATCGGACAACCGACGTGTCGGCCAGCCGAATGCGGAGGAATCCACCGAGGCATTGGCGCCCGGCTTCAGCCCATCGACGTTGGCGCCGAAGATGTACGGCGATTTGAGCGGCCTGTCAGGCTCGACAAGGTTGCGCGGCTCGTCGGATGGCGAACCCTTCGCCAGCAGAAGAATGATGCGGCCGTCGAGCGGGGTGCTGCTCATGGTGGCCGGAAACGAGACAGCGAACGATGGACCGGCCGCATAGCTCGGCGTCGCGAGTGCCATGAACGACAGCGTCGCCGCAGCAGCAAAAATCCTCTTCATGAAATCCCCCTTCGCACACAGCGATCAAACCGCAGCAAGCGCCTGTTGCAAATCCTCGCAAATGTCGTCGGCATCTTCGAGCCCGACGGAAAGTCGCAGCATCCCCGACGTCACGCCAAGCGCCGCGCGGGCCTGCGGCGACAACCGCTGGTGTGTCGTGGTTTCGGGATGGGTGATGAGGCTCTTCGTGTCGCCCAGATTGTTCGAGATGTCGACCAGCTCTAGCGCATTCGCGAAACGGAACGCTTCGGCCTTGCCGCCATCCACCTCGAATGTCACGACGCCGCCGCCGCCTTTCATCTGTGCGAGAGCTAGCTTGTGCTGCGGGTGATCGTCGCGGAAAGGATAGAGCACGCGCGAAATCTTCTTCTGCCACGCAAGGAAATCAGCCACGCGCGCAGCATTTTCGCAATGCGCCCGCATGCGCATCTCGAGCGTCTCGAGACTCTTCAGATGCACCCAGGCGTTGAACGGGCTCATGGATGGTCCCGTGTTGCGCAGGAAGATCTGGAGGTGATCCTTCAGAAAATCCTCGCCACACAGGATGACACCGCCGAGGCAACGGCCCTGGCCGTCGATGTATTTGGTCGAAGAATGCACCACGATATCGGCGCCGAATTCGAACGGCTTCTGCAGGGCCGGCGACGCAAACGCATTGTCGACCACAAGCCGTGCGCCGGCGACATGCGCAATATCGGCGGCTGCCTTCAAATCGACGATCGCAAGCGTCGGATTGGCCGGCGTTTCGCAAAACAACATCTTCGTCTCGGGACGAATGGCGCGGCGCCACTGCTCGACATCGTCGCCATCCACGAGCGTATTCGTGATGCCGAATCGGCTCAGCACCTCCTCGACGACATAGCGGCAGGCGCCGAACATCGCCTTGGCGGCGACAACATGATCGCCGACGCGCAAGGCACACAAAAACGTCGCGGTCACGGCTGCCATGCCGCTCGCTGTCGCACGCGCAACCGGAGCGCCTTCGAGCGCCGCCATGCGGGACTCGAACATCGACACCGTGGGATTGCCGAAGCGGGTGTACTGGTAACCCGGCGCCTTTCCCTTGAAGCGCGCTTCCGCTTCCTCCGCGTCCTCGTAGGCGTAGCCGGATGTCAGGAACAGACCCTCCGCCGTCTCCTGAAACGGCGAACGCGTCTGGCCGCCGCGAACCGCGAGGGTCTGCGCGCGCCACTTGCCGGGCTTCTTGTTCGTCGCCATGAACAAAGAAGTGCCATCCTTGCCGGTCAGGGTCCAGCCGCATAAGGTCGCGAAACAGGGAGGGCTGATGAAAACACTCAACCACCATTCCGCTCTCATCTATGTGATGGTCGTCGTTTCCGCGGCGGACGGCGCCATGAGCGACCGCGAAATGCGCACGATCGGCGAGCTGATCCGGTCGCTGCCGGTGTTCCGCGACTTTGAGGAGCACCACCTTGTCCCCGTGTCTCAGGAATGTGCTGCCATGCTGCGCGAACCCGAGGGCCTCGAGGGCGTCCTCTCAATGATCCGCGAAGGCCTGCCCGCAAACCTGCGCGAGACCGCCTACACGCTGGCGCTGGAGGTGGCCCTTACGGACGCACGCGTGATGCTGGAGGAAATCCGGATTCTGGAGTTGCTGCGCCGCAGGCTCGGCCTCGATCGCCTCGTTGCCGCAGCGCTCGAGCGCGGCACACGCGCCCGGTACCAGATCGCGTCCGAGCGATGAGGCGTCTCCTGCTCCTCCGTCATGCCAAGACGGAGCAGATCAACAAGGACACACCAGCGGACCGCGACCGCGTACTCACGGAGCGCGGCCGCAGCGATGCGCCCAAGGTGGGCCAAGCCATGCAGCACAGGGGCTATCTGCCTGATCTTATCCTTTGCTCAACCTCGGCGCGAACCCGGCAGACCCTTGAACTCGCTGCCGCAGAATTCGGATCGGACATCGAGACGCAATTCGCGGACGCCATCTACGACGCGCGGGCAAGCGAACTCCTCAGGCTGATTCAGGCGCAGCCGGACACGAAGCCTCGGCTTCTGCTGGTGGGACACAACCCCGGGTTCGAGGACCTTGCCGGCGCCCTGGTCGACGAGGCGGAAGATTCGAAGGCGAAAGCGCGCATCGAGAAGATGGAAGAGAAATTCCCGACATCCGCGCTCGCCGTGATCGATTTCGTGGTTGACCGTTGGCGGGACGTGAAGCCGGAATCCGGCAGGCTGGTCGATTTCATTCGCCCCAAGGACCTGGATTAGCCGCGATCAGTTCGCGTTGCTGCGTTCGGCAAGGGCAAGCTTCTTCCAGCCGAAAGCGTTCTCCGGCACCGCGTCGCCCATCATCTGCGCGGTCCGTCCGGCAATGAGCTTGCCGCCCATGGCTTCGTAGAAGTAGCGCGCCGGATTTCCGGCATGCGCCCAGATCACACACGAAGAAATGCCGCGCTTGCGCATGGCCTCGAAGCCGGCACGCAAGAGTGAACGCCCCGCGCCCCGACCGTAAAACCCGGGATCGACATAAAGCGTATAAACCTCGCCCTCGTATCCGAGCGCATTGTCCCGCGCCGGGCCGAAACTCGCCATTCCGACGATGCCGTGACTACCGCATTCGGCGACCAGCACGCTTTCGCGGCCGCGCGCCTTGATGGCGGCGCGCCATCGCGCTGCCTGTCCGCGCGGGGTCATGGCGCAAAGAAGGCGGTGCGGCAGGATCCCCGCATAGGTGTCGTGCCAGGATTCAATGTACACGCGCGCAACATCCGCTGCGTCTTCCGCGCGCGCCTGTCTCACGCCAATGATGCGCTGACCCATGCTTGGAATGTTGTACCCGCCGTTTCGGCTCGGCAAGGGCTGCCGCGGATTTCTGGTTCAATTGTTTGAAGCGGCGCGACCGCGCGACCCGCGCTCGTTCGATCCTCAAGATTTGCGCGACGCCAGCGTGTGTTCATCCCGTTAACGCGCGGTCATCGTGGCGCGGCCACAACAATGGCGAATTGAAGGCGGACGTCGTTGTCGCATTGGGCGTCGCGCCGCTTTTGCAAATGGCTGAAAGGGGTTACAGTGATTCCCAATCGACCGTGCCGCACGAGTATGCGTAAGGAGGGCCGGCGATCTCAAATGCGAGGACGCGTCGGGAGGGTAATGCTTTGTGCGGGGAAACCCGCGCAAACGCGCGGGATTGTGCACGGCTGAAAAGGGAACAAATGACGTTGCTTAAGGATTACTTCACGGCGGAGTGAGAGGATGACGCCGTGCGTGGGGTTCAACGGTCTTGTCATGCTCGAGAAGGACCACAACATAAGTTGTGGAAGGGCGTGCTGGACGTTTAGGGAGTCTGGGCTCGATGAGCACGCTTGATGTGTTCGATATCTTCACGCGGGATTACGCACGCGAGCGTTTCGAAACGATGACGCTGCGCGACTGGCTGCTGGCCGCACGCGACGACAAAATGTTCTACGCGGGCCCGGCCGAGCGCCTCGTGGCCGCGATCGGCGAGCCTGAACTGGTTGACACGGCGCAGGATTCCCGCCTCGGCCGCCTCTTCTTCAACCGCACGATCAAGCTCTACCGCGCCTTCGACGGCTTCTACGGTATGGAAGACACGATCGAGCGCATCGTCGGCTACTTCAAGCACGCGGCGCAGGGTTTGGAAGAGCGCCGTCAGATTCTCTACCTGCTCGGGCCCGTGGGCGGCGGCAAGTCGTCGCTGGCCGAGCGGCTCAAGGATCTGATGGAGAAGCATCCGATCTATGTGCTGAAGGCGGGCGACCAGATCAGCCCGGTGTTCGAGAGCCCGCTGGGGCTCTTCCGCTCCCAGGAGCTGATGGATCTGCTGTCTGACAAGTACGGCGTCGACAAGCATCGCATGACCGGCATCATGAGCCCGTGGGCGGTGAAGCGGCTCGACGAATTCGGCGGCGACATCTCGAAATTCGAGGTGGTGAAGCTGTATCCCTCGAAGCTGCGCCAGATTGCGGTCGCCAAGACCGAGCCGGGCGACGAGAACAACCAGGACATCTCCTCGCTCGTCGGCAAGGTCGATATCCGCAAGCTGGAGCACTATTCGCAGAACGATCCGGACGCCTACTCGTTCTCTGGCGGTCTGTGCCGCGCCAATCAGGGCCTGCTCGAATTCGTCGAGATGTTCAAGGCGCCGATCAAGGTGCTGCACCCGCTGCTGACGGCGACGCAGGAAGGCAACTACATCGGCACCGAGACGCTCGGGCCCATCCCCTTCAGCGGCGTGATCCTTGCCCACTCCAATGAAGCCGAATGGACGGTGTTCAAGGCCAACCGCAACAACGAAGCATTCCTCGACCGCATCTGCGTCATCACGGTGCCCTACTGCCTGCGCGTGACGGAAGAGACGCAGATCTACAAGAAGCTGATCAAAGCCAGCGAACTGAACGGCGCGCCCTGCTCGCCGGAGACGCTCGAAA
>Ga0335080_10009325_pt1 | contig 10258 bp, 4 predicted proteins | sample Lox_Sample_34_FD_206720 | JGI IMG/M metagenome (GOLD analysis project Ga0335080, IMG submission 206720) | Soil microbial communities from Loxahatchee National Wildlife Refuge, Florida, United States - Lox_Sample_3.4 | ecosystem: Environmental > Terrestrial > Soil > Wetlands | place: USA: Florida... | reverse complement strand
TGGCCCGGAAGGTTGCCGGGTACCGCGCGGAAGGCTACACGAAGTTCCAGCTCAAAGTCGGAGGCGATCCCGACACCGACATCGAGCGAATCCGCCAGGTGCGGAAGCTGCTCGAACCGGGCGACGTCCTCGTCGCCGACGCGAACACAGGCTGGACGCAGCACCAGGCCCTTCGCGTCGCCGACGCCGTCCGCGACCTCGACGTTTACATCGAGCAGCCCTGCGCCACCTACGAGGAGTGCCTCACCGTCCGCCGCCACACGAATCGCCCGTTCATCCTGGACGAGATCATGGACACGCCCGCCACCATTGTGCGCGGCGCAGCCGATCACGCCATGGACGTGATCAACCTGAAGATCGCCAAGGTCGGCGGCCTCACCCGTGCGCGCGTCATGCGCGACCTGTGCGTCTCGCTGGGCATCGCGCTCACCATCGAGGACACGTGGGGCAGCGACGTCGCCACCACCGCCATCGCGCACTTGGCGCACAGCACGCCGCCGGCGCTGCTCTTCTCCTCCACCGACTTCAACAGCTACGGCACCGTCAGCACCGCGGAAAACGCCCCGCAGCGCGCCCAAGGCCGCCTGGCTGCACCCACCGCCCCCGGCCTGGGCATCCAGCCCCGCGCAGAAATCCTGCGCAAACCGGTGCTGGTGATCTCGTAGGGCACGGAATGCCGTGCCCTTCCGGCCCCGCTCTACGAGATGGTCGCCAGTTCGTGCAGGTACTCCACGAACGAAAGCACCGCGCCATCCATCCCCTGCACCTTCGGATTCGACGACTCGATCACGTAATACTCGTCGGGCGCGTGCGCGCCCGCCCCGTGCCCCAACCCGAAATGCCCCGCAGGCAGCTTCAGCGGCTCGCCCGTGAACACGTACCCCGGCCACGACCCGGCGTTGCGCGGCAGAATCACCGGATCGATTCCGTTCTTCTTGTAAACGGCCACCTGCGCCCGGATCAGTGCGGAGTCTCCCGAAGTGGTCGTCGGGTCGTATCCGCCGCTCATGTTCACTTCAATGTCGCCGAAACCCTTCTTCGCCAGATGCGCCTTCAGCGCTTCCAGAGAGTCTTTCGCCTTCATGTCCGGCACCAGGCGCATATCAATCTTCGCCACCGCCCGCCCCGGCAGAATTGTTTTCCCGCCCGGCCCCGTGTAGCCGCCCACCAGGCCTTCGATGTTCACCGTCGGCTTCGTCTGCCACAGCTCCAGCGACTCCTCGAAGCTCACATCACGCACCCAGTGCTGCGCGCCGAGCGCCTTCAGGGCCTGCTTCTCGTCCAGCCGCTTGGCTGCCGCGGCAATCATCTGTTTTTCCGCGGCTGACATCGGCCGCGCCGCCGTTGCAAACCCTTCGATCACCGGCTCGTTGCCGTCCGGCGACACAAGCGTCACCAGCGCCTCCACCAGGTGCCACGCCGGACTGTCGAGCCGCGCCTTATTGCTCGAATGCGTGTCTTTCTTCGGCCCGCGTCCCCAGCGCTCGCCGCTCGACACCAGTTCCAGCTCCACCACACCCTTCGAGCCCAGCGTGAGAATCACCATTCCATCCAGCCCTTGCGTCGCCATTGGCATGAACACGCCGTTGCACTTCGCAAGCGCCGCGGCGATATCCGGCCGCCGCACCACCTGCGGGAAATGCGGCGAGCCAATCTCCTCCTCACCCTCAGCCACAAACACGAAGTTCACGGGCACCTTGCGCCCCGCGCCACGGATCGCATGCAGCGCCGCCAGAAACGACGATTCCGGCCCTTTCTGGTTCACCGCGCCTCGTCCAATCACCACCTTGCCTACGCCCGGCTTCTCCACCAGCTTTGCGTCCCAGGGCGGCGACGACCACTCGGACGGGTCCACCTGCTTCACGTCGTACATGAAGTACAGCCCCACCGTCCGCGGCGCTCCGGCGTCGAGCGTCGCGAAGATGCCGGGCTGGCCGTCGGTGGGCACTTTGCTGACGCTGCTGAATCCCGCCTCCTTGAGCATTTCCATGGTCAGCGCGCAGCCTTCGTTCATGCCGCGGTTCTCCGCCGCGATCGAAGGCTGGTGGATCCAGGTCTGCAGGCGCTTGAGTGCCTCGTCGTGCCGTTTTTCGATCTCTGCGTGAACCGGCGCCAGGTCGCTTGCGGCCGCGCTGGCCCATCGCGGCATCGCCAGTGCAGCTGCTGATGCCGCTGCGCCTTGCAGGAATTCCCGCCTGCCTGTGCCGGCGCCTCCTCCTGCCGCACCCGCACCCTTCACGTCTACCTCGCCACCCCGCGTTTTCCGCTCCATCTGCGCCTCCTCGAATGCCCCCTCAGACGTAATCTCCCCTGCGCACTATAGTTCGCCGGCCGCAGAAATCAATCCGGGAACAACCTGTATTCGCCCTTCCGGCGTTGACCCGCTCGCCCGATTCCGCTACAGTTTCCAGTTCAGGGTCGGCCGCAGAACGCCTGCCGTGTGTCCGCCGGCGGGCTTTTCTTTAACGGAGGATGAATGGTTCCGGAGAGTTTACTTCGGTTGGTGAATACTGGTGCCACGGCGCTGCCTTCGCTCTCCTCGCTAAAGGGCGCGCTGCTGTCCGCACTCGTCGCACCCGCGCGCGCCGCGCAGGAGGCCGGCGGAGAAGCCAATCTGCAGCTTCCCGACCTTTCGTCAGTCAAATTCCTCGGCGTTGACGGCCACACGCTGCTCCTCGGCGGCATCGGCTTCTGCATCCTGGGCCTCATCTTCGGCATGATCATCTTCAACCGCCTGAAGAACATGCCGGTGCACCGCTCGATGCGCGAAATCTCCGAGCTGATCTACGAGACCTGCAAAACCTACCTCTTCACGCAGGGCCGCTTCCTTCTCTTTCTCTGGATTTTCATCGCCGTCGTCATCGTCCTGTACTACGGAGTGCTGGCGCCCATCCCGAACAAACCGCTGATGGCCACGCTGCCCATCATCCTCGTCTTCAGCATCGTGGGCATTGCCGGCAGCTACGGCGTCGCCTGGTTCGGCATCCGAGTCAACACCTTCGCCAACTCCCGCACCGCCTTCGCCGGACTGCGCGGCAAACCCTACCCGATCTACCACACGCCCCTCGAAGCCGGCATGAGCATCGGCATGATGCTCATCAGCGTTGAGCTGCTCATGATGCTCTTCATCCTGCTGTTCGTTCCGGGAGATTACGCCGGCCCCTGCTTCATCGGCTTCGCCATCGGTGAATCCCTGGGCGCAGCCGCCCTCCGCATCGCCGGCGGCATCTTCACCAAAATCGCCGACATCGGCTCCGACCTGATGAAGATCGTCTTCAAGATCAAGGAAGACGACGCCCGCAACCCCGGCGTCATCGCCGACTGCACCGGAGACAACGCCGGCGACTCCGTCGGCCCCAGTGCCGACGGCTTTGAAACCTACGGCGTCACCGGCGTCGCGCTGATCACCTTCATCCTGCTCGGCGTGCACAACCCGATGGTCAAGGTGCAGCTCCTGGTCTGGATCTTCGTGATGCGCATCGTGATGCTCATCGCCAGCGCCGCCGCCTACTTCATCAACGGCGCCATCGCCCACGGCCGCTATGGCAACGCCGACGAGATGAACTTCGAAGCGCCGCTCACGTCGCTCGTCTGGATCACCTCGTTCGTCTCCATCGCGCTCACCTACGTCGTGTCGTACCTGATGATTCCCACGCTCGGCGCCGATGCGTCGCAGTGGTGGAAGCTCGCTACGATCATCTCCTGCGGCACCCTGGCCGGCGCGCTGATCCCTGAACTCGTGAAGGCCTTCACCTCCACCGAGTCGCGCCACGTGAAGGAAGTCGTGAACTCCGCGGAAGAAGGCGGCGCGTCGCTCGGCATTCTCTCCGGCTTCGTCGCTGGCAACTTCTCCGCCTACTACATCGGCCTTTCGATGGTCGCCCTGATGTCCGTCGCTTACCTGATCGGCCTCGAGGGCCTCGGCAACCTGATGATCGCCGCACCCGTCTTTGCCTTCGGCCTCGTGGCTTTCGGCTTCCTCGGCATGGGCCCCGTCACCATTGCCGTAGACTCCTACGGCCCCGTCACCGACAACGCCCAGTCCGTCTACGAACTGTCCCTGATCGAGCAGATTCCCGGCATCCAGCAGGAGATCAAGAAGGACTTCGGCATCGACGTGAATTTCAACCGCGCGAAGGAGCTGCTCGAAGCCAACGACGGCGCCGGCAACACCTTCAAAGCCACGGCCAAGCCCGTGCTCATCGGCACCGCCGTCGTCGGCGCCACCACCATGATTTTCTCCATCATCATGGCGCTCACCCGCGGCCTCACCGAGAACGTGAACAACCTCTCGCTCCTGCATGCCCCGTTCGTTCTCGGGCTGATTACCGGCGGCGCCATGATTTACTGGTTCACCGGCGCCTCCACGCAGGCCGTCACCACCGGCGCCTACCGCGCCGTCGAATTCATCAAGGCCAACATCAAGCTGGAAGGCGTGGAGAAAGCCTCCGTCGAAGACAGCAAGAAGGTCGTCGAAATCTGTACCAAGTACGCGCAGAAGGGCATGCTGAACATCTTCATCGCCGTCTTCTTCGCCACGTTGGCCTTCGCCTTCCTCGAACCCTACTTCTTCATCGGCTATCTGTTTTCCATCGCCATCTTCGGCCTGTATCAGGCCATCTTTATGGCCAATGCCGGCGGCGCCTGGGACAACGCCAAGAAAATCGTCGAAGTGGAATTGAAGCAGAAAGGCACGCCGCTGCATGACGCCACGGTAGTCGGCGACACCGTCGGCGACCCCTTCAAGGACACATCATCGGTTGCGCTGAACCCGGTGATCAAGTTCACCACGCTCTTCGGCCTGCTCGCTGTTGAGTTGGCTGTGAAGCTGACGGCTGAAACCGGCGGTGGCCTGACGCACGCGCTAGCCGCGGCGTTCTTCGTCGTTTCCGTCTTCTTCGTCTACCGTTCCTTCTACGGCATGCGCATCAAGTCCGGCGCCTGAGTGGCACACGCTTTCCTCACCCTGAGGCCGCCGCAGGCGGCCGAAGGGCCTGTGCGCCTTTCCGAGCCGCCAAAACCCAAAGGCCCGTGCGAATCGTGGTTGTGGAACGAGGACTTGGCCTTCACGCTGGCATGGGATCCCGACGCTACGTCCGTACCAGCCCTAAGCTCTGCCGCGGATCGTAGCGGAATCCCGGAAACACGTAGCTCATATCCGTCGTGCCGAGGTGCCGCGAAACCACCTCGCCGAGCACCGCTCGAAAATCCGTAGTCACCGCCAGGTCGCGTCCTTCATAGAGGTGCGCGCGATCCAGCCCCGGCCAGCGTCCGTACACCTTGCCGCCACGCACGTCTCCGCCGAACGCGAACATGCAGTTCGCGTGCCCGTGGTCCGTTCCTCGGTTGCCGTTCTCCGCCGCGGTGCGGCCAAACTCCGACATGGTCACCACGGTCACATCCGCCATCTGCGCGCCCATGTCCTTGTGAAACGCCGCGAGCGACCCGCCAAATTCCCGCAGCACGTTGCCGAGCTGACCCTGTACACCGCCTTCGTTCACGTGGTGATCCCAGCCGCCGATGTCCACGAACGCCACTTCCACGCCCACGTCCGCCTTGATGAGCTGCGCCACCTGCTGCATCGTCTGCCCGAACTTCCCTTTCGGGTACTCGGCGCCGTTCTCCGGCGCGTAAATCTGCTCGCGCACCTTCTTCAACATCGCCACGGCTTCAAACGTCTCCTGGCCGGTGCCGTGCAACGCCTGGTCCACCGTTTGCGCGTAAAGCGCTTCGAACCCGTTAGACATCGCGCCACCCATCTGCACCGGCGCCAGCACCTGGAACTGCCGGATGTCTGGAATCGCCAGCGCAGGAACCGACCCGCGCAGCGTCCGCGACATCTGCGGCCCCATGGACACGGCGCGGAACGGCGTCGCCTCCTCTACCTCTTGCTTCTGCAGGTAGCGGTTCAGCCAGCCGTCCTCCGTGCTCTTCACGCCCGGCGTGCCCGACTCCATGTAATCCTGCGCGTCGAAATGCGAGCGCGTCGTATCCGGCGAGCCCGCCGCGTGCACGATCGCGAGCTGCTTCTCGTGGAACAGCGGTACCAGTGGCTCCAGGCTCGGATGCACGCCGAAGAACCCGTCCAGATCGATTGCCGCGTTCGTGCCGCCGTTCGGCGCCGGAATCGCAATCGAGGGCCGCATCGCGTAGTAGTTCCGCTCGCCGTAAGGCACCACGGCGTTCAACCCGTCCATCGCCCCGCGCTGGAACACCACCACCAGCACCTTCCTGCTCGGGTGCGTGGCCGCCTGCAGCGCGCGCGTCAGGAACGACGGCATCGCGCTGAATCCCAGCATCGCCACGCCGCCACCCTTCAAGAAATATCGCCGCGAAGCGTTCATCGCCTGCTCCTTACTTCCCCACCCGCCGCCACCCATCCGCTGTCATCCCGAACCCTGCTCCCTGCGCCGGTGTGAGGGACCTGCTTTCTCTGTTCTCCTGCCCTTCGTTCGCGACTCGCCACTTTTCTACTTCCTCTGAAACTCCGGTGATCCCAACACCAGCCCCGCCACCATTCCTACATCCACGTTCTTCACCGGGTCATCCAGCATGGCCTGCAAGACCTGCGGGTCGTCGAGTTGCTTCTCCAGCACAGCGCGCGTTTCCTTGGACACCTGCCCGCCCAGGAACACGACGACCGCGCGATTCAACACGCCATCCGGCTCGTTCGCTGCGTCCGGCCCCAGCAGCCCCGACACATCCACCCTCGTATCGCGCATCTTCCCCGTCGCCAGCAGGATGCTGAAGTTCATCCTGTTCAGCAGCGCGCCGGAGTTCACCCAGGCGTCCGCCGTATCCTTGTATCCCGTCGGCGGCTGGCAGCCGTAGAGCGGCTCGCCGATCTGGGCGGACCAGCGCACGCCCGGCGCCGCCTCGCCCATATCGGCGCCCGTCGCGCGTAACGCGCTCACAACCAGCTCAAACGGCTTCTTGATCTTCGAGCGGTAGGCGGCGCGCGACCAGAACTCCGGCGAGTAGATCATCGCCTTCATGACCTCGCGGATGTCGCCATTCGTCCGCTGGAACGTCTCCGCCATCCGCGCGACAAGCTCCAGCGGCGGATTATCAGACACGAACCGCCGTGCCAGCTTTGTGCAGATGAATTTCCCAGTGCTGGGATGCGCCCCAAGTATGTCCAGCAGCTGCTCGCCATCTTTCATGCCGCCCGCGTGGATCGTCTGTCCCATCACAACCTTCGGCTCGTTGCCGTGGAAGCGGTCGTCGAACTTGAACTCCGGGTCGCGACGCGGCGCGGTCATCGTCCAGCCCGTCAGCGCCAGCGCTGCCTGCGTGACGTCCTGCTGTGTATAGCCGCCGTCCACGCCTAGCGTGTGCAACTCCATCAGCTCGCGCCCGTAATTCTCGTTCAGGCCGCGCCGCTGGTTCTGCTGCGCCTGCGGGTTCCTGGGGTTTTGCCGCATGACCATCGTCGCGTTGGGGTCGCCGCCGAATATCCGCATGAAGCGCTGGCGGCGTGCTTGCAATTCCGCGGCGTGCTCGGCATATCCCTTGGGGTCCACACTGAGCCAGTTGTCCAGATAAAAGAGCATCGCCGGGCTTTTCGCCGTGGCCTTCAGCAGCTCGTGGAACTTCCCCAGCGTGTGCGGCCGGATGACGTCGCGCTCATACGACGGTAGGAACCAGCGCTCCGGCCCCTTGCCCGCGAACACATTGAAATGATTGAACCAGAAGTCGGCCAGCACTTCCTGGAGCTGGCGCTCGCTGTACACGGCGCGCGTGACCTTCGCCTCCGAGAGTTCGAGCACGACCTCGCGCGGGGCGTTCTTCGCGCCCTGGCCGGCGCCCTGTTCGCCTTGCTGCTGCGCTTGCTTCTGCTGTTGCTGGAACTGCGCGCGCGTCACGCCCTGCTGCCTGGCCTGCTGCGCTGGATTTGGGTAGCGCGCCAGCAGTTCTTCTGTGGACATGCGAATCGCCGGATACTGCTGCAGCCGGGCTTCAACGGCGCTGTCGTCAATTCGCTCTGGGTGGAGCTGCTGGTCAACCCACCTCTCGAGACCCATCTGCTTCACGCGGTCCAGATCGCCCGGCCGCGGCCCATAGGCCAGCCGGTTCAGTGCGTGCAGCGCGGCTTCGTCTTCGGTGAGTTCGGTGATGGGCAGCTTGCCGCGAAAGGCTTTGGGCAATTCAGTCTTCTTCTGGCTCTGCGCCCTATCGCCACCGGTGGCGGCGGGGGAACCGCCGGGGGTGCTTCCGGCCGCAAGAGGGCGCAGGCCCACCGCCAGCAGGGCGAGGGTCAAGCCGGCCAGAAGACCGGCCAGTTCCGGCCGCAGGGCCGGCCGGCGGCACAACACGGAGGAAGACGAGGCTCTCACCGGCATCCGGGTATTCTCCTGGCGTTCCAGGGGTGCTGAAGAGACGCGTAATCCGGACGAATGCCCATAGGCTACCGTCACATCAAACCCACGACCACGCAAAAAGTTGCCCGCTGTGGCGTGGGCAGAAACCGCCGTTTTCCTGCTATCTTACGTACATGCGGAATTGCACACTTGGGGACGCGACTGCGCGCATTCGTCGCGGGTTCAGCTGGCTCGCGCTGGCAGTGTTGCTGCTGGCGGCCGCGGCGCACCTGTCCGCGCGCGGCTCGTGGCCAGGCAGCCAGGCGCAGCCCGCGGCGGGCGAGGCTGCGCAGCGCATTCAGGCCGACATCAATTTCCTGGCCAGCCCGCAACTGAAAGGGCGCGACACCGGCACACCGGAAAACAATCAGGCCGCAAAGTACATCGCCGAGCAGTTTCGCCGCGCTGGCCTCTCGCCGCTTGGTGATGATGCCGGCAAACCCGGCTTCTTTCAGCCTTTCACCGTGACCATTGGCGCAAAGCTGGGGAAACAGAATCTCCTCGCCGCGTCGCAGACCACCCCTTCGGAAACGGCCAAGCCAGAGGCTCTGGCGCTAGGGCGGGACTTCCAGCCGCTCAATTTTTCTGAGAGTGGCGAGGCGAAGGCTCTTGCCGTCGTCTTCGCTGGGTTCGGCATCACCGCGCCGGAATATCATTACGACGACTACACACACCTGGACGTGAAGGGCAAGGCCGTGCTCGTGCTGCGCAACGAACCGCAAAAAGACGACGACAAGTCCATCTTCGACGGCCGCCAGCCCACACAGCACTCTGCTCTGGTAAACAAGGCCATCAACGCCCGCAACCACGGCGCCCGGGCCATGATTCTCGTGAACGATGCGTCCGAGCCGGGCGCCGAGGATCTCTTGATTCCGTTCGACTCCTTAAGCGGCCCGCAGAATCCCGGCATCCTGCTCCTGCAGGTGAAGCGAGGCGTGGCCGACGGCTGGCTGGCGCACCTGAGCAAGACGCTCAGCGGCCTGCAAGAGCCTATCGACCAGAAGCTCGACCCACAAAGCATGCCGATCGACGGCCTCGCCATCGACGTGCGCGTCGACGTCGAACACATCCACGCGAAAACGCAGAACGTGGCCGGGGTGCTGCGCGGCGCCGACCCGCAGTTGACGGGCGAGGCGGTGATCGTAGGCGCGCACTACGACCATCTGGGCCTGGGACGCCACAACGCGCTCGACCCTGACTCCGCGGGGCAAATCCATCCCGGCGCGGACGACAATGCCTCCGGCACGGCGGCCGTCATCGAACTGGCCCGCGAGCTGGCCGCGCGGCGCGCCGAGCTCAAGCGCAGCGTTGTGTTCCTGGCCTTTTCCGGCGAAGAGCTGGGGCTGCTGGGCTCCGCGTACTACGCGAATCGCCCGCTGTGGCCGCTCGACAAAACCGTCGCGATGCTGAACCTCGACATGGTTGGCCGGGTTCGCGACAGCAAGCTCTATGTCGGCGGCACGGGAACGTCGCCCGCCTTCCCCAAGATACTCGAGGCTGCGAACGCCACCGGACTGCACTTGGAGTACTCCCGCAGCGGGTACGGATCCAGTGATCACACCTCCTTCTATGTGAAGGACATTCCGGTGCTCTTTTTCTTCTCGGGCCTGCATCCGGACTATCACCGCGCCTCGGACACGCCGGACAAGATCGACTCCGCTGATGAGGCGCGCGTCACAGACCTTGCTGCGCGCACACTGTTGGCGCTGGCCGGTCCGGACGCGCGTCCGCAGTTCACACGCGTGGCGGAGCCGGCGCCCGTCGGGGGCACCGGCGGAGGCGGCGGTTATGGCGCGTATTTCGGCTCCGTGCCTGACATGGGCTCCGAAGTCGAGGGCGTGAAGTTCGCCGACGTACGCGAAGGCAGCCCGGCGGCCAAGGCCGGCCTGCGCCGCGGC
>Ga0335080_10009323_pt1 | contig 10260 bp, 9 predicted proteins | sample Lox_Sample_34_FD_206720 | JGI IMG/M metagenome (GOLD analysis project Ga0335080, IMG submission 206720) | Soil microbial communities from Loxahatchee National Wildlife Refuge, Florida, United States - Lox_Sample_3.4 | ecosystem: Environmental > Terrestrial > Soil > Wetlands | place: USA: Florida... | reverse complement strand
GCGGGAGCCCGTCGTCGACGCGGCCTGGCTCGAGCCCGGAATGCATCTGTGCGCGGTGGGTTCCTCCGCGCCGGACATGCGGGAGCTGGACGCCGCGTCGGTGGCGCGCTGCCGGGTGTTCGTGGATTCGCGCGCGTCGGCCGCCGCGGAGGCGGGCGACCTCATCCTGGCGCGGCGCGAGGGGCGCATCGACGAGAATCACGTGATCGCCGAGCTGGGCGAGGTGGTGGGCGGGGCTCCCGGCCGGCGCGCCGCCGACGAGATCACCCTGTTCAAGTCGCTGGGCCTGGCGGTCGAAGACGTGGCGACGGCGCGGCTCGCCGTGGAGCGCGCCCGGGAGCTCGGGATCGGCACGGACGTGGCGTTGTAGCGCCGACGGCCGTGCGGGCGTCGCCCCTGGAGGACGCTGTCCCCGGAGCGAAGCGAGGTTCGCGCGCCGGATCGGGTCGCCGGTGTGGAATTTGCTCTCTCCCGGGGTGTCCCGGTGGACCGGAACGGGCGGCGCGCGAGATGCGCCGTGGTGCCTCGCGGGCTATCTTTGGCGCGGACTTCGAAGCCAGGAGGACGGCCGGTGCCGCAGATCTGGATTGACGGCAAGTTCTACGAGAGCGATCAGGCGAAGATCTCGGTATTCGACCACGGCGTGTTGTACGGCGACGGGGTGTTCGAGGGCATCCGCGCGTACGGCGGGCGGATCTTCCGCCTCAAGCAGCACCTCGACCGCCTCTACGCCTCGGCGCGGGCCATCTGGCTCGAGATCCCGATGGCGCAGGACGCCATGGCCGACCTGTGCCTCGAGTGCATCCGGATCAACAGCCTGTCGGACGCGTACATCCGGCTGGTCGTCACCCGCGGGTACGGCGATCTCGGCCTCGATCCCCGGAAATGCACGAAGCCGACGGTCTTCTGCATCGCCGACAAGATCGCGCTGTTCCCGGCGGAGGTCGCCAAGCGCGGCCTCACCATGATGACGGCCCCCACGCCGGTGAATCACCGCGAGGGCCTGAGCCCGCGCATCAAGTCGCTCAACTACCTCGCCCACATCCTGGCCAAGATCGAGGCGATCAACGCGGGCGTGGACGAGGCCCTGATGCTCGAGTCCACCGGCGAGGTGGCCGAGGGCGTGGGCGAGAACATCTTCTGCGTCACGAACCACACCCTGCGCACCCCTCCCGCCTACTCCGGCATTCTCCGCGGCGTCACGCGCGACGCCGTGATCGAGCTCGGGCGCGAGGCCGGCTACGAGGTGCGCGAGGAATCGCTCAACCGCTACGACCTCTACACCGCGGACGAGGTCTTCCTCTCGGGGACGGCCGCGGAGGTCGTCGGGGTTGTGAAGCTGGACGGCCGCAAGATCGGGTGCGGGACGGTCGGCAAGGTCACCCAGGACCTCGCCGCCCGGTTCCGGGTGCTGGTGTCGCAGGAGGCCTGACCGGCGTCCCGGTGACTTAGGTCACCAAAACGGAAGAAAAGCATTGACCCGTTCCCGGGGCATCCGGCATATTGCAGCCGCGAGCCGACCTCGGAACGGGACCCCCCTCCCAGCGGTGCTCGCCTCGGCGAGCCGGTCGATCCGTAACCGTAACCAGAGACGAGACAACGCCATGCGTGACGAGCGGGGGCGAATCTGAACAAGTGGTTCTTGCCGGCCTTGATCGGGCTGGCCGCGTGCGCGCGGCCGGGCCCCGCCCCGTCGCCCCTGGTGCCGGAGGCCGCGCCGCCGTCGGTGGCAGGCCCACCCGGCGTCCAGGTGGCCCGCGCCGACAGCACCCCCGCTGACACGGCGCACAGCCAACCGGCGAACCCGACTCCCCTCGACACCACCGTTTCCGTTTCCAGCCACGACACCGCGAGCGACGCGGCGTTCCTGGACACGTTGCGGACCATGACGGCCGATTCGGTCGTCGGCCCGCAGCCGCCCCTGATGGCCGCAACGCCGCCGGACGCCTCGCGCATCCCGCCGCCGGCCGTGCCGAGCGTCGGGCCGGGACCGGCCGCGTCGAGCGGCGCGGCCGCCCGCGCGGCGGCGCCCACGTGGGACATCGACGTGGACCGCTACGCGACCAACGATCGGGTGCAGTATTACATCGACTACTTCCGTGGACGCGCCCGCGATCACTTCGAGGTGTACCTCGATCGCCTCGGACGGTGGGAGTCGCTGGTGCGCGCCAAGCTGGTGGCGGCCCACATGCCGCAGGACCTCGTCTACCTGGCGGTGATCGAGAGCGGCATGAATCCGCTCGCGGTCAGCCGGCGGCGGGCGGTGGGGCTGTGGCAGTTCATGGCGTCCACCGGGCGCCGTTACGGGTTGACCGTCGATTCCTGGGTGGACGAGCGGCGCGACCCCTGGCGCGCGACCGACGCCGCCATCCGGATGCTCTCGGAGCTGAACAACCGCTTCGGGTCGCTCTATCTCGCCGCGGCGGCCTACGACGCCGGTCCCGGCAAGATCGAGCGCGGCCTGAACCGCTACGACTTCGGCGGCATGCAGGGCAACGACCTGTTCTTCGCGCTCGCCGACGAGCGGTTCCTGCGGCGCGAGACGCGCGACTACGTGCCCAAGCTGATCGCGGCCGCGATGATCGCGAAGGAGCCCGAGAAGTGGGGCTTCGACCACGTCGATCGCTGGGATCCGCTGCGCTACGATTCCGTCGAGGTGGACGACGCCGTCGGGCTGGACGTGATCGCGCGTCTCTCCGACACGACGACCGACGCGATCCTGGAGCTGAACCCGCAGTTCATCCGGCGGGTGACGCCGCCCGACCGGACGGTGTGGGTGCGCGTGCCGCCGGGCCGGGCCGACTCGGCCGCGGCGCGGCTCGCGGTCCTGCCGCCGGAGCACCGCGTGACCTTCGTCGAGCATGCGGTGGCGCGGGGCGAGACGCTGGGCCAGATCGCGCAACGCTACCACGTCACGGTGGACCTGATCGTCAGCGCGAACCGGGGCGTGAAGCCGCGCAGCCTGACGGTGGGCCGGGTGCTGGTCATCCCGACGTCGGGGATCGCGCCGTCGCGCTGGAATACGGCGTCGCACGGCACGAAGACCACGCGGTCGAGGGGGACCGGTCTCCGGCGGACTCCGCCGGTGCTGCTCTCGAGCGTGGCGCGGGTGAGCCGCAAGGGCGGCACGGCCGCTCCGGCCGCGAGCGGCGCGCGGACCGTGCACATCGTCCGGGCGGGCGAGAGCCCGTACTCGATCGCGCGCGCCTTCGGCGTGCCGCTCGACGCGTTGCTCAAGAACAACGGATTGACGAAGCGCAGCCGCATCCAGGTGGGACAGGCGATTCGCATTCCGGGCTAGCGCGGCGGCGTGCTAGGCGCCGCGCCGCTTCCAGGCGCCGGACCGGCCTCCCGATTTCTCGACCAACCGTACGTCCCCGATGACCATGCCGCGATCGGCGGCCTTCGCCATGTCGTAGACGGCGAGCAGCGCGACGGCGCAGGCCGTCAGCGCCTCCATCTCGACGCCGGTCTTGGCCTCCACCCGCGTCTCGACGCGCACCCGCACCCCCGGCAGCTTCGCGTCGAGCCGCGCGGTCACCACCACGTGCTCGAGCGGGAGCGGATGGGCCAGGGGAATCAGGTCCGCCGTGCGCTTGGCGCCGGTCACGCCCGCCAGCTCCGCCACCGCGAGGACGTCGCCCTTGGCGGCGCGGTTCGCCCGGACGAGGTCGAAGGCGGCGCGGCTCATCGTGATCGCGCCCTCGGCCACCGCGCGCCGCGCGGTCACCGCCTTGGGCCCCACGTCGACCATGCGGGCGCGGCCCCGGCCGTCCACGTGCGACAGGCGTCGTTTCACGCGAGGCGCTCGGCGAGGCGGCGCGTGAGGTCGGCCACGATGAGCTGCGGGTTCACGTTGCCGCGCGCCAGCTTGGCGGCGCGCTCGATGTCGCGGATCGCCTCCAGCACCCCCGCGGCGGGCGGGTCGTCGGCGCGGCCGGCGCCGGGATGCCGCAGGCGCTCGGCCAGCCGGTCGCGCAGCAGCTCGGCCACCGCGCCCAGCGTCTGGCTGAAGTCGCCGCGCCCCCCGTACGGCTTGACGCCGAGGGCGTAGCGCAGGCGCGCGGCCGGCCCGCGGCCGACCGCCTCGAGGAAGGTGCGCGCCGCGGCGTCGGCGTCGTCGCCGGCTCCGGCCTCGGCCAGGGCGTCACCGATCGAGCCGCCGGCGAGGTCGGCGCGGCGCTTCGCCTCGGCCGCCGCGAGCGGCGGCTGCGGCACCTCGGTGAGGAAGCGCACGACGTCCGTCGCGCGCAGCCGCCGCACCCGGAGCTGCACCAGGCGGGAGCGGATGGTCGGCAGCAGCGACGCCGGCTCGGCGGTGGTGAGGATGAAGTAGGTGTCGGGCGGCGGCTCCTCGAGGACCTTGAGCAGCGCGTTGGCCGCCTCGGGGCTCGAGGCCTGCGGCACCAGCCGGTCCGCTTCGCCGATCACGAACACCTTCCGCTTGCCCATCGCGGGCCGCATCTGCGCGCGGCGGTGCAGCACGCGCACCAGCGGCAGGAAGATGCCCGCCATGCCGTCGGGCCGCGGGTAGAGGGGCTGCTCGCGGCGCGCCTGCACGGCCTGCGCGAGCATCTCCTCCGCCTCCTCGACCTGCTTGTCGTCGTCGCCCTTCGGACGGAGGATGGGGAAGAACCAGTGGACGTCGGGGTGCGTCAGGCCGGCCGACATCCGGCACGCGTGACAGGCGCCGCAGGGCTCGCCCGGTCCCTGCTCGCAGACCAGGCCCGCCGCGACCCACAGGCCGAGGCGCTGCTTGCCCACGCCCGGCGCGCCGGCGAGCAGCAGCGCGGTGGGAAGGCGGCCGGCCCGCATGCTGGTCGCGAGCCGCTCGCGCAGCTCGTCGTGGCCGTAGAGGGGATGCAGCGACATGCGCCTAAATACAGTCGCGAGGCGGTGAGAGAGCAAGATGTCGGTTGAGTTGCGAGACGCCGAGTTGCGAGCCGTTGGGAGGGGTCGGCGCGCGGAATGAGAACGGCCCCGCGGACCAGCAGCCCCCCGGGGCCTGTTCTCCGTCCGCCGACTCCCGACTCGTACCCGCTCGCAACTCGGCGTCTCGCAACTGCACCGAACTCCGCTCGCTACGTCACCGCACGGTCTGCCGGGAACCAGGCGCGCGTCCGGTTGCACGCCGTGCACACGGAGAGCATCACGGGCACCTCGACCAGGACGCCCACGACGGTCGCCAACGCGGCGCCCGACTCCGGGCCGAACAACGCGATGGCCGTCGCCACGGCCAGCTCGAAGAAGTTGCTGGCGCCGATGAGGGCGCCCGGCGCGGCGACGTTGTGCGGCACCTCGAGCCAGCGCATCAGGACGTAGGTCAGGGACGAGTTGAAGTACACCTGGAGCGTGAGCGGAACGGCGATCAGGAGCACGTGCAGGAGCCGCGCGGTGATGTTGTCGGCCTGGAAGGCGAAGATCAGCACCACGGTGACGATCAGCGCGCCGAACGTGACGGGGGCCAGTCGCGGCAGCAGGGTGCCGTCGAACCAGGCAGCGCCGCGGCCGCGCACCAGGGCGGCGCGCAGCGCCGCGCCGGCCGCCAGCGGGATCGCGATGAACAGCACCACCGACCACAGCAGCACGCCGAACGGCACGCTCAGCGACGACGTGCCGCTCACCAGCAGCCGCACGATGGGCGCGAACAGCACCAGCATGATCACGTCGTTGAGCGAGACCTGCACCAGCGTGTAGGCCGGGTCGCCGTCGGTGAGGTAGCTCCAGACGAAGACCATCGCGGTGCAGGGCGCGGCCGCGAGGATGATCGATCCGGCGATGTACTGGTCGGCGAGCGCGGGCGCGATCCACGGCGCGAACAGGTGCTTGAAGAAGATCCACGCCAGCAGCGCCATCGAGAACGGCTTCACCAGCCAGTTGACGACCAGCGTGACCAGCAGGCCGCGCGGCCGCCGCCCCACGTTCCGGATGGCGCCGAGGTCCACCTTCATCATCATCGGGACGATCATCAGCCAGATGAGGACGGCGATGGGGACGTTCACGTGGCTGCCGGTGCCGAACTCCATCCGCCGCAAGGCGGAGGTGGCGCCCGGCAGCGCCTTGCCGAGGGCGACGCCGCCCAGCATCGCGAGCGCGACCCACACCGAGAGCCAGCGCGCGGCGCCGCCGAGGCGGGTGGCCGCCGGCGAGGTGACGGGAAGGCCCGGGGCCGAAGCCGGGCTAGTCGTGCGCCGGCTCGGCGCCGATGGCCCGCACCCGCGCCTCGAGCGCCATGCGCTCCAGCTTCTCGAGCGGCAGCGCCAGCATCAGCTCCACGCGCCGGCGGAGCAGCACCAGCGCCTCGCGGAACGCCGCGCGCCGGGTCGCATCGTCGCCCACGACGTCGGCCGGGTCGGGCATGCCCCAGTGCGCGAGCACCGGCTGGCCCGGGAAGAGCGGGCACGACTCCTTCGCCTTGTCGCACACGGTGATGACGAAGTCCCAGGGCTCGCGGTCGAGCCCGTCGAGCCCGCGCGGCGGGTGACCGGTCCACGCGAAGCCGTGCTCGGCGAGCGTCTCGACGGCCAGCGGGTTCACGCGCGGCGCCGGCCGGGAGCCCGCGCTCTCGGCCCGGATGCGTCCGCCGCCCAGCCGGTTGAGCAGGGTCTCCGCCATCTGGCTCCGGGCGGAGTTCCCGGTGCACAGGACCAGGACGCGCAGCGGCGCCGTGCGGTCCGCGCTCACCCGCAGCACACCGGTTTCCAGCTCCGCTCCGGCGTCCGGCGCCGCAGCGCGCCGAGGAACGCGTCGATGTCGGCCAGCGCCTCCGCATTCACCGCGTAGTGCATCCAGCGGCCGTCGCGGCGATCGGTCACGAGGCCGGCGTCCTTCAGCACCTTGAGATGAAACGAGAGCAGCGATTGGCCGGCGTCGAGGACGTCGGTCAGCTCGCATACGCAGTGCTCGCCGCCCCGCAGCCGGTCGAGGATGCGGAGCCGGAGCGGGTCCGAGAGCGCCCGGAAGCGGCTCGTCAGCAGGTCGAGGTCGTGAGCGGCGGCGGTGCGCACGGCAGTAATATATCAATGACTATTGATGGGTCAATGAGACCTGGAGGACGCAGGAAAGCCGACGAGCTGCGAGACGCCAAGTTGCGAGCGATTCCGAGATGCGAGGCGGCGGATAGAGAACAGGCCCCGGGCGGCGACGTCACCCCGCGGGGCCTGTTCTCGTTCCGTGAACCGACACCTCACAACCGCTCGCAACTCGGCGTCTCGCAACTGTTCCGCCATCCGCCGGCTGCTGACCGCGCGCTGCTAGCGGGGCTTGACCGCCCTGATCTTCGCCGACACGACCGAGCTGGCCGCCTGGCGGAGCCACTCGTAGCCGCCGAACACCGACGCGTCGCCGTAGCTCCGCTGTTCGACGACCTCGATGTCGCGGAAGCCGGCGGCGCCCATCATCCACAGGTATTCGTCCTTCATCGCCGCGCCCGCCACGCAACCCACGTAGGCCTCGACCGAATGGCGGATGTCGCTGGGGATCGGCGCGGTGAGCACCAGGTCGCTCACCACCATCCGCCCGCCCGGCTTGAGGACGCGGAACGCCTCGGCGAACACCGCCGGCTTGTCGGGCGACAGGTTGATGACGCAGTTGGAGATGATCGCGTCCACCGAGGCGTCGGCCACGGGGAGGTGCTCGATCTCGCCCAGGCGGAACTCGACGTTGGGGGCGCCGACCTTCCGCGCGTTCTCGCGCGCGCGCTCGACCATCTCGGCGGTCATGTCCACGCCGATCACGCGGCCGCCGGGCCCCACCTCGTGGGCCGCGAGAAACGCGTCCATCCCGGCCCCGGAGCCGAGGTCCAGGATGACGTCGCCCGCCTTCACCGCCGCGTGGGCCAGCGGGTTGCCGCAGCTGAGCCCCAGATTCGCGCCGGCCGGGATCTCGGCCAGCTCCTGGGCGGTGTACCCGACGTACTCCCCGACCTTCCGCCCGGCCTCGCCCTCGCCCCCGCCGCAGCAGCTCGGACCGCAGCCGCAGGTCGAGGAGCCCTTGGCGATCTCGCCGTATTTCGAGCGGACGACCGAACGGATGTCGGGAACGTCGGTCATGCACAGCCCCGGTTGAGGTCTATCGTCATGTTACGATTAATGGTCTTGAGTGTCAAGAGCGAGATTGCAGAACAGTTGCGAGACGCCGAGTTGCGAGCGGTCACGAGAGGGGAGCTGCGAGCGGGCAGTCCAGATGGCCGTTCCGAGGCCCGGGCCGCTTCCTCGCGACTCCGGACTCCCAACCGCTCGCAACTCGGCGTCTCGCAACTGCTCCGACTTCTCGCCGCTCTCCTCTAGTAACTGTCCGCCGTAATGGTGGTCTTCCCCCTGAACGCCCGGTAGATGAGGATCGTGTAGAGCAGCACCAGCGGCATCCCCACGAGCGCGATGATCAGCATCGTGGTCAGCGTGCGCGGCGTGGAGGCCGCGTTGTAGATCGTCAGGCTGTTGGCCAGGTCGGGCCGCGACGGCACCAGGCGCGGGTACAAACCCTCCGCGGCCAGCGCGATGATGCTGACGGTGGCGACGGCGGAGGCGACGAGGCCGCGCCCGTAGCGCGAGGCGCGGATCGCCGCCGGACCGACGATGCAGCTCCCCAGCAGCAGCGCGAAGAACAGCCAGGTCCACGGGCTCTCGAACCAGTGCTCGAACAGGTAGGGCGACACGGCGTACGAAGCCGCGGTGGACACCGCGTAGAGCGCGATGAAGGCGACCCAGGAGGCGGAGGCGACGCGGCGCATCCGGTCCTGCAGCGCGCCCTCGGTCTTGAGGCCCAGGTAGGTCGCGCCGTGCAGCACGAACATCGCCATGCCCAGCAGCCCGATCAGGAGGGCGAACGGGTTGAGGAGTCCCGGGAGCGTGGTGCGCACGCCCGTAGCGTCGATGTCCAGGCCGCGCAGCACGTTGCCGACCGCGACGCCGAACAGCAGGGCGGGCAGGGCGCTGCCCACGCCGAACGCCACGTCCCAGCAGCGGCGCCAGGCCGCCGAGTCCACCTTGGAGCGGAACTCGAACGAGATGGCCCGGAAGATGAGCGCCACCAGCAGCAGCATGAAGGCCAGGTAGAAGCCGCTGAACACGCTGGCGTAGACGGGCGGGAAGGCCGCGAACAGCGCCCCGCCGCCCGTGAGGAGCCACACCTCGTTCCCGTCCCACACCGGGCCGATGGCGTTCATGATCACGCGGCGCTCGCGCTCGTCCCGCGTGAACAGGTGCAGCACGCCCGCGCCGAGGTCGAAGCCGTCGAGGATGGCGTAGCCGGCGATGAGGACGCCGACCAGCAGGAACCAGATGGTATTGAGGTCCATGGGTCGTCCTTCCGGTCGTCGGTTACGCCTGCGCCGGCTCGGGGCCGGGCGGACCGTGCCGGATCTCGCGCACGAGCAGGTACACGTACAGCGCGCCCAGGAGCAGGTACAGGACGGCGAAGAGCGCCAGCGAGAACAGCACGTCGCCGGCCGGCACGACCTTCGACGCGGCGTCGCTGGTGCGCAGCAGGCCGTACACGATCCACGGCTGCCGTCCGACCTCCGCCGCCATCCAGCCGAGCTGGCAGGCGGCCAGCGGCAGCGGGATCGAGACGATCAGCAGCCGGAGGTAGCCCCGGCTCTCCCACAGCCGCCCGCGGCGCAGCAGCCACGCGCCCCAGCCGAGCGCCGCGATGAAGTACATCCCCAGCACCACCATGTTGTGGAACGAGACGAACGTCAGCCACAGCGGCGGCCGGTTCTCGGGCGGGAAATCCGTGATGCCGCGGATGGGCGCGTTGATGTCGCCGAAGGCCAGCCAGCTCAGCACGCCGCGGATCTCGACCTTCGCCTTGAGCTCGGGCGGCGGAGTGACCGGGTAGGCGAACAGCACCATCGGCGCCGCCGACTGGCTCGAGTACAGCCCCTCGATGGCGGCGAACTTCTCGGGCTGGGTGTGCGCCACCTGGCGCGCGTGGATGTGGCCGAAGGGAAAGACCTCGGCCACCGAGGCCACGAGGCCGAAGACGACCGCCAGCCGGAGCGCGGCGCGGGCCAGGCCGTCGTCCCGGTCCTTGCGCACCAGGTAGGCCGCCACGCCCGCCACCAGGAAGGCGCCGGCGATGAGCGCGGCGTCCACCGTGTGGAAGAACCGCGGCAGGGTCGACGGGTTGAACACCGCGGCGCTGAAGCTGGTCAGCTCCGCGCGCCCGTTCTCGACCACGTACCCCGCCGGCGTCTGCTGCCACGAGTTGGCCACCAGGATCCAGAACGCCGAGATGGTGGACCCGACGGCGACCATC
>Ga0335080_10009322_pt1 | contig 10261 bp, 8 predicted proteins | sample Lox_Sample_34_FD_206720 | JGI IMG/M metagenome (GOLD analysis project Ga0335080, IMG submission 206720) | Soil microbial communities from Loxahatchee National Wildlife Refuge, Florida, United States - Lox_Sample_3.4 | ecosystem: Environmental > Terrestrial > Soil > Wetlands | place: USA: Florida... | reverse complement strand
ATTCGCCGTCCTTGTCGAAGCCGATGCGCACCAGCTGAAAATCCGTGTCGGGGTGCTTTGGAATGAGCTGGAACCACAGCAACCCGCCGTTCTTGGGCATCGAGGTGATGTCGAACTGATCGCTCACCGAGCCGCTCCCGGACAAGAGCATGGCGGGCGTGCTCGCGAGTGTGGTGTCCATCGCCCGCACGTTGGCCTGCGCCAAATCCTTGTCGTAGAACCAGATCTGCTTGCCGTCCGCCAGCACCAGCTGCTCGGAGGGCTCCGCGTAATCCCAGCGAAATTTTCCGGGGCGCTGCAGATAGAACTTACCCGCGGCGCTGCGCAGCACCTTGCCGTGACCGTCGTCGATGGTCTGCTGGAAGTCGGCCGACCAGGACGAGAGGCCGGCCAGATATTTCTCGACGTCCTTCGCCGGCGACGCGGCGGCGATCTGCGCGCCGGACAGGACGCTCAGGACCAGGAGAGCGGCTGCCGCTATTCGATGTCTCGCCACTGAACTCATTCCTCCGGCGGCGCGGCGCCATAGATCTCGCGCGCTCCATTCGACTGCAGCGGGCCGACCAATCCGGCCGCCTCCATTGCCTCGACCAGCCGGGCCGCACGGTTGTAGCCGATTTTGAGCCGGCGCTGTACGCCGGATATGGAGGCCTTGCGCGTCTCGGTGACGATGCGCACCGCCTCGTCGTAGAGCGGATCCGCCTCGGCGTCGCCCAGCCCCTCCTCTGCGCCCTCCTCGTCATCGGCCGGAAATCCGGGAATCGGATTGCGCGGCCCCTCGAGAATCTCTTCGATGTAGATCGGAGGCGATGCGGCCTTGAGGCCCGCCACCACCCGGTGCACTTCCTGGTCCGATACGAAGGCGCCATGCACGCGGGTCGGAATCGAAGTGCCCGGCGGCAGATACAGCATGTCGCCGTGACCGAGCAAGGACTCCGCGCCGCTCTGGTCGAGAATGGTGCGCGAGTCGACCTTGGCGGATACCTGGAATGCGATGCGCGTCGGGATGTTGGCCTTGATCAGACCGGTGATCACGTCCACCGACGGCCGCTGGGTCGCGAGGATCAGATGAATGCCCGCCGCGCGGGCCTTCTGGGCCAGCCGGGCGATGAGTTCCTCGACTTTCTTGCCGACGATCATCATGAGGTCGGCGAGCTCGTCGATGATGACCACGATGAACGGCAGCGTGGTCAGATCCTCGACGTCCTCGGCGACGATTCCCGGCACCCCTTGCGCGATCTTTTGCATGCGGATCGGATCCTTGATCGGTTTGCCGTCGTCCGCCGCCTCCTTCACCTTGCGATTGAAGCCGCCGATGTTGCGCACGCCCAGGGCCGACATCAGCTGATAGCGCCGCTCCATCTCCGCCACGCACCAGCGCAGGGCGTTGGCCGCCTGCTTCATGTCGGTCACCACGGGCGACAACAGATGCGGGATGCCCTCGTAGACCGACAGCTCCAGCATCTTCGGATCGATCATGATCATGCGCACGTGTTCGGGAGTCGCCTTGTAGACCAGGCTCAAGACCATGGCATTGATGCCCACGGATTTTCCCGAACCGGTGGTGCCGGCAATCAGCAGATGAGGCATGCGGGCGAGATCCGCCACCACCGGCACTCCGCCGATATCCTTGCCGAGCGCCAGCGCCAGCGGCGATCCCACCTCGTCGTAGGGCTTTGACTTGATGATCTCGCCGAGCGTGACGATCTCGCGCTTTTCATTGGGTATTTCCAACCCGACCACCGACTTGCCCGGAATGATCTCCACCACGCGTACGCTGATGGCCGAGAGTGCACGCGCCAGGTCCTTGGCGAGATTGCTGATCTGGTTGACCTTGACGCCGGGCGCCGGCCGCAATTCGAAGCGCGTGATGACCGGACCCGGCTGCACCGCCACCACCTCGGCCTCCACGCCGAAGTCGCGCAGCTTCAGCTCCACCAGCCGCGACATGGCCTCCAGGGCCTCGTCGGAATAGGACTGCTCCCGGGGCCGCGGCTCATCGAGCAGCGACAGGGCCGGCAATTCGCTGGACTTTGGGGCATCGAACAGCGGCACCTGGCGTTCGCGCTCGACGCGGTCGCTTTTCTCGAGTACCGGCGGTGCCGCCTCGATGCGCGGCGGCGGCCGGCTCGCGACCTTCTTCTGCTCTTCGCGCACCACCTCTTGACGCGCCTGCTTGCGCTTCAGTCCGAAGGCGAGCTCGCGGCGCTGATCGATCTTTTCCCGGACCCAGGCAATGCCCTGCAAGACCCACGCGCCGAGCGTATCCATCACGGTGAACCAGGAAATTCCGAGAAACAGGGCCACGCCGGCGAGCCACAATCCGAGCAGCAGCAAGGTCGCGCCCAGAAAGCTCAAGCCCCGCTCGCTGCCCTGGCCCACCAACTCGCCCAGCACGCCGCCCGCGCTGTTCGGAAAGGCCGATCCGTCCCAATGCAAAGTCGCCAGTGCGCAGCTGGTGACCAGGGTCAAGACGAATCCGGCCGCGCGCAGCAGGGTGTTGATGCGTGAGCGGGCATCCGGCAGCGAGTGATCCTTGTGCACCAGCCAACCCGCATAGGCCAGCATGACCGGAAACAGGTATGCCGGCCGGCCGAACAGGAACAGGAAGAATCCCGCGAGCCACGCACCCACCGGTCCGATCCAATTGCTGACCGGCCCAGGCTCGCCGGTATCCGCAAAGCCCGGGTCCTGCACATGATAGGAGAGCAGCGCCAGCACCAACAGCAACGCGAGCGCGCACAGCACCCACAACGTGCCCTCTCGCAGCGAGCGCGCGACGGCGGCGGAGAGCTTGGCGCCCTGTTTCGGCTTCTTGAGGACGGTGGCTTCAGTCAATTCTAGACCTTCAATGATATTTAGTGCTTAACCGGTTGAATATTATGTAATAGTAGCTGAGTCGGCGGTCGTGTACCAACGCCCACCCGGCGCATCCGCAGGGCCCGTTTGAACTGGCTGGCGCCCGCGGATTTACTTACCATGAGCCAGCAGCGCCGCCCACGGCGAGGCATTCGAGAAGAGAGGCAAATTATACATGAGCGTCGTCAGGCACAGTCCACTCCTCATCCTGGGTTCGGGTCCCGCAGGGTATTCCGCGGCAGTCTACGCGGCTCGCGCCAATCGTACGCCCCTGCTGATCACCGGGCTGGAACAGGGCGGCCAGCTGATGACCACCACGGATGTGGATAATTGGCCCGGCGATGTGGAGCATCTGCAGGGGCCGCAGTTGATGGATCGCATGCGCCGCCATGCCGAGCGCTTCAACACGGCGATCGTGTTCGACCACATCAACCGGGTGGATTTGCGGCAGCGTCCGTTTCGTCTCCAAGGCGACAGCGCCGAGTACAGCTGCGACGCCCTGATCGTCGCCACCGGGGCTTCGGCCAAGTATTTGGGGCTGCCCTCGGAAGAGGCGTTTCGCGGCAAAGGCGTCTCGGCGTGCGCAACCTGCGACGGCTTCTTTTATCGGGGCAAGGCGGTGGCGGTGGTGGGCGGCGGCAACACCGCGGTGGAGGAGGCGCTGTATCTGACGAACATCGCCTCGCACGTCACGCTCGTGCACCGGCGGGATAAGTTGAGAGCGGAGAAAATCCTGCAAGATCGTTTGTTTGCGCTTGAAACCTCGGGCAAGGTCAGCATCGTCTGGAATCATGCGGTCGACGAGATTCTCGGCGATGATAGCGGCGTCACCGGAGTTCGTCTGCGCGCGCTGCATGGCGGCGGCGGCGTGCGGACTTTGAACCTCGACGGCGTGTTCATTGCGGTCGGCCACCAGCCGAACACGCAGCTGTTCGACAAGCAGCTCGACATGCGCGGAGGCTATATCGTGGTCAAGGGGGGCAGCGAAGGCGACGCCACCGCCACCAGCGTGGCGGGGGTGTTTGCCGCCGGCGATGTGGCCGATCACGTGTACCGGCAGGCCGTCACCTCGGCCGGTACCGGCTGCATGGCGGCGCTCGACGCCGACAAATACCTGGAGCGATTCGAAGCCGAACTGCACCTCAAGCCGCGCGCCGCCCACGCGTGATTGCGTCCCGCGCGCGGTTCCTCAACAGCATCGCCGAGATCGACGCGGCCGGCTGGAATGCGCTCCAGGGCGCGGCGCCGCCCTTCCTGCGGCACGAGTTCTTGCTCGCTCTCGAGGAGTCCGGCTGCACCACGCCGCGCACGGGCTGGGCTCCCCGGCACCTGATCGTGGAGGATGCGCGCGGCCGGACAATCGGCGCTATGCCGTTGTTTCGCAAGGCGCATTCTCGCGGAGAGTTCGTGTTCGATTTCTCCTGGGCGAATGCCTATGCGCAGCACGGATTGAAGTACTATCCGAAGCTTCTGTCGGCGGTCCCCTTCACGCCCGTGAGCGGTCCGCGGCTATTGGTGAGCGCGCAGGCCGATGCGCGCTCCACGGCCGCCGCATTGATCCGGGCGGCGAGCGAATATGCGCGCTCCGAGCAGCTCTCCTCCTGGCACATCTTGTTCCCCAGCGAGGAGGAGCTCGAGCCGCTGCTCGGCGCCGGGCTCATCCTCAGGCGCGACTGCCAGTTCCACTGGTACAACCGCGGTTATGAATCCTTTGACGCCTTTCTGGCGACGTTCACGGCCGAGAAGCGCAAGAAAGCCAAGCGCGAACGGCGCCGAGTCGCGGAGGCAGGCATCGAATTCGACACGCGCCTGGGCGGCGAGATGGATGATGCACAGTGGCGCACGGTGTACGAGTTTTACGTCGATACGTTCCATCGCCACGGCCATGAGCCCTACCTCAATCTCAAATTTTTCAAGCTGATAGCCGCCGCGATGCCCGAACACTTGATGCTCAAAGTGGCGCGCCACGGGCGCAGGCCGATCGCCGTCGCGATCTTCTTCGTCGGCGAGGATGCCCTGTTCGGACGCTACTGGGGCGCGGGCGGCAACTACCACAGCCTGCACTTCGAGACCTGCTACTACCAGGGGATCGAGTACTGCATCGAGAAGAAGCTGCGCCGCTTCGAGCCCGGCACACAGGGGGAGCACAAGGTGCCCCGCGGCTTCGTGCCGACGCTGACGAGTTCCGCGCACTACATCGTCGATGAGCGCTTTGCCGCGGCGATTCGGGATTTCGCGGCACGCGAAGCCCGGGGCGTCGACAGCTACGCCGCCGCCGTCAATGAGCATGTCCCGTACCACCGGGCCCCCGAAGAGGAGTTTCGGCTCTGAGCCGGCTGGTATGGCTGGGTGAACACGCCGATCCGGATTGGTTTCCGCCGCTGGAGCAGGCGCTGCGCGAGCCGCCGGGCCTCTTGGCTGCCGGGGGCGACCTCAAGCCCGCGCGGCTTCTCGCCGCATATCAGCACGGCGTCTTTCCCTGGTACTCGGCGCAGCAGCCGATTCTTTGGTGGTCGCCGGACCCGCGCATGGTGTTGTTTCCGGACGAGTTCATTGCCTCGAGAAGCCTGCGCAAAACATTGCGCAACGGTCCGTACACGACGCGCCTCGACAGCGCGTTCGGCGCCACCATCCGCGCCTGCGCCGCGCCGCGCCTCTCGGGTCCCGATACCTGGCTCAACAGCGAGATGATCGATTCCTACGAGCAGCTGCACGCCCTCGGGTTCGGCCACTCCGTCGAGACCTACCTCGCCGACCGGCTGGTGGGCGGCCTTTACGGCATTCAATTGGGCGGAGTCTTTTTCGGCGAGTCGATGTTCAGCCGGGAGCGCGATGCGTCCAAAGTGGCCCTGGCGCGATTGGTCGATGAATGCCGCTCACGCGCGATCCAAGTGATCGACTGTCAAGTCGCCAGCTCGCATCTGGCGAGCCTCGGCGCCCGCGAGGTGTCGCGCGGCGAGTTCGCAGCGCTGCTGCGCCGTCATGCACGGCGAGCGCCCCGCGGCAGCTGGGCCGCCGCGGAGCGCGTCTAAAATTGCATTAACAGAGTGCTTTATGCACAATGCGCCCGGCTTATCGCTCCCGCGCACAACAAGGACGCATGTCAAAAGAAGAGGCAATTCAATTCGAGGGTGAGGTCGTGGAGACCCTGCCCAACACGACGTTTCGCGTCAAGCTCAAGACCGGCCACGTGGTGACCGCGCACATCTCGGGCAAGATGCGCAAAAATTACATTCGGATCCTCACCGGCGATCAAGTCACCGTGGAAATGACGCCCTACGACTTGACCAAGGGCCGCATCGTCTATCGCGGCCGTTAGGGGTCGCTCACCTCGTGCGTCAACAGCGCCGGCTCGTTCGCCGAGCGCGTTTCGAGCTTGAGCTTCTCGCCGTCCTCGCTCAAGGTCACTTCCACGTGCCCGCCGTTGACGAGTTTTCCGAACAGCAGCTCTTCGGCGAGCGGCCGTTTGATGTGCTCCTGGATGAGTCTGGCCATCGGCCTCGCGCCCATCTTCGGATCATAGCCGCGCTTCGCGATCCAGCGCCGCGCACCCTCGTCGACCGAGATCGAAACGCGCTTCTGTTCGAGCTGCGCCTCCGCCTCGACCAGCAGCTTGTCGACCACACGCTCGATCGTGTCCTGATCGAGTGCGCCGAACTGGATGACGGCATCCAATCGATTGCGAAATTCCGGCGAGAACAGGCGTCGAATCGCCTCCATTCCATCCGGAGCGGTGTCCGACTGAGTGAAGCCGATGCTCGGCCGGCTCATTTCGAATGCGCCCGCATTGGTGGTCATGACGATGATCACGTGGCGGAAGTCCGCCTTGCGTCCGTTATTGTCGGTGAGCGTGCCGTGATCCATGACCTGCAATAAGAGATTGAACACGTCCGGGTGCGCTTTCTCGATCTCGTCGAGCAGCAATACGCAGTGCGGATGCTTGGCGATGGCCTCCGTCAGCAAGCCGCCCTGGTCGAAGCCGACATAGCCGGGCGGGGCGCCGATCAGGCGCGAGACGGTGTGCCGCTCCATGTACTCCGACATGTCGAAGCGCACGAACTCCACGCCCATGGCGATGGCCAACTGGCGGGTCACTTCGGTCTTGCCGACGCCGGTGGGTCCTGAGAACAGGAATGAGCCGACGGGCTTGCGCTGATCGCCGAGCCCCGAGCGCGACATCTTGATGGCGGCCGCCAGCGCCTCGATGGCCCGGTCCTGGCCGAATATGGTCAGCTTCAGATTGCGCTCGAGGTTCTTGAGCACATCCCGGTCGGAGAGCGACACATTCTTGGGCGGAATGCGCGCGATGCGCGCCACGACATTTTCGATCTGCGTGACGGTGACCGATGCCTCGCGATTTTCGGCCGGCTGCAGGCGCAGGTTGGCGCCCGCCTCGTCCACCACATCGATGGCCTTGTCGGGCATGTGCCGATCGTTGATGTGGCGCGCGGCCAGCTCCGCCGCCGCCTGCAGGGCCTCGTCCTCGTATTTGATGCCGTGATGCTCCTCGTAGCGGGATTTTAGCCCCCGCAGAATATCGACCGTGTCCTGAATCGACGGCTCGGTGATGTCGATCTTCTGGAAGCGGCGCGCGAGCGCATGATCCTTTTCGAAGATCCCACGGTACTCGTTGTAGGTGGTCGAGCCGATGCAGCGCAGCTCGCCGTTGGCGAGCGCCGGCTTGATCAGGTTCGAGGCGTCCATCACGCCGCCGGATGCGGCGCCCGCCCCGATGACGGTGTGAATCTCATCGATGAACAGAATGGCGCCCGGCTGCTTCTTGACCTCGGCCAACACCGCCTTCAGCCGCTTTTCGAAATCGCCTCGATACTTCGTGCCGGCGACCAGCGAACCCATGTCCAGAGAAAAGATCGTGGCGTCCAGAAGCACGTCGGGCACCTTGTTCTCCACGATCATCCGCGCCAGACCCTCGGCGATGGCGGTCTTGCCGACACCGGCCTCGCCGACATAGAGCGGATTGTTCTTGCGCCGGCGGCACAGGATCTCGATGGTCCGCTCGACCTCGAGCTTGCGCCCGATCAGCGGATCGATCTTGCCCTTGCGGGCGGCCTCATTCAGGTTGGTGGCGTATTTCTCGAGGGCGCTGCCGCCGCCCTCTCCGTCGCGCTCGGCATCGCCCGAAGTGCCCCCGTCCTCGCGCTCGCTGCGCTCCTCGCCGCCGGCCTTGGACAGGCCGTGGGCGATGAAGTTGACGACGTCGAGCCGGGAGACGTCCTGCATGTTCAACAGATAGGCGGCATGCGACTGTTTCTCGCTGAAGATCGCGACCAGCACGTTGGCCACCGTGACCTCTTTCTTGCCGCTCGACTGCACATGGAACACGGCCCGCTGGAGGACCCGCTGGAAGCCCAGGGTCGGCTGCACGTCGCGGTCCTCGCCGGCCGGCAGGCGGGGCGTGGTCTGGTCGATGAACTGCTTCAACTCGGTCTTGAGTTTCGAGGTATCGGCGCCGCAGGACTTGAGGATCTCGCGCACTTTCGGGGTATCGACGATGGCGAGCAGCAGATGCTCGACCGTCATGAATTCATGGCGGGCCTCGCGCGCACCGGCAAAGGCATCATTCAGGCAATACTCGAGTTCTTGACTAAGCACTGGTTACGCCTCTTCTAGCGTTGCCATCAGCGGATGCTGATGTTGTCGCGCATATGCGATCACTTGAGCCACCTTGGTCTCTGCGATTTCATAAGTAAAGACCCCGCACACTCCCTTACCCTTGGTATGGACCTCCAGCATAACCCGGGTCGCTTTGGTGCGGTCCATCGCGAAGAACCGCTGCAGGATATCAACGACGAACTCCATGGGGGTATAGTCGTCATTTATGAGCACGACTTGATAGAGAGGGGGGCGCTTGAGCTTCGGCGCCGCTTCCTCGACGACCAAGCCCGTACCTTCCCGCCCTCGTTCAACGTCGCCGCTCATGAATAAGGAGTTTATAGGGCGCACTTTCGCGCTTTACAAGCGGCGTAAGCAAAACCCGCGACATTTAGCCAGTGTCGCCAATCGCTGTCAGTTTACTTTAACAAGTAAAAACAAATGCTTGAGCGGCCTAGCCGGTAGTCCTATGATTATCGACCTTAGGCTTCCCTAAAGGCGGGCGGTGGGGCTGCTCGCGCAACTTTTGCGGTAACGCGCACGATCTTCACATGCTTGATACGCGCACGAATCCATGGCTGTCCCGCTTGCAGGGCAACGGCCCCAATCTGGTATCGCTTGGCTTGGCGGCGCTCATCGCCGTGGAGCTGGCGCGCATCGCCATAGCGCTGCTCAGCGGTCCGGTGAGATCTCCGCAGCCGGTGGTCGCGAGCGCTCCTGCACCGCGCCCGCATGCCGCCGTGGACGTCCAAGCAGTGGTCTCGGCGCACCTGTTCGGCCTCGCAGTGGCCGACCCGACGATTCAGGATCCGGACCACGCGCCGCTCAGCAGCGCCAACCTGGTGCTGGCAGGCACCATTGCCACCCAGGATCCGAAGCACGGGATCGCCATCATCAGCGACGGAGGACCTTCCAAAGTGTATTCGGTCGGAGAAAATGTGAGCGGTGCACGGTTGTATTCGGTGTACCTCGACCACGTCATTCTCGACCGCGGCGGCGCCTTGGAGACTCTGCTCCTGCCGCGGATGCCTCCCGGGGGCGATCGCGGCAACCGGACGCAAGTGCGTAAAATCGGCCCCGACCCGCGCACCCTGGCGGCGGTGGACAATATCAGGCGCATAGTGCAGCAGGATCCGGGCATACTGGATCAGGTCATGCGCACGGTGCCTTCCTATGACAGCGCGGCCGGTAAGTTGCGGGGGTTTCGCGCCTATCCGGGCCGAAACCGCGCGATTTTCAATAAGCTCGGTTTAAAGCCTGGAGACTTGGTCACGGCAATCAATGGCCAGCCGCTCGATGATCCCCAGCACAGCCAAGAGGTATTCAATACGATTCAAACATCGGACCATGTGACCGTCAGTGTCGAGCGCGGCGGCCAAAAACAGGACATCAGTCTGAATATCGCCCAGGTCGCGGGAGAAGCCACCCGGGATTTGGAGGGCGACGCGGGCGCCGCAGCGGGGCCCAACGGCTTGCAGGTGCCCGGCGCGCCCGGCGGCCCCGTATCGCCGATTCCCCCGAACGGCGCCACCGAGAACCCGCGCGAATGAGCATATTGCGCGCGGCAGCGGCCTGCTCCCTCTCGATCATGCTCGTCGCGGCCTCCGTGGCGGCCGCGCAGGGATCGCGACCGCCGGCACAGGAAGGCGCGACCATCACGCCGAACTACAAAGATGCCGATCTGAGTCAGATCATCCAGGCGGTCAGTGAGGTCACCGGCAAGAACTTCATCATCGACCCCCGCGTCAACGCCAAAGTCACCATGTTGTCGGCCACCCCGATGTCGCCG
>Ga0335080_10009321_pt1 | contig 10261 bp, 10 predicted proteins | sample Lox_Sample_34_FD_206720 | JGI IMG/M metagenome (GOLD analysis project Ga0335080, IMG submission 206720) | Soil microbial communities from Loxahatchee National Wildlife Refuge, Florida, United States - Lox_Sample_3.4 | ecosystem: Environmental > Terrestrial > Soil > Wetlands | place: USA... | reverse complement strand
TCGCGGAAGCCGGCTTTGGGCCAGACTGGAGCGCAAGTACCAGGTCGATCAGGGCTTGTACGTGATTCTGATGCCGGAGGACGATGCTGAGCTGAACGAAGCGGCGCTTCGACACGTCGGGGACCTCGTTGCGGACAGACGTGCGCAGGGTGTCGTGCTGGTGGCCGACCGCTCGCTGTCACGGCCCATGTTGTCTGAGCCGGACGTTGTCGGCAGCGAGTCCTGGACGGGACGACAGATCGACGCACTGATCGCCTTATTCGAACTGCATAGCTTCTCCGATCGCTTGCTGATCGTGTCGTTGACCAGGCCGTTCGGTAACGGTCTGCACCACCTGCTCGGACGGCAAGGGATCACGAAAGAGGATCTGGTGTGCCTCGGTTGTCTGCGCCTGCGGAGCTACGGGATGGTCAAGACGTGAGCCTCCAGGGATTCCTAGATGAGATGGAGACGCGCGTCGACCGGCTGGCGCGGAGGGGCGTCTTCGACGACAAGAAGATCGTCCTGTTCGGCGCGTCGGTAAACGAAGGGCGCTGCAAGCGCTGGCTCGAGGAGCGCGGCTTCGCGGTCGACGCGATCATCGACAACAGCAAGGAAAAGCACGGCCGAGAGTATCTGGGTTTGACGGTGCGGACGCCTGAGGAGGTGCTGCTCCCTGTCGACAAGGACCGCGTGGTCCTGATTGCGTCGACGACCTACTGGTCGGAGATGACGCAACAGGTTGTCCAGATGGGCTATTCAAAGCGGACTCAGGTGTTTGCGGTCGGCCTGGACAACAAGAAGGCGCGGTTCGTGTTCGCGCGCCGGCTGATCCAGGTCGCGAAAGGCGCGAGAGCGCTACGGCAGATCGCCCACGGCCCTGATGGCAAGCGGACCGTGTTCGTGGCGCCGCAATCGTCGGCCGGCGATGTCTACGTGGAGTGCCTGTTCATCCGTGAGTTCGTGCGCAAGAACAATTTGCAGCGGCCTGTCGTGGTCGCCGTCCCGAACGGGGCCTGCCGGCGCATGGCCGAGCTGTTCGGTTTCGACGTGGTGGTGCTCGGGGAGGACGTTCTGTGGCAGATCGCCGACTACGTGCGGTTCACTCGGCGAGGGCCGGAGGACGTGGTTCCCATGTACTACCTCATGCTCAACGGAGCGGTCGCGCAGCTACAGGGCTACAAGGGGTTGAACTTCGAGAAGATGTTCCGCTACGCGTCGTTTGATCTCGACGCTGATGTAAGGCACGATGTGCCGTCATACGGTTCCGATCCAGACGCCGCCCGGGCCTCGCTCGTGAATAACGGGCTCAGGCCCGGGCACACCGTCATCCTGGCCCCGTACGCGCGCACACTCGTGCACGGCCACGACGAGCGGTTCTGGGGAGCCCTGGCGGAAGAACTCACGGCGAGAGGATATGACGTGTGCACCAGCGGCTTCGGTCCGCAAGAGCCGGCGGTGGCGGGAACGCCGCTGCTGCAGTTTTCGTTTTCGGAAGCAGTGCAGTTCGTGGAGAGCGCGGGCTTCTTCGTCGGCCTGCGGAGCGGCCAGTGCGACGCGATCAGCTCAGCAAACGCCGTGAAGGTGATTCTTCACGAGCGGGGACCATGGTTCAAGACGTCGCTGTTCGAGATGTTCAGCCTGAACGAGATGGGCCTGTGTGATGACGCGGTCGAGTTCGAGTTCTCCTCGTCCGAAATGCAAGCGGTGCTGGGCGACGTCGTCGCGGTGTTCTCATGAGTGCGGCGACGGCCTTGATCTTCGCCGGAGGAACCGGGCAGCGGATGAGCACCCGGGCAACCCCCAAGCAGTTCCTGGAGTTGCACGGCAAGCCCGTGATCGTCTACACGCTCGAGCACTTCGAGAAGCATGGTGACGTCGAACGGATCGTCGTAGCGTGCCTGGAGTCGTGGATCCCCGAACTGAAGCGATTGCTGAATCGCTATGACATCCACAAGGTGACGACGATCGTCCCCGGCGGCGCCACCGCTCAGGAGTCGGTCTACAACGGGCTGACCGCCATGCGAGACACGGCGGACGACGACGACATCGTCCTGATCCATGACGGCGTGCGTCCCCTGATCGACGCCGAGCTCGTGAGCGCGAACATCGCCCTCGCGCGCGAGCATGAGGCGGCGATCACCGTCGAGCGCGTCGTGGAGAGCATCCTGCGGGTCGACGAGACGGGAAGCATCGTGGATTTCCCGCCGCGTGACGAGATGCACGTCGCCAAGGCACCGCAGAGTTTCCGCTACGGATTGATCTTGGAGCTCTATGCGTGGGCGCAGACCGAGGGGATCGCGGTCATCGACTCCTCTCACCTGTGCTTCTTGCGCGGCATCCGGCCACATGTGGTCGAAAGTCCTCCACACAACATGAAGATCACCAAGCCCATGGACTACTACGTCTTCCGTGCGCTGTACGAGGCCATGGAGAATGAGCAGATCATGGGCTGATGATGTAGAGGCGGCGCTGACCGATCCGGCGATCCCGTGGGACCGGTTCCGCGACGCAATCATCCTGGTGACGGGCGCCACCGGGGTGATCGGGGGCGCTACCGCCCGGGTGCTGTGCGCCGCAAATACCGCCCAGGACCTGGGTCTTACCGTCGTCGCGCAGGGACGCGATCCCAGGAAGGGCCAGCGCCTCGAAGCCGAGCTCGGCGTGCGGTTCCTCGGCACCGACGTTCGCGAGCTCTCCCGAGCGGTGACCGGCTTGGACCACGCCGACTTCGTCCTCCACGCGGCGGCCGTGACGTCATCGGCACAGATCGTCGCCCGACCCGACGAGGTCCTCGCGACGGTGGTTGACGGCACGCGCAACGTCCTCGATCTGGCTCTCGAACTTGGCGTCGGCAGCGTGGTGTACGTGTCATCGATGGAGGTCTACGGTCAAGGCCTGACCGGCGTCGTCACCGAGAGCGAGCTGGGCACACTCAACCCCGACGACCCGCGCAGCAGCTACCCGGAGGGAAAGCGCCAGGCCGAGGCGTTGAGCGCCGCCTACGCCACCAACTACGGCCTCCACACGGTTAATGCCCGCCTGGGTCTCACCTTCGGTGCGGGGGTTCCGAACGACCTCGACAACACTCGTGTCCCCTTGCAGTTCGCGCGCGCGGTGCTGGCCGGGCGTGACATCGAGCTGCACACCGACGGAGCCGGGGTGACCAACGTCTGCTATCTCGCGGATGCCGTACGTGCCCTGTTGCTGCTCGCCGCCAATGGTGCGGCCGGGGAGGCGTACAACGTGGTCAACCCGCAGGCCAGCATGACCATCCGGCAGATGGCGGAGGTGGTGGCCCGCGAGGTCGCCGGCGGGGCGATCAAGGTCGTCGTCGAACCGCCCGAGGACATCGAAGAACGCGGGTATGCGCCACCGTCCGAATATCGCTTGTCCGCCGAGAAGCTATGCGCGCTCGGCTGGGAGCCGCGCTACGGGATGGCCGAGATGTATGAGCGGATGATCGCCTCCTGGCGGTCATGAAACCTGGAGCACGACCGACTCCCAACCTGGGAGCGCGAAGAAGTCAGCGACCTTGTAGGAAGTGGTGCTGTAGTGCGCGTCCGGGAAAACGTGGACCTTCCGGGCGCGAGCGGTGTGAACGACGTCGCAGAGCCCGCTGCGCAGGCTGATGAACGTGCCCGCGTGCTCAACGGCATCAAGCAGCTCCGGTATCGGAACCTCGAGCGCCAGCGTCCCCGGCACCGGATCCTCGTCACCGTAGACGAGCGTTGCGACGACATCGCCCTGCGACGCGTAGCGGTCCGCGGTTTGCTCCCAGAACGACCACGGAACGGGCACGACGCTCTTGGCGTAAGGGGTCATCAGCACAGTCCGGCCCCGGGGAATCTCGCTTGCCCACGACGGTTCGGCGTGGCTGGCCTGCGCCACCACGCAGCGCCTTGGGCCGTGCGGCAGAGACCGAGACGGCAGCTTGTAAACCAGGTCCCGGTAGATGTCGGTGAAGGCCACGAACCGTTCGTCGAGAGCGCGGACGGGAGCACCGTCGCCGTAGGGCCGGTCGTGGTGGGCGATCGTGGCGTCCTGCGCTCCTGCACCCACGACCGCACCCACAAGATCATCCATCTCGACCTGCGTGAGGCTGTACACGTCCTCGTGCCCGAAGAGCCGCGCGACCTGCCGGCATCCCTCACCGACGACGACCACGACCGCGGGCTCAACCCGACGGCCGGCGGCGGCAAAGGCCGGGAGGTATGCAAGAGCCCAGTACACGTCGCCGAGCGCGGCGAAAGGACACACGACCAGATGGCGGTCGGGGTGAGCGACCCGGAGCTGATCGAGCAGCCGCGCGCCGCGACTCGAGTCGCTCCCGGCTGCCGTATCTGTTGCGATGGACAGGGTGCCGACGCGGATGATCTCCCCCGCGTAGCCCATATCCACCAGTTGCTGGCGCATCTCGCTGTAGAACCGCGAGGCGATCAGGACGACCGACCGCACGCTGACGTCGGCCACAGCGTCCGGCGCTACGACGGGGACCCCATGCAGCGAGCTGCCCTGCTTTGCCGGATTGTTGTCGAGGACCCCGCTGAACGTCAGGTTGTAACGGCCGATCCGTCTGCGCATCTCCTCGGTCGCGGCGGTGTGGCCGAACGCGTAGAGCCGGGCGTCCTGGAGCCGGCCCGAGCGCTGCAGTTCGTCGATCGCGCGTTCAACCTCGGATGCCATGGCCGGCGGTCACGCCTCCGTCAGGCAGCTGATCACGTAGTCGTGGATGTGCTGGCCCGCGGTGCCGTCCGAGTGCGCGGCGAGTGACGCGAAGTACTCATGCTGTCCGGGTACCCGACCGTCGGGTTGGCCCAGCATCCGGCGCAGGTACTCGATCGCTCCCTCAAAGACGAACCATTCAGGCCGAGCGTACGCCGTCAGGGCAGCGTTCGGGCCATTGTCCTGAGGTCCCTCGGGCCGCGGGACGTTCGTTTCGACGTTGGCATCCTGGACCACCATCGGCTTGCCGGTGAACCCAAACAGCTGGACGATCGAACTCCACTGGCCGTAGTAGGCGTGCGTGTTGTGGATCGCCCGGTGCAGGTCCATCGAGGTGTCGACGATGACGCGATCGGAACTCCTCGCCCGCTCCTCATACGCCGTGTAGAGGGGGTCGATGTCAGGCACCATGCTGGTGATGGTTGCCCGCTCGAGGGGATGAGGCCTCCACCACAGCATCAGGTCCTCGCTCGCTTCCACCACGTCGAGAACCTCATTCAGCTTCCGCATGACGCCTTGACGGTCCGGGCCCAACAGGGTCGAGAGCGAAGTCACCTGCAGAAGCGCGGTGCGCTCGCCGATGCGGTCCGTCCAGTCCGGCGGCATAGGCGCCCCCAGCGTACGGACGTAGTCGAACTTCGGTGAACCAAGGGGCACGACCTTGTTGCTCGTCCACTTCTCGATCACCGGATAGTCGATCTCTTCCGACTGCACGATCACCTTGTCGAACAGTTCGAAGCTCGGCGACTGGTAGAGGTGCTCTCCTGTAGGTGTCGCAGATACGTAGTACGGGACGTACACCAGCAGATCTGTGTGCGGGCGCAGCTCCGCGCTGTAGAACTGCGGAGCGACACTCGTGACGCGGTTGTTGCCGTCATAGGGGTTGTGGACGTAGATCACGTCAGGGTGCGTACCTGCCAGGTCGAACTCCGTATACGGCGTGACCGGGACCTCGGGGGGGAGGTCGTTCGTGTGAACGTGCCAGGCATCGGGGCGGCCGTCTGGGAGGCGGTCCGCATAAGGGATCGGGACCACGATCGCCTCAACCTGAGGATCAGCTTCGGCGGCGGCCCAGATGGTGTGGAGACTGTCCCACATGGTCGCGTTGTACGGCATGAACACGACCGTGTAGATGATGTTCGTATCGGCGCGAAGCCGCTGCTTGAGCCCGCGGAGCTGATCAATCAGATCGTGCTCTGCCGAGGTCGTCCCGGCGCTGGCTGCGCTCAGCAGGCTTTCGGCTGTCCGCGCGATCTCCTCCCGCGCATCCTCGTGGGCCGGCGCGTCGAGGAGAGGTACCGCCGCGAGAATGTCGCTCGCCATCCTGCGCACCGACGGCGGCTCAAGGTAGGGGAGTTGCCGCGCGCCATCGAGCATGCTGTCGACAACGGCGAGCAGATGGTCACGCTCACGCTTGCGCAACGCATGACCCTCCCGGGCGGGGCAGGTCGAGATGGTCGAGGACATCTATCCATGGTGATCGGCAGGTGCGGGCGGAGATTGAGTCCGCCCCGCGGCGGCGTCCCGGTGGGAGAGGTGCTCGCGGTACCAGGCGATCGTGCGGCGCAGCCCCTCCTCGAGGCCGACGGCGGGCTCCCACCCGGTGGCGGCGTGCAATTTGCTCGAGTCGACCCACTGGCGGTCGATCTCGCCCGCCGGCGTGCCGGTCCCGCGTATATCGGGGGTCACCCCGGAGCCCGACAGCGCGCAGACGAGGTCGACCACGTCCAGCACGGAGCGCGCCTCTCTGCCGCCGGCGTTGAACGCTTCGCCCGCGCCGCGGCCGTCGTCGAGCAGGTCGCAGATGTCGAGGTAGGCGAGGACCGCGTCCTCCACGTACAGGAAGTCGCGCTCCGGTGTGCCATCCGAGCGGATCACCGGGGAGCGCCCTTCGATGGCGGCCACCACGGCCTCCGGAATCAGCCGAGAAAGATTGAAATCCCCGCCCCCGTAGAGGTTTGCGAACCGGGTTACCGCGACCGGCAAGCCGAACGTGCGCGAATAGGAACGGGCGATGAGGTCCGCCGCGGCCTTGGAGACGTCGTAGGGGTGCTCAGGCCGTAGCGCGAAGCTCTCACGGTAAGGCAGCTCGTCCTGCGCGCCGTAGGCCTTATCCGATGACGCGACGATCGTGCGCGGTACCGCGGCGCGGCGGCACGCCTCGAGCATGGTCCACGTGCCGCGAATGTTGGTGTCGAACGTGGAGACCGGGCCGCGGTTGGCCACCCCGACGATCGCCTGCGCGGCCAGGTGGAAGACCGTGTCGACCTCGTACTCGCCAAGCACACGCTCGAGGAGCGCCGCATCGCACACGTCGCCGTGCACGACGTTGACCAGTCGCTCGGTCCCCTCCGCAACGAGCGCCGAGGCACTCACCGCGTCTCGTTTGAGCACGGTCACGCGCGCGCCCCGGGCGTGGAGCGCCTTGACCAGCCAGCTGCCCAGCAGCCCGTAGGCACCGGTCACAAACACCGAGCGTCCGCGCAAGGTCCGGAGGTTAAGCCACACGGGGGTGGGCTGCCATGGCAACCCACCCCCGCTTTCCGGTTCCCTCGATGAATCGGACGTGGATATGTGGCCCCGCGCGATGTGAGGTGGGAAGTCGCGGGGCGGTTTGTGCCCTCGGCGGCGACAGCCGCGCTGTCGCGTTCGAAGCTTTGTGAAAGTCGGGTCGTCTAGCCGGGCGACGCGCTAGGCGCCGCCCGGTGTGACGAAGGTGGATCAGCCCGTGATGAGCTTCAGCACCAGCTGCGGCTGCGAGTTGGCCTGCGCGAGCATCGCCGTGCCGGCCTGCTGCAGCACCTGCTGCTGCGTCATCGTGGTCATCTCGGTCGCCATGTTGACGTCCTGAATGTTGCTCAGCGAGGAGCTCATGTTCTCCTGGGTCACCGAGATGGCATTCGAGGTGTACTGGAGACGGTTCTGGACCGCGCCCAGCGTCGCCGCCATGGTCGAGATGTTGTTGATCGCGCCCTGGATCAGGCTGACGGCGTTGGCCTGGCTCAGGTCGAAGACCTGGGTCGTGCCGGAGACCGAACCGCTGCCCCAGCTGAAGCCGACGCTGCTGTCCAGACCGTTCGTGCCCTCGATGTTGCCAAACGACACCGTGAGGGTGTCGCCCGCGCCGGGGCCGACCTGGAAGGTCACGCCGGTACCAGCGGTGCCAGCGGTGCCGTCCAGCAGGTTGATCCCGTTGAACTGCACGGAACCCTTCTGCCGGTCGATCTCGGACGTGAGCTGGTTGACCTCGCTCTGGATGTCCGACTTGTCGGTCGAGGAGAGGTCGCCGTTCTGGTACTGCACGGCCAGCTCGCTGATCCGCTGCAGCATGCTCTGGACGTTGTTCAGCGAGCTATCGGCGGTCTGGACCATCGAGGTCGCGTCGCTGACGTTCTGGGAAGCCTGCTGCAGGCCGTTCACCTGGGCGGTGAGGCCCTGGCTGATCGCGTAGCCAGCGGCGTCATCGGCGGCCGAGTTGATGCGAAGGCCGGACGACAGGCGCTGCATCGCCATCGAAACGGCGTTGCTCGACTTGCTCAGACCGATCTGGGTCTGCATAGCCGTGGTGTTGGTGAGGATCGAAAGGGACACGGTTTACACCTCCGTGGTGTGGTCGTTTTAGTTTTGTCCCCCGGCGGCTCCTTGCTGCCGGTCTTCCCGGTTATCGCCCCGGCGGCCGCTCACTTGAGAAGCGTCCAGATCGATCTGGACACTTTGGTCCGAGGGCGGCTGCGGAGGGAGCGTGACGCCTTAATCAGGCGGTCACGTTGATGTGCAGGCCCGAGTCGTCGTCGCCGCTGGCGCCGGGCGTGTCGGGTGCGTCTTGGAGCTGCGGACGGCGGCGCCGGCGCTTCTCCTCACCGGCGTCGTTGTGCGGGCCGTCGCGATCGACCCGGCCGATCAGCGGGGCCGGACTGACCGTCGGAATGGAGGGCGCGACCGGGATGATCGGATGGATCGGGTCCATGGCCGTGGATCAGTCCAAGGTCAGGAGGCTGCGCCGGTGCCCACGGCGGGTGCGGCGTCGGGCGCCGGCGGGGCCAGCCTGGCCGGTTCGGCTCGGGCGGGGATCAGGTCGGGATCGGGGGTGGTGGCCCGCTCGTGCGCGGCGCGCAACTCGGCCAGCAGGAGGTGGCGCCAGACCGTCACAGCGCAGGCCCAGGCAAGCATGTAGCCGACGATGCCGGCCACGATCGCGCGCAGGCCGACGTCGACCGTCGGCACGCCGGTCTTGTAGGACAGGTACGCGGCGAGGACGAAGCCGGCGATTCCTCCCCAGCCCTTGGCGCGGCGCACCTGGTAGCTGGCGCGTGGATGCGCCGCGACGCTCGGGCCGGACGTGGCCCGGCCATCGCCCTTCTTGCCCTTCTTGCCCTTCTTGCTCTTCTTGTCCTCGTCCGGAGCCTGTGCGTCTTTCTTGCTCATCCGGCTCTCCTGTGGTCAATCACGCGGCCGACCTTGGCCAGCGCCTCGCGCTGGCGCTCGAACACGAAATGAATGAGCCGCTGACGGTCGTCTTCGGTGATCTCGTCGAACACGAGCGCCCGGCGTCCCTCGTCGTCGGATCGGACGACGCGCGCCTGGCCTTCGATCTCGCCGGCGTCGACACCCAGCTTGAGGCTGAAGCGGACGACCGAGTCGAGCTCGAGGCCGACGGCTCCGGTGAGGAGCATGCCGCCGCCGCTGAGGTCGATCGCCTTGCCGTTGATCTTGGTCGCGCCCGGCTCGCCGCCGAGCACGACGTTCTGCACCGACGGCACCCGTACGAACTCCCGGCGCTGGGTGACCTCGGGCTCCGCCGAGACCTCGAACCGGACGAGATCGCGTTCCTGGAGCACGGCCTGGCCGCTGAAGCGCACCACGCCACGGGCCGAGACGTACTCGAGCACGAGCGGCTCGAGCGCGTCCTGTTCGAGCTCGTCGCCGTCGTCGAGCATCAGCACGAGCATCAGGAAGTCGCCGCCGCGGTCGTAGACGCGGACCGGGATGTTGCTGCCCACGGGCGTGGTCAGGTTGCCCTTCGTGCCGCCCACGTTGAGGCGAATGACCTTGCCGGTGGGCTCGGGCTGGTCGCTCATGGCTGTGGTTTGGGCTGGCGGGCTAGGGCAGGAGGCGGGCTGCGAGCGCCGACGGATCGGCCGCGGACAGCGCGCCGTCGAGATCGAGGCCGTCGTGGATGTAGGCGACCGGCATGCCGCTGATTTGCGACAGCTCGGCGGCGATCCCGAGCTGGTCGGCCTCGTCGGCGTGCGTGACCGCGATGCCGTCGGCGCCGAGCGCGGCGAAGCCGTCGAGCAGCTTGCGCGCCGCGTGGACGCTGAAGGTGGCCGGGACCGCGATGTAGACCGCGTCGAGGTTCAGCGAGCGCAGCTCGGCGGCGAGTGCCTCGACGGAGCCGGGGTCGCGCGGGGTGGCCGCGGTGGTGTCGACGACGACCAGGCCGCCGTCGCGGCCGTGCTCGACGGCCGGAGCGGCCTCGGCGCCGTTGGCGGCGCCCATGACCCACACGTTCTGGCCCTTGAGGAGCTCCTTGAGATCGCCGCCCCAGTCGTCTGAG
>Ga0335080_10009320_pt1 | contig 10261 bp, 8 predicted proteins | sample Lox_Sample_34_FD_206720 | JGI IMG/M metagenome (GOLD analysis project Ga0335080, IMG submission 206720) | Soil microbial communities from Loxahatchee National Wildlife Refuge, Florida, United States - Lox_Sample_3.4 | ecosystem: Environmental > Terrestrial > Soil > Wetlands | place: USA: Florida... | reverse complement strand
CCGCTCGCCAAACGGTCTATCGATTACTGCATCACGACGTGGGATCCGGATCATCGCGGCGCGCTATTCGAGCCGCACCACAATACCTACGACATCGAGTTCTGGGGGCCCGACGGCATGTGCACCAGCATCTACCTCGGTGCGCTCTCCGCCATGGCGAAGATGGCGGCTGCCGCAGGTGAATCCGCCGACGCCTCGGAATACTCCGACCTGGCGCAGCGCTGTGCAAAGTTCATGGATGAGACACTCTTCAACGGCGACTACTACCAGCAAAAGATCGAATTCCAAGACCTACACGATCAGTCCTTCGCTCAGTCGATCGCACATGTGGACGAGAAGAGCAGTGAGATGCAGCAACTGCTTAAGCGCGAAGGGCCAAAGTACCAATACGGGTCTGGGTGCCTTTCTGACGGCGCTATCGGCGCCTGGATGGCTGCCATCTACGGGATCGACCTTCCGATCACGCAGAAAAACGTCCACTCCACACTCCAGGCAATCTTCCGCAACAACTTCAAGACGGATCTGAGCCAGCATGCCAACGCGCAGCGCCCAGGCTATGCCATGGGGCACGAACCTGGTCTGCTGCTCTGCAGCTGGCCGCGCGGCAACAAGCCTACACTGCCCTTCGTTTACTCCGATGAAGTGTGGACCGGCATCGAGTACGAGGTTGCCTCCTACCTCATTCATGAAGGCTTTGTTGAAGAGGGCCTCACCATCGTCAAGGCACTTCGTGGCCGGTACGACGGTCGCACCAGGAACCCATGGAACGAATACGAGTGCGGCAACTGGTACGCGCGCGCAATGTCCAGCTACGCCCTGGTCGGCGCGCTCTCCGGATTCCGTTACTCCGCGGTCGATCACACCTTGCACTTCGGACCGAAACTGAAGGTGCGGCCTTTCGTGACCCTTTTCTCGAGCGCATCCGGATACGGAACCATCACTCTCGATGGCCATGGTGTTTCGGTCAATGTGTTCGAAGGCGAACTGGTGATCGAAAAGCTCATGTTTACTGACGGGGAAGGCACCCGCACAATCGATTGGAAGACAACCGCACGGCCTAATTCGACAGCGACAAAATCCGTCTAGCACTGCGAAATCGCGGGAAGCCCAAAATGGCTCGGCACCATCACTCCGCAATCAACACTCACTATTTTGGCGATATCCTCGCGAATGCCATCACCCACGGAGTCGGCGCCGCACTCGCGGTCACCGCAGCGATTTACCTCATCCTCGTCGCCACGCGCGGATCTGTGCGGGTATTGGTCAGCTGCTCTGTTTTCGCGGCCACGCTCATCTTCGTATATGTCAGCTCGACGCTCTATCACTCATTGGTTCTCACGCGTGCACGCCACGTCCTCCATGTTCTTGATCATGCAGCGATTTATCTGCTTATCGCCGGAACCTACACCCCGTTCACGCTGGTGTCGCTGCGTGGACCGGTTGGCTGGACTCTATTTGCCATCGTCTGGACGTTGGCAGCTGCAGGAGTCATCTTTAAGAGCTTTGCCGTCGACCGTTTCGCTTTCGGCTCGGCGCTCGCCTATCTCCTGCAGGGCTGGATCGTTGTGATCGCGCTGAACCCGCTTGTTCACTCCGTCAGTCTTCACGGACTCATCTGGCTAGGAGCGGGAGGGTTGGCGTATTCGCTGGGAATCGCGTTCTTCGCCCTGGATCAGATTCGATACTTTCATGCGGTCTGGCATCTGTTTGTGCTTGCCGGCAGCGCTGCACACTACTTCGCGATTCTGTTTTACGTGGTTCCGCGGGCATGACGGCTATTTCGCCTGGGAAACTCCCATTACTTTAGGGTTGGACGCGCCACTGAACCTTGGTTTCAATCAAGATTCCCAATGTTACACTGCGGCTGGAGTCGATAAGAGCATGACACCCCAACCCTATCAAAACGCATATGATACGGCCGTTGCCGAATTGACCGAGATCGCCACCAGTTTCGAGCAACTGCGCGCGCGCAAAAACCTGATCGAGAACGTGATCCATGCTCTGCAGCCGTTCTTTGCCTCTTCTGAGGAAGCCGCAACTCGGTTCTCACCTGGTTCGGAGACCGAAAATCAGCAGGTCCATGCTGAAAATGCCCCAGTCGTTGCGGAGCCTGAAAGATACTCCTTCCAGGATGTGCCCAGCCCCTTGCCTGATATATCTGAGACCGGGGGAGATGCTTTCCAGAGGCGCGTGAGGTCGAACTTCCGCCTCAGAGGAATTGCGATGCAGAGGTCCTTCTAGGTCAACACCTGAGGCTCGAAGGCTCACAAATTCTTTCACTTGTGCCCTGATCCGCAATCAAAGGACCCTCCTCGGAGAGGATCGCTCGATTTCGGATCGTTGCTTTAATCGCTTCATTCGGTTGTTTTCTCTTTGCTGAAACCTCCCTGCTTCACTTATCAATCCAAAGCCCCTGGGAGGTTAGTTCTATATCTCCGTTCCGCGTTGACCACCGTCCGCAAACCCGGTAAACTACTCTAGTTTGGCGATTCCTGCCTGTCGCCGCGGAGCCAACCGCTCGCCCATGGGAGTTTATGGCGCTCGAGCGTACCGCGGGACGGAAGTTTCCGCCCGATTTTTCTTACTTTTGGGAGCAGATGCGCGAGGGCGCAGTTATGCTCTGGAGGGTTTATGTACGCGGTCATTCGCACCGGTGGAAAGCAGTATCGAGTCGCACCAGGCGACGTGGTGAAGATTGAGTCGGTTCCGGCCGACAAGCAGACGATTGAGTTTGGGGACGTTCTCGCCTTCTCGAGTGAAGCCGGCAATGTGGCCACGCCGTCGAACGCGAAGGTGACGGGAGAGGTCCTCGGCCATGGCCGCGGCGACAAGATCCTGGTGTTTCACCTAAAGCGGAAGAAGCAGTACAAGAAGATGCAGGGACATCGCCAGAATTTCACCGAAGTTCGCATCAAGACGATCGAAGCCGACGGTGTGACCTACTCGGCAGAGAAGTAGTTTTCCGCCTGTCCTCTCGGCTTTTCCGCTGAGAAGACGAACAGGCCAAAGCACAAAGACAGAAGTCTGGTAGCTGGCGGCTGATCGCTGACGGCTCGCAACGAAGAAGGGATCAAGGAAATGGCACATAAGAAGGGTGGAGGCAGCTCCACAAATGGACGTGATTCCAATGCGCAGCGTCTGGGCGTAAAGGCCTTTGCGGGGCAGCTCGTGACGGGCGGATCGATCATCATTCGCCAACGCGGCACCAAGATCAAGCCCGGCGCCAATGTCGGCATCGGATCCGACGATACGCTCTTCGCAAAGGTTTCCGGTCGCGTGAAGTTCACCGACCACGGCAATCGTGGGCGTTATGCCTCGGTGGAGCCAGTAACAGCCGAGTAATCCAGACAAATTCAAGAGCTGATTCAGGCCGCGGTTCCCCGTGGCCTTTTGCTTTTCGAGGACTGCCCCGCACATCCCGTTTCCCTTGACAGCCCATAGTCGAATGCCTACCATCACGGACATCTGGGGGTCGAGTGTCTTCCATGGAAAAGAAACAGGCTGAGCAGCGCGCCAACCTGTTGCAGGGCACGCTGGACATGCTTATTCTGCGGACGCTTCAGTACGGCCCGGCGCACGGTCACCAGATCGGCAAGCACATCCAGCGGAGCACGAATGATTTTCTGCAGATGCAGCACGGGTCGCTATATCCGGCTTTGCATCGGCTGGAGGGGCGAGGATGGGTGTCGTCGAAGTGGGAGACAGCTCCCGATCGCAACCGGGAATTCAAGTACTACCGATTGACAGAAAAGGGCCGAAAACAACTCGTGGTAGAGGAATCGCAATGGAAGAAGATGGCGGAAGCCGTGGCACGCGTGATGTGGCCCACCGCTGAGGGGAGCTAAGATGCGCTGGTGGCAGATCTGGAGGCGCAACGCAGACCTGGAGCGCGAACTTCGGTCGGATTTGGAGCTCGAAGAAGAAGAACAGCGTGAACGCGGTGTGTCGGCCGACGAGGCTCATTATGCCGCCCGTCGCGCTTTCGGCAATACAGTGATTATCCGAGAACAGACTCACGAGGCATGGGGCTGGGCTGCGCTGGAACGCTTCTTCGCGGACATTCGATATGCATTTCGCGTACTGCTCAAGAGCCCCGGGGTTGCGTTGACGGCGAGTCTCACCCTTGCGCTCGGCATTGGCGCTAATGCGGCAATTTTCAGCCTGGTGAGCGCCATCATATTGCAACCGCTTCCCTATCCAAGCCCGAAGGAGTTGGTCGGCCTCGGCCAATGGAGGAATCAGAAGGGCGAAGGCTACGTGCAGACCGGTGTGTCGGCGCCGAACATCCTCGATATCGCCACGCAGAAGAATATCTTTCAGCAAGTCGGCTACTACCGCTGGTCCGGATTCAACATCACCGAAGGCAACCACCCGGAGAGCGTTGACGGCATCAAAGCCTCCCTTGACATGCTGCCACTCTTCGGTGTCCAGCCGCTGATGGGCCGCTTCTTCACAGCGGATGAGACGCAGCCGGGGCACGACCAGGTCGCAATCCTCGGTCATCGCCTGTGGCAGACCCGCTACGGCGCCGATCCGGCGATTCTTGGCAAGACGATTCACCTCGACGAGAAGCCTTACACGATCGTGGGCGTAATGCCTGCGCGATTCCGGTTTACCTGGGATCAGGAGATGGGCGTGTTTGTGCCGCTCGCGCTTACTCCCGAGGAACTGAGCGAAAAAGGGCGTGCCACGTCGCGCGATCTCGAGACGCAGGCTCGACTTCAGCCATTTGTCACTGTGAAGCAGGCGCAGGCAGCGATGGACACCCTGGCTGCCAATCTGGCCGCCGAACATCCTGAGGCCAACAAGGGCTGGGGATTCAAAGTCGAACCTCTGCATGCTGCGTACTACCGCCATATCGGACAGCCGCTGCTTATCATGTCGGGAGCAGTCCTTTTCGTCCTGCTCATCGCGTGCGGCAATGTGGCTAACCTTCTGCTGGCTCGGGCAACGGTGCGAAAGCGCGAGATCGCAATTCGAGCGGCGATTGGTGCTACTCGCCGGCGGCTGATCACACAACTGCTCACTGAAAGTGTCGTCCTCGCGTTGATTGGCGGCAGCCTGGGTCTGCTGCTCGCCTATATTGGAGACCGGATCTTGACGCTGGAGATGACGCACTATCGCCGCTTCAGCGTTCCGAATGCGAGCATCATCAACCTTGACTGGCGGGTTCTGCTGTTTGCTCTGGCATTGACGCTGCTCACGGGAATCGTCTTCGGATTGGCGCCAGCCTGGGTTGCCTCAGGAACCGATCTCAATGAGTCGTTGCGAGAGAGCGGCGCGAATGCTGCGGCTGATTCGGGCCGGCGCCGTCTGCGCAATGGACTGGTGATTTCAGAGATTGCTCTGGCCCTCGTGCTGCTGACCGGCGCCGGACTGCTGGTGCGAACTTTCCTCGGACTGATGCAGGTGGATCTCGGAATCGACCCAACCAACGTGGTGACGATGGAGGTCGATCTGCCCCACTACAAGTATCCTGAGCCGCTCAATCAGAGGCAGTTCTTCCGGCAATTGCTGCAACGTGTGCAGAGCCTGCCCGGGGTTACAGCGGCAGGAATCGAACAGCCTGGTTCGAGGGTGTTCTTCCAGCCCGAAGGTCAACCGGTCACGATTCCAGGGCAGGAACCGACCGCAGATTTCAACGTTGTTTCGCCGGGGAACTTCGCGGCAATGGGAATCGGCCTGTTGACGGGGCGAGGGTTCACGCTAAATGACGCCGATGGAGCGACGCCCGTTGCGCTGATCAGCGAGACAGCGGCCAATCGTTATTGGCCAAACACGAATCCGATAGGCCGCCACCTCTCGGTGCTGGCCCGGGTCTACTCGGGGAAAAGCGCGGATACCCCGCAATCCCTCGAGATTGTAGGAATTGTGAAGGACGTGCGCGGTTTTGACCTGTGGGAACCGCGATCTGATATCTATGTCCCCTTCGAGCAGCACCCCATGGCATGGGGCTATCTCGACGTCAGGACTGCCGTTCCGCCAATGACAGTGGTGCCGTCAATTCGCGAGGCGGTGTTGGCCATCGACAACGAGCAGCCAGTCAATGAAGTAATGTTGCTGACCGATCGAATTGCACAAAGCTATGGGACTCTCCGCTTTCCCATGACGCTGGTATGGATCTTTGCGTCCCTGGCGCTTCTTCTGTCGGCGGTTGGAATCTTCGGAGTGATGTCGTATACGGTGAGCCGCCGCACGCATGAACTTGCGATTCGCATGGCACTGGGCGCCGATCGCGTCATGGTATTGCGGCAGATTTTGCGAGAGGGATTGGGAGTTACGCTCATCGGAGTCTTGATCGGCTTGGCCGCTGCATTGGCGTTGAGCAGCATCATGGCAGACTACGTCTACGGCATCAAAGCCACCGATCCGGTCACCTACGCGGCGGCAACACTTGTGCTGGTGCTGGCGGCCATGGCTGCCTGCTATATTCCGGCCCGTCGGGCGGCGTCTGTCGATCCCATGAAGGCACTGCGCAACGAGTGATTTCACAAACCGTCTCTGACAGGCGACTCAAAGCTTCAGTTGATCGCAATCAGGGAAGGCCTCCATTGACTTCCCCACTGCGATGGCTTTGGTCCCATCACAAAGTGCAGGATTCCTCCTGCCTGGATCTGCTCCCACGTGATGACCGGAATGTCGAGGGTCTTTCCGTTCAGGGTCGCCGATTGAATGTAGACATTCTCCGCCGAGTTGTTGGTGGCCTCTACACTGAATATCCTTCCATTCGCAAGTGCCAGCGAGATATGCCCGTGCATCGGACTTCCAATCATGTACTCGCCACTCGCAGGATTTACAGGATAGAAACCGATCGCGGTAAACAGAAGCCAGGCGGACATCTGTCCGCAATCGTCATCTCCATCGAGGCCGCCCGGAGTCGAGTCATATTCCTTCGCTGCGATCTTGCGCACCATCGCCTGTGTCTTCCACGGCTGTCCGCCGAAATCGTATAGATAGGCGTAATGATGGCTCGGCTCGTTGTCGTGTTTGTTGTGACCGCCACGAAAGTGCTGATCGAGCTTTTTGTCGTAATTCTCCGTCCCGCCCATCAGCTGGATCAACCCTGCCTGATCGTGGAGTGGCGACCACGTGTAAACCCATGCGTCCCCCTCTGTCCACCCAGATACGGAGCGGTTTCTGTCATCATCTGCACCGCCGCCGATTGGCGCCCACCTGCCGTCTGATGTTCTGCCGTTCATCAGTCCAATAGCAGGGTTGTAGAGGTTGCGGTCGTTCAACGAACGTTTCAGGAAGAACCGGTAGTCCTCCGTTCGGCCGATTGCCCGTGCAATTTGTGCAACGCACCAGTCATCGTAGCTGTCCTCCAGAGTGCGTGAAGCAGCTTCATCGGTCTTATCGGTTGAAATATAGCCGAGTTGCTTGTAATAGGTGAGGCCGGCGCGCGCTTCGTACGGCGTGTGCTCTTCGCGGTCGATCCAGCGGCGAGTCGTGTCACCGTCGGGTGGCGTCATGGCATCTTTGTAGACAGCCTGCCACGCCAACTGCCGATCAAATCCCTTGAATCCTTTTCTGATCGCTTCGGCAACCAGCGAATCCGCATGAGTAGCAATCATGATGTTGGTGTAACTCGGATTGGGCCACTTCGGCATCCATCCGCCTTCCTTAAAGTTCTGAAGGAGTGCAGTAATCATGCCGTCGATGCGTTCCGGAGCCAGCAGTGTGAGCATGCTGTTCTCGGCCCGGAAGGTATCCCAGATGGAATAAGCTGTGTAGCTTTCTCCTTTGTGAACTGTGTCATCAAATGCGCTGTAGTAGCGGCCGTACTCCGAGAAGACGCGCGGATAGAGGAGCGCGTGATACATCGCCGTGTAGAGCAGCCTCTTGTCTGCATCGGTTGCTCCTTCGATCTGAAGCCGCGAAAACTTTTCGTTCCATCGCGTGTGGAGCTTTTCCTGTGGATCGTCAAAATTCCATGCCGGTATTTCGCGACGCAGGTTCTCGCGGGCCTGCTCGATGCTGATGAACGAAGTTCCCACCCGCACTTGAATCGTCTGCCCGGGCTTGAACTCCGCGTATGCCCCACGGCTCGACGCAGCTTTAGCATCGTTCATACCGTAGGTTTTCATATCGACCGGCACTTGCTCGAACTGGACCACGAAGTAGCCCTTGAAGTGGGGCAGTGCCAGCGGTCCCAGATGCGCATCCATCCGGTGTGGATTGTGGCCCGTGATTTCGCGAGCTTCAGAATTGATAGTCGCCATTCCTGCGATTCCGGGGCGCGACGCTTCGATGATGACACGGGATTGCGAGCTGTTTGGGAAGGTAAAACGGAAGATCGCACATCGCTCAGTGGCCGTCATCTCAGCCTTTATTTGGCCGGCAGCGCCCGCATCGAGCGAAACGCGATAGTAGTCAGGCCGCGCCGTTTCGGATTCGTGGCTGTAAGGAAGTTTGCGCGACTCCGGCGTGGTGCGCAGTTCGCCGAGTTGCGGAATGATCGTGACGTAGCCGTAATCCCCCATCCAGATGGCAGGCTGATGTGTGCCGATAAAACCGGAGATCGTCTTGTCGTCGAAGTTGTACGAAACAACGCTGATCTTGTTCTGTCGCGTCTGTGGCGTCCAGTTCGTCATGCCGAATGGCGTGGTCACAAAAGGCATCGTGCCGCCGTAGCCAATGGCACTTCGTTGCGTTCCGATCAACGGATCCGCGTACGATACAGAATCCTGTTGGGCGGACAGACTCGATAGCAAGCCTGCAGAAAGTAGAAAGAGAGCAGCAAACCTGGTCATCACGGGGAATTGTATCTTGCATGCGCGGGACAAGCTTCACACACCATCAAAACGCAGCGGCGAGAAGAGGGCGATCGGGTGTGGTGTTGAGCCAGTGGTGACGAGGTCGGCCAGAATTTCGCCAACGACGGGCGCGAATTTGAATCCGTGGCCCGAAAAGCCACAGGCAACGACGCAGTTCGGCAATTGGGGATGGGCGCCGAGGATAAAGTGCTCGTCGGGGGTCATGGTGTAGAGGCATGTCTTGGCACGAACGAGCTGACCATCGAGCGCGGGAATTCGTGGTTTGAGCCTGGTGATGATTCCGGCGATGTCAGACTCATTGACGGTGCGATTGATGCTTTCGGGTGTACATTCCACGTCGCTGCCGTGGATCGCGGCCTTGACGCCTCCGCCTGGGCCATCGATCGCGGGCATGCCGTAGGTGGCAAAGCTGCCATTAGTACCTTCGGCGATGAACACCGGGAAGCGCTGTGGCAGGAAGTCCAACACACCGTCGCGCGGTTGAATCCATGCCATTATCTGTCGAGTGACGCGTAGAGGGAACAGAGCATTCAGCGCCTGGCCGGCCCATGGACCGGCCGCGATGACGAGGTGTCCTGCGCTATAACTACCGCGGCTGGTTCGGACTTCGACGCGTTCATTCTCAGCCGACCAGGAAAGAACCTGCTCCTCAAAGTTGAGTTCAGCGCCGGCGCGGGATGCGACTTGAAGTTGAGCACGGAGGCACTCTTCGGAGACGAGGTAGCCTGCGTGACGCTCGTAGGCTGCGACATCGCCTGGCAGCGGGGTAAAGACTGGGAACTGTCGTCTGATATCGGCCGGCTCCAGCAATTCGCAGGCAATGCCGTGCTCACGAGCGGCGCCCATAGTCCGCGCCACAAGCTCGCCCTCGCGCGAACCTATAACGAGGCCGCCGGTGATCTTGATGAGATGCGTTCCGATTTCATTCCCCAAGCTCTCCCAGAGCTCATATGCACGAAGAACCAGCGGGATGTAGCCGGGGTTTTCGAAGTAGGCCTGGCGGATAATTCTGGAGCCGCCGTGCGAGGAGCCTTTGTCGTGCGGCGAGGTGAACTGCTCGATTCCGAGAACGCGCTTGCCATGCCGCGCCAGATGCCATGTTGCAGCACTGCCCATGGCGCCGAGACCGAGGATGATAACGTCGTAGACCATGGAGAGGTATCAGGTCGGGCTGACTCTTCTGGAGTATAGAGGGCAAACGATTCGGGCGTGAGAGAAGAAAAGGCCGAACCCAGGATAGGTTCGGCCCTTTCAGCTACAAACTGCGGGTCTGCTATTTCGATTCGTTGCCCTGGAGATTACGGTTCAGCACCTTTTCGACAACGCGTTCCACATCGGTAAGGAAGAAGCCGTTGGCGGGTTGCCGCACAGCGACCTTGGTTCCGTGGCCAAGGGCGGAGGCAATTTCATTCCACCGATAGATGGTTGAGCTCGCGGGCATCACGACTGGCTCGCTGGCGCGCTCTGGAATTGCACAGTAGACT
>Ga0335080_10009317_pt1 | contig 10261 bp, 1 predicted proteins | sample Lox_Sample_34_FD_206720 | JGI IMG/M metagenome (GOLD analysis project Ga0335080, IMG submission 206720) | Soil microbial communities from Loxahatchee National Wildlife Refuge, Florida, United States - Lox_Sample_3.4 | ecosystem: Environmental > Terrestrial > Soil > Wetlands | place: USA: Florida... | reverse complement strand
TCGTTTCGCTGAACAAATCCGCATTGTATTCCACTTGCACCAGCAAACCCTCCGCCTGGTAACCCTCCGCCAGGACCTCGGCGGCCAGCGTCAGATCGAATTTCGCCGTACCGGTGTCCACAGGAATTGGCAGCACGGCGAGTTCCGGCAGTTTCAGGCTGCGCGTCATTTCGTTTTGGAGCACGAACATCACCTGCACGAGCGGTGTGTGGCCCGGACTCCGCGCCGGTTGCAGCGCCTCGACCAGTTTTTCAAACGGCAGGTCCTGATGCGCGTAGGCGTCAAAAACGGTTTGCCGCAACTGCGCCAGCAATTCGCGGAACGTCGGGTTACCGGACAAATCAGTGCGCAGCGCGAGCGTGTTGACAAAAAAGCCAATCAGTTCCTCGGTTTCCCGTTGCGTGCGCCCGGCAATCGGCGACCCGATGATCAACCGGGTCTGTCGCGTATAGCGGTGCAACAGGACGTTCAATGCGGACAGCAGCGTCATGAACAGCGTGGCGCCTTCGGCCTGGCCAAGTCGTTTCAACTCCTCCGCCAGCGGCCCGGCCAACAGCCGCTCGGCGTGGCTGCCGCGGAACGACGGCGTCGGCGGCCGCGGTTGGTCTGCCGGCAGTTCCAAAAATTGTGGTGCGCCGGCGAGATGCTGTTTCCAAAATGCAAGCTGCTTTTCCATCACCTCGCCTTGCAGCCACTCGCGCTGCCAGGTGGCGTAATCGGCGTATTGAACCGGCAATTCCGGCAGCGTCAGGTCCCGCCCCTCATGGAATGCCTCATAAAACGCGGAGAGTTCGCGGAAGAAAACGCCCAGCGACCACGCGTCGGAAACGATATGGTGCATGTTCACCAGTAACGCGTGTTCCATTTCGCCCAACCGGAACACCTGTGCGCGGATCAATCCACCGCGCGACAGATCGAAGGGACGCTTCGCCTCCTCGTTGAGCCGCCGGCGCAAGGTCTCCTCGCGTTGGGATTCCGGTTCGCTCAACAAATCCACCACCGGCAATTCCATCGGTGCCATGGCGTCAATCATTTGCATGGGGAAACCGTCTTCCGCGTCGAACCGCGTTCGCAACGACTCGTGCCGGGCGACGATGACGCTCAACGCTCTTTGCAATGCTGCGACATTGAGCCGTCCGCGCAGCCGCAACGCCGTCGGCATGTTGTAAAGTGGACTGCCCGGCTCAAGCTGATCGAAAAACCAGAGCCGTTGCTGGGCAAAGGACAGCGGCGCTTTGCCGCCGGGGGCGCGCCGTGGAATTGCCGGTGCGCGCGATTGGTTTTTCAGCGCATTGCGCAAGCGTTTTTCCAGCGCTGCGCGCTTTCCGTCCGAAAGCTCCGGTCGTTGTGAAGTGATTTCGTATTCCGCGAGCATAAATCTCAACAAATCAGTCCGGGCTGTGCGCCAGGCGGCGAGCCTGGTCGTCGCTCAATTGTTCAATTTCCTCCACGAGCAATTCCTCCACGGCGGCCGCCAAACCGGCGAGAGTTGGCGACTCGAAAAATCGGCGCATCGGCAGCTCAATTTGAAACGCCTCGCGCACGCGGGTAATCACCTGGGTCATCAACAGCGAATGCCCGCCCAGCTCGAAAAAGTTGTCATGTATGCCAACGCGTTCCACCCGGAGCACTTCGCGCCAGATTTCTGCCAACGCCACCTCGGTGGGCGTGCGCGGTGCGACAATATTTTCATCCGCTCCTTGCCGGGTCGGCGCCGGCAACCCGCGGCGGTCAATTTTTCCATTGGCCGTCAGCGGCAGCTTGTCGAGAAGGACGAACGCGGATGGAATCATGTAGTCCGGCAGTTTCGTCTTGAGAAAGTTGTGCAGTTCGCCGGCTGCGGGAACGCGGCCTTCAGGCCGCTTTGGTGCCGGCAATGTTCCCGGTTTTGAAGCGTCCTGAAGGCCGCGCTCCGAATCATTGATGACTACATACGCGACCAGGCGTTTGTCGCCCGGCGAATCTTCACGCGCCAGGACGACGCACTCGCGCACCGCCGGGTGCCGGGCGAGCACGGATTCAATTTCGCCCAATTCAATGCGGTGGCCGCGAATCTTTACCTGATTGTCGGCGCGCCCCAGGTATTCGACGTCGCCGTTCGGCAACCAGCGTGCCAAATCGCCGGTCTTGTAGAGACGAGCGGTAAGGACGCGCTGCTGCGCGTCCTGGCCGACTGGCAGGTCGGCCCTACCAAGCGTATTTGTCACGAACCGTTCCGCCGTGAGTTCAGGCCGGTTCAAATAACCGCGCGCCACGCCAGCCCCGCCCACATAAATTTCACCGGGCACGCCAATCGGCACCGGCTGGCGGCGTGCGTCGAGGATGTAAATTTCCAGATCCGGTATCGGCGCACCTATCACGCTGCCGGAATCCACATCACTGGCGCTCAGCGGCCGGTAAGTCACGTGCACCGTTGTTTCGGTGATGCCGTACATGTTCACCAACCGCGGTTGCTGATCGCCATGTCGCTTGAACCACGCCTTCAAACTCTGCATTTCCAGCGCTTCGCCGCCGAAAATGACGGAGCGCAGGGCCAATTCCGGTGGATGACTTTCGCTTTGGTCAGCTTGAATCAATTGCCGGAAAGCCGAGGGTGTCTGGTTCAACACCGTCACCCGCTCGCGGGCGAGCAATTCGAGAAAGGCCGTTGGCGACCGGCTCGTCAGATACGGCACGACGACCAGCCGTCCGCCGTAAAGCAGCGCGCCCCAGATTTCCCAGACCGAAAAATCAAACGCGCACGAGTGGAACAACGTCCACACATCCCGGTCGTTGAATTGATACCACGGCTGCGTGGCGGCAAAGAGGCGGGTCACGTTCCGGTGTGTCACCATCACTCCCTTCGGCTGGCCGGTGGAGCCCGAGGTGTAGATGACGTAGGCCAGATTATCAGAGTGCGGAGCGCGGAACTCGGAATGCAGAATGAAATCGTTCTGGTCCTTCGTTCCCGATTCAGCCAATTCATCCACGCACAACACTTTCAGACCGGGAATTTCAAACTTGAAATGGTCGCGCAGCGACCGTTGTGTCAGCAACATCGGCACTCGCGCGTCCTGAAGCACGAGCGCCAGCCGCTCACGCGGATAGGCCGGATCAAGCGGCACATACGCCCCGCCGGCCTTGAGGATGGCCAGGATGCCCACGACGATCTCCAAGGAGCGTTCCAAGCAAAGCCCTACCATCACCTCGGGGCCGACGCCCAGCGAGTGTAATTGACCTGCCAATTCGTCCGCGCGGTGGTTTAATTCCCGATAAGTCACCGATTGATTTTCAAACGTGACCGCCACGGCATGAGGGGTGCGCGCGACCTGTTCCTCAAAAAGGTGATGGAGGCACTTGTCGCCGGAGAAGTTCACGGGTTTCGCGACGGCGGGATTCCATGCGACAAGAATTTCATTTCTTTCGGCTTCGGTCAGCAACGGCAGTTCGCCGATTTTCTGCGCCGGATGGGCGGCGATGCCTTGAAGCAGCGTCTGGAAATGCCCAAGCCAGCGGCGGATGGATTCCGGGCTAAACAAACTCGTGTTGAAACGACAGTTCACTCGCAATGCCCCGCCCAGGTCGGTCACGTCGAAGCCAAGGTCAAATGGGGTGGAAGCGTACGGATTCGCGTCCAGATCCGTTTCAAGGCCGGCAAATTTCAACTCTGCACCGAGCTGCTGCGTGTTGAATGTCACCGACACCAGGGGCATCCGGCCCGGGTCGCGCGGCAGTTTCAATTTTTGGAGCAACCGGCCGAATGTGCAATGCTGGTGCTCGTGAGCTTCGAAAAAGGCCCTTTGCACACGTGCCAGGTTCGCTTCGAAGCTTTCATCCGCATTGAACTTCAAGCGCAACGGCAGAAAATTCACGCAGTGACCAACGAGGCATTCGCCCCCGTCCATCGCGCGGTCGGCAACCGGAATGCCAATCACCATTTCATCCTGGCCGCTCAAGCGCTGCAGGAGAACGCCGTAAGCCGTGAGGAGGGTGGTGAACGTCGTCCCGCCGCGCTGAGCCCCGACGCGTTTTACGTCCGCGGCGAGCGTCGCCGGCAGCCGGAGGGATTCGCGCGCGCCGTCGAACGTCCACGCTGACGAACGCGGACGGTCGGTCGGCAGTTCCAACACCGGCCTGCCCGGCAAAACCTCCGCGAAGGCGGGCGCGCCGTCGGCGAACTGGTTCAACCAGAACTCTTCGTCGGCGTCATGCGCCGTGGCTTCTTGCGACTGGCGGCGGACATATTCACTCCATTGCAAGGCCGCGACCGGTTCGCCGTTCCTGAGAGCGCTGGCATCCGTGGCGGCTCGATTCTCGGCGTAACTCGCTGGCTGGAAGCCGGCGCTCCCGGAATAAATGTCGGCCAGTTCGCGCAGCAAAATGCCCAGCGAATGCCCGTCGCAGACGATGTGATGGACGGTCAGGACCAGCACGTGATACTGCGCTTCCAGCCGGATCAGCCACGCGCGCACCAGCGGCCCGGCAACCAAATCAAACGGCAGTCGGGCCTCGTCACGTTCCAAAGCCGTCAGTCGCGCTGTCCGCGCGTCAGCGGGCAGCCCGGACCAGTCAAGCAATGGTATGTCCATCTTCAATGCCGATTGGATCTGCTGGAAATCGCCATTGGCAGTGAACGCGGTGCGCAGCGCTTCGTGCCGGTCCACGAGCTTTTGGACCGCGGCCGTCAGCGTGTTCTCCTTCAATTCACCATGCAAATGCAGCAGGCGGCATTCGTTGTAAGCGCAGGACGCGGCATCGCTCATTTGGGAAGCGAGCCAGAGTTCCCGTTGCGCCGCAGTCAGTGGAAAGGTGGGAGTCAGTGTAAGCAGGCTCGGCTCGGGTTGTAATTTTGGGGTACAAGCCTCGTCACTCTGGCTCCCACAAACTGCAAGGTGCGCCGCGAGGGCGTCGAGCGTGGAAAATTCCTCCAGCAACTGGCGGAACGTGACGCGCACGCCCAGCTTCTTTTCAATGGCCACGCTGAATTGCGTCAGGAACAACGATTCAAATCCTATTTCCGCAAATGTCGCCACGCCGTTCAACGTGGCCGGGTCCACACCGGACAAATCCCGTAACAGCGTCCGGAGTGTCCCGGCCACTTTCTCCTTTGGCGTCGCCGGCGCAGACGTGGACACGAAACGAATAGGGATAATTTCTTCCTGCTCATCCCGCGTTGGCTTAATGGCCGTTGAAACGGGTTGCTGCGGAGCGGAATTTGCCGGTTCAATGAAATAGCGCTTCCGCTCGAATGGATACGTCGGCAACGGCACGCGACGACGGCACTCGTGTTTGTAAAGACTCTTCCAATCAATTTCCGCGCCCGCGAGCCAGAGCTGGCCGAGGGCGGTCAACAGGGTTTCCCGGTCCGTTGCCGAATCCTTCGCGTGGCGGAGTGAGGAAATGACGATGTTGTTGGCGCCGCGAGCCGGATGCTGTTTCGCAAAATTGCTCAACGTCTGGCCCGGACCGACTTCCAGCAGAACGCGCGCCGGCTCCTTCAGCAATTCCGCCACGCCGTCGGCGAAGCGCACGGTTTGGCGCAGATGCTTCGCCCAATAATCCGGATCGGTGGCCTGTTCGGCGGAAATCCAGGTGCCGGTGACATTCGAGATAAACGGAATCTTCGGCGCGTTCAGTTTCATTTTGCCGACCAGTTCGGCAAACGGCTGTAAAATCGGCTCCATCATCGGCGAATGGAATGCGTGCGAAGTTTGTAATGGCGTGCAGGCGACGCCCCGCGCCACCAACGTGCGTTGAGCCGTTGCCATCGCCGCCGGCGAGCCGGAGATGACGCAAAGCGAGCGCGCGTTGACGGCGGCAAGGGAAATGTCTCCATTGAACAACGGCTTTAGCTCGTTTTCCGGCAATCGCACGGCGAGCATGGTGCCGGCGGGCATTTGCTGCATTATTCGGCCGCGCGCCGCCACCAGCGCCAGCGCGTCTTCGAGCGAAGTGACTCCGGCCAGGCACGCCGCGACGTATTCACCGATGCTGTGGCCGATCATCGCCTGCGGCTGCACGCCCCGGTCCATCCAAAGTCGCGCCAGCGCGTATTCGACAACGAAAAGTGCCGATTGCGTGACGGCCGTCTGCGTCAATTCGGCAGCCGCCGACGTGGGGAGGCGCTGATTTCTTTCAGATTTTTCGGTCAGAGCCTCGTCACCTCGGCTGCGACCTGGGTGCGGGTAAATCACCGTCCGCAAATCAAATCCCAGATGCGGTCGGAGCAGTTCGGAGCAACGGTCCACCTGCTCGCGGAAGACCGGTTCCTGTTCGTAAAGTTCACGCGCCATGTTGACCTGTTGCGCGCCCTGGCCGGGGAACATGAAAACGACCGGCGGATTTTCAATTTCCGTTATGCGGGAAAAAACACGCTTCGCATCGCGCGTTTCCAGACGTTGCGCCGCGTCATCGGCGTCGCCGCAAATCAGCATCCGCCGATGTACAAACCCCTGCCGGCCAACCTGCAACGTGTAAGCCACGTCGGCGAGGTCCAGTCCGGGATTTTGTTTCAGGTGCGCGGCGAGATTGGCGGTCGCGTGGTCGAGCGCAGTTTCGGTTTTGGCGGAAAGCAGAAGCAACTGCCTTGGACGCGATTTTTCCGGTGCTTTTGCGACGGGCGTCCATTCGAGCACCAGATGCGCATTTGTGCCGCCAATGCCAAACGAACTGATGCCGGCGCGCCGCGGTGTTCCGTTGTCGTTCCAATCCGTCAGCTTGGTATTCACGTAAAACGGGCTGTTCGCAAAATCAATTTTCGGGTTCGGCGATTGGAAATGCAGGGTCGGCGGGATTTTTTTGTGATGCAGTGCCAAAGCAATTTTGATGAGGCCGGTGACGCCAGCAGCGACGTCGAGGTGGCCGATGTTGCTTTTCACCGAACCAATGGCGCAGAAATTTTTCTTTGCCGCACCAGCCCGGAACGCCTTTGTCAGGCCTTCGATTTCAATCGGGTCGCCGAGCGGCGTGCCGGTGCCGTGCGCTTCGACATAACCGATGGTATCGGGCGCAAAGCCGGCCATCGCCTGTGCGGTGGCGATGACCTCGGCCTGGCCTTCGACGCTCGGCGCGGTGAAGCCGGCTTTGGTCGCACCGTCGTTGTTTGTCGCAAAACCTTTGATAACGGCGTAAATCGTGTCCCCGTCGGCCAGCGCGTCTTCGAGCCGTTTCAAAACCACGACGCCGACGCCTTCGCCGGCAACCGTCCCGGCGGCGTTCGCATCGAATACGCGGCAATGGCCGTCCGGCGACGCGATGCCGCCTGGTTGGAAGAGGTAACCACGCTTTTGCGGGAACGCGACAGATACCGCGCCGGCCAATGCCGCGTCGCAGTCGTAGTTTAAGAGGTTCTGGCACGCGACGCACACGGCGACGAGCGAGGTGGAACACGCCGTTTGGACGTTCACGCTCGGCCCGTGCAAATCGAGTTTGTAAGAAACGCGCGTCGGCAGAAAATCCTTGTCGTTGCCGAGCATGAGCTGGTGTTCGTTCAGTTGCGCGACCAGTTCAGGATGCGTGAGCAGGTTGTGCGCGAGGTAGGCGTTCATGCTCATGCCGGCAAACACACCAATCGCACCATCGAATTTCGCCGGGTCGCAACCGGCGTGTTCCAGCGCCTCCCACGCACATTCGAGGAAGAGACGATGCTGCGGGTCCGTCACCTCGGCTTCACGCGGAGTCATGCCGAAAAACGCCGCGTCGAAACAATCTGCCGCGTCAAGCACTCCCCGGGCTTTGACGTAGTTGGGATTGCCCTTCGGAAATTCAACGCCGGCGACTTCCAATTCCTCGTCGGTAAAAAACGAAATGCCTTCGACGCCGTGGCAGAGGTTCTGCCAGAGCTCGTCAATGTTCCGCGCTTTCGGGAAGCGCCCGGCCATGCCGATGATGGCGATGCCGGTATTGGTGTTTGGGGGCGCCACGATCATGCGAACACTTCCTCCTCCGGTTGGTCACGCCGCGCCAGGGCCGCCCGTTTTCTTTGACCGCGCTCGCGAATCCGCCCGGCGGAATTTTCAGTGCGTCCGACCAGAAAATCAGCCAGGGCATGGACGGTCGGATACTGGAATAATTTGACAACGGGTAACTTCGTGCCGAGCGTCGCCTGCAGCCGGGATTGTGCCCGGACAATGAGCAACGAATTGCCGCCGAGATCGAAGAAGTTGTCGTGCCGGCCGACCTTTTCGATGTGGAGCAATTCCTGCCAGATTTCTGCAATCGCCTTTTCCAGTTCACTGCCCGGCGCGAGGTACGCCGTTTCCAGTTCCGGCCGCGCGGTTTCCGGCGCGGGCAAAGCACGGCGGTCCACCTTGCCATTGGGGGTGCGCGGAAGTTCGTCGAGGAAAACAAACGCGGCCGGGATCATCGCTGCCGGCAGTTTATCTTGCAGAAACCGGCGCAGTTCGCTGGTTGAAAATTCCGTTGACCTGGGAGCGCCGCCATCCTGGCGTCGCGTTTCTTCGATGCCGAATTCGCGACTCGCCGGCAAGATGCCGGCTCGCCCAGGAGCCTGCGCTACGACATAGGCCACCAGCCGTGCGTCGCCTGGCGAATCTTCCCGCGCGGCGACGACGCATTCGCGCACGGCCGGATGCGCGCCCAGTGCCGCTTCGATTTCGCCCAATTCGATGCGGTGCCCGCGGATTTTCACCTGTTGATCAATCCGGCCCAGGAATTCAATCGTGCCGGTGGCCAGCCAGCGTCCGAGGTCGCCGGTGCGATACAGCCGCGCCTTCAGCTCCGCGCTGAATGGATGCGGAATAAATTTTTCCGCGGTGAGTTCGGGCCGGTTGAGATACCCGCGCGCAACGCCTTCGCCGCCGATGAAAATTTCCCCCGGCACACCAACCGGCAGGGGCTGCAGATTTCGGTCGAGGATGTAAATCCGGGTGTTGACCAGCGGCCGGCCAATCGGAATCGAGTTTCCAATCCCGTCCACATGGTGCACTGCCGACCAGACGGTGGTTTCGGTGGGGCCATACAGATTTAACAATTCGCCACGCCGGATTTCGCGGAGTTGCCGCGCCAGGCAAACCGGCAGCGCCTCCCCACCCAGCAGCAGCCATTCGAGCGATCGCACGGCCGTTTGTGATTCCGGCGCGAGCACCAGTGTTCCTGCCAGAGAAGGTGTGCATTGCAAGTGTGTGACGCCGTGCCGGAGGATTTGTTCCGGCACCGAACGCCACCGGCCATCCGCCTGCTCGTTACTGCCTCGGGCGTCGTCAGGTTGAATGACGACTTTGAACCCACGCGCGAGCGTCCAGAAAATCTCCAGCACCGAGATGTCAAACGAAATACTCGTCACCGCCAGCCATACTCCCGGCTTCGTGCTCAACACGCGGTCCATGCCGGCAAGGAGATTCACGACGTTGCGATGCGTGACCATGACGCCCTTCGGCTGACCGGTGGAGCCGGAGGTGTAAATGACGTAAGCGAGACTGGTTGACGGTTGAGCCGACTCCGCTACGCTTCGCCGCGCCAAGGAGTTGAGGGTTGAGGCTTGAGCCTCGTATTTTACGTCTCGCGACTCATCCACACAAAACAATTTCAAATTTGGAACCTCCGACTTGAAACAGTCGTGCAATGATTTCTGGGTCAGCAGTACCGGCGCTTGCGAGTCTTCAAGCATGAACTTCAGCCGCTCGTCGGGATATGTGGGGTCGAGCGGCACGTAGCAACCACCGGCTTTGAGAATGCCCAGCAAACCAATGACCATATCCAGCGAACGCCGGAGGCAAACGCCGACGCGCACGTCCGGGCCGACTCCCCAATCGTGCAATTCGCCGGCCAAATGATTCGCCCGTTCATCCAGTTCGCGATAGGTCAGCGTTTGGTCTTCGAAAACCAGCGCCACGGCGTCCGGAGTGCGTTTGACTTGCTCGGCGAAAAGTTCGTGGACGCATTTGTCCCGCGGAAAATCAACGTGCAGGCCGTTCCAGTCGGCGAAAATCTGTTTCCGCTCCGGCTCGGTCAGCAGCGGCAGTTGTGAGAGGCGCTGGTCCGGGTCCACCGCCACCACTTCGAGCAGCATGCGATAATGCCCGATCAGGCGCGCGACGGTTTCTGCGTCGAACAAATCGGAGTTGTATTCGATGAAGCCGTTCATACCGCCGGCGCTTTCCTCGAGCGAAAGCATGAGATCGAATTTGGCCGTGCCGCTGTGAACGGGAACCGGCGTCAGTTTCAATCCGGCCAGTTCCAGTGAGGGCATCGGCTCGTTTTGCAGAACGAACATGACCTGAAACAATGGTGAACGGCTTAAATCGCGGGCCGGCTGTAGCGC
>Ga0335080_10009316_pt1 | contig 10262 bp, 6 predicted proteins | sample Lox_Sample_34_FD_206720 | JGI IMG/M metagenome (GOLD analysis project Ga0335080, IMG submission 206720) | Soil microbial communities from Loxahatchee National Wildlife Refuge, Florida, United States - Lox_Sample_3.4 | ecosystem: Environmental > Terrestrial > Soil > Wetlands | place: USA: Florida... | reverse complement strand
ACTGGAAGCAGCATGGGCAATGCGGCAAGTGGATCAGCGATCTCGTGCCTCACATCGCCTCCTGCGCCGATGACATCGCGTTCGTCCATTCCATGCAGGCCAAGTCCAACGTCCACGGACCTGCCACATTCATGCAGAATACCGGCTTCGTGCTGCCCGGCTTCCCCTGCATGGGGTCCTGGGTCTCCTACGGGCTCGGCACCATGAATGAGAATCTGCCGACCTTCATCGTGCTCCCCGACTCCCGGGGCTTCGCCCCCAACGGTCCGGGAAACTGGACTGCCGGTTTTCTCCCCGCTTCGCACCAGGGCACGATGATTCGTGCCAGCAGCCCCAACCCCATCTACGACCTCTTCCCGCCCAAGGACGCCGCCTTCATCACCAAGGGGAGCGAAAGCAGCACCTGGCAATTGCTGCGCGAGATGAATCGGGACCACATGCAGCATCGCGAGGGCGATTCCCGCCTCGACGCGCGCATCACGTCCTACGAAATGGCAGCGAAGCTGCAGCTCAGCGCGCCCGAGGTTCTCGACATATCGGGCGAATCCGAAGCCGCTCGCAGACTCTACGGTCTCGACGAAAAAGCCACCGAAGACATGGGGCGCAACTGCCTCATCGCGCGCCGTCTATTGGAGCGCGGCGTACGCTTTGTTCAGGTTTGGAGCGGCGCCGATAACGGCTTCCCTCGCCGCAACTGGGACAGTCACGAGAATCTCGCCAAAGACCACGCCGACATGGCTGCCGGCATGGACCGCCCCACGGCCGCCCTGATCAAGGATCTAAAATCGCGCGGCATGCTCGACGACACCATCGTTTTCTGGACTACCGAATTCGGACGCATGCCCTGTAGCCAGGGCGCGAAGGGACGGGACCACAATCCCTTCGCTTTCACGATCTGGCTCGCCGGTGGCGGCATCAAAGGCGGGGTCAGCTACGGCGCCAGCGACGAATGGTCCTATAAAGTAGCCGACAAACCAATCTACTGTTACGACGTCCACGCTACTGTTCTCCGGTTGCTCGGCATCGACCATACGAAGCTGACTTACCGGCATAACGGCATTGACCGGCGCCTGACCGACGTGCACGGCCAGGTGATACCGGAACTGCTGGCATGATCGCGATGCGCCTGTAACTTTGTTTGAAAGTTCGTCTTATAGACGTTATACTCCGCCAGGCCGACCGGTTTGTTGTCATTACATATGCTGGCGGGCGATCCAGTCGGCGATTCGCTGCAGCACGGCCGGGGAGATTGTTTCTTCCGCCCAATTGGCCTCCCGGCCGATGCCGACGTCGGCGGTTTGAAACAGAAGATTTACGTCTGGCACCTCCTCGACCTCGGCGGCCTTGTTTCCGGCCAGCGCGCCGCGCATCGCAGGTGCGTTCCTGCCGGCCGGTACAGACAGATCCTTTTCGGCGTAGAGCGCCAGTACCGGAGAGGCGATCTTGCGGAGTTGCGGCGAGGGATCGTAGCTCATGGCTTGGCGGAACTGTGGGGAGGTCCACTGTCGCAGCTGCGCCACAATTTGGGACTCGGGAAGCTTGCCCGCCAGGAAACCTCGCACCTTCGCGGCCAGAGCCGCCGGATCGCTTTCCTCCAGGACCATAGCTAAGACGCCGCGCATCAGCGCCGCCTCTTGGTCTACCTTCGTGGGGAGTTCTCCATTGGCGAGAGCGCTGAGGCGTCCGGCTTCCACCGCGTTCTCGGCCGCGCGAACCGCGGGTGCGCCGAGCATCACCACAAATGCGACAGCAGGATCCCGCACCGCGACGATTGCCGCCGGAAGACCTCCGTCCCCATGGCTCACGAGGCCAATGCGTCCGGCGTTCACTTCGCGGCGCGTCCTCACGTACGCCAAGGCGGCGGTGACATCGCCGGCGTAATCCTCAAGTTGCAAGCCGGCGGACTTGCCACCGGATTTGCCGACGCCACGCGCGTCTGTCCGCAAGACTGCAATTCCAGCGCGCGTCAGGTAGTCGGCCAGGACAAGAAACGGCCGATGGCTTGAGATCAGCTCATCGCGATCCATCGGTCCCGACCTCGGTATCAGCACCACCGTCGGAAACGGTCCCCGGCCTTGAGGAATGGTGAGCGAGCCTGCCAGGCTGATGCCCGTCGCAGGGTTCTCAAAGACAACCTCTTCGCTCGTGTAGGGAAGAGGCGCCGCCGGGTCCTGACGTCCGGCGTCGACCTTCTGCGCATTCAACGCGTACACGTACGTGTGGATCATCTGTCCGAGCGCCCCTCCGGGGCTGCCGCGATGGAGCAGTAGGACGCCGGCATGGCGGCGAGGCTCGAACCAGAACGCTGCACCGGTTCCCGGCTGAGGGCTATTGATGGACGGAATGAAGTAATAATGTTTACTCGTCCAGGTCTCTCCCTCGTAGCCGATTCCGAACCATTCGCTCGGATTCACGACCGCCACAGAGTTGCCCACCCAAACTCTGCGGTAGTTTTCCTCCAACTCGCTGCGGGTCAGGACGGTCTCGGGACCACCCAACATTAGAAATGAGGCCAAGCGCGCCACGTCCCCGATGGTGGTTTCGATCACCGGACTGCCCCCCGCGCTGAAAGAGGAGACACGGGTGTGCGACATTTGCAGGGGAGACAGAATTTTCTCCGCCAGATATGCGGCAAACGGCTGGCCCGCGGCCCTGGCCAGCGCGAGCGTCAGTACTGCGCTACCGAGGTCCGAAGCCGCGGCGTGCGTTCCGGGCTCGAACGCGTAGTGCGCCTGCGGAAGAGCGGCGATCAGGCTTCTCTCCCAACCGGCGGCGGGATCCTGCGGATCCGCCGCACCGGCGGCGCTTTCCAGGCCGGAGGTATGCAGTGCCAACTGAATGAGCGTGACCGGCGCCGCATGGGGGTACCAGTTGCGCACCGTTTTGAGCTCAGGCACGAACTTTTCGGCGGGATCGGAAAGATGAGCCTTGCCATCGCGCATCAACTGCAGGAGCATAACGGCGGTGAAGGCGCCCGTTCCGATTTCGTACTCTGTATCGGCGCTTGCAGGCCTCTGCCGGCCCGCGTCCGCGAAGCCGTAGCTTTTCGTCCAGGCCAGCCCGTTGCGAGTCACGACGGCCAGCGTGTAGCCGACGTCGGCCGGGTTCTTCACCGCCTCCGCTGCGATTCGATCCAGGTCGCGAATCACCTCCGGCATGCCGGGAGGCAGCTTTTCCGTCTGGGACGGCAGGCTACCGGCGATGCCGAGAAAGGCGCAGAGGACCGTTACTCGTGTAACCATAGCTCCGCCGGAGGTTCAGTCCCCGGTATTCGTTATACGCGCAGCCGCGGCTTTAGTACCGATCCGGCAGGGTTCTGTGCTTGTCGCCAAGGGAAGGAGTTGGCGTAATCAATGCGGCCGGTGACCTCCGCCGTCACGGCTTCCAGCAGAAGCCCACCTCTTGCGTGCCTACGTAGGTGGTGATGTGCAAGACTGCGTTGGCGGCGACCGCGATACCAGCTTGCCCGAATACGGGATCTCCGCAGGATGTCGTTGCAGTGAAGGACCGCGGGATCGAAATGTTCATTTGGTACAGACCGATCTGGCCTGGGGTCAGCCCGACAAATTCGATCGGTAAGCCAGGATCCGCCGAATCCTCTGGAGAATACGACGCTGGTATGGCCGCGAGATTTACGCGTGGGCCGTCGAGGAGCCTCACGCGCACTCCGGGCGCTCCCGGAACTTGAGTCAGCACGACGCCTGGCGGTGAAGGCCTTCCGCTTAGCCGTGCTTGATACGCAGTTTCCTGACGACGCAGCGAGGCCTTTTGGGGCCTCGCTCTCCTAAACGGTCACTTTCAGTAGCCGGACTTCGAGGACATCGAAGGCTTGGTGCCGGTCGCGATCCAACGTCCTGAGGGGACGCGGATCAGAAACAATGGATTGTTGCACGTTGCGGGAACTCCTATCTTGAACGAGAGCTCCGCGTTGCCGTCAGCGCTGAGGACCGCAGTTGGTGTATCAACGGTCGCCTCAACTGTTCCGGCCGGGCTGCCCGCGTTGCACACCAACGTGCCGACTACACTGGCGACCGTACCGGGGGTACCGCTGGCGTTTCCTCCGTTCAAGACGAGCCCCTCCACGTCGAAGGAACCGTTGCCGGTTGCAAGGTCGATCCTAGCGCTACCATTACGAGTGGTCCAGGGACCCGCACCGCTGTGAATTTGACCGACCGGATTGTCGACCCCGGGGGCAGTGACCACTCCTTCTACGCCGCGCCAGTGAACGACCGTGTCCGCCTGGGCAAATGCTCCTGCACAAAGCGTCAGCAACAACAAACTCAATCTCTTCATTTCCTATTTCTATCCTTTCGTGTTTCAGTTGAGGCCTACTCCTAGTGAGTAGACCAAACTTATCCTCGTGGGTATTACATACTCATTAGACGTCGTAGTCTGGTTAGCGGCCGCAATAGAGTTGCGGCGCTCGCGGCAGACATACGACAAAGCAGGCGCCCATGCTGGTGTTTTCAGCCCATATTTCCCGAACGTCGCAGGACTCCGTTCGCCGGTTCCGGACCAGGCACTCTTCGAGCAACTCGTTCATTCGGATAAGACGCCTTGTAGAGGTTCTGCTCAAGGCGGCGAACCTCGCTAGTGCGACGGATTCTCATCTCCACGTTCGCCATTGTACGAAGCGATCGCGATCCCTGACCGCCCATCGGTCAGAGTGTACGAGAAGACCATCTGGAACCGGTCGTTCAGCGCAAAACGTCCCAGATCGACGTGATCGACGATGGAGCCGAATAACTTGTCGCCGGGCCTGATTACTGGAATCAGCGATTGTCCACCCGAGACCTCGAGGAATATGCCGGTTGGGGCGGTGTCTCCGGCGAAGTTTGGGATCGCGGAGAAGGCGACGGCGCCGCTGTTGTTGATCGACGGATGCTCCGAATTGGTGAAGGGCGGGTTTGACGGGTCATTCCGGGCCGTGACGCCGCGCGCGGTCCCGGTGAATATCTCGGGTGCACCGCGCACCACAAGAAAGGCCACGTCCGCGACGACGCCCGCACTGTTGATGACGGGATCGCCGAAGGATGCGATTTCCGGCTTGCGGTTGGTATCGACGATATCGACCAGCGCGTCGGACGCGGTGAAAACGCCGCTGCTCCCATCCCGAAGGCTGGCGGAAAACACGATGGTGCCCCGGTCGTTGATGGCGACATTTTGGAAGCCTGAAAAGCCGGTGGCCGATGTGCTCAGAACGGTGGTTAACGGGCCGCCATTGCCGGTGAAGACTGCGACCGGCGAACCGCGCTGCGCGAGAGTTGCCGAGAACGCGACATTACCCGAAGCATTGATCGACGGCGCCGCAACACCGATCCTGGATAGCCCATTGGCCATCGAATCCGCGATCAGGATCTTCGACCTTCCGTCGCCCTTGTAAATGGAGTGGGAGTTCGAGGCGGTGGTTGCGTCGAACACGACGACCCCGCCCGGATTGATCGCTACGTCATCGCCGAAGAAGCTCAGGCCGTCCGATGTAGACGCGATCGTGGCGAGCTTATCCAGCGCCTGGCCGGCCCGGAAGATGCCCTCGGTCCCACCGTTGCTAGCCGCCCGGAATGCCACTTCTCCGTGGTTGTTTATGGCAGGGAAACTGCCAATCGAGTTAAAGCCATTGGTCGAATCCACCACTTCGGTAAATTCGAACGCGTACGACTTGCCCGAGGATTGAACCTGGCAGAATACCGGCCCCAGTGCGAGTAGCGCGGGTGCGACTCGCATAAGCTCAAGCACTCTTTTCTTCATTGCTCTGCTCTCTTCCTATTAGTCAGCCTGCTGCGCCGTCGAACGTAGCAGCATAAGACGCCGAGTGCCGGCAGGGTCAGGAATGCGCTGAAAGGCTCCGGCACAGCGGCCGCCGTGGTGGTAATCGTAAAATTCGGCGCTGTAAACGTCGGCAGCAGGTTTCGACCTTCGGCGCCATTCAGATTCAATATGCGCGCCAGGATCTTCAAGTCCGCACTCTCACTGCTCAGATCCGTGGAATACACGAGCCGGGGCAGGTCGAGAGCCTGGTTGAAGTAGATGAAGAATCCCGCACCCGGGGTGGTGATCTTGCCAGCGATCAGATTGGCTGCGTTGCCGGCGCCAAATGGCGTGAGAGGGTTGTTGTCGTCGTCGATCGATTGAAGGACCACGACGTTCACGCCGGTCGCCGGCAGGTCGGATACGGGGGCATTCACAAAATCGACGTTGCTCCCTACTCTAAATACGTTCGATTCCAGCGAGAAAACATCGGTAGCGATCGAAAAGGAAAAGAAATCTTCGCCGCCGACAATCTGTCGTCCGGGAACGTTCAAAACATCGGTCCCGGCAAACGGGTCGGTGTCGAAGCGGAAAGTGTTGGCATTCGCGGTCGAGCTCAAAGCTAAGAGAACGACCCCGACGCAGTAGAAAGTAGAGTGACGCATTCTGTCTCCTTGGTAAATTCTCGGGACTGCTTATCGGGCGGCGCCGGAGGAAGTAACGGTTCAGCGCCAAGTCGAGGTCCTGGCGGGGCTGCCAGGACCCGGTTGTTGCGCTCGCGTATCAGTACTTGGCGTCTGCTTTGTAAAAGTAGTAATCGGCGGTGTACGGTACGAGCGTTTGCTTGCCCACATCAGTGGAAACGGAGCAGCCGTCAGCCGGCGCCGCGCCGCCTTTGGTGTTCAGGCGCTGGACGAAGGTGACTGGGGTCAAGAGGCTGCCGCCCGCTGGTCCGTCCTGCGACCCGATAGACTGCAACAGGAGGCAGGGAATGGCGCCTGAATTGGGGCAACTCGGGTTCTCGGGCCCCGCGGGGAGGATATTCCCGTGGAGGACCTGCGCCCAAACTTTGCTGCTGTCGAAAGAACTCTGCCATGTCGCGCTGCCAAAGGGGATTGGACTCGGAGCGAACATGTTGGGCTTGGTGTCGGGACTCTGAAAGTGCGTGATGATCTGGACGTCCTGCCCGAAGAATTTCGTAAAGAGGGTGGCCTCAGGGCGGGCGGGGTTGATGGTCCAGGAAGCAGTCGAACCGCCCGGGCTCGTCGGCAGACAAACGTAGCCCTGCGTACCCAGCGCGTGGCCAAGCAGAAATGCTGTGTTTCCTGCCTCCGGCGTAATGATGGTCGGAGTCGGCGGGGGCGTGACGGTTTGTGCCTCCGCGTGGTTAATCGTGCCGAAGAGACATCCGAGTGCGAGGGCAGCCACTAACGGCATGTGGGCTTGCAATGTTCTCTTCGTTTGCTGATGAGGGATATGGTTCATTCTTTTGTTTCTCCAGGTCCTTGTCTTGATTTCGAGCGACAGCGCGAGGGTCTCGAGAGACGCAGCCGGCGGAACGCTGATCCCCAAACTAATTCACACGGATCTACAGATTCCGCAGCATGGGCGCTATCGGTCTCTACTGGGTATATCGGAAAGCGAAGCGGAAAGACGACACAGGAGAAGAATCGACGCAGTTGCCGTGCCGATCAGAAGTTGCCGATCATCCAAACACTCGTCTCCCGGGACTCGCCGCTAATGGCGAGATGACGCGCATCAGGCGAGGAGAATCCCCAGATCGAAGTCGTTTGCGGCTGCAGCCAAATGGGTTGGGTTTTACCGTCGAGGTCAACATGCAACAACGCGGCGCCATCCGGTCCCACGCTGGATACAAACAAGCTCCGGGAATTGACCGCCCAGCTCAAATCCACGAGATCGGTATAGCCGCTGATGTTAATTGTTCTGGGTTGCGTATTTCCCAACGGTACCAGCCGAATCGTGTTCCCATGCCTCTTGGCAATGGCGATCCACGAACCGTCGGGAGAGATCTGCCACGCATAATCCATTCCAACACCAGCATCCGTGCCGGGTTCGAGCGCTATCCGGATAAGGTCCTTCTGGTTGCCGATCAACGGGTCGAATGAAGAGATCACCAACTCGTTCTTGTGTGGATCCGGCCGCCCCAGGACACAAAAATTAGCGGCCAGGTTCGTGCACCAGCACTGAGTGAGATCCTCAACGGGGAACAACAACCGGGGAATGCCACCGTTCGTTGCCATTCGGTAAAGCATCATTCTGTTCGAGCCGACGGGCTCGCCCTCGAGAATCACCCATGCGCCATCCGGACTCGGCCGCGCCATATAGAAGTTTGTTCCCAGTGTGGACGTAATCGGTTGAGGAGTACTGCCCGGATCCAGCGCCTGCCTGTAAATTTGCCGCGTTGCCGCCCGCTGCGACGAGAAGATCACTTCACGGGAGTCCGGCGTCCATGCCAAAGCGATATTGATGTTGTCGTCGATCGTCAGCCTGCGGGTATTGAGTAAGCGGGCTCCGTTGCCCGCCAGGTCCCCGACAAGAGCGGCAGCGTGATGAGCGCTCCTTAGAAAGGCCAGGCGCTTTCCGTCCGCAGTGGCGCTCAAGTGATGAATGGAATATCCCGACCAATCCGTCAGCCGGCGTGATTTCCCGCGGGGAATGCCATTGTCTTCGTCGACGCTGAGTTCCCACAAGTCACCGGTCCTCGCCCCGCCTCTTTGCGTACTTCGCGAATATATGAATCGTCCCGGCGCGATCCAAGCAAGTGCGGCCAACGCATTGTCCCGGAGAATGGTCGTTTGATTTGCGCCGTTGAGGTCACAACTCTGCACCAACAGGTCGCCTTGTGGCAACGCCAGGCTGTATGCAATCCTCTTTCCTGCCGGCGACCAGACGATCCCTCCGAACGGGGTCCGGTTGTCGGCCGTCAGGATCCTGTGCGGAGACTCTCCGTGCGAGCCCATCAACCAAATCTCGTGTGCTCCGAGCGCGCTTGGCCTTTTTCCGTACGCGATGTGAGAGCCGTCAGGTGAGACTCTCCATGCTGCCGCCGCGTCGTCGACATCAGCAATCTTCTGCGGTGTCCCTGCCCGCGTCGAAAGCGACCACAAGGTTGCGGGCTTCCCGGGAATGGCGACAGAAGTGATGAACTCAGTGGAATCGGGATACCAACCTCCAAACACCCAGTCGGCCTTCAACGGCTCGATGCCGGGAAGCGGCGGCACGCTCAGGATCTCGCCGGTGTCCACCAGCAGCAGGTGAATCCCTTGACGATCCGCGTAGCCGAGGTATTTCCCGTTGGGAGAAATGGCTGCATTGAGCACAGGTACATCCGGAGGGTTTGCCGTAAGTCTTGCCTGCTTGAGCTGAGGCGGCGATGCGGGACCGCGAGACAGCCTCCAGGTAAGAATCATGGCGCCGATCAGTATTACCACTGCCAATAGCACGGCCGTGACACTCCGCCGCTGCCGGCGCATGAATTTGGCGGTACGATATGCGATCGTGTCGGGCCGGGCCAGGATGGGCTTGTGGCTCAGGTATCTGCGCAGATCGTCGGCGAGCGCGCTCACGGAAGCGTAGCGCTCCTGAGGATCCTTCTTGAGAGTCCTTCCTACGATTGTGTCGAGGTCCCCCCGCAACACCCGGCTTAGCCTTTCCGGCGTCGTAACACGCCGCGCGGCATTCCGGCTCGCGCCGTCCGCGGTTCCCTCGGTCGAAGTCACGATATCCGATGGGCGGGCAGGCTCTGCGTCCAAAATAGCTTTTACCAGGGCCGGGTGCGCATGCGGGCCGGCGCCGGCTGGATGGAACCCTGTCAGCAATACATAGAGCAGGACACCCAGAGCATAGATATCGGTCGCAATCGTCGCGTGTGCGCCCGTTAGTTGCTCGGGAGCCGCATATTCGGGTGTCATCGCCCGCCCGCCTTCGAGTGTCTGCAGCGCTAATCCACGCCGGTCGTCATCTTCGAGCAGCTTGGCAATTCCAAAATCGAGCAGTTTCACCCGGCCGTCCTGCCGGACCAGGATGTTCGGCGGCTTGAGGTCGCGGTGCACAATCAGGTTGGCGTGCGCGTGGGCGACGGCCTCCAGAACGTCGAGAAACAATCGGATACGCGCTTCGATACCGAGCCGATGTTGGTCGCAGTAGCTGTCGATGTGGTCGCCCTCAATGTGCTCGAGGACGAGATAGGGCTGGCCGGCGTGCGATACCCCCGCATCGATCAGTTCGGCGATATTCGCATGCGCCAAGCGGCCGAGAATCATTCCTTCACGCTTAAATCGCTCCTCGCCGGTCCTTCCGATCAGCGCAATTTTGAGAAACTTCACAGCGACTTTTCGCTCAAATCGCGCGTCGTTTCGTTCCGCCAACCAGACGCTCCCCATACCACCCTGGCCGATCTGCGCTATCAGCCTGTAAGCACCCAATGTTTGACCGGCTAGGCCGGATTCACATGGCAATCCGATGGGACGGTCTTGGAGAAAGCCCTCGCAGGA
>Ga0335080_10009313_pt1 | contig 10264 bp, 7 predicted proteins | sample Lox_Sample_34_FD_206720 | JGI IMG/M metagenome (GOLD analysis project Ga0335080, IMG submission 206720) | Soil microbial communities from Loxahatchee National Wildlife Refuge, Florida, United States - Lox_Sample_3.4 | ecosystem: Environmental > Terrestrial > Soil > Wetlands | place: USA: Florida... | reverse complement strand
CGGCGAGAAAACCCACACCCTGCCTTCGCAGGATGAATGCCACCACGCATTCTACCGCGCTCCTCCTGCGCCGGAAGTGCTCTGCCGCTTCGCCGCCTGCCTGCCTTTCTCTGGAACGCGGACCGCCGCCCGCGTGTGCATGGCCGCCGCCACCCGCCGCTGCTCTTCCGGCGTGAGCTGAAAGATATAGTCCACCAGCAGTTTGGTCTGGTCCTTGTCGTAGCCCTGGAACGAAGGCGGCGTCGGCCCGGCAAACACCCAGTGCCCGTTCTGCTGCCGGAAAAGTCCGGAAGGCATGGAAGTGCCCGGGCTGACTGCCTGCGGATCAATAATCCAGCGCTCCACCCAGTCCGGCTTGAGCCGTTCTTTGGCCAGCAGGAAGTTCGGTGCGGTGGCGATCTTGTCGTGCTGGGGATCGCCAGTGGCGTGGCATTTCAGGCAGGGCGCGGCCGTGCTCGAGAACAGGCTGCGCGCCATATCGGTTTCCTTTGCCGTGAGCGTCGGCACCTGTTCTGGAATGTAAGGCATTGGTTGTTGCGACAGCGCCTGGAAAAACCGCACCAGCGTGCGCACTTCATGGTCCGAAAGATAGAAGGTCGGCATGTGGACCTTCAAATACGGCCGCACGCCGTTGCGGTTCGTGTCCGTATCGCTGAGCGCCGGGTTCTTCAGGAAGTGCCACAGCCACTCCGGCGACACGCGCGCGCCTTCCGTCAATAGTTTCGGCGGAAGCTGTTCCGGGTTGTCCTGATATTGCTTCAACCCCATCAGCACCGTCGTCTGCCCGGGGTAGAACTGGTGGCAGCCCATGCAGTTGTACTTCTTGACGATCCACCAGCCTTCCTGGATGTCGTGCTGCGCGTCCCCCGGCTTGTACTGATAACTGTCGGGCAGGGAAGTCTCCTGGCTCCCCATCAGGAATGTGGTCAGCGCCTTCACCTGCTCTTTGGTCAGGTGCAGGTTAGGCATGCGCAGCACTTCCGTTTCTGACTTGATCATGCCCTTGTCATAAACGTTCGGCTCCGCCAGTTTGTGCTCGAAAAATCCCTTGTGGTCGTACCATGGCGCCTTGGCCGGCCCGTCGGGCAGCCGCGCCAGGTCTTCCGGATCGGTTATCGGCTCCGTGCCCGGCCCGCCGCGCTGCGCCGGAACCGTGTAGCGGGCGAAATCAAGCCGCTCGATCGGCTTGCTGCCCTCTACCGTCAGGTCGGTCCCGATGCGGCCCTCGTCTTCCAGCCCTGCAATTTCATGGCAACCCGCGCAGCCGAAGTTGCGAATCCACTTCTTGCCCTCCTCCTTCAGGTTGGGATCATCCATGAACGCCGCCTGCGGATATGACGCCGGGTCCTTCTCTTTCTGCGTCATCAGGAAGCTGGCAATATCCTGCGCGTCTTCCCAGCTCAGCCGCAGGCTGGGCATCACCGTCATGTTCTGCACTTGCAGCTCGTGGCCGTCGTTGGGGCAGCGGCTGTGCTGCAGATCGAAAACATACGGCAGGCCCTTCTTGGCATAGTCCTCGGGCCCAATGTCCTTTTTCTCGTACGGGCAATAGGGCCGCGTGCGTTCCCGCGCGTTGTGAATCCAGCGCACCAGGTAATCGTAGTTGGCTTTCTCGCCTTCTCGGGTAAGGTTGGCGGCGAAGGTTCCGCCTATCATCTGGCTGCCTTCGCCAATCGAATGGCACGCCAGACAACCGCGGGTCTCGAACAATTCCTTTCCGTGCCCCGGATCTCCCGGCTTCTGCTTGGGCAGTGGATCGCTCAGCGCCGACTGCCACAGGTACGCCGTGATCGCCTCGATCTGGTGCTCGCTCAGCCGGAAGTTCGGCATCTTCGTGGTCGGCCGGAAGTCGGTCGGCTTCCTCAGCCATACCGGAATCCAATCCTTGTTCAGCTTCAGCCGGATGTCCTTCAAATTCGGCCCCACCTTCTTCTCGTCCTCCATCAGGTCGTGGGTCTGGAAGTCCAGCTGCTGCAAATGCCCGTCAATCTTGCTGTTCGCCACCTTCAGGTCAACTGCCTCCTGGTTCAGCCGGTTGGCCTCGTCATTCGATTGCGCCGCGTCCGCCTGCTTCATCAGGTTGGCGGAGTTTTTCAGATTGTCAATCTTCTGCTGGTCCAGCAGCTTGATCTGCTGCGTGATTGCGTTCAGCTCCTCCGGCTCCTTGTCGTAGCCTTCGTAGCGATGGCAGCCCATGCAGCCGCGCTGGCGGAAAAGGTCCTTGCCTTCATCAATGACCTTCCACTCCATATCTCCGCTCACCAGCACCATGTCGGCGGCGTGGCAGGTCTGGCAGCCCGCTTCGGTGTTTTCCTTGGGAAACAGCGGCCACAGCCAGTGCTCATAATTGCCGTGGGCTTTTTCAATGCTCGTGGTCGCGCGTCCATTGCCCTGGTGGCACGGCGAGCACCCAAATTTCTGCGGATCGTGAATGCTCAGCAGCTCCGGCTCGGGATGGCTCACAAACGCCCGCGCATATTCGTCCGGCCGGCTCTCGCCCTTGGCGATCATCTCCGCGGGCGTGATCTTGATCGGCTCCAGTATCCCCATATGGCAGGACTGGCAGCGGTCCACGATGTTGGCCTCGGGCACGTTGATCTGCACGATCACCGGGTCCCAGTCTTCCGTCTTCTTCTTTATGCCGTCAATCTGCGTGGGCGTCAGGTCCACCATGTGGTCATTGATATAGGCCAGCATGGCGGTATTGGCGGCCGTCACCGGCTTCAGCACCTCGCCCAGCTCCAGGCTCAGCCGCGTTTTCTCCGCGTTGGCCACATTGAAGGCCGCCTCCAGCTCGTCAAAGGTGTATTGCTTCTTCGAGCCGTCGGGATACTCCACCGTCGCCGCTTCCGCCTTGTACTCGTCAATTTCCCGCTGAATGTGCTTTTTCGAAGAGGGGCTGGTTTCCGTTTCCAGGTCATAGACCAGCGCGTTCACATAGGCGCGCCGGTCGGTGAAGACCGAGCGCACCGCCAGCAGCCGCCCGTTGGCATCGGCCAGCTGCGCCTTGATCTGCGCCGCCTGTGCCACGGTGGCGCTGTTCGCGTCGTCATACACCTTTGCCAGGGCAAGATAATCCGGGCTGCTCTCGACACCCTTCAGCGAAGAGGCCGATTTGGCATCGTCGCGGTTGAGCAGCGCCAGGTAACGCGTCTTCCACTGCTCCTGGTAGGCCTTCCACGGACGCTGCCCGTAAGCCTCGTCCCACAGCGCCCAGAACAGTGTCGCCATCAAGATGATCATGGCGATCACGTAATGCAGCGCATACGACTTGGTAACGATCGGGTCCTGCTCGGGGATGGGTTTTTCGGGCACGAAGTTCGCTCCCTGATCTGCTCGCTACTCAGCAATTAGCACTTGGCCACTGGCATTTGGGCGTCGGGCCCTCCGGAAAACTCGACCGCCAAATGCTGACTGCCATTTGCCAACTGCTAGACGTTGAACCACGGCGTAATCCACACGTACTTGATGTGCCACAACAGCCGGATCGCCATCTTCAGCGGCAGCGCCACCATGGTCAGCAGAAAAAACGTCATGATGGAATATTGCAGCAGGCTCATGCGCTGATAGTCCTTCGCCTTGTAGCGCCGAAACAGCGCATACAGCCCGAAGCCGCCCAGCAGGTAATACCCGCCGACGATGATCGCTCCGAACACGCCCTTGGCCCAGTTCGAAGTGATCGGCCCGCCCAGCCAGCGCGGAATCACGTCCGGCAAGTCGCGGTTCACCTCGTAAATCAACCGATTGTGGTCCCAGGTCTGCCCCAGCCAGAACCACTGCCAGCCAGGCCCGCGGATGAACGTTCCGATCATGATCATCGAGACCCACAGAATGATGAAGCCGAATAAAAACGCGCCAATGGCAAATTTGCGCTGCCTCCAGGTGTAATAACCGTTGCCCAGGGGATTGGGATCAATGTAGGGAATCACCATCAGCCCCACGATGATCAGCGTGGGCATCACCACGCCCGCAATCCAGGGGTCGAAATAGACCAGCATCTCCTGCAGGCCGAGGAAGTACCAGGGCGCTTTCGCCGGATTCATCGTCAGGTTGGGGTTCGACGGCTCTTCCAGCGGCGCATACAGCGTGATGGACCACACCATCAGAATCGCGGTCACAATGATCGCCGCCAGAAATTCCATGCGCAGCAGAAACGGCCACACATGCACTTCCTTCTGCCAGCCCGGGCGGAAGGGCCAGGTCTTGCGGTGATGGCTCTTGGCCAGGGCAGGATCGGCTTCCAGCTCGGCAATCAATTCGTCGTTGCCGTGCGCCTGCTTCCAGCCCAGGTAAATGAAGAAAATCAGCAGCGGAATCAGCGCCACGATGGGCACATTATCCGGCGCCGAAGCGATCTCCCAGATTTGCCGCCAGTCCATAAAATCTCCCACTGCCTGTGTGGGGACGGGTCTCCGACCCGTCCAGCGGAGCCCAGCTCCGCAGCCCTGCTACAACCCATGTCGGACAGCCGCCCGCCACAACCCGTGTGGGGACGGGGCTGTGCCCCGTCCGGTCGAGCGCAGCTCGACAGCCCTGCAACCCTACTCTCCATCCGCCCTCGGCCCTCTGCGCGGCTTGTCCGCCTCCGCCTCCAGCATGACCGGAGCCGGCCCCGAAATTCCGCCGTCCTTGCGCACCCGCCAGAAGTGCACAATCATCAGCACGGAAGCCACGATCGGAATGCCAATGCAGTGCCAGATGTAGGCCCGCAGCAATGCATTCGCGTCCACAATGGACCCGCCCAGCAGCCCAAAGCGCACGTCGTTATACGGCGTCATTCCCAGCTGATGCCCGAACGGCCCCTCGTGCCCCAGCAGCGGCGTCGCCCGCGCCATGTTCGTGCCCACGGTCACCGCCCAGAACCCCAGCTGATCGTCAGGCAGCAGATATCCGGTGAACGAAAGCAGCAGCGTGAACACCAGCAGCAGCACGCCAATGTTCCAGTTGAATTCGCGCGGCTTTTTGTACGAGCCGGTGAGGAACACGCGAAACATGTGCAGCCAGACGGCGATCACCATCAGGTGCGCCGCCCAGCGATGCATGTTGCGCAGAATCTTGCCGAAGGGAACATCGTGCTCGAGGTAGAGCACGTCGCGGAAGGCCTGCACCTTCGTCGGATGGTAGTAAAACATCAGCAGCACGCCGGTGAAGGTGAGCACAAAAAAGAGATAGAAGGTGATGCCGCCCATGCCCCAGGTGTAGCTGTAGCGCACCGCATCGCGGTTGATCTTCGCCGGGTGCAGATGCAGAAAGACGTTGGAAAGCACGCCCAGCGCCCGGTTTCGCGGCGTGTCATCGTGCTTGTGGCGGAAGATCGAGGTATAGACCTGGGTCTTGGTCGGGTCCTTCAGCCCCTCGATCTGCTCTTTCGCCTTGGCCGGAATGTCGGTCTTCAGCGCCTGGACATCTTCTTTAATGCCGGCACGGACCTTCTCCAGCACTCTGACCTTGTTGCCGTTCTTACCGTTGGAACTCTCTTCAGCCATGTGTACCTCTGATCCATCCCATACAGACGTAGCTTGCTACGTCTCCTGCGCCTGCTGCGCCCTACGCTTTACCTCGTCGCCCGCCCCACCTCTTAATTGCCCTGCCTCTGGTCATTCCCAGGAGCGCAGCGGCGAGGAATCTGCTTTCATCTCCTCACGACGATAAATACGCCCCGGGATCATTGAACTGCGTCGGCTGCCCCTTGGGCTGCTGATACAAATGCGCCGCATCCACCAGGATCTGCCCATCCGGCGCAATCTCCACGTGGCAACGGTCCATCGGCCGCGGCGCCGGGCCCTCAAAATTAATGCCCTCGCTGTCATACCCGCTGCCGTGGCAGGGGCACTTGAACTTGTTTTCCGCCGGCTTCCAATCGGGAGTGCAGCCCAGGTGCGTGCACTTGGCATAAATCACAAACAGGCGGTCCGGCGTGCGGTCCACCCAGATGCGATATTTCTGCTGCCACTTGGTGTCCACGCCCAGGCCGTAGTCTGAGGGATAGCCGATCTTGAACGAGGTCGCCGGCTCGAACAGCGTGCGCGGAAGAAAGAAGCGGAAGAAGGCGATGAACCACGCGGTAAGAAATGCCGCCACCGAGCTCCATACAAACGCCCGCCGGCCGCGATTGATTTCATTGTCTTCCGGGCCGATTGCCGCAACCCCGGCCGCCGCCGCCGCGCGAGAGGTTCCTACCGCCGGCGTGCCCACATAGCGCGTGGAGACCCCGCTCCGCGCCACCGACGCCGCGGAAGACGTGACCACCGGCGCTTGGGCCGCCGCAGGCCGCGCCGCTGGTGCAGCCGCCGGAGCCGCCGCCGCCGGAGCCGCCGCCGGCTCACCCAGCAGGGCAGTGATTTCCGCGTCATTGAAAGGAGTCAGGTTGTTGCGTTTGCGCCGCGCCTGCTCAGCGGCAATGGAAGACTTGCTCCACTTCTTGCCCGCCGCCACCATCTTGGCTACTTCTTCAGAAATGCCTGCTGAGGGAACTACCGGTGTTGCGGGCGGAGTTGCTGCCGGAGCGGCCGGAGCTGCGGGCGCTGAAGTTGCGGCCGGCGCCGCTGGCGCCGCCGAAGCGCCGTCTCCTCCCTCGCGCTCCCACCACAAGGGCTCCCCGGCTTTGAGGGCGGCAATGTCCTCCTCCGTCAGCAGCGGCAAGCCCGAGCGCTTGCGATATGCCTGCTCGGCGGAAATCACGGAATTATTGAGCGCCTTCCTCGGCCACGGAGGAAGATGCCCGCGCACACCTTTGGTCGCGGTCGGGGCCTCGTCTGCCATCGGTCCTCACCCCACTGAGTTCTGGTCCCTGGGCCCGGTGCTGCTCTTACTTACGTGCTTGCTCCCTAATCCGCAGCCGCGGAACAGCAAACCGCGCTGCATTCGTTGCTCCATCCTGCGGCGCTGCACACCACCTCCGCCAGCGCCGCTATGAATGTAGGTGAATCGTTCAGTCCCGCCGTCATTTCGAAGCGCGTAATGCCCAACCGGCCGGCCTGTTCCCGCGCCTCATGATCAATTTCGCCCAGCGTCTCCACGTGATCTGAGACAAATGAGACCGGTACCACGCAGACTTGCTTCCTTCCTTGAGCGGCCAGCTCGCGCAGCGTCTGCCGCAGCGAAGGCTGCAGCCACCGGCTGGCGCCCACTTTGCTCTGGTAGCACAGCCGGTAAGAGTTCGGCCAGCCTCCCCGCTGCATCACCAGTTCCACCGTTCGCTCGATCTGCCGCTGGTAAGGATCGCCGCGCTCGATCACCGCCGCCGGAACGCTGTGCGCGCTGAAGATCAGTTCCGCCTCGCCGGGTCGCGGAAATCGGGCCAGCGCCGCCTCGATCTTCTCCACCAACGCTTCCAAATAAAGCGGATGCTGGTAGAAATTCTCCACGCAGTGCACCGGAAGTTCGCCTGCATAACACCGCTGCCATTCGTTCAGGCTGCTGCCCGTGGTCGTGGCCGAGTACTGGGGATAAAGCGGAAGCAAAACCACCTCGTCGCACGCCGCCGCCCGCAGTTGTTCGACCGCCTCCGCGGTAAACGGATGCCAGTAGCGCATCGCCACAAAACAGCGCGCCTCCAGGCCGGCGGCATGGAGCGCCCCTTCCAGGGCCCGCGCCTGCTGTTCGGTCAGGCGGCGAATTGGCGAACCGCCGCCAATATGCGCGTAATGCTCCTGCACCTTGCGCGCCCGCGTGGCCGAAATCAGCCGCGCCAGCGCCTTCCGCCCCAGCCGGGCAAAGGGAAAATCAATAATGTCGGGGTCGCTGAAAAGATTAAAAAGGAACGGCTCAATCGCTTCCAGGCTGTCGGGTCCGCCGAGCTGGAAGAGCACCACCCCCACCCGCCGTGCTACGGTCGCCATCCCCTGAGGTCCCTTGAAGAACACAGGATGTTACTCAAAGCAGGCGGGTTCGTCAACGCAGAACTGTGACAGCTGGCGGCGCTGCTGGCTTCTGTGGTTCAACCGCGCTGTTTTCGAATTTCCTTCGCGCCTGGCTCCCAGCCCGTGGGCTCAATCGCACTTTGGGTCGCAGTCCCTGGTTACCTCTTCTCTATATTGCTGCGTCTTGCGCCCTGCCGCCGCATCTAACATAATAGAAACATCGTGAGACGACCTATTGAAATAAGGTCGAATGTGGGGACGGACCCTGGGAGATGGCATGGTTGCTTTGCGTTTAGTGCGCCTGATTGAAAATCATTCCGAAGAATTAGCGGAAGAAATAGCCAGAAAAATTCACACCTCAGCCCGCACCGGCGATATGCGCAAAATTCCTCTCGAAGATGTGCAGGAGCGCATCTGCGAGATCTTTCGCCACCTGAGCGAGTGGCTGCTGACCAAGACCGGAAGCGAGGTCGAACGCCGCTACCTGGAGCTGGGCGCGCGCCGGGCGGCGCAGGGAATTTCCGCCGCTGACCTGGCCTGGGCCATCGTTTTTACCAAAGAGCAGCTCTGGGAATTCCTGCAGCGTCAGGGCTCGATTCACACTCCGGTGGAATTGTACGGAGAGATGGAGCTGCTGTGGCTGCTGAATCAGTTTTTTGATCAGGCCATCTGCGCCACCATCGAAGGCCACGAGCAGGAGATGCGGGAAGCCGTGAGCAGCCGGGTTGGAGCCGGCCGCAGGCCGAGCCGTCGCAGCGCTGCCGGCGCCGCGCACTGAAGCTAGCGCTTCGCCGCGTGCCGCAGCACGAACGCTTTCACCACGATATTGTTGGGCTGCACTCCGGCGGGAATCATGGTCAGCAGCGAATACTCGCTCGGCTCAATCGTCTTCGGCTTGCGCTTCTGAATCACCGTAATGTCTCCCGATTCCGAATCCAGCACCAGTAAATAATTCTGGTTTTGCGAGAGCGCCAGCCCGTCCGGACTGTTTCCCACCGGCAGCACCCCGATCACTTTTCCCTGATCAATGTCATAGACCGCAACCGTGTTGGAGCCGAAGTTGCTGACGTAAAGCCGCGAATTATCGGCCGTGACCACGCCTCGCGAGGGACGCGTGCCGATGAGATAGGTTCCGGCCACCTCGTTGGTCGTGGTCTCGATAATTGAAATGCTGTCGGAATCGAAGTTGCAAACCATCAGCTCGCCGCCATCGGGCTTGAGCGCCAGGTTGACCGGCGTTTTGCCCACATCCAGCAACGCCAGCAGCTTGTCATTCTTCAGGTCAATCGAGGCCACCTGCGCTGATCCCGAGCAGGCTACAAATACCTTGCTGCTATCGGGCAGAATGGCGATATCTGTCGGTTCTGCGCAGGCGGCGACGGTGGCGCGCAGGCGTAGATGCTCGGCGTCAATCAGCGAGACCGTTCCGTCGCCCCGATTGCTCGCGACCACGGTTTTGCCGTCCGGCGAAACCCGCGCCAGTCCCGGCCCAATGCCCACCCGCACATTGCTCAGAACCGTGCGCGTTTCCAGATCAATCACAGAGACATTGTTCGACCTGGAATTCGCCACATACGCGCGCTTGCCATCTTCTGAGACGGAAATGAAATACGGACGGTCGTGCACGCCGATAGTCGCCACCACTTCGTTGCGCTCCGCATCAATCACGCTCACGTTGTCGGAGGCGGAGTTCACCACGTAGATCTCATTCTTCTTGTCGTTGGCCGCGGCCCCGGTCGGCTCGCTGCCCACTTTGATCGTCTTGGCAATCTGAAAGCTTCGCAGGTCAATCACCGTGACTGTGTTGCTCTTGCCGTTCGTAATGTAGGCGTACTCGCGGTAAGCCGGGCTGTAAGCCGGCATCGGGCGCTGGCGGAAATACCACCAGCCGAGCGCGGTGAAGATCGGAATCAAAACAACGATGAGGAGAACTTTTCGCAAGTTGTTGTCTCGGCGTCAGGAGGAAGATTAGCAGAACCGTGCACCGTGCTGACCCTCTAGGGGAGACGTGGCGGGCAACGTCTCTACAGGGTGGGCATGGGTGCGGCGACGCCGACGACCGTGCGGCCGACGACGGGGGCGATCTGGCGGACCTGGGACATCAGCTCGTCGAACTGATCGGGATAGAGGGACTGCATTCCATCCGAAAGAGCCTTGTCGGGCTCGTTGTGTACCTCGATGATGAGGCCGTCGGCGCCGACGGCGACCGCGGCGCGCGAGAGCGGCGTGACTTTGTTGCGCTTGCCGGTTCCGTGGCTGGGGTCCACGATGATGGGCAGATGGCTGAGGCGCTGCACCGCGGGCACGATGCTGAGGTCGAGCGTATTGCGGGTGTGGTCGGCAAAGGTGCGGACGCCGCGCTCGCAGAGAATGACCTTGTAGTTGCCTTCGCTCATGACGTA
>Ga0335080_10009312_pt1 | contig 10266 bp, 10 predicted proteins | sample Lox_Sample_34_FD_206720 | JGI IMG/M metagenome (GOLD analysis project Ga0335080, IMG submission 206720) | Soil microbial communities from Loxahatchee National Wildlife Refuge, Florida, United States - Lox_Sample_3.4 | ecosystem: Environmental > Terrestrial > Soil > Wetlands | place: USA... | reverse complement strand
GCCCGGCGGCCCGGCGGCCGATCGCGTCGCGGAGCTCGCCGATGCAGTAGTCGACCTCCTCCTGCTCGCTGCGGCCGGACCGGTAGGCGTACGGCTGCGGGATCCGCATGTTGTTCGACCAGGCCATCGAGGTGCAGTCGATGTACTCGTTGCCTTTGGTGTCCCAGACAAGCGCGCCGGAGGCAACTGGAGGCGTTCCTCGCCGTCGTCGAGGAACTCCACTTCGGCCGCGCGGCCGAGCGTCTGTCCGTCTCCGCCCCCTGGATGAGTCACACCGTCCGTGATCTTGAGCGGGCTCTGCACGTCACGTTGCTGAGCCGGACCACGCGTACCGTCGAAGTGACCCCGGCGGGCCGGGTGTTCGCCGGCCTAGCCAGCCAGGTCCTCACCGAGCTGGAGTCGGCCATCAAGACAGTGCGCAGCATGGGCACCACGCCGCAACGGACGCTGAAGCTGGGCTACACGATCGGCGCCGGGCTGGAAATAGTCCCCAAGCTGCTGCGCACCTACCGCGAACGGCAACCCAGCGCAGCCATCGAGACCGAGGAGTTCGACTTCACCGATCCCTCGGCCGGATTGCGCGACAACCTGGTCAACGCCGCCGTAGTGCGGCCGCCGCTCGGGCTGCCGGGCCTGGTGTCAGTCGAGCTTGCCACCGAGCGCCTGGTCGCCTGCCTGCCGGACAATCATCCGCTGGCGGCCCGGGACTTCCTTGGCGTGGCCGACGTGCTGCCCGAACCCATCATCGCCGCGCCTGCCTCCCCGGGCCCCTGGCGCGACTACTGGCTGCTCACCGACTACCGGTCAGGCCCGGCGCCGGTGGTCGCCGAGGCACCCACCCTGGACGCCGAGACCCATCTCGTCTCAACGGGCGCGGGCCTGAGCATCACCTCCGAAGCAGTCGGAAAGTGGTACAAACGCCCCGGCGTGACATTCGCGCCGATTCGTGATCTGCCACCAGGCTCGGTGGCACTGGCCTGGTGGCCTCAAGACACCGGCCTGGTGGCCGAGCTGGCCGCCGTCGCCAACGAGGTCAGAGCAAAAATCGCCGAGACCTGACGCGTAACGACCGATGCCAGACCAGTCCCTCCCGCGACACACGAGTCTGGCTGCTGTCGTCCTCGGTCGCGGTCAGCCGGGTGCGTGCGGGGCGGCTCAGCACCTCGGCCGGGTTGCCTGCGGCCGGCTAGTCCGCGTCCTGGGCTCGGCGCGGTGCCTTGCCGGGCAGGCCGTGCCCGGCGAGCCAGGTGAGCAGGTTGCCGCGGCCGGCGAAGGCGAGCCCGGCGGCGAGGCAGATGGCGGGGACGGCGGCGAGCACGTAGCGGTAGCTGAACCCCGCGGTCATCGGCGGCAGCACGATCAGCGCCACCCCGGTCAGCCACGGCAGCAGCCCGAGGCCGCCCCAGCCAGTGCCCGCGACGCGCGTCTTGCGGCGGACGCCGAGCGCCACGCCGACCGCGCCCGCGAGCACGAACAGGAGCAGGAACGTCCCGCGCAGGTACACCACCTTCTGGTAGGCCCACAGGAACCGGGCCCACGGCTGGACCACTGACGGCCGCCCGTAGTCCGCGCCGCCGAAGTCACGAGCGGCCCGGGCGTTCACCGGGTCGCTCGTGATCCAGCCGGGCACCTTGCGGACCGTCGGCTCGAAGCGGAACTTGGAGCCGGAGCCCTCCAGGTTGCCGATCGAGTTGGTCACGTTCTCCCGCGTCCAGCCGAACGTGGTCAGCGTGTCCTTGGCCACCACCCGCGCGTAGTCCAGCGGCTGGGCTTCGATCGCCCGCTCGGCGAACCGCATGGTCAGCGACTCGATGCGGGGCGTGAACCGGTAGATCTTGTTGGTTCCGGTCAGTATCCTGAGCGGGGTCCAGGTGCCGTCAGCTTCGTCGTTGGCCCACAGGTATTCCTGGGAGTCCGGCCGCTGCGACGGCGGCGTGCTGTCGCACAGCACGCGCAGGTCCGGCGGCGGGTTCATCTTCGAGCAGTCGGCGAAGCTGCTCACCCGGCTGTACAAGAACGTGCCCGTGGCCTCGTTGAGGGCGTAGTGCCCGTAATGGGCGTGCGACCACACCATGTACCCGGCGATCGGCACCAGCCCGGCTACCAAGGTGGCGACGATGCGGCGCCAGCCCATTTGCCGCAACAGCATGCCGGTCAGCACGACGGCCAGCAGCATCTCCCCGACGTTCCGCACGGTGGCCGCGTACCCGGTCGCCACGCCGACGATCACCGCGACGAGCAGCGGCGGCCGGTCCCACCAGCAGAGAAGTATCAGCACCGCCGTGACCAGCGCACAGAACAACACGTCCGAGGCGACCATGTGCTCAAGCTGCAGCTCGAACACGTCGAACAGCACCGGCAGCGACGGGATCGCCGCACCCCACCAGGGCAGCCCGCGGCGGCGCAGCACGGCGTAGATGCCCCCGCCCACTGCCAGCCCCATCACCGCCTGGAATCCGGTCACCAGGCTGAGGCTGCGGAACGGGAGCAGCAGATACAGCAGCAGCGGGTACCCGCTCGAGCGGATGATGTCCGGCGACCTGGTGACCGCGTCGGTCATGTAGGAATAGGAGTCGTTGAAGAACATCGCCGGCGGGTAGCCGAGCATGACCACCACGCGCAGCACGGCCGCGGCAGCCAGCACGGCCCCGAAAGCCCGGTGGCGGCGGATCAGCGCGCGCAGCTGACCGGCCGCCGGCCCGCCCGGGCGAGCCGGGTCGGTGCCGTCAGTTACTGGTCCGGCGACGCGGTCATTTACAGCCATCGCACCGGACATTGTGCACCCATGCCACTCCAGCTCGCCCGATTTCGTCAAGATGGGCCCAGACCAGCCGTCAGTTTTAGGTGGAGCGGATTCCCGGCTCAGGCTGGATGCGCGAGTACATGGGCGGTCTTAGGGGCATCGGGGCGCTGACCACTGCCGCCCTCCAGGCGGGACTGCGTGCGTTCTCCGGCGGGATCAGCTGGCGACATTACCGCAAAGCGACGGATCCTATGCGGCATGAGCGGGTCGCTTCCCATAAGTGGTGGGTCAGTTTCCCTTCTAGGCTTGACCGGTAACGTATGCCGGTTTGTAGGGTGGCTGCCGTGGCGGACGATGCGCGGGACCCGGTGACCTATGCGACCGATATCGAGGCGGCCAGAGACCGGCTGGTCAGCTTCGTCAGCAGCTGCGCCGAGCGGGAATGGCGCGCAGCACCCCTGGATGGTGATCCCCGGCCAGTGGCGGTGGTCGTCGACCACGTCGCGCACGCGTACGAGTACCTGGCCGGATGGATCAGCCAGCTCGTCGCCGGCCAGCTGGTCAGAGTGAACAGCGAGACCGTGGACACGTTGAACGCCCAGCACGCCAAGGCCGCCGCCGCGGTCACCAAGGCTGAGGTGACCGACCACCTGCGCCGCAGCGGGGACGCCATCATCCGGCTGGTCGCGGGCCTGCACGCCGCGGACCTGGCCGCAGGGGACGGCATGGTCCGGCGCCTGGCGCAGATTGCCGCCCGGCACGCGGACGATCACCGCACCGACATCCAGGCGGCCCTGACTGCACCCGGTGCCGGGCGCGGCTTATACCTGGCTGCGAGGGATGCGCGCTCTGGAGCGATCGCGGTTCCGGTGCTGGCATGACGCTCGCGACTGCGTAACCGCAGCAGGGGACCGGGCTGGGGGTTTCCCCGGCACTTCGCGCCTCGGCGGTCCTGATCGGACGTACCTCAACGCGTCAGATGAGCGTGTTCGCTCGGTGCGGCTGAGGAGCCGCGCCCGGGCGAACTTAACCGCGCCGGGTCCTTACTGGTCCCGGACGTAACAGCCGGCCTGTACGCCGTCGAAACGGCCGGTCCTCCGGCAGCAGCGGCGGAAAGCGGCGGCCCGAGCCGCACGGGCACAAGTCGTTCCGGCCGAGTTTCTCGACGAGCTCGGTGTCGGTGCCGACACGCGATTGCCTCGCTTGACGCGCGATTCGCTAGGGGGAACCCCCGGCGGCGCTTGCTGGCCGGCTCAAAACGATGCTTCGGTGTCGTGGTCGCGGTACATGATCGTCCTCCTGGTCGTGACGAACAGGAGGATGGTAGCCAGCACAGCGCAGCCGGCGCGAGCTATTTTCCGCCGAACCCGACGCCCCGATCACTGGCACGCTACCTGCGGCATGAGCGGTCGCGGCGCCCAGGAAGCCGTGCCTGTTCAGCAGCGATCGACTGTATCTAAACGTCTGCATCGTCCTCCGTGTAGATAGGGAGAAAACCCTCCCTCGCAACGTCAGGGTGATGGATGCATCGTTGCGCGTAGCGGGGTTCAGGTGATTGATGCGGTACGGGCCGCGCCAGGGCAGGCGGGACGTCGAAGCCACCTCTATCCAGCCCTGCCCGGCCGGTGAATTGCTAGCAGGAAGATATGCCCGATGCGGTACTCAAACGCCAAGATGACCGGATCAGTTTCTCAAGCCGCTGCAAGCGCTGCCACCGCCCGCAGCAGCCCCGCGCCAAGCGGGGCCGTATCCGACATCATTCTAGCCGTAACCGAGCGCCAGATTGCTCCTGGCGAGACGGCATGCTATCCATTTGTCGCGCGCACGGCGTACGGGATTCCATCCATTCATGAATTCAATGTCATCTCGGATAACCCCAATTTCAACCCGGAGTGGGTCCGTCTTGACCGGTCAGCTGGTGACAGCTACGGCCCGCACTACATCCTCGAGATCAGCCCCGGTGACATCGGACGCCTTCAGTATGGCGCTTATCCGCTCCATCTATCGTGGAGAGCAGCCGGGGCGTACCGCCACGCCGGAGGCCGATGCACGCTTATCATAAGGCCATGCGTCAGCGCCGTCACGGAACCAGCCGTGACAATCTGGCCGACCGGTCAGGTCTGCCTGCTGCTGGAGAATCGCAGTAGCACCGAAATAGATGTGTCAGTCTCGATGAGGCACCGCGGCTCGGACTGGTCGAAGGAGTGGGAGTTCGACCTGCCGGCAAAGGACGACCCGTTCAGTTTTTCCGGGCGGTTCGATCCGCCGGCCGGCAAGCGAAGTGGAGACTTTGAGCTTGTGGTCAGCGCGGCAGGCGTGCCCCTGATCCGCCGGACCGTACGCGCGAGACGCTCGCTGATTCCCCGCAGACTGATTAGCGATGTGCAGCTTTGCGCATAAGCAAATGAGAAATCCAACGCCCGCTCATCGGCAATGTTGGGCGTCCACGCCCGAGGCACGCGTATACCGGTAGTGATGCAGCCATGGCCGGATTCGATGATCCCGCGTTCTACGGCGATCGCTGGGCAGCCGTCTATGACGACCACCACCGGCACATGGACCCAGGGCCCGCGGCGGAGTTCCTGGCCGGCCTGGCCGGGGACGGGCGGGTGCTGGAGCTGGCCATCGGGACCGGCCGGGTCGCGCTGCCGCTGGTCGCCCGGGGGATCACCGTCGAAGGGATCGATGCCTCGGCCGCGATGGCAGAACGGCTGCGGGCCAAGCCGGGCGGCGAGTCGATCCCGGTCACGATCGGCGACATGGCCCGGATGCCGGTCAGCGGCCGGTTCCGGCTGGTGTACCTGGTGTTCAACACGCTGTTCGGCCTGCTCAGCCAGGCGCGGCAGGCGGAGTGCTTCGGCAATGTGGCGCGCGTGCTCGAACCTGGGGGAATGTTCGTCATCGAGTGCTTCGTCCCGGACCTGACCCGGTTCGACCACGATCAGCGGGTCCAGGCGCGGTCGATGACCGAAGACTCCGCGATCATCGAGGTCTCCCGCCACGACAAGGTGCAGCAGCGAGTCACGACCCAGATGATCATGCTGGATGGCCAGGGGATGCACCTGCGGCCGGTGGCCATCCGCTACAGCTGGCCGGCTGAGCTGGACCTGATGGCCGAACGGGCCGGCCTGCAGCTAATCGAACGCCACGCCGGCTGGGACCGGCGGCCATTCACTTCAGCCAGCGACAGCCACGTCTCCGTTTACCAGCGAGCCTGACCAGCTCAGCCCCGTGGCTGGGCGCCCCGTCCTTTAGCTCAGCCGCTGCTGCCGCTGCCGGGCGGCGCGGGCGGGCTGATACAGGCGGGCGCCGGAAGTGAGCTCACCTGGGACACCGTCGCCCTGCGGTCCGGCGTGGTCTGGACGCCCACCACGATGATGTCCCCGGCTGGGGCACGGCCGCTCACGGTGATGGAACCGTTGCGTGACCTGACGACCCCCAAGCTAATCAGTTTGCCTTTCGGCGACACGGCGGGCGGCCGCAGCGGCCGGCACCCCGGCCGGATCGGCACCACGACTACATCGGCACTGAGCTGACGAAGCCTGGCGTTGGCCTGGGCTATCCCGGAGGCCTGGTAGACCGCGAGCGTGATCGTGCCATCGGGATTCGTGGTCAGCGCGTAGGCCGGGCTTCCGCTGCCGGCCACCAGGCCGGCGACGGCGGCCGCGGCGGCGAGGCTGCCCGCGGCCGCGGCCAACTGCGCCCGGCGCGGTGCGACGCGCCGCCGCGATGCGGTATGCGGCCTGGTATCTGCCAGCAGCAATCCGTGCTGCCGCATCAGATCGTCATAGAGCTGGTCTGCGAACTTAGTCATTGCTGTCACCCCTGATCTGTTCTGTACTGGTTGTGCGCAGGCGGGCCCGGGCCCGCATCAGCCGCACCCGCATCGTGCCCGGCGCCAGCCCCGAGCGCGGCCGCCGCCTCCCTCGGCGTCAGCCCGGCGATGTCCACCAGCTCGACCACCGCGCGATCTCGTTCCGGCAGCGTCGCCAGGCCGGTGACGAGGCGGCGGCCGGCCCGTTCGGCGTCGATGCGGTCGACTAGCTCCTCGACCTGGTCCGGATCGAGGTCGCGGCGGCCGGCCAGCCGCTGCACCTTGTGCTGCTGCTGGCGGTACGCCTCGCAGTACGAGGCGTAGACGCGCCGGGCGATGCCGAACACCCAGGCCCGCGCGGTGCCGTTCCGCGAATCGAAGGACCCGAAGCCGGTGATCACAGCGACGAAAGTGTCGGCAGTCAGGTCTGCGACGACCTGCGGATCAGCGCTGCGCCGGGCGAAGTACGCGGCCACCGCGTCCACGTTCGCCCGGTACAACCGCTCGAACTCGGCGGTGGCGCCAGCGTCCGCCGCCGGCGGCCGCGTTCCTGCTGTCCTGTCGGTCACGTACCTAGTTGCCGTTCAGCCGCCGCCGCGTTACACCTGCCCTCGTCGGCCCAGTCAACCCGCGTGCCCGCCGCGGCTGCCGCTAGGGCCGCCAATAGCCGGTGTCCGGTATCCCGGTCATCAGCATGCCGTGCGGGTAACCGGACCGGTCTGCCGGAGCCAGGTGTCGTTGTCAACGGCGATAACCCAGCGAGTTACGGCTCGTCCCACCGGATGGGCAGCTCCCGCAGGCTGTGGACCGCCATTCCCGGTTTGAACTGGAGTTTTGTGGCCGGCACTGCCAGCCGGATCGCGGGCACCCGGCCGAGCAAACCGCGAAATGCCTCCTGAAGCTCCAGCCGGGCAAGCTGCGCGCCCAGGCAGTGATGTGCGCCCGCCCCGAATGTCAGATGGGTGGCCGGCACGCGGCTGACGTCGAATCGGTCGGGGTCACTGAACACGGACGGGTCGCGGTTGGCGGTGGCGTATAGCGGCAGCACGACCTCACCTGCCGGGATCGTCACGCCGCCCAGCTGTACATCCTCGGTAGTCATTCGGGCAGGCGGAAGACCGCCGCCCAGCCTGACATAGCGCAGCAGTTCCTCGACCGCACCGGGAATGAGCCCCGGGTCCGCGCGTAGCTTCTCCACTTCGGAGGGATTGTCAAGCAGCAGGAGAACAGACAAGTTGATCTGGTTGGCCGTGGTCTCGTGTCCGGCGATGAGCAGCGTGCAGCCCAGAGTCGTGAGCTCCTCTTCGGACAGCCGGTCGGCCTGGTCGCGGGCGGCAATAAGAGCGGTCATCAGATCGTCGGCGGGCTGGGCCCGCTTGACCTCGATCAGCCGGCCGAAGTAGCCATACAGGTCGACCAGGGCAGTCATGATCTCACCGGAGTCTTGCTGCCAGTCGCCCATGATGGTGTCCGACCAGGCGTGAAACTGCTCCATGTCCCCGGCGGGGATCCCCAGCATTTCGCAGATCACCTGGACCGGAAGCGGCAGCGAGAAGTCGGCGACCAAATCGGCCGGCTGGGCCTGAGCGAGCAGGCCGTCGATCAGTTCGTCGACAATGCTCGCCACGCGCAGGCGCATCGCTTCGACTCGCCGGGCGGTGAAGGCGTTAGCTACGAGCCTGCGGATTCTGGTGTGCCCGGGCGGATCGAGGCCGTTGACGGAACCTGCGGCGAACACTTCTGTGCCTTGCAGTGCCCGGCCGGGGGCGACTGCCCGGGCCCGGGAGAAGCGCTGGTCAACCAGCATCTGGCGAACCTCGTTGTAGCCACTGACCAGCCAGCCGATGCTGCCGTCGGGCATTTCAGCCCTGACCACCGGCTTGTTCCGCAGTAGCGCGCGGAATTCCGCCAACGGGTCGGCAGGCGACGGGTACCTGATCGGGCGGTCATCGACTGTCATGGATCTACTCCTCCTGCGCCAGGCCAGCACCCGGGCGGCACGGTCAGCTAGACGCATGAGCGCGGCGAGAAGGCGGCGCGGGACCGGAAGGCCAGTAATCAGACCGTACGTCGGGAGCGCCGAGTATGCCAGGCTGGTCACGGCCGGCCATGCAGGGTTGCTGCGAAACGACGTCGTACCTGCGTTCAGTACCGGCGGCCCGGCGGCCCGGCGGCGAGTGGGCCAGCGGCCCGGGCGTGCGGATGGCCCTGGCGACTTTCACTGGCATCCGCGTGCACCCTGCTGGGCGCGTAAGACAGTGCTTTACCAAACGGCTACCGCGGGCACACCAGCTATACCAGGTCTCAGGCTACCCGTACGGGCGGCAGACCCGGCTAGACCAGGCCCACGGTCAGGGCCAGCCGGGTCAGGTCGGCGCGGCGACGGCAGCCGGTCTTATCCCGGATACGGTCCAGGTGGGAGGTGACCGTACGGACGCTGATATACAGTTCGGCCGCGATCTCGGCGTTGGTGCGGCCCTGGGCAACTAGGGTGACCAGCTCCCGTTCCCGGGCGCTGAGCTTCTCCGGTCCCGGCACGGCCGGCTGCTGCGAGCCGGAGTCGGTGAGCATCAGGGCGTACTCGGCCGCGGTTGCCAGGTTCATCGCCGCGCCGCGGTCCTCGGCAGCGCGGGCCCGGATAGGCCCGAGCATCTGCCGGGCCTGGCGCAGCGGCTGCTGGCGAAGCCGTACATCTGCGGGCCAGTCCATCCTGCCTCGTGCCGCATGAGCGTGGCCTGCGCGGACCACGCCGTGACGGCCTCGGCGGCGCGTCCGGTCGCTGCGCACAGGTGCCCGCAGCTGTCCAGGCCGTTTTGCAGCTCATACCAGTCGCCGACGCGCACGACGATCTGGAGGGCTTCCCGCAGGTGCGTCGCGGCTTCCTCGGCGCGGCCCGCCTGCACATCCAAGAACACCATCAGAATCAGCAGATGCGCAACGTTCACCAGGCTGCCCGCGGCCCGTGATCGGGCTAGCCCCGCCGCACAGGCACTCCCGGCGGCGCCTAGGTCCCCGGCCGCGATCAACACGCTCGTCAAGCTGGCGCTGCGGAACCGGTCTATCCGGCCGGGGATGTCGGCCGTGACCTGCTCAGCCTGCCGGGCCAGCCGCACGGCGCGGCCGAGGTCATCGGCGATCGCGGCGGCCTGGCTGAGTTCCGCCAGGGCCGTTACCTCCCCACCTGGGTAGCCGATCTCCCGGGCCAGGGCCAGGGCGCTGCGGGCATCCTCGGCCGCCTCGGCGACCGGGCCCAGTTCCCGCAGCACCGACGCCCGGCCGACCAGGGCATCGGCCAGCATCCGCGACGGCCCGCCGGCTCCGTATGCCTGCAGCGTCTCCAGCATCGTGTACCGGGACCGGCCATCAGAGCCGGCCCGGGGCGGGACCAGCAGCGAACAATCCACCAGTGCCAGCACAGACGGACCTGCACCCGGCCCGGCGACCGCCTCGGCTGCCGCCAGCGTGAACGGCCCCGGGAACACCGACACTGTGCGGAACACCCGTCGCTCATCGTCAGTGAGGAGCCGGGCCCCCGGCACGCATCCGGGCTGCGATCTCCTCGCCGCCGGGCGGCGCGCCGTGATGCCGCGGGCATCCCGGCCGCAGCATCAGCGCCCATCGCAGAACCCCATCACAGCCGCAAATGCCGGTGTGCCGCCGCGGCAACCAGGCGGTGACAGTTGCGGACCGTGCAGGCCAGCAGAGGCTG
>Ga0335080_10009310_pt1 | contig 10267 bp, 11 predicted proteins | sample Lox_Sample_34_FD_206720 | JGI IMG/M metagenome (GOLD analysis project Ga0335080, IMG submission 206720) | Soil microbial communities from Loxahatchee National Wildlife Refuge, Florida, United States - Lox_Sample_3.4 | ecosystem: Environmental > Terrestrial > Soil > Wetlands | place: USA... | reverse complement strand
GTTGACCTGTCGCGTTGGCTAGAATTGCGTTTAGCAATGCCTTTTGCTTCAAGATTTGTTTGGCGGCTATCTCGATATCGGTCGCCTGTCCCTGTGCGCCGCCCAACGGCTGATGCATGTGAATGGTGGCATGAGGCAGGGCATAGCGCCGACCCTTCGTACCGGCAGTCAATATTACCGTACCGAACGAAGCGGTGACTCCCACTGCAACCGTGCTGATCGGATTCGAGATCATCTTCATCGTATCGTAAATCGCAAAGCCCGCGTAAACCTGTCCGCCGGGCGAATTGACGTACATCTGAATTTCTTTTTCAGGGTCCTCATGATTAAGAAACAACAGTTGTGCCACGATCACGTTTGCCACCTGATCATCGATCGGCGTGCCGAGAAAAATGATTCGCTCTTTGAGTAATAAAGAGTAAATGTCGTATGCCCGCTCACCGCGGCCTGATGTTTCTACCACCATTGGAACAACATTTTGGTTCTGAGATATCGAACCATCATTGATATTTGGAATATTCATAACATCCTCACTTTTTGCTGGTTGATTTCTTCGCAGATGATTTGCCTGCTGTCTTGGCGCTGCTTGTCTTCTTGGACGTGCTAGACTTTGAACTCTTACCTGCGCTCTTGGTTGAAGACTTCGCCTCTTTCTTCTCCGATGTTTTGGCGGATTCCTTTTTCGCAGGCTTGGGTTCTGATTCAACCTCTGCCACCGCTTCTTCGGGCTTTGGTTCCGGCTTGTATTCACCGGTGGCGATGGCTTTCAATCGTTCAAGCGTTCGACGCGTCAGCAAACGATTAGCGGATTCCATCGCAACCGCTTCGGCCACGCGTTGTTGTCCCTGCTTGCCGCCTTTGATCTTGTTGACATCAACACCCTGCATTTGCAGATCGACGAGTGTGTTGTTGAACTCCTGATCGAGGGCTTCATTATCCACTTCGATTTTTTCCTGACGGGAGATTTCGTCCATAATCAGGGAGCGTTCAAGGCGTTTCTTTGCGACCGGCTTGGCTTCCTCTTCAAAGAATTTCGTCGCATCGGTATCACGCATCTTGTAATACGTTTCCAGATCCAGCTTCTGTTGCGCCAGCCGTTGACGCAAATCCTCCACAACATGCTCGGCTTCGTGGTTGAGCGTCTGCGAAGCATATTTGATGGTCGCACCTTCTTTGATCTTATCCACGACCTGACCGTAATAACCGTCATCGTATTCGGCGTGGGCGCGGGCCTCGATATCTTTGGTCAAGGCTTCTTTGAGAGCGTCAAGATTTTCGTATTGGCCAACCATTTTGGCAAAGTCATCGTTCAATTCCGGCAAGGTCATTGAGCGCACGGTTTTGATGGTTACTTCCATATCAACAGTCTGCCCCGCCAATGTTTCATCGGTATCATCTTTGGCGAATTCGTGGCTGATGGTTTTTGAATCGCCAGCCTTCATTCCGAGCAATTCGCGCGCAAAACCGACAAAGGGGAATTCAAGCTCGCGGTTTTCCTTGCGGACCATGGTCGCAAAGCCGGTACGCGTCAAAGCTTCCTTCTCGGATTTCATATCGAGCAGGATGTAATCGCCTTCCTGTATTTCGCGCTCGACTGTTTCGGTCGTTCCATACATTTGTTGTAATTCTTCGAGAGCTTGTTCCAGTTTCTCCTTGCCTGGCTCGGTGAATTCATAAGGAACGCGGACCGATTGATAATCGCCCAAATCCACTTCGGGCATCAGCGGAACTTTGAAGGTCAACTTCGGAAGATCAGTTCCATCCACCTTATCAAGCTTTTCAAGCGTGCCGGCCGCGGCGGGATTAAGCTCCGCTTCTTTTAACATTGCTGGATAAACATCATCCACCAAAAGGTCAACGGCCTGCTCATAGATGGCTTCGTCGCTGTAATAGCGGCGGATGACTTCGTATGGTGCTTTACCCGGGCGGAAGCCGGGGATTTTGCCGCGTTCAGCCAGTTTGCGTGCTGCGCGTCGTCGCGCTGCCTCGAGCTGATCCGGTTCAACTTCAACAACGACTTGCGCCTGATGGTCTTCCTGAATGGTCTTTTCGAATTTCAAAACTCAATTCCTTCTTTCGATATTATTGTTTGCGTGGTGGGGACGGAGGGACTTGAACCCTCACGCCTTGCGGCACATGATCCTAAGTCATGCCTGTCTGCCAATTCCAGCACGTCCCCTTGTGCGGAATGCGGCGGAATTATAAAGCACGGCGAGGGGTGCGTCAATAAAGGGGGCCAGATGTTAACTTTATGCTTACACTAGAGAATCGCTATATTCCGATTTCATCAGGCAAAGTCCTGATAGCTTCTCTGCAGCATCATCGCTTTACTTTGATGGAAGATCTTGTGGAAGATATGCCGATCCATGAAGAAGTGCAGTAAATCAGCTCCTGCTAGGCCCAAAACCGCAACACGAAAATATGGAAGTGTAATGAGCCAAATGCCAGTTTGCACTAACCAATTGAAGATGGGTGGATCTAAAAAATAGGCGGCTGCTAATCCAATCCAATATGGAATACTGATATATAGTAATCTTCCGATTGTTCCCATTATAGGCCAGTGGCTGAACGGGGAGCGGTGGGGGAGAATCCTTCGATAGGGATACCAATAAATCCACCAAAGGTTTTCTCCGAACGGCGAAATTTCCCGAACCTCTTCTTCGCTTATACTTCCGGCGTTGACATCAAGATCAGGTGTAAGAAATAAACCGACCATCGCGCCGATGGTTAGCGCCGCAGAATAAATCAGTGTAGGCTCTAAAGCATAGCCATTTATTTTTCCGTTTGTGGCTTCTGCCCCAAAAAGAAGAACTGCCAATATTTGTGTACCAATTGCATGGGTTTTACCGTCTGCCATAACTTCTCTCCTAATTAAAAAAATATTGCCTTATTGTATACGATTTCGAACAGTTGTGCTATAATTACTTACCAGTTCTTTTATTCAAAAAGGAGATAGACAATGGGATACTACAGAAGAGGCGGCTACCAGTTTGGTTCAACTCGTTTGATCGTCAAATTGGAACATTTGCTTTTTGCTGGAGTTGTCGTTGTAGTGATAAGCGTAATCTGTTTATTAATTAGCAGTGTGATTCAGTTGGGATATGCTGACTTGGTCAACGCCGCATTCCAATCTTTGATGAGTTTATTGGCCGCCATCCCATGGTATGTTTTCCTGGCCACGCTGATTGTTGGGATTGTATTTTTGTGGCTGGCAGGGGGAAAAGGCGAATAAAACAAATTGTCGTCCCGCATCGGGAAGCGACTTTCTTTTGGTATAATCCCGCCCCATGTCAAGAGTTATCAATCCCGATTCGGTAGGAAAGCAGCGCACTCAGTTAAGCAAGGCTATCGTTCTTGCAGTGAGAGAACTTGCGCGACAAAAAGATGTAACGGATCAAACCCGCGATCTCGCGGCGTTTATCGCCATTGCTTTGCAAATCATCTCTGACGGAATTGACGTCAGTGTGACCGCGTGGGAGAAGCGCGATTATTGGGTCAAGGCTGATAAGTTCCGCATGGAGTGGGCCTGGTCAGGACAAATCGCGGAGAAGATGCGGATTTCCGTTTTATCGGACGATTGGGCCACAGTGGCTATGCTCTCTGCACAAATTGCGCAGAAGTTGACGAAGGTACAGGTCAGTGAAAACCATAGATTGGGGAAACCGTGGGTGGGGGCATATAAAGAATTGATGCAAAACAAGATGACCTAGCCGTACAGGCAGGTCATCTTCTATTCCAATATCTGATGTTCATTAACGGTGATTGCGTTACACTCCGACTGCATTTCAATTCATGATAAGATGCAAAAGGAGAACGAATGACAACTTTAGATAATTTTTCCAACGATCTTGCCGCTGCCGTGGAACGCGGCGGCGCGGGAACTGTATTAGTAGATGCGCGCCATCGTTATCCCGCCAGCGGAATCGTGTATGCTGCTGATCTGGTTTTGACCGCCGATCACGTGATTACGCGCGATGAGAATCTGCACATCGCGACTGCCGATAAAAAATCTTTTACCGTTAGTATTGCCGGTCGCGATCCCAACTCTGATCTGGCGCTTCTTCGCCTCTCGGAAAAAGTTTTATCACCCGCGAAAATTTCTGATGCCGCGCCGAAAGTTGGGCAACTTGTTTTAGCGCTTGGTCGTCCAAGCAATGAAGGCGTGCAAGCCTCGTGGGGTATCATCACTGCAATTGGTGGCCCGGCGCGTATGGGCCGTGGTGGATTATTGGAAGAATATATCCAAACCGAAACCACTTCCTATCCCGGTTTTTCGGGTGGACCGCTGGTCAATACCGCGGGCGAAGTTCTAGGATTAAACACATCCGGCCTTGCGCGAGGTATGGCGTTGACCATTCCAGTAAAATTTGCGTGGCGAATTGCTGATGCGCTTGCAAAACATGGAACCGTCAAGCGCGGCTATCTGGGCGTTCGTACGCAAACAGTAGATCTTCCGGAATCCGCGCGGAAAACACTTAAACGTGAACAGGAACATGGTTTGCTTGTGTTGTGGCTCGAAGAGAAAGGTCCCGCTGAAATAAGCAATGTACTCGTGGGCGATATCATTGTTGCCATAAGCGGTCAGGCTGTCGGCGATCCAGACGATCTCTTTGCCGCGCTCAACGACGATGTCGTTGGCAAATCCATTGCCGTGGAAATCGTGCGCGGTGGCAAACCTGAAACCCTCCAGGTAACGGTGGGTGAGAGGAAGTAATTGATCAGCGTTTTGATCGTTGCTCCATCACCGGCTTTGCGCGCGGGATTGCGCTCTCTGCTATTCTCCGATGATGAAATCAAAATCATTGGCGAAGTTGATAGATGGAATACATCAATAGATGAAATAAATGAAGCCGATGTGGTAATCACGTCGGCTTCATCCGCTTCTTTTCTTGAAGATGAGGTGGTCGCGTCCTCATCAGCTTCGATTTTGATTCTGAGCGATGATCCGCTCAACATCCAGGAAATGACGCGCTTTCAATATATCTGGGGCATCCTTCCGTCAGACGCGTCGGCTGAAGAATTACTTGCCGCGATCCATGCTTTATCACAAGGACTAATCGTTGGCGAACGATCTTTATTATTCGCAACCGAAAAAGAGACGCTTTTAAATAGTCCGCTGACCAATCGTGAAACGGAAGTATTGAATTTACTTTCAAAGGGATTGGCAAATAAGCAAATTGCAATGGCACTCGGAATCAGCGAGCACACTGTCAAGTTTCACGTATCGTCCATTTACACCAAATTAAATGTGACGAATCGAACTGAAGCAGTACACGAGGGTTTGCGCGGCGGATGGATTGCCTTGTAGATTTATTTGCGCTCAATATTGGTGAGGTGAAGTTCAGTGTTGTTCAGCAGTTCAATCATCAGCTCACGGATATGGCGATTGAGGAAATGGTTTTCCAATGTAGAGAGTGGCAGGAAACGCGCCCCCGCGACTACGTGAATGCAATTGGTTGCTCCACACAGACAGATGAAGGGCGAACTCATTTCCCATTCCGTGGAAGGATAGAAGAAGGTTAGCTCTTCTCCGGCCGCGATGTCGCGAGCTGCAAAGACCAGCATTCGGGTCGTATCCAAAAATGTATTTGGGTTACATGAATGATTCATCGACGATAGTTCTTTGACTTCCACATGGCGCTCACGCCCAACTTGAACCGTAAAGCGATTTGGTTTGTTATAAAGTGATTCGGTGGGGATGGGGCAAATGATCTCACCCTTTGTATAAGCGCGCTTTGTGGTCAAACTTTTATATTTGTCTTGAGTCCGAATAACAAGTGATGCAGGTGTGTCCATAATTTTAATCACGTCCTTTCATTCCTTTGGCTTGTCATATATTGATAATATATAACGAACCATGTTGAATGGCAAGGTTTTTAGCGATGCGTTTGAAAACTTTAAGGTTACAAAAATGGCACATCCACTCATGTCGACATGTTATTTTTGTTGGATAGACTTAATTATTTAGAATAACGATAATTGATTGGCCGCGCGTTTGCCATCAAGCAAGATAAACGGCGAACTTTTCTCAATCACAATGCCAAGTTTTCGCAAGGACGATAAATCGTTGAGCTTATTTGTTTTTCTTGCGCGCAAGATGGCTTCCGCGCTTTTGGGTCCGATGCCGGGAATTCGAATCAGATCGCTTCGTTCTGCGCGGTTGATCTCAATGGGCTTCTCCTTCAAATTTAATTGCGCCCATGCCAGTTTCGGGTCGGAATGAAGTGGAAGCAAGCCATTATTCGTGAATGGCATATCCTCCAAATCAAAGCCATAATCGCGAAGCAAAAAGGATGCCTGATATAAACGATGCTCGCGCAATGGATCGGTGGCGGTTTTATTTTCAAGCGGCGTGTCTCTGATCGGATTGAACGCCGAAAAATAAGCGCGCTTAAGCCGGACATTTTTATTCAGCCATGAAGTTGTAGCCAACAACTCCAGATCGCTTTCATCCGCACCACCGACAACGAATTGCGTTGTGGTTGACGGCCAGCGTCCATTCCAACCTTTATACGCGGGCTGGCTTTTACGAATCTCTTCAACCCATCGAAGCGGTTGTAATAACTCATCTAGAAATTGTTTATGAGGCGCAAGCTTTGCGAGTCGATTCGTGTTGGGCGCTTCCAGGTTGACGGAAACGCGATCGGCCAATTGCATGGAACGTTCGACTTGCGCTTTTTCCGCGCCTGGCATGATCTTCAAATGAATGTAGCCTCGAAAGCCAAGTTTATTCCGAAGGATGTCTGCCGTATCCAACAGTTGGTCCTGCGTTCTTATTCCGCCGCCAGCGATTCCAGAACTGAGAAATGTACCTTCGGCAATTCCTTTATAATTCAATTCGATGAACACTTTCGCAAATTCTTCAGGCTTGAATGTGGCGCGGCGAAAATCTCGGCCAGCGCGAAACGGACAATAAAAGCAATCACGCTCGCACGCGGACGTGAGCAGGGTCTTCAATAATTTGATACTCTGCCCATTAGGGAGTTGCGCGGGATGAACGAAGACGGCATCGCGTTGTCTTGGCGTGAAGCAAGCCGGATGCTTTACATTTTCGCGATGTTCTTCGGCTGGTTCCAGCTCCATCTGTTCAGATAACAACTGTAAGCGGTCAATCGAATTCATTGTAACAACGCTTTACTCGCCGCGATTCGTTAACTACAATTATGCATCGTAAGCAGCGAGAGCAGCTGGCAGAACCTGTGTAACACCATGGCCCGCGGCAGGCAGACCAACAAGAATCGCGCTGATCACTTCATCACGCGAAGCCCCTGCTTGCTTCGCCAATTGAACATGGAAAGGAACGCCACTCTCCATCCGTAACGCGGCCAACACGGCCAGATATGACAATTCTTCAGTTTTCTTGTCGAGGGCACTGGCGTTGTCCAAACCTTGAACCATTGCCGTCCATGCTTTAGCGTGCGTGGGCGCCCCGGCTAGGAAGGTTTGGAAAGCATTACTCACGTTGGGTTGTTGATTGTTCATATTGTTTATTCCCTTCAATCTTATGGTATACAAGGATTGTAGGCAAACGATCCGATTCTGCCATGCTTGATATTATAGAACGTATATTCTAAATGTCAAGAGGCTAATGGGAAAATTACTTCAAACGTTGTGCCTTCGTTGACTTTGCTCTCGACGTTGATTTTTCCGTGATGCGCTTCGACGATCCAGGCCACGATGGAAAGTCCGAGACCACTGCCGGATGGGGAAGAGGAATCATCACCCTGAGTCCGCGCCTGGTCGACGCGATAGAAGCGGTCAAACAGATGCGGTAAATGTTCGGGTGGAATACCCGGCCCGTTGTCGACGACACGAAGCGAAGCGGTTTCTTTTTTGCCATCAGAATATACTGAAGTCACCACACTTATCTTTTGTCCGGAGCCAGAATACTTGATGGCATTCTCAATAAGATTGCTGATCATTTGAATCAGATATTGACGATCGCCGTTGACGATCAACTCAGGGAGTTCAGTTGTCTCAAGTGTGACCTGTTGTCGTTCCGCGAGCGTCGTCATTCGCTCGACGGCTTCCAGCGCCACATCGCTCAAATCCAATGCTTCAAATTGCAAAATCGCCTGACCGGAATCCATGCGCGCCAAAGTCATCAGGTCATTCACCATACGCGTCATTCTTTCGTTCTCGATATTGATCGTCTGCAGCGCACGTTGATAATCAGTTGACGAACGATTCTTGGAGAGCGCCTGATCGATTTCAAGACTGGTAATGGTCAGCGGCGTGCGAAGCTCATGACTGGCATCCGCGACAAAGCGTCGCTGACGATCGAACGCAACCTGTAATCGAGAGAGCATATTATCGAATGTGTTTGCCAATTCAGCGAGTTCATCACGGCCGCGCAACTGGATGCGACGGCTTAAATCGCTCTCGCCGATATTTTGCGCGGCATGTGTAATTGTTTTGACCGGTCTCATGGCGCGGTCTGCAAGCCACAATCCACCTGTGAAGGCAATGAGCAGCATCAACAAACTGCCAAGGATGAGAGAAACTTTTAATCGCTCAAGCTCAGCGCTGAGATTGGTAGGACTACCAATGATCAGCGCTCCGACCGGCGTATCTCCACGAAAAACGAACGAAACGATAAAAAGATAATCGGCGTCGGATGTCTTGCCAGTTGAATCTGTGGTGGAGATCGTTTGTTCATAAATATTAAGATTATGCTGCTCGCTGGCAGTTGCAATTAAACCGCTGACAAGCTTATCACTTGGTTTGTTCCCCCACGTTTGGACAATTTGCCCACTCCTATCCGCAATGATCAGCATATCGCCTTCTTGAAGAGGGGAAGTATTATCAGGAACAGCCGAAAGATCAATATTGGAATTTTGCCATTGAGGGCTACCAAAATATTCCAAGACACGCGCAAACTCTGCTTGGATACGTTTCACCGAATCCTCTTCAAGGTCTTGTGATTGTCTATAGTAAATAAATCCACTGAATATTGCCAATATGATTGTCAATATGAAAACGAACCACAGGGTTATCCGAAAGCGGATGCTATGCAGGAAATCGATTAGCCAATTCAAAATGGATTTGAGGAACTTCATCTCGTTAACGCTCCGGATCACGCAAACGATAGCCGGCTCCGCGAAGCGTCTCGATCAATTTGACTTCGTACGGATCATCCACTTTGCGCCGCAACCGGCGTATGTAGACATCCACCACATTCGATGTGATGGTCTTATCGTAGCTCCACAGATTTTGGATGACCATCTCGCGCGTGATCAAACGATTTAGATTTCGCATGAGATATTCGAGCAGGGAATATTCGCGAGCTGTGAGGTCGAGAGGCGTTTCGGCACGCGATGCAAAATGGGTTGCCGGATCCAGCTTCAAGTCAGCGACCTGAAGCGAGCCGCTTTTGTTATCCGATTCGCGGCGGAGCAGGGCTCGCAAACGGGCGCGTAATTCCGGGACTTCAAACGGCTTGACCAAATAATCGTCTGCACCGCTGTCTAATCCGGTAACGCGGTCGTTGAGTGAGTCGCGTGCAGTCAACATTAAAATTGGTGTGGCAATGTGTTGATCGCGCAGGGATCGGCAAACTTCGATTCCGTCGCGCTTGGGCAGCATCACATCCAGGATGATGAGACTATAAGCGGTTATTAAGGCTAGGTCTTCGCCTTCCACCCCGTCATAAGCTGTATCAACGACATAGCCGTCTTCCTCAAGGGTCCGGCGCAGTACATCGCTCAAACGATGATTGTCCTCAATTAATAGGATTCTCATATTCTAATTTTAGCACCTCAAGATGATTGGAAGATGACAACACTTTTACATTCGATTTACATAATGTTCATCTGGCGGTAATCTTGGTTAATTATACTTTGGCCTGAAAATAACGCGAAGGAGAATGACCATGAAAAAACAAGTGACAGCCTTTATCGCCGCCATATTCATTACGTTGTGCATTGCCTTGGGTATCTTTGCGATCAGCGGAGTGGCTTTTGCGAATGCAAACGGCGTACAGGCCTCGAACGTTCCCGGCCAAAGCGCTTCGACAGTGGCTGGTCAGGGCGCCTCGTCGAACGTGAATGCGAGCAACGTTGTCAGCCAGGTGCAGGTTCAGCAGCAACAACAGATTCAGCAATTGCAAAGTTTGGTAGCTCAATATCAACAACGTGACCAGCAATATCAGCAACGCGAACAACAATATCAAACTCAGCTCAGTCAGGCTAATATGCAAGCCGCTCAGGATCAGCAACAATTACAGCAGTATCAAGCACTGGTTGGTGCTCTTCAACAGCGCGGCATC
>Ga0335080_10009308_pt1 | contig 10268 bp, 8 predicted proteins | sample Lox_Sample_34_FD_206720 | JGI IMG/M metagenome (GOLD analysis project Ga0335080, IMG submission 206720) | Soil microbial communities from Loxahatchee National Wildlife Refuge, Florida, United States - Lox_Sample_3.4 | ecosystem: Environmental > Terrestrial > Soil > Wetlands | place: USA: Florida... | reverse complement strand
TGGTCTTCGACATCTTCTGCCCATGCTCGTCGCGGATCAGGGCGTTGATGACGACGCGATGGAACGGGACCTCGCCCATGAAGTGGATGCCCAGCATCATCATCCGGGCGACCCAGAAGAAGATGATGTCGAAGCTCGTGACGAGGTCTGAGGTCGGATAGAACCGCGAGACGTCGCCCGACTCTTCGGGCCAGCCGAGGGTCGAGAACGGCCAGAGCCCGGACGAGAACCAGGTGTCGAGCACGTCCTCGTCCTGGACCAGCGTCTCGGCGCGGCCGTAGTGCGCGCTGGCGGCGGCCAGCGCCGCCTCCTCGGTCTCCTCGACGAAGATCGCGCCGTCCGGCCCATACCAGGCCGGGATCCGGTGGCCCCACCAGAGCTGGCGCGAGACGCACCAGGGCTCGATGTTGCGCATCCACTCGAAATAGGTCCGCTCCCAGCTCTTCGGCTCGAAGACGGTCTTGCCCTCCTCGACCGCGCGGATCGCCGGCTGCGCAAGGGTCTTGGCGTCGACCCACCACTGGTCGGTGAGGTAGGGCTCGATGACGACCAGTTTCGACTTCTCGTCGTAAGGGACCATCATCCGGTTGGCGTCGACCCCGTCCAGCAGCCCCGCGGCCTCCAGGTCGGCGACGATCCGCTTGCGCGCGACGAACCGGTCGAGCCCGCGATAGGCGGCGGGCGCGTTCCCGTTGATCTTGGCGTCGGGCGTCAGGACGTTGATCGCCTCGAGGCCATGGCGCTGGCCGACTCGGAAGTCGTTGAAGTCGTGCGCCGGGGTGATCTTGACCGCGCCGGTGCCCTTCTCGGGGTCGGCGTAGTCGTCGGCGACGATCGGGATCAGCCGGCCGACCAGCGGCAGCCGCGCCTTCCGGCCGACCAGGTCCTTGTAGCGCTCGTCGTCGGGGTGGACGGCGATGCCCGTGTCGCCCAGCATTGTTTCCGGCCGCGTGGTGGCGACCACGATGAACCGCCCGTCCTCGCCCTCGATCGGGTAACGGACGCGCCACATCTGGCCGGCAACCTCGAGATTGACCACCTCGAGGTCTGAGACCGCCGTCTGCAGCTCTGGCTGCCAGTTCACCAGCCGCTTGTCGCGATAGATCAGGCCCTCCTTGTAGAGCCTGACGAACACCTTGCGGACGGCGGCCGAGAGCCCTTCGTCGAGCGTGAAGCGCTCGCGCGACCAGTCGCACGAGGCGCCCAGCCGGCGCAGCTGGCGCACGATCGCGCCGCCGGACCTCGCCTTCCACTCCCAGACTCGCTCGAGAAACGCCTCGCGCCCGAGCTCGCGCCGGCCGATGTTGCCGCTTTCGGCCAGTTGCCGCTCGACCATCATCTGCGTCGCGATGCCGGCGTGGTCGGTGCCGGGCAGCCAGAGCGCGGCGCGCCCGCGCATCCGCTGGAACCGGATCAGCACGTCCTGCAGCGTGTTGTTGAGGGCATGGCCGATGTGCAGCGAGCCCGTCACGTTCGGCGGCGGGATCACGATCGCATAGGGCTGCGCGTCAGGGTCGTCGGTCGGCGCGAAGACGCCGGACGCCTCCCACTTGGCGTAGAGGCGCGGTTCGACGGACTTGGGATCGAAGGTCTTTTCGAGCATGGGGCTAGCGCGGGGTGATCTATAGACCCGCTCCTCCCCGCGAAAGCGGGGACCTAGCTTTTTTCGGTCAGGCCCTCGCCGCGCAAACCTCCGGTCCCCGCTGTTCGGCAGGAAGGAGCGGAATGTTTTACGTCAGCGTACTCGGGTGCGGGCGATGCGCTCGACTTCCTCGGCGACCTTCGCCTCGACGATGCGCGGCAGGTGCTCGTCGAGCCAGGCCTTCAGCAGCGGCCGCAGCAGCTCGCGGGTGACGTCTTCCAACGTGCGGCCCTCGGCTGGCATCGCGATCGCGGCCGACAGCTGGCCGAACGCGCTCGCGGCGGCGAAGGCGCTGGTCTCGCTGACCAGGACTTCGGCCTCGGCGATGGCCACGGGGGCCGGCGCCGGCGGCTCAGGCTTGGTATAGACGTCGAGGTCGCCGACGGTCTCCTGCGGCGGCTCGACCCGGTTGGTCAGTTCAAGCACGTCCTCGGCCGGCTCGGGCTCGGCCGCCAGCTCGGGTTCCGGTTCAGGTTCCGGTTCGGGCGCGGCCGCGACGACCGGCTCCGGCGCAGCCGCCGGCGCTGCGACTTCCGGCTCCGCGGGCGCGTCGTCTTCAGAAATGATCCGGCGAATGGAGGCGAGGATCTCCTCCATCGTTGGTTCAGGAGCGGCTTGTTCCGACATCAATTAATCCCGACGCAGAATCTCTTTCCGAGTCAGGCTACGCGCGAAGCGCTGATCCTGCAATTTATCGCTTTTGCCGCAGGGTTACTCTCCCTGCGTCTTGACCAATTCCCCGGGCGGCGAGGGCGGCGGCGCCGGTGTTGGGGCGGGCGCGCCGACATGATCGATCGCGTCTATCGCCCCCTCCCACAAAACCCAGCCGGGCGCGCGCTGCAGCTTGTGGAAGTTGGCGGCCGGATCGTAACGCGGCTCGGCGGGCGCGACATCCTTCGCCTCCAGCGAGCCGATCGCCGCCAGCACGGCCGCCGCGGCGACGTATTCGTCGTGCCGCGCGTCGACCAGGGTCAGCTGCGAGGTTTCCAGCTCCTGCTGGGCGTTGAGCACGTCGAGGACGGTCCGCAACCCTACCTTCTGCTCATGCTGCACGCCGTCGAAGGCGATCTCGTTCGACTTCACCTGCTGCTCGTCGGCCGCGAGGCTGGCCCTGGCGCCGAGCAGCTGGTTCCAGGCCTTCGAGACCTGCTGCAGCACCTGGCGCCTCGCGCTCTCGACCGCGCTGCGGCTCACGTTGTCCTCCTCCGCTGCCTGGCGGATCTGCGAGGCGTAGAGCCCGCCGGTGAAGAGCGGCTGCGTGACGGTCGCCGAGATCGTGACGTTGCGCTCGTAGTTCGAGAACGGCCCGCCGCCGGAGCCGAACGCCGCGAGCTGGCCCGAGATCGTGTCCGACCCGCCGTTGTACCCGAAGCTGCCGGTCAGTCCGACGCTCGGCCGCGTCTGCGCCTTGGCGGCGGCGAGCTTGGCCGCCGCCGACTGCTCGAGATAGGTCGCCTGCAGCAGCTGCGGATTGGCCCGCTCGGCGGCGTCGAACGCCGCGTCGATGGTCGGCGGGAGCAAGGTCGCGATCGGGGGCTCGGGGGCGAGGTCGCCGGGGTTGCGGCCCACGACGGCGGCGTAGGTCGCCCGCGACTCGGCGAGCGTGGCCTGCGCCGCCGCCAGCTGCGACCTCGCCAGCGCCAGCCGTGACTCGGACTGGGCCTGGTCCGTGCGGGTCAGTTGCCCGGCGTTGAAGCGGGCGTTGGTCTCGTCGAGCTGGCGCGTCAGCGTCGCCACGTTGTCCTGCGAGATCGCGAGCTGTTCCTGGTCGCGCCGAACGTCGAGGTAGGCGCCGATGACGCTCTGCAGCACGCCGATCTCGGTCCGGCGAAGATTCTCGCGGCCGGCGAGGATGTCGGCGTTCGCCGCATCGACCTGCGCAGCGACGCGGCCGCCGGTGTAGAGCGGCTGGCTGACGCTGATCGCGCCGGACGTGCTGTTCGAGACCGTCGGCCCCAGCACCCCGGCCTGGTTGTTGTCGTAGGCGTAGCTTGCGCTCGCAGTCGCGGTCGGGCGATAGCCGGACCTGGCCTGCACGTACTCCTCGTCGGTGGCGCGAAGCTGCGCGCGCTCGCCCTGCAGCGTCGGGTTCGATTCGTAGGCCAGCGCGATCGCATCGCCGAGCGTCTCGGCGCCCGCACGCCCGCCTCCAGCAAGCACGGCGATGCATCCGGCGAACGCCGTCCATCCAAGCTTGCGCATGGCCCTTGTCCCGTCCCCGACGCGCCGCTTCGCTGGCGCGTCCTTGCAGCAAGGCTATAAGCCGGCGCGAGCAGCCTCACCGAGTGAAGCTTTCGTCATGACGCTTTCGTCATGTCGGCGGCCGTCCGGGCTCGGCCTGGCTAGAACGAGAACGCGGCGGCCGGCTCGAAGCCGCGCATGATCGGCGGCGAGCAGTCGAACACGTCGCGCCGGCCAAAGCCGCTCTCGGTCCGTACACAAACGATGGCCCGCCCGATCGGCCCCTGGCGCTCGACCGCGCCCAGCCGTCCGTCCGGATCGGCCAGCACCTCCAGCCAGGCCTCCGGCACGCGCGAGACCGCCCCTTCGCAGATGACGAGATCATAGACGCCGGCGGGCGTTGCGTCCGCGTCCTGCCGGGTCACCTGAAGGCCGATCGCCTCCAGCACCGCGGCGGCGTAGGGCGCGGCGATCGCCAGCGCTCGCTCGCCCGGCCGCGGCTTCAGGCTCTGCAGCAGCTTTCCGACGTCGCGCGGCTTCAGCAGCCAGCGGCCGGGCGCGTATTCGGCCTCGACGTCGGCGTAGGCGAGGTAGGCCTTGCCCGGCTCCAGCAATGTCTCGCGCGGGACCAGGCGCATGGCGTCCTGGATCGCGTAGTCGGTGACGTCCTGCGTGCGCACCTGGCTTTCCACCATCGTCGCCCGCTGGGCCGCGAAATCGACGCCCATGGACCCTGCCCGCTCCTTGCACCGCTCGAGATTCTGCGCCGCTTATAGGGCGCGCCCGGAGCGCCCGGCAATGCGCGCGGCGATGCGCCGCCCGATCCTTGCCGCCATCCGCGCCGCCGTCCTTGCCGCTCTGGGGGCCTTCTGATAGCCAAGCGCTCCCCATCGACGGCCTGGTGGCGGAGTGGTGACGCAGCGGACTGCAAATCCGCGTACCCGAGTTCGATTCTCGGCCAGGCCTCCACGTTTCGACAGTTCAGGCCGGCGCAGCAACGTCGCTTTGCACGCCAGTCCACCATGGACGAAGGCGACCATGACCACACTGAAGAACCGACCGAACACAGCGCTTCTGGTCGTGGACGTGCAGAACGGCGTCGTCGCTCGGGCGCATGAGCGCGACGCGGTGGTCTTGAACATTGGGCGACTGGTCGCGAGGGCTCGGCAGGAAAGCGTCCCGATCGTCTGGGTCCAGCACACGGAAAGCCACCTGCCGCGGGGCAGCGACGCATGGCGGATCGTTCCGGAACTGGCCCCCGGCGACACCGATCCGCGGATCGAGAAGAGCTACGGCGACGCCTTCGAAGCCACCGGCCTCGAAGCCCTGCTGGCGGACCTTGGGGTCGGCCGGCTTGTCGTTGTCGGGGCGCAGACGGACCAATGCATCCGCGCGACGCTTCACGGCGCCTTCGTCCGCGGCTACGACGCATTGCTCGTCAGCGACGCGCACACCACCGAGGACGCCACGGCCTGGGGCGCGCCAGCGCCGCAGCAGGTCATCGCGCACACGAACCTCTACTGGACCCACGAGAGTGCGCCGGGACGATCCGCAGGGACGGTCGCGACCGACAACGTCGACTTTCGTCCCCCAGCGATCAGCTAGACACTATCGGTTTTTGGGTCCCCTACCGCTGGCGCGGAGCCGCTCCCGGTGCTTTCTGGGCCGCGGCGCGTTGAGCGTCCTTAGGGCCAAGCTTCATCGCGCAAGGCCGCCGAACCTTGGGGAGACGCCCGGTTTGCCCGAAGATCCCGCCCTCGCCCGCAGGGTCGCCATCATGAGCATGGAGTACGTGGCGGGCGCCTTCCAGCGCCTGAGCGAGGCCTACGGCGACGCGCGAGCATGGCTCATCGTCTATGCGATATTCGCCGCCAACACCGCTCACCTGGACGTCCGCGCCGAGGTTCCGAGCATCGCCGACCCCGACGCGCTCCTGCCCGACGACGTGCGCAGGCCGGTCAGCATCGCCCAGGTCGCCAAGTCGCTCGGCATGCCGTTCGAAACGGTGCGAAAGCAGGTGCACGCGCTCATCGACGCCGGCCTCTGCGTGCGGGTCGACGGCGGGGTGATCGTGCCGAGGACGGCGATGCAGCTGCCGGGGGTGGCGCGCGCGGCGCTGGACAACCTGGACCACGTCCGCAAGCTGGTCCGCGACCTGAAGGCCGTCGGGCTAGACGTGGGCGGGTAGGCGCGCCAGCTCCAGCACCCGTGCGGTGTGCCTCGCGATCATCCGCTCCTCGTCGGTCGGCACGACCCAGGCGGCGATGCGGGAGGCGGAGGCGCTGATCCGGCCCTCGCCGCGCTGGTTGAGCGCCGGATCGAGCTCGAGGCCCAGCCATCGGCAGCCGTCGGCAACGTCGGCGCGGATCGCCGCGTCGTTCTCGCCGATGCCGCCGGTGAAGACGAGGCCGTCCACGCCGCCCATGGCCGCGGCCATCGAGCCGACGTCCCGGACGACGCGGTAGACGAAAAGCGCGATCGCCTCGGCCGCGGCGGGCTCAGCCGAGGCGCGCAGTTCGCGCATGTCGGAAGATACGCCGGAGACGCCCAGCAGGCCCGAGCGACGGTAGATCAGGTCCTCCAGCGCGCGGGCGTCCATGCCGTGGACGTCCATCAGGTAGATCAGAACCCCAGGGTCGATCGCGCCGCAGCGCGTGCCCATCATCAGGCCGTCGGCCGCCGTGAAGCCCATCGTGCTAGCCATGCTTTTGCCCTCCCGCACGGCGCAAAGGCTGGCCCCGTTGCCGAGGTGGGCGATCACGACCCGCCTGCCGGCCAGGACCGGATCGATTTCGCGAAGGCGCCCGGACACGTACTCGTAGGAGAGGCCGTGGAAGCCGTACCGCCGCACCCCGCTCTCCGTGAGATTTCGCGGAATCGCGAACAGCTGCGCCAGGGGCGGCTGCCCGGCATGGAACGCCGTGTCGAAGCAGGCGACCTGCGGAATGTGCGGCGCCTCTTCGGCGATCGCCTCGATCGGCGCGAGATTGTGCGGCTGGTGCAAGGGCGCGAGCGGCGACAGCTTCGCCAGCTCCTCCAGCGTCCCTGCGTCGACGCGCGTCGGCGCGGCATACCGCATGCCGCCGTGCACGACGCGGTGGCCAACGGCCTGCACGGCGCCGCGGGCTAGCTGGATCGCGCATTCCATGATCGCCTGCGTCGCCGCCCGATGGTCGAGTCCCTCCAGCCGGCGGTCGGCGACGACCTCGCCGCCGGCGTTCCTCACCGTCAGCTGCGGCTTGGCGCCGATCTGCGCCACCTGACCGCGATGCTGCAAAAGCGAAGGATCATCAGCGTCATAGAGCCCAAACTTGATGCTTGATGAGCCGGCGTTGACTACGGCGATGCATCCACCCATCGGTCTGCCTCACGCGATGATGTTGACGCCCCCATCGACATAGACCGTGCCGCCCGTGACCCGCCGGGCGAAGTCAGTGGCGAGGTAGGCGCAGGTGCGGCCGACATCCATGATGTCCACCAGCTCGCCGAGCGGCGCCTTCTTGGCCGCCGCGTTGAGCATCAGATCGAAGTCCTTGAGCCCGCCGGCGGCTCTGGTGCTGAGCGGGCCTGGGGAAATCGCGTGAACCCTGATGCCGGCCGGCCCGAGCTCGAACGCCAGGTACCGGCAGGACGCTTCCAGCGCGGCCTTCACCGGGCCCATGACGTTATAGTTCGGGACCACGCGCTGGGCGCCGTAGTAGCTCATCGCGAACATGGTCCCGCCGCCGGTCATCAGCGGCGCGGCCAGCCGCGCCATCCGGATGAACGAGTGGCACGAGACGTCCATCGCCTTGGCGAACCCCTCCGCCGAGCAGTCGATGAGACCGCCGCGCAGATCCTCCTTCGGCGCGAAGGCGATCGAGTGCACCAGGCTGTCGAGACGGCCCCACCGTTGGCGGATCAGGTCGAACACCTCTTCCAGCTGGCCGGGCGTAGAGACGTCCAGCGGCGCCGAGATCGCGGCCCCGAGGTCAACGGCCAGCGGCTCGACGTAGGGCCGCGCCTTCTCGTTCAGCCAGGTGATCGCGAGCTCGGCGCCGACCGCCCGGAACGCCTTGGCGCACCCGTAGGCGATCGAGCGATCGTTGGCGATCCCGACCACCAGGGCCTTGTGGCCGCTCAGGAAGGCGTTGCCCTCGCCGCTCATGACTCGGGTTTCGCGTCCGCGCCGGGGACGGGGCGGCCGCGCCGGATGAACTCGGCCACGTGCGAAGCGACCGCGCAGGAGGCCAGCCGCGTCGTCAGCGAGTCGGCGCGGCTCGTCAGCATGATCGGAACCCGCGCGCCCAGCACCACGCCGGCGGCGTCGCCGCCAGCGAGGAACGACAGGCTCTTGGCCAGGATGTTGCCCGACTCGAGGTTGGGCGCGAGCAGGACGTTCGCCCGGCCGGCGACCGGCGAAGCTATCCCCTTGAGCGCCGCGGCCTCCGGGCTGATCGCATTGTCCAGGGCGAGCGGACCGTCGACGGTCGCCCCCACGATCTGACCGCGGTCGGCCATCTTGCAAAGAGCCGCCGCCTCGATCGTCGAGGGAACGTCCGGGTTGACCGTCTCCATGGCGCTGAGGACCGCCACCCGCACCTCGGCGACGTGCATGGCGTGGGCGAGGTCGATGGCGTTCTGGATGATGTCGACCTTCTCGACGAGCGTCGGGGCGATGTTCACGGCCGCGTCGGTGATGATGAGCGCGGTGGCGTGGCCCGGGACGTCGAGGATGAAGCAGTGGCTGATCCGCCGATCGGTGCGCAGGCCGGCCTCGCGCCGCACCGCCGCGCCCATCAGTACGTCAGTGTGCAGGCTTCCTTTCATCAGCGCTTCGGCGCGCCCCTTGCCGACGAGAGCCACGGCCTCCGCCGCCGCCTCGTGGCTGTCGTCGACGTTCACCACCTCGAGCGGGCCGATGTCGAGCTTGGCTGCCTCGGCGATCTCGCGCAGCCGCAACGACGGACCGACCAGGATCGGCTCGATGATCCTGAGCCGCGCCGCCTCGACCGCGCCGGCCAGGGAGACCTCGTCGCACGGATAGGCGACCGCCGTGCGAACAGGGGGAAGCGCGCGCGCCGCATCGATCAGGCGGACGTAGCGGTAGTGCGGACGGGGATTGTCGTCAGCCACGCGTGGTCTCCGGCTCTGGCGCCCCCGTTTCGACACCGCCGCGGAACAGGCGCTCGACCCGCTCGAGGCGGCGGCGGCCCTCTGGGGTAAGCTCGCGCGCCGCTTCGACCTGGCGCACGAGGTCGAAGATGTCTCGCCGCGCCTTCGGATCGTCGGGCAGCAGTCTTGGAATCGCCTCGACGGCCCGTTCGGCATCGCGCCGCATGAGCAGAAACTGCTGCTTGAACATCTCCCGCAGGTCGCCCAGCGAGCGTCGGTCCGCGGCCGGACGCGCCGCGCGCAGGGACCGCAGCAACGCGAAGCTGCGCTCATCGAGGGCGCCCTCCGGCATACGGACGTAGAACAGCGCCCGGCACGCGGCCTCTGCGGGCCCGCCGGTTTCGAAGTGCGCGTTCAGGCCAGACTGGGACCGCGCCTCGTCGACTTCGCGGACGAGGTCGCGGGTGATGCGCCGGTCGGCGTCGCGCTGATCGACCCCCACCGCCGCCTGCAGCAGTGGCGAGCCGTAGACACTGAGGAACCAGCTTTCGACGAACCGGTCGCGCGCCGCGCCGAGCGTATCGAGCCAGGCGCTGATCCCGTTCGAGACCGCCTTTTCGGCCATCGCGAACGGGTTGTTGGCCGAGATCGGCGCACGGTCGTCCCGGACCCGCTCGGCTCGCGCTTCCATTTCGCTCATCATCGGGTTCTGGTCCGAGAAGAGGGCGAAGCGCATCCGATTGGGATGCAGCCGGCGGATGGCTTCGGCGACGGGCGGGGGCGTCATCAGCCTCACCGGCATGCCGGCCAGCAGCTTGTAGAGATCGAGACCGATCTCCGAGACGCGCGCGGCGGTCGCAAAGCGCAGGTCGTCCTCGGGGCTGTTCGCGCCGAGCGCCCGGATGTCGTCCAGAGTGCGCGGTTCGAGCCGGAACAGATAGCGGCCCTCGACGGGTTCGCCGTCAGCCTGGCCGTCGGCGTCGGTGATCACCGCCTCGTAGAGCCCAGGCGGCGCCAGATAGATCATGTCCATGCAGGAGACGAACTCGCGGTGTTCCTTCGTCGCGACCTTGCCGGAGACGAAGATGCCGAGGTGCCCGATCGACTGGTGCAGCGTGTAGACGATGGTCTGGCCGTTCTCGACGATCTCCTCGTCGCCATCGTAGAGGTCGGTGACCCAGTCGAGCGCCTGCTGCGGCGGCGTGATGTTGTCGCCCCAGGAGCAGAACACGATGATCGGCGCGCGGATGTTGCGCAGGTCGATACGCAGGCCGTCCGATGTATGCAGTTCGCCGGCGCTCAGCTTGTTGCCGATGAAGAGCTCGCTGGCGATCCAGAGCATCTCCTCGGC
>Ga0335080_10009307_pt1 | contig 10268 bp, 8 predicted proteins | sample Lox_Sample_34_FD_206720 | JGI IMG/M metagenome (GOLD analysis project Ga0335080, IMG submission 206720) | Soil microbial communities from Loxahatchee National Wildlife Refuge, Florida, United States - Lox_Sample_3.4 | ecosystem: Environmental > Terrestrial > Soil > Wetlands | place: USA: Florida... | reverse complement strand
TAGCGCACGTCGGAGAGGTCGCGAAGCTCCATCGGGTCTCCTTCGCGGCGGATTATGGCGTGCCCAGCGCGGCGAGTGCCGAGCGCGCGGCGCGCGCGTAGTCCGAGGCCGCCGGCTCCTGTGCGATCAGCGCCTCGAGCTCCGTGCGCGCCTGCTCGACCCGGCCCAGCCCCGCGAGGGCCGCCGCATGATTGAAGCGCGCCGGAGCGTTGCCCGGCGTGCGCCCGACGATCGGCTCGAGCACGCGCAGCGCGCGCCGGAAGTCACCCGTCTGCACCAGCGCCGCGCCGTAGTTGGACGCGATGTCGGGGTCGTCGGGGCGGCTCGCGAGCGCGCGCTGGTATCTCGCCAGCGCCTCGGCCGGCCGGCCCGAGCGCAGCAGGCGATTGGCCGAGTTGTTGTTGGCGTCGGGGTGATTCGGGTCCAGCTCGAGCGCGCGCGCGTAGGCGGCGTCCGCCTCTTCGGCGCGCCCGAGGCTCTCGAGCGCGATGCCGCGGCCGGCGTGTGCGTCGGCGAGCTTGGGGTCGAGCTCGAGCGCGCGGTCGTACTGCGCGAGCGCGCGCGCGAAGTCACTGCGCTTGCGCAGCGCGTCGCCCAGGCGCGCGTGCCCGGCGGCGAAGTCCGGCGCAGCCGACACCGCCCGCTCGAGCTCGCCCTGCGCCTCGACGGCCCGGCCCGCGTCGAGCAGTGCGCTGCCGATGCCATAGTGAGTGAGCGCGAGCCCGCTCGTGCCGGCGAGCGGCCAGCACACGGCGACCGCCGCCGCGACGCCCGCGGCGGCGAGTGGAGCAGCGGCGCGGCGCGCGCGCGAGTCCCCCTGCGCCGCGCGCCACAGCGCCAGCGCTCCCGCTGCGGCGAGCGGGACGAGCTCGGGCACCAGCACGTAGCGGTAGCGCGCGAACACGTAGAACAACGTGGCGCTGGTGGCGAGCGCCGCCGCGAACGCGGGCAGGACCCAGAATCGCCGCCAGTGTCTGCGCTCGGCGAGCCCGCCGACCAGCGCGAGCGGGGCCAGCACGCCGAACGAGCACGGCCAGCGCAGGACGCGCAGCAAGAGCGACGCCTCGGTGTAGGCCTCGATGCCCTCGGTATCCGGAATCTCGGCCGCGCGCCAGACCAGGTCACCCTTCCAGGCCATGAGTCGCAGCCACTGGCCCGGCTGCTCGCGCACGTACGCGAGCGCGCGGTCGCGCCAGTAGTCCGAGACCTCGCCCGCGGACAGCTCGTGGCCCGCCGCCGCCACGGCGAGGTCGTGGGCATCCTGGCGCTCGAAGCGCACACTGCCGCGGCCGGGCCGCAGCGGCTCGTAGCGGCCCGAGGCGCCGGGGTGATTCCCGATCCAGAGATTCGGCCCGAGCTGCGCGGTCGTGAGCAGGAAGCGGCCGCCGAGCGCCTGGTTGCGCAGCCCGACCGGCACGAGCACGAGCGCGGCGCCGATCAGCAAGAGCCCGACGGCGGCGCCGCGGCGCGCCGGCGTGCCCGGCTGGCTGGCCCAGAGCCAGAGCATCGCGACCGGCGCCAGCACCAGCGCGTTCTCGCGCGAGAGCGCGAGCAGCCCGAGCAGGGCGCCCGCGCCCAGCGCACGCCCGACACCAAAACGTGTCACTCCGGGCGCGAGCGCGAGCAAGAGGCCCGCGAGCAGCGGGCCGTCGAGCGCGGGCTTCTGGATCAGCCCGTCGAAGTAGATCGCCGGCGCGTACAGCGCGAGCCCGATCCCGGCCGCGACGCCGATCACGCGCTCGAAGTAGCGCTCGGCCGCGCGCCCGAGCCACACGCAGGCGAGCGCGCCCAGGACCGCCTGCACCCCCCTCGGCCCCCAGGTCTCCGAGCCCGTGGCGCGCAGCACCCCCGCGAGGAAGTACGGGTAGAGCGGCGCCTGGTAGAACACCTCACTGCCCCACACATCGCCGGCTGCGATCGCGCGCGCCCACTCGAGATAGCCCCGGGCGTCACCGATCGGTGTCGTGAAGAGCAGCGTGTCGCGCCACTCGAGCAGGTACAGGAGCCGAAGCCCGAGCGCGAGCGCGAACACGCCCAGCCAGACCCGTCCGGTAGCTCGATCACGCAAGGCAGGTACGCGTACCCGAGTGGGGCGACGATGGCCACCCCGTCGCCCGGGCGAACGGAGCGCCTACCATCCGGGAATGGCGGATTCGGACTGGACCCGAACACGCGTCTCGGCCCGGCTCGGCATCCGCTACCCGATCATCCAGGGTGCCCTCGGCGGGCTGGCGTCGCAGCGACTGACCGCGGCCGTGTCGAACTTCGGCGGCCTCGGCTCGTTCGGGGCGCTGGCGATGCCGCCGAGCGCGCTGCAAGAGGTGATTGCCGAGCTGCGTTCACTCACCGACCGTCCGTTCGCGGTGAACTTGTGGGTCTCGATGCAGGACGAGGCTGCGCTGGCCGTGGATGAAGCGGCCTGGCGGCGGAACGCGGCCGCGCTCGCGCCGCTGGTCGAGTCGCTCGGCGGCACGTTGCCCAGCTACGTGCGCTACGCACCCGCCAGCTTCGAGGCGCGGGCGCGCGTGTTGATCGATGCGCGGGTGCCGGCGTTCAGCTTCGTGTTCGGGATCCCGCCGGCGGAGATCCTCGACGAGTGCCGCGCCCGGGAGATCGTGACGCTCGGCTCGGCCACCACGCCCGAGGAGGCGCTCGCGCTCGAGCGCGCGCGCGTCGACGTGATCGTGGCGGCGGGCTTCGAGGGCGGCGGGCACCGCGGCTCGTTCCTGCGCCCCACCGAGGAGTCACTCTTCGGCACGCTGGCGCTCGTGCCCCGCGTCCGCAGCTCGGTGTCGGCGCCGGTCGTGGCTGCGGGCGGCATCGCCGACGCTCGCGGGATCGTGGCCGCGCTCGCGCTCGGGGCCGAGGGCGTGCAGCTCGGCACGGCGTTCGCGGCCTGCGAGGAGTCGGGCGCGAGCCCGCTCTACCGCGCGGCCCTGCTCGGCGGCAAGGCCGGGCAGACGGTGCTGACTCGCGCCTTCACCGGACGCTTCGGACGGGGCATCGCGAACCGCCTGTTCGAGTCACTCAGCGCGTCCGGGGTCGAGCCTCTGCCCTACCCGCTGCAGCGCCAGCTCGTGCAGAGTCTTTCTGCGGCGGCGGAGCAGGCCGGACGCCCGGAGTGGATGCCGATGTGGGCCGGTCAGTCGGCCAGCCTGCTCGAGCACGGCAAGGCGCGCGAGCTGCTCCAGGACCTGGTCTCGGGCGTCAGTCAGTGGCCGCGCGCCGAGCCTTGACGCTCGGCCCCCTGTGCTACGCTCCGCCGCGAAGAGATGGCCACGCTCTCCGACCCCGCGCTCGCGCTGCCTCTGGTCGTCGATCGCCTCGCCCGGCCGCTCTCCGACCTGCGCATCTCGGTCACCGACCGCTGCAACTTCCGCTGCCCCTACTGCATGCCCGCCGAGATCTACGGCGAGCGCTACCAGTTCCTGCCCAAGCGCGAAATCCTCTCCTTCGAGGAGATCGCGCTGCTGGCGCGCGTGTTCACGCGGCTGGGCGCGCGCAAGCTGCGCATCACCGGCGGCGAGCCGCTCTTGCGCTCAGACCTGCCGCGCCTGGTCGAGTCACTGGCGCGGCTGCCGAGCCGCCCCGACCTGGCGCTGACCACGAACGGGTACCTGTTGGCCGACCAGGCCAAGGAGCTCGCGCTGGCCGGGCTCTCGCGAGTCACGGTCAGCCTCGACTCACTCGACCCGGAGGTGTTCGCGCGCATGAACGGGAAGGGCTTCCCGCTCTCGCGCGTGCTCGAGGGCATCGAAGCCGCGCAGCGCGCGGGTCTGTCGCCGCTCAAGCTCAACTGCGTGGTGCAGCGCGGCATGAACGACCACACCCTGATCGAGCTGGCCGCTCACTTCCGCGGCAGCGGCGCGATCGTGCGTTTCATCGAGTTCATGGACGTGGGCACGCTCAATGACTGGAACCGCAGCGATGTGGTCTCCGCCCGCGAGATCCGCGATCGCATCCACGCCGTGTTTCCGCTCGAGCCGGTGGCCGCGAGCTACCGCGGCGAGGTCGCGCAGCGCTTCCGCTACGCCGACGGCCGCGGCGAGATCGGGATCATCGGCTCCGTGACGCAGCCGTTCTGCGGTGACTGCACGCGCGCGCGACTCTCAGCCGACGGCCACCTGTTCAGCTGTCTGTTCGCGACGCGCGGAGCCGACCTCAAGACGCCTTTGCGCTCGGGTCTGGGCGAGGACGCGCTCTTGCGCCGGGTCGCCGAGCTGTGGCGCGCGCGCGGCGACCGCTACTCGGAGCAGCGCGCGGAGCAGGCCGCCCGCGCCGAGAAGATCGAGATGTTCCGGATCGGAGGCTGAGCTCTGGATCCGAAGGTCGTCGAGATTGCGCGGGCGATCCGCACGGCCGGCGGTCGGGCGCTCCTGGTCGGCGGCTACGTCCGCGATCGGCTGCGGGGTCACGACTCCAAGGACTACGACGTCGAGGTGTTCGGGCTCGAGCTCGCCGCACTCGAGCGGGTGCTGGGCCGCTTCGGCGAAGTGATCGCGATCGGCCGGGCGTTCGGCGTGCTGCAGGTGAAGGGCCTGCCGATCGACTTCGCGCTGCCGCGGCGAGACAGCAAGGTGGCCACGGGTCACAAGGGCTTCGAGATCGCCTTCGACCCGGGCCTCGACTTCGCCAGCGCCGCGCGCCGGCGCGATCTCACGATCAACAGCATCGCGCTCGACCCGTTGACCGACGAGGTGCTCGATCCCCACGGCGGCCGCGCGGACCTCGCGGCGCGCCTGCTGCGAGCCACCGACCCGACTCACTTCTCCGAGGATCCGCTGCGCGGCCTGCGCGTGGCGCAGCTGGCGGCGCGCTTCGAGATGACTCCCGACGCCGAGCTCGAGCGGCTCTGCCGCGCGCTCGACCTGTCGGAGCTCTCGCCGGAGCGGATCCTGGAGGAGTGGCGGAAGCTCCTGCTGAAGGGGGTGCGCCCGTCGCTCGGCCTCGAGTTCCTGCGCAAGACCGACCTGTTGCGCTTCACGCCCGAGCTCGCCGATCTGGTCGGGGTGCCGCAGGACCCCGAATGGCATCCCGAGGGTGACTGCTGGGTGCACAACCAGCTCGTGATCGACGAGGCCGCGCGGCTGCGCGACGGTGGCCCGGACGACGAGGCGCTGATGTTCGGCGCCCTGCTCCACGACGTGGGCAAGCCCGCCACCACCGTGACCGAGGACGGGCGCGTGCGCTCGCCCGCGCACGACGTGCGCGGCGTCGCGTTCGCCGAGTCATTCCTCGCGCGCATGCGCGCGCCCTACGAGCTGCAGAGTCGGGTGCAGGCGCTGGTCGAGCACCACCTCGCGCCCGCGCTCTACGTGAAGCAGGAATCGACCGCCAAGGCCTACCGCCGGCTGGCGCGCAAGCTGGGTGCCGCGGGCGCATCGACGGAGCTCTTGCTGCGCGTCGCGCGCGCGGATCACCTGGGCCGCACCACGGACGAGGCGCTGGCCCGCAGGTTTCCCGCGGGCGACCAGTTCCTGGCCCGCGCGCGCGAGCTGACGATCGAGCGCAAGCCGCCCCAGGACGCGGTGCTGGGCCGCCACCTGATCGCGCGCGGGCTGAAGCCCGGGGTCGAGTTCGGCGTGATCCTGGAGCGCTGCCGCGAGATCCAGGACGAGACCGGCTGGACCGACCCGGACCGGATCCTCGATCGCGCGCTCGCGGCGCTCGGGCGCTAGATCCGGCCGCGCTGCTCGAGCAGGCGAATCACCCGGTCGACGCATTCCTCCACCCCGAGCTCGTGAGTCGCCAGAACCAGGTCGGGCGCGCTCGGCACGTCGTACGGCGCAGAGACTCCGGGGAAGCGCTGGATCTCGCCGGCCTCGGCGCGCGCGTACATGCCGCCAGTGTCACGCGCGCGCGCGACCTCGAGCGGAGCCGAGAGATACACCTCGAGATAGCGCTCGGCGCCGATCGTCTCCCTGACGCGCTGGCGCACCTCGGCGCTGGGCGCGACGAAGGCGCAGATCGAGATCAGTCCCGCGGCGTTCGCCAGGCGGCAGACCTCGGCCGCGCGGCGCAGGTTCTCGGAGCGCTCGACCTCGCTGAAGCCGAGGTCGCGGCTGATGCCCAGGCGCATGTTCTCGCCGTCGAGCGCGATCGCCTGGTGACCCGAGTCGAAGAGCCGCCGCTCGAGCGCGAACGCGAGCGTCGACTTGCCGGCACCGGTGAGCCCGGTCAAGAGGATCGTGGTCGGCTGCTGGCCGAGCTGGTCGGCGCGCTCGCGATCCGAGACGCGGCTGGTCTTGCGCTGCAAGAGATCACTCGCCGGCTCCGCTTCCCAGAACGAGCGCCCGCGCTCGGGGCCCGACTGGCGCTGCAGGATCATGCCGGCGCCCACGGTGCCGTTCGTGATCCGGTCGATCACCACGAACGCGCCCGTGCTGCGGTTGCGCGCATAGGCGTCGAACGGGATCGCGCGCGCGAGCGACACCTGCACGCGGCCCACCTCGTTCAGCGCCAGGCTCGCGGCCGGCTTCTGCTCGAGCGTGTTCACGTCGACCGCGTAGCGCACCTGCGCGATCGAGCCCGCGACCAGGTTGTGGGTGTGCTTCACGAAGTACTGCCGGCCCACGCCGAGCGGCTCTTCCGACATCCAAACCAGCATCGCCTCGAAGTCGCGGTCGAGCCGCGGCAGCGCGTCGGGAGTCACCAGCATGTCGCCGCGCGAGACGTCGATCTCGTCGGCCAGCGTCACGTTCACCGCCATGCCGGGCGTGGCCTCGGCCAGGTCGCCGTCGAAGGTCACGATCCGAGTCACGCGGCTGGTCTTGCCGGTCGGCACGACCTGCACCTCGTCGCCGGGCCGGAGCCTGCCCGCCGCGAGCGTGCCGGCGAAGCCGCGGAAGTCGAGGTTCGGGCGGCTCACCCACTGCACCGGCAGGCGCAGGTCCGCAAGCCGCGCGTCCGAGCCCACGTGCACGTTCTCGAGGTGATCGAGCAAGGGCGCGCCCTGGTACCAGGGCAGGTTCTTGCTGCGCTCGACGACGTTGTCGCCGGTCAGAGCGGAGAGCGGCAGGAAGTGGATGTCGGGCAGGTCGAGCCGGCTCGCGAACGCCTCGTAGTCGGCGCGGATCTTGTCGAAGACCTCCTGCGACCAGCCGACCAGGTCCATCTTGTTCACCGCCACCACCACGTGGCGCAGGCCGAGCAGCGCGACGATGAACGAGTGTCTGCGCGTCTGTGGCAGGACGCCCTTGCGCGCGTCGATCAGGATCACCGCCAGGTCGCAGGTCGAGGCGCCGGTGGCCATGTTGCGCGTGTACTGCTCGTGACCCGGGCAGTCGGCGATGATGAACTTGCGCTTCTCGGTCGAGAAGTAGCGGTAGGCGACGTCGATCGTGATGCCCTGCTCGCGCTCGGCCTTCAGGCCGTCGAGCAGGAGCGCCAGGTCGATCTCGCCGCCGGTCGTCCCCTCCTTCTTCGAGTCACGCGCCACGGCCGCGAGCTGGTCCTCGTAGATCAGCTTCGAGTCGTGCAGGAGCCGCCCGATCAGCGTGCTCTTGCCGTCGTCGACCGAGCCGCAGGTCAGGAAGCGCAAGAGCTCCTTGCGTTCGTGCCGGTCGAGATAGGCCTCGACGTCGCGCAGATCGAGCTCTTCCAGCATGGCTAGAAGTACCCCTCGCGCTTCTTCTTCTCCATCGAAGCTTCTTCGTCGTAGTCGATGACTCGACCCTGGCGCTCGGACACGCGCGCCAAGAGCATCTCGCGAATCACCGACGGCAGGTCCGTGGCGTCCGACTCGATCGCGCCCGAGAGCGGGTAACAGCCGAGCGTGCGGAAGCGCACCTGGCGCGGCCGGGGCTGCTCACCGGCGCGCAGCCGGAAGCGCTCGTCGTCGACCATGATCAGGTTGCCGTCGCGTTCGACGATCGGCCGCTCTTCGGCGAAATACAGCGGCACCACCGGAATGCCCTCGCGATGGATGTAGAGCCAGGTGTCGAGCTCGGTCCAGTTCGAGAGCGGAAACACCCGGATCGACTCACCCTTGTGCACGCGCGCGTTGTACAGGTTCCAGAGCTCGGGGCGCTGGTTCTTCGGGTCCCACTGGTGGTTGCGGTCGCGGAACGAGTAGACGCGCTCCTTGGCGCGTGACTTCTCCTCGTCGCGGCGCGCGCCGCCGAAGGCGGCGTCGAAGCCGTACTTCTCGAGCGCCTGCAACAGCGCCTGGGTCTTCATGATGTTGGTGTAGACACTCGAGCCGTAGTCGAACGGGTTCACGCCCCGGGCCTTGCCATCCGGGTTGGTCCAGGTGAGCAGCTCGAAGCCGTTCTCGCGCGCGAAGCGGTCGCGGAACTCGTACATCGCGCGGAACTTCCAGGTCGTGTCCACGTGCAGCAGCGGGAACGGCGGCTTGCCCGGGTGGAACGCCTTGCGCGCCAGGTGCGCCAGGACCCCGGAATCCTTGCCAATGGAGTACAGCATGACCGGGTTGCGGAACTCGGCCACGACCTCCCGCAGGATGAAAATCGCTTCTGCTTCCAGGGCTTCCAGGTTCGTCATCGACACGGCGGCGGGCATTCTAGGGCATGTGATGCCTGCGCTCTCATCGGCGATGCTCGAGCGCAAGAAGATGCCCGGGAGTCGGAGACTCCCGGGCATCCTTTTGGGGGGGATCTGTCGAGAATGCAGAGCGGCTAGCGACCGCTCCTATCGCGAGCTGACGGGTGTGTTCACCTGCAGCTCGTCGATCACGGAACGCACGCCCGACACGCTGCGCGTGGTCGAGAGCGCGAGCAGCCGGTCCGACTGGCTCGCGACCGTGCCGGTCAGGCGCGCGACACCTTTCGCGACCTGGACGCTGATGCTCGAGTCTTTCAGCTCGCTGCGTGACTGCAGCTTGTCGTCGATCGCTTTCTGGATGCTGTCGTCGCTGTGCTCGGTGGCCTTGGCCATCGACTGCGGAACGACCTGCAGCTCGTTCTTCACGGCTTTCACGCCGTCGACCTTCTTCACCTCGGTCTCGGCGAGCTTCTTCGAAGCTTCGCTGGGCACCGAACCGAAGAGAGTCACGACCTCGTGGTCGGTGTCGACGTTGATGTCGAGCGCCGGCACGTCCGCCGTCGCCAGCAGGCGCGACTTCGCGGCCGTGGTGATCCAGGCGTCGTAGGCCGCCGACTTCATCGACGAGCCCTTGTCCTTCATCGTGGCGCTGCTGGTCGAGATCTCGTCGTCACCCAGCTTGTCGGGGCTCTGGATCTCGCTCGACACCTTCTTCACGCCGGGCACGGCGCGCGCATCGGCGAGCGCGCGGCGGTGGGCCGACAGCGTCTTGGCGTTGCCCGAGAGCAGCACCACGCCGTCGTGCACGGACGCGATCTTGATGCTCGAGTCCGAGAGCGCGGCATCGCGGCTCAGCACCGCCTCCACGTTCTTCTGCAGCTGCGCGTCGGCGATCTTCACGTCTTCCTTGCGGCTCGACGGGACCACCTGCAGCAGATTGTTCACGGTGCGCACGCCCTCGATCTGCCGTGCGACCTGCTCGGCGCGGGTCTTCTCCGAGTCGGTCGAGACGATGCCGTGCAGAGTCACCTTGCCGTCGACCGTATCCACGTTGATCGCGGTCGAGGGCACGTTCTCGGTCGTGAGCAGCGACATCTTCACCTTGGTGGTGATCCAGGCGTCCGGCCGTTCCATGTCGGCCCGACTCGGGCGGGCGGCGAACGCGGCGAGCGCGAGCACGAGGATGCCGATGCCGATCCGGCAGCGCGCCCTCTCGCGGCGGGCGACGACTACCGTCGAATGAGAGCTCGTGGAATTCATCAGTTTCTCCCTTTCGCGTCGTGTGCGACGCAGAACGGTGTACGAGCAAGCCGCGTGCCAGTCAGCCGTCCTTTCGCCTCGTCGGCTCGTCCGGATGCTCGGGGATCGGGTCAGATGGGCGACGCGGCTCGCCGATCCGAGTCACCCCGCGCGCGGGCACGTCGCTCGCGGGAAACGACTCCATCGACGCCTCGTCGACCGAGTCGTAAGTCACTCTGTCCGGCGTCTCGGGCTTGGGACTATCTGGCTCGCGAGTCATCGCGCCCCGATCCGCCGTGATTGCTCATGCGAATCTCGTTGCGCACGTCGTGGACTCCGGGCACGTGCTCGATGCATTCCTCGGCCATGCGCTTCGCGCGACGTTCGTCGACGGTGCCTTTGAGCGTGACTTCTCCGTTCTCGACCGAGACCTCGATCTCCGAAGCATCGAGCTCGGGGTGGTCGGAGAGCGCCTGGCCGACGTCTTCCTGGATCCGCTCGTCGGAGCGGCAATAGCCCTTGGGGCC
>Ga0335080_10009306_pt1 | contig 10269 bp, 7 predicted proteins | sample Lox_Sample_34_FD_206720 | JGI IMG/M metagenome (GOLD analysis project Ga0335080, IMG submission 206720) | Soil microbial communities from Loxahatchee National Wildlife Refuge, Florida, United States - Lox_Sample_3.4 | ecosystem: Environmental > Terrestrial > Soil > Wetlands | place: USA: Florida... | reverse complement strand
TGCGTGCTCGGCGCCGAGCACAAGCCGATTATGATCGGACGGCTGCAACGTTACGCGATGGATTACGCCTACGAGCGCGATCTCAAGCTCATTGCAGTCGCAGCGGCGACGGGCAAGAGCATAGCAGTAATCGGTTCGGGACCAGCCGGACTTTCCTGCGCCGGAGAGCTGGCTCGCCGTGGTCATAGCGTGACCATATTCGAACGGCGCGAACTCGCGGGCGGGCTTTCGACTTATGGCATCATCGCGCTGCGCGAGCCTCTTGAGGCCGCTCTGGTTGAGGCGAATATGATCGAGCGGCTCGGCGTGCGGATTGAGAAGAACGCGGAGCTGGGGCGCAATCTTGATTGGAACGATCTTCGGGCGCGGTTTCAAGCGATCTTTCTGAGCGTCGGGTTGGGAACGACGCCGGCCATGGAAATTCCGGGGGAAGAGCTCATTCTCGACGGTTTGCTTTACATCGAGCAGAGCAAACTGAATGACGGCGCGATGCAGGTCGGCCGAGACGTCGTCGTGATCGGAGCGGGCAATACCGCGATCGATTGCGCTACTATCGCCAAGCGCTTGGGCGCCGAGCAAGTGACCATGGTCTATCGCCGCACTGACGAAGAGATGACCGCTTACGCGCACGAATACGAGTTCGTGAAGAAGGAAGGCATCGAGTTTCGTTTTCTTACGCAGCCAGTCGGCGTGCTCGCCGAAAACGGGCAAGTGAAGGGTTTGACCTGCGTGCGCACGGATTTGGGTCCGCCGGATGCATCCGGACGGCGAGCGCCGCAGCCGGTCAACGGATCTGAGTTTACGATCTGCGCCGACCAGATTGTCAAAGCCGTCGGCCAGGAAAAACCCGAGCTCGCCGCCAGATTGGGATTGACGACGGAGAAAGGCTTTATCAAGGTGACCGAGGAATTCGAGACCAGCATTCCGGAGGTGTTCGCGGGCGGCGACTGCATCCGCGCCAAGAACGCCGCATCCACGGTGATGGCGGTAGAAGACGGCAAGCTCGCCGCGATCGCGATTCATCGGCGAATCATGGAGCAAAAGGAGGGCGGCGTCCATGGCTGATCTCAGCGTCAATTTTGCAGGCATTCGCTCGCCAAATCCGTTCTGGCTGGCTTCAGCTCCACCCGCCAATTCAGGCGCCCAGGTTCATCGTGCGTTCGAAGCCGGATGGGGCGGCGCTGTTTGGAAGACCATCGGCGCGCCCGTGTTGAATGTCTCGAATCGCTACGGTGCCTGGCATTACGGCGGGCAACGGATGCTGGCGATCAACAACGTCGAGCTGATCTCGGACCGGCCGCTGGAAACGAATCTGCGAGAGATTGCCGAAGTGAAACGGGCGTGGCCCGATCGAGCCGTCATCGTTTCCGCAATGGTTGAATCCAAGCCCGAGGCCTGGCACGACATCATCGGCCGCATCGAAGACACCGGCGCCGATGGAATCGAACTAAACTACGGCTGCCCGCACGGAATGAGCGAGCGCGGCATGGGAAGCGCCGTCGGTCAGGTGCCGGAATACTGCGAGCAGATTACGCGCTGGGTGATGGAAGTCGCGCGGATTCCGGTGATCGTCAAGCTCACGCCGAACATCACAAATATCGTCAGTCCCGCGAGGGCCGCCGTTGCCGCGGGCGCAACCGCGCTATCGCTCATCAATACTTTCAACTCAATCGTCGGCGTGGATTTGGACTCTTTGGAAATCACTCCAAACATCGGTGGTAAGGGCGGCCATGGCGGATATGCCGGACCTGCGGTGAAGCCGATCGCATTGAATATGGTGGCCTCGCTTGGCGCCGATGACGTGGTGCGCGGCGCGGGCCTTCCTATTTCAGCCATGGGCGGAATCACAACGTGGCGAGACGCGGCCGAATTCCTTCTGCTGGGAGCCACGAGCCTGCAGGTCTGCACGGCGGTGATGCATTACGGTTTCCGCATTATCGAAGATCTGTGCGACGGACTCGCCACCTGGATGGATTCCAAAGGATTCACGCGCATTTCCGACTTCGCGGGCAAGACGCTTCCGCGCATCTCCGATTTCAGCAACTTCGATCTGTCGTTCCGCGCGGTCGCGCGTATCGACTCGGGCAAATGCATCAAGTGCAACCTTTGCTATGTCGCCTGCAACGACACGGCGCATCAGTGCATCGACCTGATCGACACATCCGGCCGCGCCGTTCCGCCGCACTCCTACGATGAGCGCTCTAACGGAAAGCAAGAGGCGGTCGGCACGCGTCCTCGACCTCGCGTGCGCGAGGAGGATTGCGTGGGATGCCGGCTGTGTTACAACATTTGTCCAGTGGAAGGTTGCATCGATATGGTGGAGCTTCCATCGGGCCGCGATCCGATCACTTGGAATGAATTGGTGAAGTCGCGACGCGACGTAACCGAGGATTGGAAAGCAATGGAAGAGTACCGGAAGAAGGTTGGCATTCATGTCCATTGACCGGAGAAGAGCGTCATGGCGCTGCTGATTCGCAACGCTGATATCGTCACGGCTGACTCGCGCAACCGCGGCGATATCTATGTTGAAAACGAAACCATCACGCGAATGGGGCGGGATCTCGAAGCGCCGTCTGGCGCGGAAATAATTGATGCAACCGGCAAGCTGGTTTTCCCCGGCTTCATCGACCCACACGTCCATATTTATCTGCCATTCATGGCGACTTTCGCCAAGGACACGCACGTAACCGGAAGCATCGCGGCGCTGGTTGGCGGTACAACAACGTTCATCGAAATGTGCTGTCCTTCCCGGCTGGACGACGCTCTTGCCGGATATCAACTCTGGAAATCGAAAGCGGAAGGCAACAGCGCGTGCGACTATAGCTTCCACATGTCAGTCACGAAATTTGAGGACAAGAGCGAAGGCCAATTGCGGGAGATCGTCGGCGACGGGATCGCTTCGTTCAAGATCTTTCTGGCGTATAAGAATTTTTTCGGCGTTGACGACGGCGAGATGTACCAAACTCTGCAACTGGCTCGCCGGCTCGGCGTCATCGTCACCGCGCATTGCGAGAATGCTGAACTGGTAAGCCGCCTGCAACAGTGTTTGATTGCTCAGGGCAAAACGGGACCGGAGTGGCACGAGCCCAGCCGGCCGGAGTCAGTTGAAGCCGAGGGGACGAATCGCTTCGCAATTTTTCTGGAGACGACGGGCGCCGCAGGCTACGTGGTGCACTTGTCTTCGAAGCCCGCGCTCGATCGCGCCATGGCGGCCAAATCGAGAGGCGTGCGGCTTTGGGTCGAGTCCGTGCTCCCGCACTTTCTGCTCGACAAGACTTATGCCGAGCGGCCCGGTGTGGAAGGCATGAAGCACGTGATGTCGCCGCCGCTGCGCGACCGCTCCAATCAAAAGGTCCTCTGGGACGCGTTGGCGATGGGCTTCATCGACACCGTCGGCACCGATCATTGCCCCTTCGATACATCGCAGAAGCTGCTGGGTAAAGATGCGTTTACTCAGATTCCGAACGGCATCCCTGGGATTGAAGAACGAGTGAACCTGCTTTACACGTATGGCGTGAAACGCGGCACGCTGGATTTGCACCGCTTCGTGGACGCCGCCAGCACGCGCGCGGCGAAGCTCTTCGGGCTGTTTCCGCGCAAGGGCACGATTAGCGTGGGCAGCGATGCGGACCTGGTGATTTATGACTCTGATTACCGCGGCGTCGTCTCGGCGGCGAGTCAGCACACCAACTGCGATTACAACGGTTTCGAAGGCATGCAGATCGAAGGGCGGCCCGCCGTGGTTATGGTCCGGGGCCGCGTGCAAGTAAGGGACGGCAAATTCGTGGGCGAGCGCGGCCGCGGGCGATTGCTCAAACGCGATCCGGCGTATTTCTAGACAACATTCCGTCATGCCCCTCAATCCAAAGCGAACCATTGCGGAACTCAAGGAACTCCGCGCTTTAACCGGCGACGAAAACGGCGCGCAGAGAATCGCTTGGAGCGACATGTGGCTCAAGTCGCGCCAGTGGTTTACTTCGAAACTGCAAGGCCTTCCGGTAGAGGATCACTACGACGCCGCCGGGAATCGATGGATCACCTTGAAAGGAGCGTCGGAGAAGGCCCTGCTCCTGGGAAGCCATCTGGATTCGGTGCCGAACGGCGGCTGGCTGGATGGATGCCTCGGCGTGATGACGGCGCTGGAGGTGTTTCGCGGTTTCGCGGGAAAGTATAACGGCCGTCCTCCGCTGACCGTGCGGCTTGTCGACTGGGCGGATGAAGAAGGCGCGCGATTCGGCCGCAGCCTGTTGGGCTCATCGGCGTTCGCCGGAACGCACTCCATCCAGGCTGATCGTGGGAGGATCGATAAAGACGGCGTTCGTTTGGAAGACGCCTTGCGGCGGTGCGGCGTTGAGATCGATCGCTTTGCCGAGGCAGGACGAGAAGGAAAAAACGCTGCCGCCTACCTGGAGCTGCACATCGAGCAGGGGCCGGTGCTCGAGAGTTTGCGCTTGCCGCTCGGAGTCGTGCTCGGCACCAAAGGCGTGGAGCGGCACGCCATCACTTTTCATGGCCAGGAGGCCCACTCGGGCTCAACACCGATGAAAGTGCGCCGTGATGCGCTGGCGCCCGCAGCGAAATTGGCGTTGGAGATTCGCTCGATCGCCGGTAGGTATCCCGACGCAGTGTGCACCATGGGCAGCCTCAAGACTTTCCCCGGCATCGTGACCGCCGTCGTCGGCCGCGCGGAGGCCACGCTCGATCAGCGCGATCTCGATGCAGGCGTCCTTGCAGAAATGTATCAGGCCGCGCGCGATGCGAGCGAACGCTTTGCCCGCGAGGAGCGCTGTACCGTGCAATGGTCGCGGATTTGGAGCATCGAGCCGCTGCCGTTCCATCCCACGTTGGTCGACTTCTGCGATGCAGCGATTCGGGAGACGGTGGGCACATCATACCGCTTGCCTTCCGGCCCGCTGCACGACGCAGCCGAGGTTTCACGCAGCGGCATCCCCACGGTCATGATGTTTGTGCAGTCGCTGCAGGGCATCAGCCACAATAAGATCGAAGACACGAAAGAAGAGCATCTGGAGTTGGCGGTGGCGGCGTTCGACCGGCTCGCGACAAAAACGGCGGATTGGATTCTGAGCCAGTAGAAGGAGCGGATCATGGCGATAGCGGACGTATCGATTGGCATCAAGGGCGTGAAGCATTGGATTGGGGGAAAGATGGTTGCCTCCACATCTGGACGCTCGGGCACGGTCTGGAATCCGGCTACCGGCGAAGCGCAAGCCAAGGTCGACTTTGCAAGCATCGAAGAAGTGGACCAGGCAGTCGCCGCCGCTAAGCGCGCGTTCCCCGAGTGGCGCGCTACTCCGCTTTCCCGCCGCGCTGAAATCATGTTCAAGCTGCGCGAACTGGTGGATGCGAACCGCCGCCGGATCGCGGAGATGATCACCTTCGAGCACGGCAAGACGCTTCCAGACGCGATGGGCGAGGTCGCGCGTGGTCTGGAGAACATCGAGTTCGCCTGCGGGATTCCCAATCTCCTGAAGGGCGGCTTCTCCGAGCAGTCAAGCCGCGGTATCGATGTCTATCAAATCCGCCAGCCGCTGGGAGTTGTGACGGGCATCACGCCGTTCAACTTTCCGGCGATGGTGCCGATGTGGATGTTCGCGAATGGAATCGCGTGCGGGAATGCCTTCGTTCTGAAACCCTCGGAGAGAGATCCATCGGTCAGCCTCTTCCTGGCGGACCTGATGAAACAGGCGGGCGTGCCCGATGGCGTATTCAACGTCGTGCAAGGCGACAAGATCGCGGTGGAACGTCTGCTCGAGCATCCCGACGTCAAAGCCGTCAGTTTCGTCGGTTCCACGCCGGTAGCCAAGCACATCTATGAGACCGCAACGCGCAACGGCAAACGCGTGCAGTCGCTGGGCGGCGCAAAGAACCACATGCTGGTGCTGCCTGATGCCGATATTCCCATGGCCGCCGACGCCGCCGTCTCGGCCGCGTACGGATCAGCCGGCGAGCGCTGCATGGCGATCTCGGTGGTCGTGGCGGTGGGTGCCGTGGCCGATCCGTTAATCGATGCGATTCGAGAAAGAATGGCGCGGATTAAGGTAGCGCCTGGTCTCGAAGAAGGCGCGGAAATGGGGCCGCTGATCACGCGCGAGCATCGCGACCGCGTAGCATCGTACGTGGCGGACGCAGCAACCGAAGGAGCGATGGTTGCGGTGGATGGCCGAAAGAACGCCGCTGCCGAACGCAGTGGGTTCTTTCTGGGGCCCAGCCTGCTGGATCGCGTGAAACCCGGCATGCGGTGTTACGACGATGAAATCTTCGGTCCGGTGCTGAGCGTTGTCCGGGCCGCGAGCTACGAAGAAGGGCTGCGTCTGATTAACGAAAATCCATATGGCAACGGCGTTGCGATCTTCACCCGCGACGGCGGCGCAGCACGGCAGTTTCAGTTCGATGTGGAAGTCGGCCTGGTTGGAATCAATGTTCCCATTCCCGTGCCGGTCGCTTACTATAGCTTCGGCGGATGGAAAGCTTCGCTTTTCGGCGACCTGCACATGTACGGACCAGAAGGAGTGCAGTTCTACACCAAAGCGAAAGTAGTGACCAGCCGCTGGCCCGATCCGAGCACCAGCAAAGTAGATTTGGGATTTCCACAGTTGCGCTGAATGGAAAATTCGCCGGCATCGCGCGCGTGCGTATTCGGGTTACATATCTTTGAACGCCGAGTCAAGAAGTGGATCTCGCGATTTTCCAATCCGATAAAAATTCGTTGACAGTGCTATTACTCGTCTGCTAACTTCGTCTGGTCTTTCGATGACGAACTCTCCTTCTCCGAACCCTTGCGGTCGGATTCTCTTGGTGGATGACAATTCTTTAGGATTAGCGGCGCGCCGCAGCGTGCTCGAAGAGCTAGGTCATAAAGTGATGACATCCGGCAACGCGCAAGACGCGCTTGAACTGTGCGGCAAGCAACGCTTCGATGTCGTGGTGACCGATTACAAGATGCCCAAGATGGATGGCGTGGAGTTGATTGGACGGCTGCGAAAACAGCATTCCACGATGGCGCTCATTCTGATCTCCGGTTTCACCGACACGCTGGGCCTTAACGAATCGAACACCGGCGCCGACGTAGTCATCCAGAAAAGCGCGAACGAGGTGAGCCATCTGATTCGATCGGTCCATCGGCTGTTGCGCAAGCAGCAGCAACCGGCCAAGAAGCCTGCCGGCTCGCAGGCGGGCGCTAAACCTGAGCGGCGCAAGAGCCGATAAGCATCTCAGCCGAGTTTGGTTATTCCATTCAGCGGTTCGCGCTAAAGTAGAGACAGATGGCCTGGTCGTTAAATGCGGTGCGGTGGCGGGTCGTGTACGCGTTGTTCGCCATCGGTTTATCGGCAGCGGTTGTGGGCGCAGCCACGCGCGCCAAGGACGTCAAGAAGGTTGCCGACAAGACCCCCTCCGGCGTTCGCAAGTGGATGCATTCGATGAGCCTGCGCGATAAAGTCGCGCAACTGATCGTGATGCCCATTTATGCCGAGCCGGCCAACACGCGCTCGGCGACGTTCCGGAAATATCAGCACTACGTCCGCGACTTGCACGTGGGCGGCGTGATTGTCACCGGGTTTTCATTGAACGGCGGACTGCGCAACGCAGAGCCTTATGCGTTGGCGGCCACGCTGAACCGGCTGCAGAAAATGTCGAAGCTGCCATTGCTGGTGGGCGCGGATTTTGAGCGTGGCGCTTCGATGCGGGTCGCCTCCACTACGCTTTGGCCCTACAACATGGCGTTCGCGGCTGCCAAGGATCCATCGGCGGTGACTTATGAAGGGGCCGAAACGGCACGCGACGCGCGCGCCATGGGCGTCAATTGGGTGTTTGCTCCTGTGTCGGATGTGAACAACAACCCCGACAACCCGATCATTAATATACGCTCATACGGAGAGAATCCCCAAGAGGTCGCAAGCTTCGTACAAGCTTACATCGCGGGTGCTCATGCCGACGCCAAGAATCCTGTACTGGTGACTGCCAAGCATTTTCCCGGCCACGGCGATACGGCGGAAGACAGTCATCTAGGGCTGGCGCGCCTGGACGCCAACCGGGACCGAATCGAATCGGTGGAACTTGAGCCCTTTCGGGCTGCAATTGCGGCCGGCGTCGATGCGGTCATGACCGCGCACCTGGCGGTGCCCGCGCTCGATCCTGAAAACCAGCCGGCTACCGTCTCCTCGAAGATTCTTACTGGAATATTGCGAGACGAACTGAACTTCCGGGGCATCGTGGTAACCGATGCGATGGATATGCAAGGCCTCGCTTCTCTGTACGACACCGGTGAAGCTTCGGTCCGCGCGCTGGAAGCCGGCAACGACGTGTTGCTGATGCCGAAGAGCGCCGAGCAAGCGATTAATGGAGTCCTGCAAGCTGTCCAAAGTGGAAGGATCAGCCGGCAGCGCATCGACGATAGTGTGGCGAAGGTTCTGGCGGCTAAAGTCCACCTGGGGCTGAACAAGAAGAAGATCGTCAATCTGGAAGAAATAGCCGATATCGTCGGATCGCCGGAAGCCGAGGAGCGCGCTCAGGATGTTGCCGACCGCTCGGTTACCCTGATCAAGGACGAAAAGGATGCGCTTCCCCTCCGCCAGCCGGAGAGCACCGATGACTGAGAACCGGCGCAACCAGCAAGGGCAGCACTTGATTGAAGAAATGAAAAAGCGGGCGTCGAATATCAATACCAGCCTGCTCGATCCTGCGATGACGAAATCGGATCTCGATCAAGTGAGCGAGAAGGCCTCGCATTGTACGGCTATCGTCGTCGCGGCCTACGTGACCGTCAGCGCGTATCGAGGGAACGTCGCGCTGGCCGGCAACTACCCGGATTTTTTGAATGGCCTGATCGCGGGAAAGGCTCCCGTGACTCTGGTGTCGCTAGGCAATCCGTACTTGATTCGCAGTTTTCCGAATGTGAGCGCGTATCTCACCACCTACAGCCCCACCCCTCCTTCGGAAACGTCGGTAGCCAAGGCGCTCTTCGGAGAGATCTCGATCACCGGACGGCTTCCCGTCACCATCCCCGGCATCGCCCAATATGGCGATGGAATCCAACTTCCCTCGTCCCGGACCGCGCAGACCGGGTTCTGAGTTCGCGCCTGCCGGCTCGCGCGTTAGACTGAAAAGCATGGTGCGTCCTGAGAGACGCGTTTTTCTAGCGGATGAAAGATCCGTCCGGGTAAGCGCCGGAGCGCCCGGTAGCAGACTCCAGGCGGGAGGAGAGATTCGACCGACCGAAGCGGAGTGTCAAAAGCCCTTGAAAAAAACAGAGGGGAGCAAGGAAACGGGCCGCAACAGTAAGTGAACGCTGCAGCCACGTCATAGTTTCAGCCGAAAGGTGTTTGAAAGGGCCGAGCCGGTCATGTCGCGGCGAAGGCAACAGACAGCAGTTCAGCCCGGAACGACTGCTGGACCTTTCCGGGGTATGGGGCGGCGGCACGTTTCCAGAGAAGAACGCGGAACAGGAGAGACCCTACCTGGCAGCCAAGTCGGGCAAAGACCGGGCGCATAAGGCCGGAAGGTTGAAAGCGAACGGAGCCGGGAGGGAGTCCGAGGGGTTCGTAGTACCGGAGAAGGCGTGCAAGATAACGCGCCGGAGGGAAGGGACCCTGCTTTGATCGGGCCTGTAAGGAGGTAAGTGCGAGGGCATGCCGGAAACGGACCAAAACCCCGTTGAAAAAGTACGACAACTCCAGCGCAGGCTATGGGTGTGTGCCAAGACGAGAAAGACACGGCGTTTTCACGCGCTGTATGACCGTATCTACAGAAGTGACGTTCTGTGGGAAGCGTGGAAACGGGTGCGCAGCAACAAGGGGGCGGCGGGCGTGGATGCAATCACGCTGCGATCCATCGAGGAGCAGGGAGTGACTCGGTTTCTCGAAGGGATACAGGCCGATCTCAAGGCAAGCAAATATCGTCCTTCAGCGGTGAGGAGACGATGGATACCGAAAGCAAACGGGAAGCAGCGGCCATTAGGCATTCCGACGGTAAGAGACCGGGTGGTTCAAATGGCGGCGAAGCTGGTGATCGAGCCGATCTTCGAGGCGGATTTTCATGAATGCAGTTATGGATTCCGTCCGAAGAAGAGTGCGACCCAGGCGCTGGAAGCGATCCGCGAAGCGGGCAACCGGGGTCACAGTTTTGTCGTGGATGCGGACATTCAGGGCTACTTTGACGGGATCGATCGAAATATATTGATGGATCTGGTGAAGGAGCGAATCTCGGACCGAAGGGTATTGAAGTTGATACGCCAATGGCTGGAAGCGGGCG
>Ga0335080_10009305_pt1 | contig 10269 bp, 8 predicted proteins | sample Lox_Sample_34_FD_206720 | JGI IMG/M metagenome (GOLD analysis project Ga0335080, IMG submission 206720) | Soil microbial communities from Loxahatchee National Wildlife Refuge, Florida, United States - Lox_Sample_3.4 | ecosystem: Environmental > Terrestrial > Soil > Wetlands | place: USA: Florida... | reverse complement strand
CAGGAACTGGATCTTGCCGTTGAGGTAGGTGGCGTGGTCGGACAGCGACTGCACGTCGCGCTGCATGCCCCGCAGCGTCGCCTTCATCTCCTTGGCCCAGCGCATGCTGTCGGCCTCGTTGGCGAGATAGAGCAGCAGCCGGCCGATCGAGACCAGGCTCTCGCGCACCTTGGAGGTGAGATCGCCCTTGCGGCCGATGGCGATGAGGATGTCGTTGTAGCTGCGCGAGCGCAACGTCGTGCCCTCGGGCTCGAAGATGTCGTGCGACACCTGATCGACATCGGCGCCGATGCGCTCGAGAATGTCGGCCGCCCGGTCGATCACCGCATCGAGCAGCTCCATCATGACGTTGTCGCCGGTGACCTGCGGCGAGCATACGCGTGCGAGCTTGATGCCCACGATGGTGAACGGCCGCGGCTCGTCGTAGCGCACCGTGACCAACTTATGGTCGGCCAGGATGAAGGTGACCGCGGTGGTCTTCGGCGCGTCGGTTTCCGACTGGCACATCAGGGTCGCGGTCATGTAGCGCGCGCCGTTCTCGACATAGAGACGGCTGGTGACCTCGATCTCCTGCATTTCCTCGCGCGTCGGCACCGCGATGCGAAGCGCTTTCTCGACCAGCTTGTCCTCCGGCAGCGTCGGCGTGACGAGGTCGAGCCAGACCGCGCCGTCGGGCATCTCGCCCGAGCTCTCGACCACCTGACGCTCGAGCGTATTTCCGCGCGGAAGATATACCGAGAGCATGTCCACTCCCCAGCATGCCTGCGGGAGTAAAGTCATGATCCGCGCGAAAAGTCACGGACAGATCGCAGGGCTACAGATCGAGGGGCTAATGCGTCGCGGATGCGACGGACGAGTTCACGCCGCCGCAACCGCGATCGCCCAGCCTTGCAGGATCCGACTGTCGAGTGACGCGCCGATGACCGCGGCGCGAGCGGTCAGGCGGCCGACTTGGCGCTCACCTGATGATTGTCGTCATCGTGGCGGGCGTCGTCCGCAGTCTTGAGCTCGCCCTGGTAGCGCACCGCCGCCGCAACCGCCGAGATGCCGATCTCGCCATAGCGACGATCGAGCCGCTCGCGACCGCTCGTACGATCTGCGTAACCCTCTGACAGGAAAGTACGTTTCTTCACCGTGTCCTCCGTCTCGACGTCCCATCCATTCCCACCGCAATCTCGGCTCCGACATCGGCGGAAATGGGCAGAAAAATGCACGAAGACGCGGCAATTCGTCGGGCCTTTCGTGCAGAGCGAGAACTAGGCCTCCATGGTAAACGCCTCATTAAGCGGAATGCGGCATGATCTGGGCGTGTCGGATGGCTGCTCCCTCCGAATGGGAGGGTAGGATTATGCCGAATTTTCCAATGGTTAACGCCGGAACTGCGGCATTCCTGCAACAGGTCCCCAAGGTTCAGCATCGCGGTGGACCCAAGGCCTGGAACAGCCACAATGTTTTCGGTTAGTAACGGGCGGGGCTGAATTCGACACCGCCGCTCGTTTTAGTCTGGGGAATTGGGGTGCAGCGATGAAGTTGGCGAACGGGTTCGTACTGGCCGCGCTTGGCCTGATGTTGGGCGGTTGCGTCGAGTCGACGCTGGAACCCGCTCCCGAGACAAGTCTCAAGCCGCGCGATCGGGAACTGCTGGCGCACGCGCCCTATGCGCAGGCGTCGATTCCCGAGGCCTACCGCCGCCACATCGTCGACTATCACCGCAAGGAAGCGCCCGGCACGATCGTCGTCGATACCGACGCCCGCTTCCTCTATTTCGTGCTGCCGAACCACAAGGCGATTCGCTACGGCGTGACCGTCGGCGAGGAGGCGCAGGCCTGGTCGGGCGTCGCCAAGATCGGCAACAAGACCGAATGGCCGACCTGGACGCCGACCCCCGGCGAGCATCAGCGCCTCGGCCCGCTGCCGAGCGTCGTCACCGGCGGTCCGCATAATCCGATGGGCGCCCGCGCGCTCTACCTCTATGCCAACGGCAAGGACACGCTGTTCCGCCTGCACGGCACCAACCAGCCGGAATACATCGGGCAGGCGATCTCGTCGGGCTGCATTCGCTTGACCAACGAGGACGTGATCGACCTCTACAACCGGACCCCGATGGGCACGACCGTCGTCGTGCTCGCGCCCGGCCAGGGCGACTCGCCGCTCAATCCGCGCGTCGCCTTCGCGGGTGGTGGCCGCGACCGCTGATTCGCCGTGGTTCTAGGCTTCGCAACGGCGCCGCTTTGCGGCGCCGTTTGCTTTTCGCGAGAGGTCAGCCCAGCTCGATGCGCACGACCTCGGGCGGCACGCCGAGCCGCACCGGGATGCTGCTGACGCCGAGGCCGCCGGACACGATCAGGTGCCGGCCCTGCTCGACGATGTGGCCGTAGGCGAAGCGCGCCCCGTACGCTGACGGCACGAACTCCGGCCACACGAACGGCACGCGCACCTGGCCGCCATGGGTATGGCCGGCAATCGAGAGCGACACCCGGTCGGGCACCTTGGTGAAGCCGTCAGGCTCGTGCAGCATCAGGATGACGGGATCGTCGGTGTCGACCTGGCCGAGCGTGTGCGGCAGGTCGTCGACGCCGCGGAAGCGGTGCGGACCCAGCCGATGGGCGAGTTGATCGCCGAGACCGGCGAGCCAGAATCGCTGTCCCGGATCCCCGAGCAGCACCGCGCGGTTCTCCAGCACCGGAATGTTCACCTTGGTCAGCGCGGCACGCACGCCGGTGAGGTCGAACCACCAGTCGTGGTTGCCGAAGACCGCCCAGACTCCCAGGCGCGATTTCAGGCGGGCCAATGAAGCCGCCCACACCGGATGTGGAACGCGCTTGGTGACGAACCGATGGGTGGCAAAGTAGTCGCCGAGCAGCAGCACGAGGTCGGCAGGCTCGAGATTGGCGAGCTCGACCACACGCTCGATATGGTGCTCCGTCATGTTCGGGCCGCCGGCATGCAGGTCGGCGATGACGTTGATGCTCAGGCGCTGCCCTGTGGGCCAGCGCGGAGGGGTGAGCCGATAGCGCGTCACCAGCAGGCTCTCTGGCTCGATGCCGACGCCGTAGGCGGCCGTCGCGAAGCCGGAAAGGCCGAGGAAGCCGAACGACTGGATGAACCGGCGCCGGTTCAGGCCGAAGCGCAGCGAGCGCCGGCCGGCCGGTCGAGCCAACGTCGGTTGCGTCACATGAAGCATGAGATCAGCGATTAACCACACCCGCCTCAACGAAGGGTTTCACGCTTCGCCGAAATGCGCGGCGGAAATAAGGGCGCGGCGCGGCCGAGCCGCGGCGCAATCAATGCGCCCTCGTCGATCGTGCAGGCAAGCGCGTGAGCCGCGCTTAGTTAACGAGCAGATGCTCGCGCTTCGCCCAGTCCAGCGTGCGGTCGAGCGCGCGGCCGAGCCGGGCGAACAGCTCGTCGATCTCGTCCGCCTTGATGATGAGCGGCGGGCACGCCGTGACGGTGTCGCCGACCACCGCGCGCACGATCAGGCCCTCCTCCTCGGCGAAGCGCACGCAGCGCGCCGCGACGGTCTGCTTGGGATCGAATGCGCGTTTGGTCTTCTTGTCGGCGACGAGCTCGAGGCCGCCCATCAGGCCGAGCCCGCGCGCCTCGCCGACCAGCGGATGCTCGCCGAGCTTCTTCAAGTGCTGCTGGAACCGGGGCATCAGCGCCGCCGCCGACGCGAACACCTTGTCGCGCGCATAGATCTCGAGCGTCTTCACCGCGACCGCCGCCGCCACCGGATGGCCCGAATAGGTGAAGCCATGGTGGAAGCCGCCGAGCTTGCGGCTCTCCGACAGCAGCGCCTGGTACATCACCTCGGGGATCATTACGCCGGCGATCGGCAGATAGGCCGAGGACAGCGCCTTGGCGACCGACATCGCATGCGGCCGGAAGCCGAGCGCCTCGCAGCCGAAATTCTTGCCCAGCCGCCCGAACCCGCAGATCACCTCGTCGGAGATCATGTAGATGTCGTGCGCCTCGCACACCTTGCCGATCTTCTCGAAATAGGTCTTCGGCGGCACGATGACGCCGCCCGCGCCCATCACCGGCTCGGCCACGAAGGCCGCGACCGTGTCGGGCCCCTCGCGCTGGATCGTCGCCTCCAGCTCGGCCGCGAGGCGGGTGGCGAAATCCTCCTCGGTCTCGCCGTCCTGCGCAAAGCGGTAGTGGTGCGGGCAGCTCACGTGCAGGATGCCGGGGATCGGCAGGTCGAAATCCGCATGGTTGTGCGGCAGGCCGGTGAGCGAGGCGGCGCCCATGGTGAGGCCGTGGAAGCCCTTGAGCCGGCCGATGATCTTCTTCTTGGCGGGCCGGCCGAGCGCGTTGTTCATGTAGCGCACCAGCTTGATCTGGGTGTCGTTCGCCTCCGAGCCGGAGTTGCAGAAGAACACCTTCGAGATCGGGACCGGCGCCATCTCCTTGAGCCTCTCGGCGAGCTCGATCGCCGGATCGTGGCTCTTGCCGTTGTAGAGATGGGAAAAGCCGAGCTTCTTCATCTCGGCTGCCGCGGTCTCGGCCAGCTCCTCGTTGCCGTAGCCGAGCGCCGTGCACCACAGGCCCGCCATGCCCTCGAGATAGGCCTTGCCGTCGCTGTCGTAGACGTACACACCCTTGCCGCGCTCGATCACCAGCGGGCCGGTCTCGCGCAACTGCGCCAGGTTGGTGTTGGGATGCGCGAGCGTCTCGATGTCGCGGATCGCGAGATTGCTGAGGGGCATGGGTGTCGGGTCCTGGAGAAAAAATCCGGAGGCCATCGTGGCCGGTGCCGCACTATAGCGTTTTCCGGCGAAGACTGCTCCGGCTCGCCACAGAAGACGCGTCAAACGATCGAGCGAGTCAAAGCCTCGGGCCGGCCGAGAGGGTGAACGGCCGCGGGCGCGGCAAGGGAATGCCGGCGGTCTCGGCGGGCTCGCGGATCTCCCAGTGGCAGATGCGATAGTCGCCGTGGCGCTCGGCGAGATCCACGTGGATATGCTCCTCGTGGTAGCCGTCCGAGCCGGGGCCGAGGACCGTCATGAAGCGCGCGCAGGCGCTGCGGCGGATGCGCTCGCGGAAGGCGCGCGCGACCGCGGCGTCGGCGAGACGGAAGCTTTTGCCGTCGGCGAGCTTGACTGAGCGGATGTCGAGCGCATTGGCCCTGCCGTGCTCGCTCAACCGTGCGCCCTTGATCCGGTTCTGCCCCCGGCAGTCGTAGGAATCGTAATTCTCGATCGAGCGCAGCGGCGCCCCGAGCTCGGCCGCCGCCGGGCCGATCTCCTCGCGCACCCAGTCGCCGATCGCGGCCGCCATGCTGCAGCGGAGCGTCGGCGGCGGCAGGAACGCGACGCGCGTGCGATCCGGCATCACCACCGCGTCGAGCCGCACCACGTCGGGCGCGCCGCATCCGCCCGCGCCAGTGAGCGGCGGGAGCGGCGAGAAGACCACGCGGTTGGAGGCGGTCAGGCGCTGCTGGCACGGCGACGGCTCGGGCGGCTCCGCCGGCGCGGCGGCCGTCCCGAGTGCCGGCGGACGCGGCCGCGGCAGCGGAATGTCGTGCGCGGCCGCCGTCGAGGCGGCGGCCAACAGCAGCACAATTGTGGGGAGAGCGCGCATGACGTTGCTACCGGTCGGTCACAATTGCGGTTTTCTCCGGGCGCGACGACCTGCTCGTGCTACGACGTAGCGAAACATGGACGGATGGTTGGGCAGATGATTGGACAGATGAACGGCGCATGACGGTTGACGTTGCGGTCATCGGGCTCGGCGCGATGGGCGGCGCCGCGCTCCATCAGCTGGCACGGCGCGGCCAGCGCGTGGTGGGGTTCGAGCAGTTCCGGCCCGGCCACGAGCGCGGCTCCTCGCACGGCGAGACGCGGATCATCCGGCTCGGCTATTTCGAGCATCCGTCCTACGTGCCGCTGGTGCACGCCGCGATCCCGCGCTGGCGGGCGCTCGAGCGCGAGGCCGGCCAAGCCTTGCTGCACGTCACCGGCATTCTCGAGATGGGCGCGCCGGACGGAACGCTCGTCGCCGGCACGCTGCGCTCGGCGCAACAGCATGGGCTGCCGCACGAGGTGCTCGACGCCGCGGCGGTCGCGCGGCGCTTTCCGGTCTTCCGGCTGCCGCCGCGTTTCGTCGGCGTGCTTCAGCCGGATGGCGGCATCCTGGCCGCGGCGCCGGCGGTCGCGGCGCAGCTCGCCCTCGCCCGCGCGGCCGGCGCCGAGGTGCGGACGAACGAGGCGGTGCGGGCGATCGAGCCGAGCACCAGCGGCGTCCGCGTCATCACCGACCGCGGATCCATCACGGCCGGTCAGGCGGTGGTGGCGGCTGGGCCGTGGGTGAAACAGCTCCTGCCCGATCTGCCGGTGCCGCTGCGCGTGACCCGCCAGGTGGTGGGCTGGTTCGCGCCGTCCGACCCGGCGGCGTTCGCACGCGACCGCTGCCCGGTTTTCATGGTCGAGAACCAGGATGGCATCTTCTACGGCTTTCCGGCCGGTCCGCAGCCCGGCGTGAAGTTCGCCAAGCACCACCACGCGGACGAAACGGTCGACCCGGCCGCCACCGCGCGGCCGATGGACCAGGTTGACGAGGCCATGCTGCGCACCGCCCTCGCGGCCCACGTTCCGGCCGCCAACGGCGCGCTCCTCGCCGCGCAGACCTGCCGCTACACCATGACGCCCGACGGCGACTTCATCCTCGACCGGCTGCCAGGCGCCCCCGCCGTCATCGTCGCCTCGCCCTGCTCCGGCCATGGCTTCAAGTTCGCCCCGGTGATCGGGGAGATCGTCGCCGACCTGGTGACGCAGGGGGAGACCCGGCATGACATCTCGCGGTTCGGGCTCGCCCGGTTCGGCTGAACCCAAACCCACTGTCCGTCCGTAGCTTCCTACCGGTTGCGCCGGAACGGCAGGTCGCTAACCTTGGCGTCGGCCCCCGTGGCCCAACCAGACTGCCCAACGGCGGAACACCGATGGAGGAAACATGCTCGGCCTGATGCAGGATTGGCCTCTGCTGATCCACCGCGTCATCGACCACGCGGCGACCTATCATGCCGGCCGGCAGATCATCTCGCGATCGATCGAGGGGCCGATCCACACCACGACCTATGCGGACGTGCGGCACCGCGCCCGGAAGGTGGCGCAACGGCTCGCCCGCGACGGCATCAGACAAGGCGACCGGGTGGCGACGCTCGCCTGGAACACGTGGCGGCATCTCGAGTCCTGGTACGGCATCGTCGGCATCGGCGCCGTCTATCACACCGTCAATCCCCGCCTGTTCCAGGATCAGATCGTCTGGATCGTCAACCACGCCGAAGACCGCGTGATGATGACCGACCTCACCTTCGTGCCGCTGCTGGAGAAGCTCGCCGATCGGCTCCCGACGATCGAGCGCTACATCATCTACACCGACGCCGCCCACATGCCGAAGACCACGCTCAAGAACGCGGTCGCCTACGAGGAGTGGCTCGCCGAGGCGGACGGCGATTTCGCCTGGGCGCAGTTCGACGAGAACACCGCCGCCGGCATGTGCTACACCTCCGGCACCACCGGCAATCCCAAGGGCGTCGTCTACTCGCACCGCTCCAACGTGCTGCACTCGTTCGCCCATGCGAGCACGTCGGTGCTCGGCATCTCGGGGACCGACGTGATCCTGCCGATCGTGCCGCTGTTTCACGCCAACGGCTGGTCGCTCGCCTTCACGGCGCCGATGTCCGGCGCCACCCTGGTGATGCCCGGCGCGAAGCTCGACGGCGAGTCGGTCTGCGAGCTCCTCACCACCTACAAGGTCACCTGCACGGCCGGTGTGCCGACCGTGTGGCTGATGCTGCTGCAGCACCTGGAGAAAACCGGCAAGACGCTGCCCCACCTCAAGCGCGTGATCATCGGCGGCTCGGCCTGCCCGCGCGCCATGACGAAGACGTTCCAGGACACCTACGGGGTCGACGTGATCCATGCCTGGGGCATGACCGAGATGAGCCCGCTCGGCACCGCCTGCACGCTCGTTCCGGAATATGCCGCACTGACCGGCGAGGCGCGGCTCGACATCCAGATGAAGCAGGGGCATCCGCCGTTCTCGGTCGAGATGAAGATCACCGACGACGCCGGCAACCCGCTGCCGTGGGACGGCAAGACCTTCGGCCGGCTCAAGGTGCGCGGGCCGGCGGTGGCAAAGGCCTATTTCAAGGGCGAGGGCGGCAACATCCTCGACGATGACGGCTTCTTCGACACCGGCGACGTCGCCACCATGGACGCGCACGGCTACATGCAGGTCACGGACCGCGCCAAGGACGTGATCAAGTCGGGCGGCGAATGGATCTCCTCGATCGACCTCGAGAACCTCGCGGTCGGCCACCCGTGCGTCGCCGAGGCCGCGGTGATCGGCGTGCGGCACCCGAAATGGGACGAGCGTCCGCTTCTGGTCATCGTGCTCAAGCCGCAGCAGCACGCGACCCGCGACGACATCCTCGCCTTCATGAAGGGCAAGATCGCCGACTGGTGGCTGCCCGACGACGTCGTCTTCGTGGACGAAATCCCGCACACCGCCACGGGCAAGATCCAGAAGACGACGCTGCGCGAGCAGATGAAGGAGTACGTGCTGCCGGGTGCGGTCGCCGCCAAATAGCCCATAACGGGTGAACCTCGGGCGCCCTGCCGCCGACAAAGCAGGGCCATGACCGCGCTCGCGCTGCTTCCCCCGCCCGCCCCGCCGCCGCCGGTCCGGCTGGCGCGCGTGGCGCCGCCGCCGATCCCTCTGTGGCTCGGGGCGACCGGCTGCTTCACCGGCCGCGCCCAGGCCTTCCGCCGGATCATGCTGCGCGGCGCCCTGCTGCGGGTCGCCACGCTGGGCATCTACCGGTTCTGGCTCACCACCGAGACGCGCTGCTTCCTGTGGGCGAACACCGAGATCGGCGGCGACAGCCTCGAATATTCCGGCACCGCCAGGGAGCTCTTTCTCGGCTGCCTGAAGGTGATCGCGCTCCTCGCGCCGGCCTATGCGCTCCTCCTGTTCTGGCTCGCCGGCGCGCCCGAGTTCGGCGTGACGACTCAGCTGTCTGGCGCCGGCGTAGTGGCGTTGCTCGCCGTGCTCGGCCAGTACGCCGCCTACCGCGCCCGTCGCTACCGCCTGACCCGCACCGCGTTCCGCGGCATCCGCTTCCACCAGGGCGGATCCGCCGTCGCCTATGCGGTGCGATCGCTCCTCTGGGGCATGCTCACCGCGCTCACGCTCGGCCTCGCCTATCCGTGGGCGCAGGCGAGCCTCGAGCGCTACAAGCTCGCGCACACCCACTACGGCAGCTGGAGGGGCAAGTTCGCCGGCAGCGGAACGCAGCTGTTCGTCCGCGGCATCGGGCTGTGGCTGATGCTGATGGCTGCGGCCGTCGCCTGCGGGGTCGTGATCAGCCAATTCGTCGACCTGGATATTGTGGCGCGCGGACTGCGCGACGACCCCAAGACCGACGAAGAGCGCGGGGCGCTCGTGCTGCTCGGCCTCGGCATGCTGCTGCTCGCCACCCTCGCCTATCCGCTGCTGCAGGCGATCGTGATGCGGTGGCGGCTCGAAGGCGTGCGCATCGGACCGCTCGCCGTCGCGACGACGCTGCGCAAGCGAAGCATCATCGGCGCCTATCTGCGCTTCTTCCTCTACGCCTCGCTCCTGGTCATCGGCGTCTCGCTCGCCGTCCTGCTCGCGGTGGGCGTGGCGATCGAGAGCGCGCCAGTCTTGAAGGTGCCGGCCGACGTCGGTGAGCTGGTCGGGTGGGCCACGGGCGTCGTCGTCTACCTCGTGATGGTGCTCGGCGTCTGGGTTCTCCATCAGACGACCGTCAAGCTGCGGCTATGGTGGCTGGCCGTCGACTCGATCTCGATCGCGGGCTTCGAGGCAATCACCAAGGTGCGCGCCGACGCGCGCCGGCCCGGTTCGGCGGTGGGCGAACGCCGCGCCGACGCGCTCCACGCCGGGGGGATGTGATGGACACGAGTCTGCCAGCCGGCACCGTCACCTTCGGGCAAGCCATCTTCTTCGACGGCGTGACCAGCGTGCGCCGAGCCGCAACGGTCAACCTCGGCCCGACCGCCATGGAAATGCGCACGCCCGACGGCGAAGCGCTGGCCGCCTGGCGGTACGACGAGCTCGCCAGCTATTCGGCGCCCGACGGCATGCTGCGGCTCGGCCCGGCAAAAAGCCCCGCCCGGCTCGAAATCCGCGACGGTGATCTCGCGGCCACCGTCACGGCGCGCGCAGGCCGCATCCGTCAGCTCGGCCCGGTCGATCCGCGCACCCGCCGCAAGGTGG